>Ga0307305_10000917_pt1 | contig 11279 bp, 9 predicted proteins | sample ER_DNA_186_FD_194512 | JGI IMG/M metagenome (GOLD analysis project Ga0307305, IMG submission 194512) | Bulk soil microbial communities from the East River watershed near Crested Butte, Colorado, United States - ER_DNA_186 | ecosystem: Environmental > Terrestrial > Soil > Floodplain | place: USA... | reverse complement strand
CCGTTCGGATTCGGAAAACAGCCGACCGAGACCGGCAGCAGATGCTTGGGCAGCCAGAGCACCACATCCGGGAAATAGATTGTGAATGTAATCGCCACGAAAAACACAATGTAGCCCCCGGCTGAATTTCCGCGTTCGCGGCAAGCGCGCGACGCTTGTTGCGCTTCATTGCGCCTTTATCTTGCAAGGGTGTGTCGGGGGGTCCGCCGTTGTCAATGCCGCAGTTGCTCGGCCGCGCTGATCGGATCGTTGGCTAAAGCTATTGACCCGAATCCAGGAGGATTGCCTTTAGCCGTTGCGGCGTAACCGGAAGTTGGGTCACAGCGCCCGGCCGTTGCAGCGCATCATCGATCGCCGCGGCAATCACCGCCCCGACCGGGTTCGCTCCGCCTTCGCCGGCACCTTTCAGGCCCAGTGAATTGAGCGGGCTTGGCGCGTCTTCCGAAATGAGAATGGAAACGTCAGGCACTTCGCGCGCGGTGGGCATCAGATAGTCGGCAAAGGTTACCGACAACGGTTCGCCGTTCTCGTCGTAGCGGAACTCCTCCAGCAGCGCGCCGCCAATGCCTTGCGCCAGACCGCCGGCAATCTGTCCTTCCACCAGTCTCGGGTTCACGGCTTTGCCGATGTCATAGGCGATGACATAGCGCTCGATCGCGACACCGCCCGTGTCAGCGTCGATGCGCACGGCGGCCACGTGGACACCATAGGGATAGACCATGTGGGTTGATTCGAAGGTGTCCTCCGCGCTCAGGCCGTCAGGGAGCATGCGCACAAGTTCGGCCAGCGGCATCGATGGCCCCGATGTGCCGCGGACGATTTCTCCATTCACGATATCGAGCGCTGCGGCGGGGGTCTGCATCAGCTCGGCCGCGGCCTGCAGTACGCGCGTGCGCAATTTGGTTGCCGCAAGCCGCGTAGCTTCCCCGCACATCACCGTCACGCGCGAGGCGAATGCGCCCATGCCGCGGGCAATCCGGTCGGTCTGGCCGTGAATGACCCTGATATCCGCATAGTCGACACCGAGCGTATCGGCACAGATCTGCGCAATGACCGTTTCAACGCCCTGGCCGATGGACGCGACGCCCGTGACGGCCTCCACCGCGCCGTCCGGCTTCACCTCTATGCGCACGGTGTCGAACGGACCCAGCCCGCTCTTTTCCACAAACATCGCTAAACCGGCACCGACTTTCTCGCCGTTTCTGCGCCGCTTACGGAGATTGTCCTGAAGTTCGTCCCACTGCGCCGCCTGGAGCGCTTTCTCGAGCAGGAGTGCATAGTCGCCGGAATCGTAAACAACTTTTGTGCCGAGCGTGTCGAGGCCGAGGGAATAGGGCATCGCGCTTTTACCGATTAGGTTGCGTTTGCGGACTTCAACCTGGTCCAGGCCAACTTTGGCGGCAATTGCATCTAACAGACGTTCGCGAACGAACGTGGACTCGTAACGGCCCGGCGCGCGATAAGTGCCGCACGGCGTCTTGTTGGTCAGGCGGATATGACCAACGGCACGATAGGCGGGGACGCGATAGGGGCCCGGCAACATCGCAGCAGCAAGATCGGGGACTGTTGCCGCATGGGTCCGCATATAAGCGCCATTATCGTGAAAAAATTCGTCCTCGATTCCGAGGATGTGGCCTTGGGCATCGATGGCGGCACGTACGCGGTGCGTCTGTTCGCGCGAATGATTGGCTGCGATCAGGTGCTCGCGCCGATCCTCGACCCATTTGATCGGTCGGCGAAACTTCAAAGCAGCCGCGCAGACAAGAACATCCTCGGGATAGATTTCGCCACGAATGCCGAAACCCCCACCCACATGGCCTTCGAATAGCTGAACGGATTCCCTTTTCCGTTGCAGCATTTTCGCGATCGTATTCCGGTTCCAGTGCGGCACCTTTGCGGCGCCATGCAGCTCCAGGATGTCGTGCGCGTCATCGTAGCGCGCGATGGCGCCGCGTGTTTCGAGTGGGACGCCGGAGTGCCGGCCGACTGAAAGTTCAAGCGCCACCACGGCATGGGCCTTTTCAAAGGCTGCATCAGGATCGCCGTAGGTTTTGTGCACGATGTCTGGCTCTGTCGTCAGCTCGCGCTCAAAAATGCCCGGTCGCTCGATTGCGGAAACGATTGCCGGGAGAGGATCAATTGAAAGCGTCACCAGATCGGCGGCATCTTCGGCGATGTATGTGTCTTCGGCAAAAATCACTGCAATCGGCTCGCCGACATAGCGCACGACATTCTTCGCCAGGATCAGCTGCTGATAGGGCTCAAGTGTTTTGAGGCCGGTGAGACGGAACGGAATGGGCGGGATGTGCGCGACGTCGCGGTGAGTCCACACCGCGTAGACACCGGGCAGCTTCAGCGCTGCTTCGGTGTCGATCGTGTTCACCTTTCCGTGGGGTACGGGCGAGCGCACGACCCGCATTTGCCATTGGCCCGCAAAGGAAATGTCGGCAGCGAACCGGCCCTTTCCGAGCAGCAGCGGGCGATCCTCGAGGCGCGGGACTGAACGGCCAACGAATTTCTGCTTAGCAGACATGAGCGAATTCGCTCATCGGTTGCGCATTTCTTTCGCCGCAGCGCGCACGGCCTTGATGATGTTCTGATAGCCGGTGCAGCGGCACAGGTTGGACGACAGCACGTCGAGAAGGTCCTCATCGTTGATATTGGGCTCGCGTTCCAGAACGCCGACCGCCAACATCAGAAAGCCCGGCGTGCAGAAGCCGCATTGCAGGCCATGGTGGTCCATGAAAGCCTGCTGTATGGGATGCAGCTTGTCACCGGTTGCGAGGCCTTCGACGGTTCTAATCTTTCGGCCATTAGCCTGCACGGCAAACATCAGGCAGGAACGCACCGGCTCGTCGTCCACGATGACGGTGCAGGCACCGCAGATTCCATGCTCGCAACCGATGTGAGTGCCGGTATGTCCGCAATCCTCGCGGATCGCATCGGCGAGCGTACGCCGCGGCTCGACTGCAATCGCGCAATCGCGGCCGTTGATGGTGAGCGTTATCGCGGTTTTTGCGCTCATGCGAGCTTCTCCGCACCACGTAAGGCCGCCCGGATGCGTTGCGGTGTCGCGGGGATTTCGTCGATCTGCACGCCAAACGGCGAAAGTGCGTCGTTGATCGCATTGATGACCGCCGCCGGCGCGCCGATTGTTCCACCTTCACCCAGGCCCTTGGCCCTTGTTATCGAATTCGTGCTCGGCGTCTCGATGTGGTGGAGCTCGATGTCCGGAATTTCGTGCGCGGTCGGTGGCAGATAGTCGGCCAAGGTGGCGGTAAGGATGCCGCCATTTTCGTCATAGACAATTTCTTCGAGCAGTGCGTTGCCGATACCCTGTGCGATGCCGCCGTGCACCTGACCATCGGCGATCATTGGATTGATGATGCGGCCGGCGTCCTCCGCCACAAGAAATTTTTCGACTTTGACGTGCCCGGTCTCCACGTCCACCGCGACGATGGCGACGTGGCAGGCATTGGAAAATGTGCCGGGAGGATCGTAATGGCCTGTTTCCGTTAGACCAGGTTCTATTTCGCCACCGAAGCGATGCGTTTGCGTGTAGGCCTCGCGCGCCAGTTTTGCGATCGGAATCGTCCGGTCCGTGCCGGCGACCTTTGCCATTCCGTCAGCCAGCACGATGTCATCCGGCGCAGTCTCGAGCAGATGGCTCGCTATCTTGAGCAATTTGGCGCGCACTTTGCGCGCGGCAATCAGTGTAGCGCCGCCGGATATGACAAGGGACCGGCTGGCGAAGGTGCCCCAACCGTAAGGCGCGCGGTCGGTATCGCCATGCACGACCTTGATCATGTCTGGCGTGATGCCGAGTTCGTCGGCGATGATCTGGGCAAGCGTCGTGCGCAACCCTTGCCCGTGCGGTGAGGAGCCGATCCGGGCCTCGACAAAACCGGACGGATCGACAGTGACAATCACAGTTTCCCATCCGGGCGTAATCTCCATCCCGCGCGCTGCGAATGCCGGGCTTCCGTAGCCGGTGCGTTCGGAAAATGTCGCAAAGCCGATACCGAGATGCCGCCCCTGGGCGCGCCCGTCTTTCTGACGCTTGCGAAATGCGGGTACGTCGATGGCCTTAACCGCCATTTCCAGCGTTTCTTTGTAGGTCGCCTCGTCATATTCGAGGCCCATCGCGGATTTGTAGGGGAACCGGTCGATCAGATTGCGGCGTCGAATATCGACGGGATCGATTCCGAACGCGGCGGCGGCCTTGTCCATCAGCCGCTCGATTGTGAATGTGATCACCGGCCGCGAAACGCCACGATAGGGGGCCATTGTGCAGGTGTTGGTGATGACGCCACGGGCGAGGCATTGATACTGCTGCACATCATAAGGGCCGGGCATTTCGGCCATCGCCATCAGCGGTTCAACCCCACAGGTCGTAGGAAAGCAGGAATACGCCCCGATATTGGAGACAATGTCGGTCTTGAGCGCGAGCAGCTTGGCGCTTTTGTCGAAGGCGCCCTCAAGCGTGATGTATTGGTCGCGCGAATGAAAGCCGGCGATGAGATTTTCGCGCCGATCTTCGATCCAGCCCACGGAGCTTTTGAGCTTTCTCGCCAGCCAGACCAGCACAACATATTCGCTCGCGAGCGACATTTTCTGCCCGAATCCGCCGCCGACGTCGGGCGCGATTACGCGTAGCTCGGATTCGGGGAAGCCAAGCACATCGGAAATGGCCGTCCGTGTCAGATGTGGCATCTGCGTGGTGCAAGTGAGTGTGATGCGTCCCGTCGCGGCGTCATAACTTGCATGGGCACCACGCGGCTCTATCGGCGTTGCGTTCTGGCGGCGAGACCGCGCGTTCACCGTGATGATCTTGTCTGCAGTGCCCCATACACCGTCGAAATCCGGCGTTTTGACCTTGCCTTCAAGAATGACGTTGCCAGGTGCTTCAGGGTGCACCTGCGGAGCGCCGGATTTGAGAGCGGCGCGTGCGTCGCTTACGGCTACCGTCTCATCAATCGAAAGCTCGACGCGCTCTGCAATATCTTCAGCGTCCGCCGCCGTTGTTGCCACGACAGCGGCGACAAGTTCGCCGGTGAAGCGGACGACACCCTCGGCAAGCGGTGGTTGGCCGACGGGTTTGTAAGAAAATTTATGCAGTATCGGCGTGATCCGCTTCACGCCGTCGAGATCTGCCGCGGTGATCATCATCGTTCCGGCCGGACCGATGGTGCTCAGGATTTTCCCTGCGGCAACGGGACTGCGCACGAAACGCACCCAGTGTGCCGCCGGAAGATCCGCTGTGAATCGGCCTTGGCCGGTAATGAGTGCCGGGTCTTCCAGGCGTCGGATGGCGCGTCCGACCCAGGTCATTCCGGAGCCGCGGGTCCCATGCGCACTCACGAGACGCTTTGCTCCAAAGCACGCCGGACGACCGCGCGCACCAGGTCGCGGCGGTACTCTGCATCCGTTTGATGATCTTCCAGCGGATCGATTGCCTTGGCCGCGTTCTCAGCCGCTGCGCGAAACACGGCATCGCCCGGCATTTTCCCATTGAGGACCGCTTCCGCTTCCGGAATGCGTCGCGGGAACGATTCGGCTCCGCCGACACCGACTCGGACTTCAGCCATTTTGCCGCCCTGCAGACGATAGGTGACGAGCGATGCAGCCATGGCGAAATCGCCCGCGCGGCGGCTGAATTCGTTGAAGCCGAATTTTGCGTCGTTCGAAAGGAGCGGCAACCTTGCTTCGGCGAGCAGTTCATTCTCGGCTAAGGTCGTAGACATGATGCCGGTGAAAAAATCCTTGGCCGCAATTACTCGCTCGCCGCGCGTACTCTTTGCAATGAGGGCAGCATCGAGACTCGCCGCAACCAGGCACCATTCCGACGCTGGATCGGCGTGCGCGAGACTTCCGCAGAAAGTCCCGCGCATGCGTATCGGATAGTGGGCGATGTGACGCACCACCGTGCTGAGTAACTGTCCAAGCGGATTGTCGACAACGGATTTGTGGAACGCCGCATGGCGCACGCACGCACCGATCGAGAGAGTTTTTCCATCGCTCGCGATCTTGTCGAGGCCGGCGACCCCGTTGATGTCCACAAGGTGGGCAGGCTTCGCCAGGCGAAACGCCATGATGGGGACGAGGCTTTGGCCACCCGCCAGTACGCGGCCATCTTTCGGCGCCACTTCGGCCAGGATCGTCAGCGCTTCATCGAGTGTCTTCGGCGCATGGTGAACGAACGGCGCGGGTTTCATGCGGCAAAAGCCTCAACTGGAGCTAATTATTTGTATACAAACGATAAACTGCGCTCTTGGATTGTCAAACGCCTAGGCCCAAGAGCTAATAAGGTTACGGTATTCCTGTCCTTTCATTGCAGGCCGCACTTTCCTATCCTATTTGGCAAAACAACCACACCTGTGCTCGGGGGATTGAGGATGCCGAAAATGAGATTCGTCGCAGCTGCCTGTCTGGCCGGTGCCGTGCTGGCGGCTGGGCCGACTCTGGCCGAGGAGGCCAAGCGGCCCAATAAGGTGTCATTCTATTTTGCTGCGCATGAAGACGACTGGCAGTTGTTCATGAATCCGTCTGCCTTTCAGGATGTGATCGGAGGAGCGGCGAAGACCGTCTTCGTGCATCTGACCGCAGGCGACGCCGGGCTCGGCACCGGGTTGGGCGGCCGCAAACATCCTTTCTACCTGGCGCGTGAAAATGGGGCGGAGGCCGCCATCCGGTTTATGGCCGACGCCGATGGCACACCGGGCGAACGCATCGCGGCGCCCATGATGTTCAATGGGCACGCAGTATATCGAGTCAGCTACCGCAACACCGTCGGCTATTTCTTGCGCGTGCCAGACGGCAACGCATCGGGCGCAGGCTATTCTGCAACGGGATTTCAGTCGCTCAAGCGTCTGGCCGGCGGCGAGAACGACACCCTGCGCGCGGTCGACGGCTCGACCACCTATTATGGGTGGAACGACCTGGTTGCCACGCTACGCGCGATCATTTTCTACGAGCGTGGACGGGCTCCCCTCGTTCAGGTCAATGTCGCCGAAACCGATACGCGTATCAATCCGAACGATCACGCCGACCATCTGATGACGGCAAAGGTCGCACTCGATGCCGTCACCAATTTTTCATGCGTGCGCCGGGTCTACTACGTGGACTATGCCAGTTCACGGCTGCCGCAAAATCTGGATGCGCAACAGCGCGACATGGAAAGCTCAGTGTTTGCGGTAACGCTTGCCGGCATTCAGGCCCTCGATCATCGGACGTCATGGCATCACTATGATCGATCCTTTGTCGGGCGGAACTATTTTCGTGTCCAGGAGCCGGTCGGCCGATGCGACACGTCAGTAATGGCGGCAGCCCACTGAAATTTTCACACGGGTTTTGCTCTCGCGACGTCGCGATCTGTTCAGCCGCGCCGTCACGATAAGTTCATTTCAAAGTATCGCCGTCGCCGGATAATACCTGCGGTCTGCGCGGATCTTTATCGCAACCTTTTCGTGCGGACTCGTTTTCTTCCGGTCGATGCTCGCCTCAGCCACCGTATTGGCCCCGATGCGCTACGTAGATGTGCTGTTTGCCCTGCAAACCCGCCGTGTCGTATCGGTCGATGCGCTGCGGGGGTTCAGCATTTTCTGGATCATCGGCGCCGACGGAGCGATCTGGACGCTCGACCGGATGCTGCGCAACAAAGGTCCGGCACTCAACTCGGTTGGCAGCTTCCTCGGCACGCAGATGAGTCATGCGGAGTGGGTGGGCATTCGCTTTTACGATCTGATTTTTCCGCTTTTTATCTTTGTCACCGGCGTATCGATCGTATTGGCGTTGCCGCAGTTGGTCGAACGCGAGGGAAAAGTTCGGGCGCATGTGCACGTCCTGCGTCGGGCTCTATTGCTCTATCTTCTGGGAATAGTTTTTTACGGCGGCCTCAGTCAGCACTGGAGCGATATGCGCTTTGTTGGCGTGCTTCAACGAATCGCCATCTGTTATTTGTTCGCGGCGATCCTGTTTCTGAATCTCGATTGGCGCGGTTTGGTCGCTGCGCTGGTCGCGTTGCTTGGGGGTTACTGGGCCCTGATGACGTTCGTGCCGATACCAGGCATAGGGATCGGCTCGTTTGAACCCAACGCCAACCTCGCCGACTGGATCGACGCAAATTATTTGCCTGGGCGGCTGTGGGAAAAAACCCGCGATCCCGAAGGCCTGCTGAGCACTCTTCCCGCGATCGGAACCTGCGTGCTCGGTGTATTTGCCGGTCTGCTGCTCAAGAGCGAGCGCGTAACGCCAGGCCAGAAGTCTCTTTGGCTGATCGGTGGCGGTGCCGCGATGGTTGCTGCCGGTTATCTGTGGGGCCTTCAGTTTCCTATCGTAAAGGCAATCTGGACGTCGTCATTTGCGCTGGTCGCCGGAGGTTACAGCGCGATCATGCTCGGCATAATGCATCAGGTCATTGATGTTTGGGGATGGAAGTTGTGGGCCACCGCCTTCGTGTGGATCGGCGCCAACGCAATCGCCCTCTACTTCATTAATGGTGTAGCCGGTTTCGAGCCATTTGCCTTGCGTTTTGTCGGCGGCGACGTGAAAGCGTGGTTCGATCAAAGCGTCACGCCGGGCATGGGTCTCTTTGTTGCCCATCTGCTGGGGCTGGTTTTCGCTACGGCGCTTGCCGGCTACCTGTATCGCCACAAAATTTTTCTACGCGTCTGAGCCGTCAGGTTCCCACTTTCAGCTCGGATACGAGCGCGCGCAATGCGGCAACGGTCGAGGGTGCCACGCTTTTGCCCGTACGCGGGTTCTCCGACGGGATGTTTTCGATCGTCATCGTGAAGCGCGCGGTATCGGCATCGACCGAAATCGTATGAGTATTTCTCGTGACATTCGGGTCGGCCCAGATCTCGAGCTGGGTACGGTCGGGGCCAATGCCAGCTAGACTCAAAGCCGCCGCGACGTTGACATTGGCAGGAAATCCACGTGCGCCCTCGCGTGCGCTGCCGTCGAAGATCTTCCGTGGCTCCTTCAAGCCGCTCAATGAAATTCCTTTTTCAAGCAGATATGGCGCGCCCTCCAGGCCTGCCGGCGGCTTGCGCGTCACCATTTTGACCGAGTGAATGGTGCCTTCGGCCGCGGCGCGGACGGCATCAAGGCCGATCAGCGCGCCCGTGGGCACCAGAATGCGTGCTCCTTTTTGTTTGGCACGTTCAATCAGGTCGCCATTTTCCAGCAACTGCGCAACCGAAAGCGGCATGAAGATGCGGCCCTTGTCGATTGCGGAGACGGCGACATCGCGAAACAGCGCGGGCGGCAGGCACTCGACAACGATATCGCAGTCGTTTGCGAGTTCAGTCATTTTTCGGATTGGAATTGTCGTGCCGACTTGCGCCAGAGCGCGACGGGCTTTCTCGGCGTCGCGTACCGAAACTGTGGCAAGCGTAAGACCTGGCACACCGGCGATAAGGCGCTTTGCGACCTCGAGTCCCACGGCGCCGAGTCCGGCAATGCCGACTTGCAACGGTTTCCTGTCTTTCGACCCGCTCATTTTTTGCGTCCGGTAAAATTGGCCTTCCGCTTTTCCATGAAAGCGCGCACGCCCTCCGCGTAGTCGGGCGTCATGCTGGCCGCGCGCTGAAGATCCCGCTCGAGATCGAGTTGCGCGTCGAGCGAGTTCATGGCAGATGCGCTGAGGGCCTGCTTGATCAGCGCGAGACCTTGCGTCGGCGCCACCGCGAAGTGCTCGCAGATCCTTGTCGCCTCGTACATGAGAACTTCGTCTTCTACGGCTCGCCAGATCAGACCCCAGTTAGCCGCTTTGTCGGCCGGCAAGTCCTGCGCCAGCAGAGCAAGCCCGCGTGCACGCGCGTCTCCGACGAGGCGCGGCAGAAGCCAGGTGCCACCGGAGTCCGGGATCAGTCCGACGCGCGCAAAGGATTGGATGAATTTCGCTTTAAGACTGGCAATAACGATGTCGCAGGCGAGCGCGATGTTGCAACCGGCACCGGCGGCAACGCCATTGACGGCCGCGACGACAGGAAAGGGGAGGTTTCGCAGCCGTCGCACGAGCGGATTGTAATATGTCTCCTGCGCGCCACCGAGCACGACGGTCTCGTCCAGCTTGGCAAGCCGATCGCTCAAATCCTGCCCCGTGCAGAAGCCACGACCCGCGCCGGTGATCAGCAGGGCACGGCAACTTTCATCGGCTTCGGCATCATCGATCGCCTTTCGCAAAGCAAGATGCATCGCGTCGTTGAAAGCGTTGAGCTTGTCGGGCCGGTTGAGAGTAATGACGCGATATCCGGGACGCGTCTCGACGAGAATGGAAGAATCGGCTGTCATGACTTGTTGAGAAATCGGTCGAGTGCGCCGATTTCGCTCTTGTCCTTTTCGAAGTCGTCAGCGATTCGTTCATAAAGTCGGGCCGCTGCAACAAGCATTTCGTGCTCGGCACGCTCGTCGCCGATAAAGGAAGCGATCTCGTCGAGTTCGGCCACCCAGCGATACGCCTTGGAATACATGGATGGAATTTGGTTCGAAAGATAGCGCAAAAGGTCGGGCCGGCTTTCGGCAAGCTCATTCCTGAGGGCTTCGGCAGAGCCACCACGGGTGGCGGCAAGCATCATGGTCGCGCCAAGTGCGGTGAAGCCTTTAGTAATTCCGGCGTAGGACATCTTGAGTGCCGAGGCCGCGGTGACGGGCCCATCAAGCACGCGCACGATCAACCCGTAATCATTAAGCCTGGCGAGGTCCGCGGCGGCGGGGCCCGATGCATAAATTTTTGTGTTGGCACTTCCCGGTTTCGGTGGCGGACCGATGATTCCCGCACCGACGAACGGACAGCCAGTCGCGGCAATCTCCTTCGCAATTTTCTGCATCGTCGCCGGGCTGACCGCATTGCACTCGACGTATATCAGTTTTCTGTTGGACGCAGTCAGCACGGGAGCGAGGCGCCTGGCGAGATCCAACGCATCACCGGGCGGGATGATCGAAAGCAAAAAATCGGCTTCCGCCAGCGCATGCTCCTCGACCGGCTGTATGCCGGCCTCTCGCGCGCGTTTTGCACTTTCTTCGCTGCGCCCGGCAAGCGACGTCAGTACCGTAACTTTGTTTTCGGTGAGCCGGCGTCCGATGCCCGCGCCCATATTGCCGGGGGCGACGATGGCAACAATAGGAGTTCCACTCATGATCCGGTCACGCCGCCATCGAGATTGATACTCTGACCAGTGACAAAGGCAGATGCTTCCGAGGCCAGAAACAGCACAGCTCCCACAAGGTCTTCCGGAATCTCTGCGCGTGGGATGCACTGCATCCCAATGATGCGC
>Ga0307305_10000916_pt1 | contig 11287 bp, 8 predicted proteins | sample ER_DNA_186_FD_194512 | JGI IMG/M metagenome (GOLD analysis project Ga0307305, IMG submission 194512) | Bulk soil microbial communities from the East River watershed near Crested Butte, Colorado, United States - ER_DNA_186 | ecosystem: Environmental > Terrestrial > Soil > Floodplain | place: USA... | reverse complement strand
GGTGCTGGAGATCCAGAAAGGCCTGCTGGTCGCGCTGCATATCGGCCGGATGAAGGACGCCGGGACCCTGGTCCCTGAGCAGATCTCGTTCGGCAAGCTCAACAACGTCCGGACCGCGATCGCCATTGCGCGGCAGGCCCGGACTATCTTCGGCGGCAACGGCGTCGCACTGGAGTACTCGCCGATGCGGCACGCCAACAACCTCGAGGGTGTCCGAACCTACGAAGGCACCGATGAGGTGCACATCCTGATCATGGGCCGGGCCATCACCGGTATCCCTGCTTTCAGTTGATCAGGCAGGAGTCCCTAGCCTGCTGCCCAGAACGCTGACCAGCTGGAACGCCATGAAACCCCGGATCCAGTGCGTTCTAACGCAGTGAATTCCCGGTTTCAGGGCGTCCGGCAGGGCGCGTCCGGCAGCAGGCCGATCCGCCCGTGAAGGTCGTTAGCCGCCTATGGAAGCAACGGCGGCAAGGATGGCGTCGATCGCAGCCGTGGGATGGGACACCATCGATACGTGCGATCCCGCGACTTCGGTGATCGTCGAGCCGGCCCGCTCCGCCATGCTGCGTTGCGTGGCCGGGGGGATGACGCGGTCCTCGGTTCCGATCACGGTCCAGCTCGGGATGGTCTTCCAGGCCGTGGTCTGCGTCGGCGCGGTGTTGGCGCCGAGCGTGATCGGACGCTGGCTCGCGACGATCAGCCACCGGTCCGCTTCAGGGAGGTCTTGCGCGAAGGACTCGTGGACGGTCGATGGCTTGAGGAATGCCTCGGCGTCCCCTTCCGGAGCTCCGGGGTAACCGACGATGTCGAAAAGCCGCGCAGGGCCGGGTCAAAGGCCGGCGCGGATGTTCCGCAAGGCGAGTTGCATCTCGGCGGCGGTGGAGAAGCGGTCCTCGTTGGCTGGGGCGCAGGCCTTGATGAGAAACACTGCCAGGTCCGGGTTGAGGTCGGGGCGGATCGTTCTCGGGTCGGTCACCGGTTTGCCGACCGCGGGCATGGCATCGGGGAACGGGTGATGGCCGTTGCAGAGGAGCCGGTAGAGCAGCACGCCGACGGCGAACAGGTCGGTCGAGACGTCCCAGCGATCCCGGTCGGCGTCGGGTGGCTGGTACGGCGGTGTGCCTGAGCGGGTATGCACGGGGTCGCCGACCCGGGAGGCGATGTTGAAGTCCAGCAGCTTGGCTCCCGTGCGAGTGAGCATCACGTTGAGCGGCTTGATATCGCGGTGGACCAGTCCCTTGTCCTTCAGCTCCATCCACTCACGCGACTTGGCTTCGGGCAGGTCGCCTTCTTGACGCTGAGCGTCGAGCTGCCTGAGGCGCTCAGAATCAGGATGGAAAGCCACGAGCGCGTCGAGCAGATCGAGTGCGACATCTACTGCTTCCCGGTCGCGAAGGTGCCTGTTTCCGGTGACAAACTCGTCGAGTGACTCCCCGTCGATGAACTCGGTGATGAGATACCAGTCGCCGGCGCTGGTCTTGCCGGCCCAGAAAACCTCCACCACGTTGGGGTGATGGATTTTCCGCAGGGCGCCGATCTCACGGCGGACCGCCTCGTAGCCGGCGGCGGTTTCGAAGAGCTTGAGCGCTCGTTCCTCACCCTCGACGTCATCGCGCACGCGGTAGACCTTCGAGAAGCTGCCCTGCCCGATTACGTCCATGATCTGGAAGCGGCCCTCGAGGACGTCGCCGACGGCGTAGTCGGCGGCCTTGGCCCCGGCCGAGGATCGCACCTCGGCTGGGTCCGGTTCCGGGAGCGCTTGCCTGCCGCCTGAGGACGGCACGGCGCCGGATGCGCCGGGATGATCGCTGCGCTCGGTAGCGGGGAGCGGGCGGGTGCGGCTCGCCTCTCCGGCTCCGGTGGAGTCCGCCGGCACGTGCCGGATTCCCCCGACGGTGTGCACCAGGCACGGATGCAGCACGTACGTGCCTACCTCCGGCGGGAAGTGGAACTGCTCGATGTCGCCCATGGAGTAGAACCGGCGCCGACCGGACTCGTCGACGTAGCCGAGCAGGCCGTTCTGCCACAGGACCGAGGCGAGATCCGTCGCCTTCTCGAAGTGCAGATCCGCCATCTCCTGCAGTGCCCCGAGATCCGCGCGCGAGAACCGGTCGACGCCGATCATCCGGACGAAGGACCGGACGTCCTCCTGTACGCCGCTGATGTAGGCCTGGGTGCTAGTGAACAATTCGGAATAGTCGTGCAGGGCGGCGTTCTTCGGCATCAGATCCGACGAGATCTGGTTCGCGCACTGGGCGAGCTGGGAGTCGCCGAACCGCTTGGCGCAGCGCTGGACCACCCTCGCCAGAGCCGCCGGCGGCAGGCCCGCGCTGCCAGCCTGCTTCTGCCGCAGGACCTCCTCGTTCAGGTCATTGCCGAGCGAGATGATGTCGCGCGGGATCAGCCTGGTGTGGCTGAGCAGGTAGTCCTCGATCGGTCCGTCGTCATCGGGTCCCGGCCATTCGCCGTTGATCCCGAGCCAGTCGCCGATCGTGGGCGGGCCGCTGGCGGCGCGGCGCATCAGCAGCGACGGCGGCAGCCGCTGCAGTTTTCGCTGGAGCAGGTAAAGCAGCGAGCTTCGGTCCCAGGTCAGGACGCGTATGTGCGGTTCGTTGTAGTACCGCGGCGCATGTTCTGACCGGTACACCGACGACATGACGATGTCGCGGATGCAGATGACGATATGCAGGCGGCCGCCCAGCTTGTGGTCGCGGAGCAGCCGCATGACCTGGTAGAACAAGCCCTCCTGGCATTTCAGCCAGTACATCGGGGCGTGGCTGAACTCCTCGTCCAGCGCGTCGAGGTAGAAGTAGATCGGCTTGCACTGGCCGACAACGTCGCCGAGCAGGTCCTCGAGGTCGTCCCAGAGCGGATCGTCAAGGTACGCGGACAGCTGGTGGGCGGTGTGCCGCTGATTGATGATGTCGCGCACCTGGCTGTAGATCGACCGGGGCCGGCGGAAGTCATCGAGCAGCCGCGCGTACGCATGCTCGATCTCGTCGGCCTGCTCGTCGCGCAACTGCTGACGCAACTCGGGACGGCACAGCAGGTGCGAGGCCAGCGATCGCATGATCGCGCGCTCCCAGATCTGCATCCACTTCTCGACCAGGACACGGTCCGAGAACCACTGGCACGCCTTCACCACGACCTCGGTCTTCGGCAGGCTCTGCTGCGGCACATCGGCATAGACGGAGTCCTGATGTGCCTGGAAATCCTGAAGACGTCGCAGGTAGACCGTCTTGCCGGCGCCGAGCTTTCCCACGATGACCCGCACCATAGAGTCGTTCGCGCGGGTCGCGAGGTGGCCATAGGCCGGGTCGCCGCCGAAGTCGACGAACTCGCTGATCACATCCTCGAGGTCGGCTCGTGACCCGTCCGGATTGCCGAACGGGCCCACAGGGTCGAGCCGGCGCCGCCTGCTGGGCATCATCCCTCCCACCCCGGATCGTAGCGGCCGGCCGGAGCAAGAGCCAGTAAAGCCCCAGTGCCGGACAAGGCCAGCGAACCGGCTGAAACGCGGTCGACCCGGACGCCGCCGGCGCCTCGGGTCGCCACGTCACAGGGGAAGATCGAGGCTGACGTACGATCGACCGTAGGTAGCGAGCCGAGAGTCACAAGCTTCACGGCGCCAGTAAGGAAGGATATGTCCACGGTCAGGAAGATCCCGCGGACGATGCTTCCTATCCTTATCGTGGTGGTGGCCTTGGCTGCCGTAGCAGGCGTCGCGGTAGGCATCAAGATATCATCCGGTAATTCTCCGCCGGAATTCAAGCCTGTAGCCGTCGCGGTAAACCCAGAAATCGAAGCTCTTCTGAATAAAGGCAACCGCAACGACACCAGGTATGACTACTTCGAGAGAACCAGCCCGAGCTTCGCCGGGGTCGCGGCGGGCAACTACAACTCGAAGTTCCGTAACCTTGGCGAATTGCTGGTAAAGGACGGGCTCAGCCATACCATTATCGGCCTTGGCCGTGAGATGAACGGCTCATGGTACGAATGGAGCGAGCGTCGCGCGCCCTCGTCCGACCCGGATGCTTACATCCGCGCATGGCGGCAGATTGTCACGACTATGCGCTCGGTGCCCGGTCAGCATTTCAAGTTCCTGTGGACTGTGTACCCGACCGGTACCTCGGTCGCCGACGCCTGGCCTGGCAATGCTTACGTCGACTACATCGGAACCGATATCTTCGACTGGTACGGCGGACGTAAGGGCACCTACCTGCACACGGCATCTGGCGCGCTCGATCACGAGGGAAAATGGCAGCAGATCCTTACCACCGAGCCCGGCGGCTTGAATTGGATGGCTGCATTCTCACGCGCCACGGGTAAGCCGATCATCATCCCGGAGTGGGGACTTGACTTCCATACGTTCGGCGGTCAGGACAACCCGTTGTTCATCACGAACATGCTGGCGTGGATGAAGGCCCATCACGCTATCGGGCTCTACTGGGCGGGAGGGCACGTCACTCCGGCCTCGACGGCTAGCGGTCCGCTGCTGGTCAACCAGGGTGCATCGTCGCAGAACAACACCCCCGGCACTGTCAACGGCATGGGGCAGCTGATGGGCGGCCGCTTGCAGTTCGCCGGCGTTTACCTGCCTGACCACGAGTGGCCGTCGGAAGAGGCGGATCAGCCCGTGCTCGCCCCATGGCAGCATGCGGGTTACCAGCTGATCCTGAGCGTGCCTATGATCCCGAACCCTCCAGCGATCAAATCCTATTCCGGCCCGCCTGAGCCGGGACATAAGTCCTATCAGCTGGCCGACTACCCAGATGTGGTAGCGGCACTCAGGCAAGGCGCGTAACCCGTGGCGCGGCGCCCGGCAGCGGTGGCCGCGCTCCGGCCGGGCGCTGGGTGCAACTTTCCGCGTCTGGTCCCCGTTACCTCACTATGTGACGTGGCGCCGGACGGCGAGAGCCGTGGTCATCATGGCGATGACGGTCGCGCTGGGCACGACGGTTTCTGCCGCGCCAGTCGCCATGCCAGCCGCTGGGCCAGGCACCGGGGCTACGGTCAACATCGACGGCGCTGATCCCGGTCCCGCCTTTCAGGGGATCGGCGCGATTAGCGGCGGCGGCGGCAACTCCAGGCTGCTCATCGACTATCCGCCAGGTGAGCGCGCGCAGATCCTCGACTACCTGTTCTCACCGCACTTCGGGGCCGCGCTGCAGATGCTGAAGCTGGAGATCGGCGGCGGCGGTTTCTCCTCGGACGGTTCGGAACCCTCCGTCGAGTCCGCCCAGGGCCAGCTGGACTGCGGGGCCGGCTATGAGTTCTGGCTGGCCCGCCAGGCCCTGGCGGGCAATCCCGCGATCAGGCTGTACGGCCTGCAGTGGTCGGCTCCGGCCTGGGTCCGCGACCCTCACGGGGGCCTGTGGAGCCGTGCGGACGTGGACTACGTCGTCGACTGGCTCCGGTGCGCCCGGCGAAACGGCCTGGCCGTCAGCTACGTCGGCGGCTGGAACGAGCACTACCTGGGCACCGGATACCAGCAGGCCTGGTTCGTGAACCTGCGCACGGCGCTGGACGCCGCGGGGTTCACTCGCACCCGGATCGTCGCGGCCGACGAGGCTCCGCAGATGGCCGAACGGCCCGGGCGGGTGCGATATTCTCCGCTGCTCGTCTCGCAGACCGTCGCCGACGACATGGTCACCGATCCGTCCTTCGGCCGGGTGGTCAGCGTCCTGGGCGTGCACGACAGCTGCGGCCTGCCCACGACCGGGTACCACTGCGTAGTAGCCGCTCCGGCCCGGACCCTGGCGGCCCGTACGGGCAAGCCGCTGTGGGAATCCGAGCTCGGGGCCACCCCCGCCACCGGAACCAATCCCGCGCTCCCCGGACCGGGCGGCCTGGCCCGCGCTCTCGACGACGCCTACGACCAGGCCGGGATCACCGGAATCCTGGTGTGGCCGCTGATCGACGCGATCCCGCCGGATCTCCCGCACGAAAACCGGGGTCTGGTCTGGGCTGACCGGCCCTGGGATGGTTATTACCGGGTCACGCCCCTGACCTGGGTGATCGCGCAGACCACTCAGTTCACCGCTCCCGGCTGGCGCTTCGCGGCGGGGGCGAACGGCACCTTGCCCGCCGGCGGCTCGTACGACACCTACCTGGCGCCCGGCCGTTCGGCCTGGTCCATGGTGGCGCAGACCTCCGCGGCAGGCGCGGCGCAGCAGATCACGGTCCGCGTCAGCGGCGGGCTGCCAGCGCGGGTGGTGCACGTGTGGAGTACCAGCCTGCGCGGGCCCGGCCAGTTCATCCGGCGCGGCGACATCATCCCTGACCAGGGTGCCTTCGCCGCACTGCTGCGCCCCGGGTACGTCTACACCTTTACCACGACCACCGGGCAGTCGCGGGCAGGCGGCCGCACGCCGCCGATCCCGGTCGCCGGGCCGATGCCGATCCAGTACACCGCCACTGCGGACGGCGCCGGCATGGCGAAGATGCTCGCCCCTGTCGACGGGTCGTTCGGCTACGTGCACGGCGTGCTGACCCAGACGGCGGCGGGGGAGCCGGTGGAATGGCAGTATCCCGGCCGGTCGCCCGCCCCCTACGCGATCATCGGCGAGAACACCTGGCGCGACTACACGGTCTCGGCCCGCGTTACCCTCCCGGCGTCCGAGGGGGGATCCCCGCCGACCGGCGCCATGCTGATCGCGCGGTTCCAGGGGTTCCGGAAGTCCGCCATCAACCAGTTCCGGGGCTACGAACTGAGGGTCCGCGGCAACGGCGGCTGGCAGGTCGTGGCCAACGGCCGGGCCGCCGTGACGCTCGCCTCGGGACGCGTCAGCGCCGCCCGCTCCTACACCCTGAGCCTCGCCACCCGAGGCAGCATCATCTCGGCGCGGATCGATGGCGTCATCGTGGCCACCGTGACCAATCGCATGTACCGGTATGGACCGGGCGGGCTGGGAAGCCTCGGATACTATCCGGTGCGCTACCCCGGCTTCACCGTCCGGCCCCAATAGACTGGCCCGGTCCGCGGCCTGGGTACTGGACGACCGGGACGACGAGGAGCGTGATCGTGGACTACGCCGATGCCGTGGCTGCCTTCTTCGTGCCCCGCCAGGAGGGCACCGAACTGCCCGTGGCCGTCACCGGGGGCAGTCCCGCGCGCCGGCTGCGCGACGCCTGCGAACCGGTGGCTATGCACGCGGTCTGGAACCGGACGACCAACGAGCGGTTGGCCCAGCTTGGCCTGGACTTCCTCACCAGCTACGTCGGCGGGCGGGGCGCCTGCCTGGGCGACCCGGCCGGGGCTGTCGTCGCGGCCGCTTTCGCCTGGTTCGAGCCTGGCCTCGTGGCTAGCTTGTGGGAAGCCGCGCGGAACGCCGTGCCGCCCGGCCGGCTGGCGCAGGCCCGCGACGAGGCAACGGTCGCCAGCTTGCGGGAGGTCCTGGCCGGTGAGGACCCGGCCGAGGTGGCGAGCCTGCTCGCGGGCGCCGCGGAGGCCGCCGACGGCATGGGCCGCCCGCTGTTCAGCGGACGGCGCGCCGACGGCCGCCCGCGCGATGCCGTGCACTGCCTGTGGTGGGCCTGCGGCCTGGTCCGCGAGCACCGCGGCGACAGTCACGTGGCCGCGGCGGCCGCGGCTGGCCTGGACCCGGTCGAGATGAACATCCTGACCGAGCTGTGGATCGGGATGCCGCTGCTGTCCTACACCGCCACCCGCGGCTGGGCACCCGACGTCATGCAGCGAGCGATCGCCCGGCTCGAGAGCCGGGGCTGGGTCCGCGACGGCGCCCTCACCGGCCAGGGGCTCGCGGAGCGCCTGAGTATCGAGCAGCGCACCGACGCTCAGGAACAGCCGATCGTCGCCGCGCTGGGCGGCCGGATCGATGAGGTCTGCAGCCGCCTGAACCACTGGGGGCAGCTGTGCATCGCGGCCGGCGCGTTCCCTCCCGACATCCTCAAGCGCGCCGCCGGCTGACGATCGGTCAGTCGCCCACCGGGTCGATCGGGGTGAGCGTTCCGAGCCGCTGCTCGATCGCCTCCGCGACGGCCAGGCAGCGAAGCTCGGTGTACTTGCCGCCCATGACCTGGACGCCGACCGGCAGGCCCTCGGCCATCCCGGCGGGTACCACCGCGGCCGGGGTGCCCAGCAGGTTGGCCGGAAGGACCGGGCGTATCAGTTCGAGGGTCGCGATCGCGTTGTCGAGGCTGGCGATGTCGAAGTCCAGCGGGAAGGCGGGCTGGGTCCAGACCGGGCTGAGCAGCACGGGGTACTCCTGGTACCACAGGCTCCAGCGACGCGCCAGCCCGTGCCGGGCGGTATGCGCCATCGCCCAGGCGGCGACATCCGATTCGGGCAGGTAGCCGAGCGCGTAGTCGAGGAACTGGCGGCCGCCCGGGCCCATGAGCTCATCCAGCACCGGTTTCATGACCCGCAGGTCGGCGATGAGGATCGTGCTCCACAGTTCGAGCGCCTGCTCGTAGTCGGGCGGTGCGGCCTCGGTGACCTTGAAGCCATCGTCCGCGAGCGCGTCGGCGGCGCGGCGCACGGCCGCGGCCACCTCCGGGTGGGTGCTGCCGCCCGGCGGCTCGGGCAGCACGGCGACGGCCGGACGTTCGCCGGGGACTAGGTCGGTGAAGACCGCGGGGACGCTGAGCGGGTCGCGCGGATGCTGGCCCGCGATCACGGTGAAGGCGGCCCGGACGTCGGCGACCCGGCGGGCCAGGACCCCTTCGACCGCCATGAGCTGGAAGGAGATGTTGTAGTCCTCTGGCGGGATCACGGTCGCGGTGGCCACCGCTCCGGTGGAGGGCTTGATCGACGCGACGCCGCAGCAGTGCGCCGGATTGCGCAGGGATCCGCCGAGGTCATTACCCAGGCCGAACGGACTCATCCCGGTCGCCAGCGCCGCGGCTTCACCGCCGCTCGACCCGCCCGCGGTGCGCTGCGGGTTCCACGGGTTGCGGGTCAGGCCGTGCAGGAAGGAGTCGGTGTGGACCCGCAGGCCGAAGTCGGGCAGGTTGGTGCGGCCCAGGGGAATGGCGCCGGCCGTACGCAGCCGTTCCACCTGCGGGGCGTCGACCGCGGCGACCGCCTCAGCCAGGGCCGGGATCGCGTGCGTGGTCGGGGTGCCCGCCAGGTCGATGTTCTCCTTGACCGTGAACGGGACGCCATGCAGCGGGCCGAGCCGAGCGCCGTCCGCCACCGCCAGGTCGGCCGCGTCGGCGGCCGCGAGAGCCTGGTCCGCCAGCAGACGGACGATGGCGTTGAGGTGAGGGTTGACCGCCTCGATGCGGTCCAGGTGCGCCTGGACGACCTCGCGACTGCTCACCTCCCGGTCGCGGATCATGGCCGCGAGTTCGACAGCGCCCTTACGCCACAGTTCGCTCATGCCTTCCCCTCCGGTTGAGATCGAGGCAAACGTAAGCCATCGGATGGATCACCGTAAAGGGGGCGACCTGCCAGCAGGGTCACCAGGCCGAAGGCGAGCAGGCACAACCCGGCTCCGACGCCGGTGACCGTGGACGGGGCCGTCGCGGATGCCAGCCCGGTCGCCAGGGCCGCCGCGGCTACCCCGGGGATCCACCGGTCCTGCCCGGTCGTTCCGAGCACGGCCGCACCGGCTCCGAGCAGGCCGAACTCCAGGCCCACTGTGATGCTGTACCGGCGGCGGACCACGGGGTCGGCCATGACCCGCAACCGCCCGGCTGACCGCGTGGTTAGCACGACCCCCGCGACGGTGAGCAGCACGGCCAGCCCGACGCCTGCCGCCAGCGGGACAACCAGCCATGACGGCGGGGCCGCCTGTCCCCAGCCGAACCACACGAACGCGAAGAACCCCTCGACGGCCACGGTGACCCCGCGGTCGCGCCCCGCCGGGAAAAAGCTGGCGAGCTGGTCCGTCACCGTCGCGCTCGGCTACTGACGCCACGGCATGTGCTGGAGTGTCCAGGTGTTGCCATCGGGGTCGGCGAACGAGGCGTAGAAGACGCCGCCGAGATCCTCGACCGGGGCCACCTCCACGCCCCGCTCGACCAGCGTGGCGCGGGCGGCCTCGATGTCGCTGACGACCAGGTGCAGACCGCGCAGGCTGCCCGGTGGCATGTCGAACCCGGGGATTCCCGAGACCAGCGAGATCGAGCACGCGGAACCCGGGGGAGTCAGCTGGACGACCCGTACGCCGTCGGCGGGCCGCACGTCGACATCCACTCCAAACCCGGCCCGTTCGGAGTAAAAGGCCTTGGCCCGGTCGATGTCGCTGACGGGCACCAGGACGAGCTCGAGCAGGAAATTGCCGGGACGCACCGGGAGCACCGGGGCAGCCGGGTGATCGGGTTCGGTCATGGCATCACGATAACGACCCGGGCCAGCCGAGAGCGGGATGGTCCTGAACCGCGCGGCCTCGTCGTCCGTCTGTTGACATAGAGGGCTTTACGAACCGGGATGGGCGGGGATGCGGGTCAGGGGCAAGCCGGCGATCGAGACCGGGCCGCCGCTGCTGGAACGGGCGGCGTCCCTGGCGCTGCTGAACGAGTACGCGGCGCAGGCCGCCCGCGGCGAGGGACGGCTGGTCCTGCTCAGCGGCGAGGCGGGAGTGGGGAAGTCGGCGCTGGTCGAGCGGCTGTACCGGGATCTGCCGGATGCTCGCTGGTCGTGGAGCATGTGCGACGGACTGTTCACGCCGCGCCCGCTCGGGCCGCTGTTCGACCTGGCGGATCAGCTCGGCGGCGCGCTGCTGGAGCGCGGCCGGGCCGGGGCCGACCGCGAGGAACTGTTCCGCACGCTGCTTGGCATCCTCAGCGCGCCGGGGGGGCTGGACGTGGTGGTCGTCGAGGACATCCACTGGGCCGACGAGGCCACCCTCGACCTGCTCCGCTACCTGAGCCGTCGGCTGCGCGGCGCCGCGGTCCTGCTCATCGCCACGTACCGGGACGACGGCCTGGCCGCCGCTGACCCGCTCCGCGTCGCGCTCGGCGATCTCGGTTCGCAGCGGGCCACCCGGCGCGTCGGGCTGGTGCCGTTGTCCCCGGAGGCGGTGCGGACGCTGGCCGGCGGGAGCAGCCTGCCCGCGCCCGACCTGTACCGGCTGACCGGCGGGAACCCGTTCTACGTGACCGAAGTGCTGCGGGCCGGCGTGGAAGAGGTACCCCCGTCGGCACGCGACGCGGTGCTGGCGCGGGCGGCGCGGCTCAGCGCCAGGGCGCGCGAGGTGCTGGATGTCGCGGCGCTGACCGGTGCCCGGGTCGAGGCGCGGCTGCTGGAGTCGGTGACCGGCTGCCCGCCGTCGGTCCTCGACGAGCTGCTGGCGAGCGGCCTGCTGGTCGCCGACGC
>Ga0307305_10000913_pt1 | contig 11301 bp, 11 predicted proteins | sample ER_DNA_186_FD_194512 | JGI IMG/M metagenome (GOLD analysis project Ga0307305, IMG submission 194512) | Bulk soil microbial communities from the East River watershed near Crested Butte, Colorado, United States - ER_DNA_186 | ecosystem: Environmental > Terrestrial > Soil > Floodplain | place... | reverse complement strand
CTCACCCGTAGCGGGATTGCCCGTGCCGATCGCCCACACCGGCTCGTACGCAATGACCAGGCGCTCCAGTCCCCTGCGCTCGGCTTGCGCGACGTCCGCGGCGATCTGGCGCGCGACCACCGCGGTCGCCTCGCCGGCGGCGTGCTCCGCCGCGCTTTCGCCGACGCAGAGGACCGGCCGAAGGCCGCCCGCAACGGCTCGCGCGAGCTTTTTCGCGACCCGGGCGTCGGTGTCGCCAAGATCGCGACGGACCTCCGAGTGCCCGACGATCGTTCCCTCCGCAAGGCCGCGGACCATCGACACTGAGATCTGACCGGTGAACGCTCCCCTCTCTTCCCAATGCACGTCCTGCGCGTAAACGTCGACGTTCGCATCGCGGAGCGCGTCGGCGACCGCGGGCAGCGCGACGGCCGGCGGCGCGACGCCCACGTGGACCCCGCCAGGCATTCGGTCCGCGACGGCGCGCGCGAGCTCGACGGCGTCGGCGATGGTCGGCGGATTCATCTTCCAGTTTCCGATCACGATCCGCTCGCGCATCACGTACGTACCTCGGGGCGATCGATGTCGCGGTGCTCGACCTCGATCCCACCCGGCCAGAACTCGCGGGTGACGCGCGCGATCTCGTCGGCGATGACGACCGAGCGGTGGCGCCCGCCGGTGCATCCGAACGCCAAGCCGAGCCGCGCTTTCTTCTCGTTCTCGTAGCGCGGGAGGGCGAAGCGAAGGAACGGGATCACGTGGGCGAGGAACTCCTTCGTCGCGGGGTGTCCGAGAACGAAGGAGCGCACCGCCTCGTCGCGCCCGCTCAGGTCCCGCAGCTCAGGGATGTAGAAGGGGTTCTCCATGAAGCGCACGTCGAACACGAGATCGGCCGCGGGTGGCAGTCCGTACTTGTAGCCGAAGCTCGCGACGTGCACGAGCATGCCGGTCGTTCCCGACCCGTACAGGGAGTGGAGCGTGTCGCGGAGGTCTTTTACCGAAAGGTGCGTCGTGTCGATCACCTTGTCGGCTCTTGCGCGAACGTCGACGAGCATCCGGCGTTCTTCGTCGATCGACGGCTGCACGCCGCCGGGCGCGTCGACGGGATGGCGATGGCGGGTCTCGCTGTAACGGCGAAGAAGTACGTCGTCGGACGCGTCGAAGAACAGCACGTGCGCGGGAGTGCCCGCCTTGTCGAGCGCCTCGAGGTCCTTCTTCGCGTCCGCGAAGAGCGAACCGCTCCGGGCATCGATCACAAACGCGACCTTCTTTTTGCCGCCCTTTCGGGAGACGTCGATGGCCGATGCCATGAGCGCGGGGGGCAGGTTGTCGAGGGTGTAGTAGCCGAGGTCCTCGAGGACCTTCACAGCCTGCGATTTGCCCGAGCCGGAGAGCCCTGTGACGACGACGAAGTCCGGCTGACCTGTTGAGGTCAGTCGGGCAGGATCCACGACAGGACGACGCCGACGACCGAGATCACGATCGCACCGAGGAACGCGGCGATTGGTCCATCAAGATGGAATCCGAGGATCGGCACGAGCGAAACGACGTACAGCATCAGCGCGCCGATGACGAAGTGGAAGAGACCGAGAGTGAGACAGGTGATCGGCGCGGACAAAAGCTCGATGATCGGCCGGATGAACGCGTTGACGATGCCGAGGACAAGGCCCGTGGCGAGAAGCGAGATGTACTTGTCGGCGTCGCCGAAGCCATACGCCGTGGTGCCGTAAGTGATCCCTGGAACGAAGAACGCGGCGACCGCGATCGCGACCGCGTTGATGAGCGCGCGCCAGATGATCTTCATCGCGGAAAGACTAAATCAATATTGGGCGAGCATGCCGCGGCGGCGCATCGTTCGCTCGGCGCGGCCGAACGCCCACCGGCCGAGGGGATAGGTCAAGCCGGTGAGCGCGATCAGGACGAGGTACTCCAGCCGCGGGTCGAACAGCGGCCGTGAGCCGAGGGCCTGCGACCGAAGGATGTCGATCGCGTATGTCGTCGGCAGTGCGAGCGCGATCGGCTGCAGAACGCCCGGGAGAAGGGTCACCGGGAAGGCGACGCCCGACATCGTGCCGACGACGAACTGCATCGTATCCACGAAGAAGTTCGCCTCGCGGATGATTAGCACGACCCCCGCGAGCAGATAGGCGATCCCGACCATCGCCAAGACCGCGAGGCCGATGGCCGGCAGCGCGATGAGCATCTCGGCCCGAAGCTGAAGGCCGAGGAACCAGATGCCGAATGCGAAGAGCACGGTCTGGGAGATCGCGAACCAGAACATGCCCCCGAGCGCGCGTCCAATGATGAAGGTCTCGTGGCGCGTCGGTGTCAGCCACGACGGCTCCAGCGTCCCCATATCCATCTCGCTTCGCAGGGAGAACGCGATTCCCCAGAACGCGATCGCGATGAGGCCGCCCACGAGGCCTCCGAGGAAGATGAAGCCCGGCAGGTCCTCGGTGCCAAGCGTCGCCGAGAGTCCCGGTCGGCGCCCATCCACGGTGAAGGCTGCGCCGAACAGGAACGCAGGAATGACGTATTGGTAGAGCGGCGTGAAGACCGTGCCGGCGACGGCGATGCGGTAGCGCGAAAAGCTGCGGATGTCCTTACGCGCCACCGCGAAAGCGGCCCTCACGTCGCCCATCTAGAACCGGCTCAGCATGCCCGAACGTCGGGCGCTCGTTTCGAGGAAACGGAAGACGGCGATCGCGAGCAGGGCCGTGAGCATCGCGATCGCGAGCACGATCGCGATGTGGGATGTCACGTCGCCGAGACCGGCACCCTGAAGGAGAACGCGACGTAGGTCCTCGACGATGTAGGTCGGCGGCATGAGCCAGGCCCACACCTGTGCCCACACAGGCAACATCGCGACTGGGAACGTGATGCCGCAGGCGAGGACGAACATCCCGCGGATCAGCTGGACGATCGGGGCGACCTCGCCGAATCGCAGCACGCTCGCGGCGAAGAGAGCCCCGATCGCGTAGAGGGCAGGGACACCCAGAACGACGACGACCGCCGCTTGCAGCACCGCGGCTAGCGGCGGGACCACACCGAAGAGCAGCCAGAGGGCGACACCCATCACGACGAACGTCGCAGCCATCGGGATGAGCGTCGCGACACCCGGCCCGAACAGAGGAACGAGGCGCGATGCCGGCGTGACGAACACAGCCTCCAGCGAGCCGCGCACTTGTTCCTGACGCAACGCGGTCCCCGAGCCCCAGAGCAAGCTCGAGAGCCACATGTACATCGCGTAGCCGACGAAGACGAAGCCGGCGACGTTCGTGCTGCCGGCCCGCTCGGCGAACGCGGCGAGGGCCTGCGGATCGTTGCCTGAGTAGGCGTGGCCCATGAGTACCCACGACGCCGGCAGCAGGACCGGCCAGAAGAGGAGGCCCAGAAAGAGCGTGGGATACCGGCGCTGCTGACGAAGCTCCTTGCGCGCGGCGGCGAAGAACGCCCGGACGTCCGCGGCGAGAAGGTTCACTCGCGCAGCGCGCGGCCGGTCAGCGCGAGGAAGACGTCTTCGAGGGTCACGGGCACGACCTCGACATGACGGATCGTCGCGCCCGTTGACCGCACCGCATCGAAAGCGGCGGGAACGAAGTCACGCGCCGAGGCGCAGTGCGCGGTCACGTTCAGGGTGCCGTTCGATCGCTCCGTTCGGGCGACGGTCGCGCTGCGTCCTAGTCGATCGATCACGGCCGCATCGTCCCCGTCGACCCCGATCTCGAGGTGAACGACCTCCTCGGCGCGAATGGTCCGCTTCAGGGCTGCGGGCGTGTCGAGCGCGACGATGCGTCCGTGGTCGACGATCGCCACGCGATCGCAGAGCTGGTCCGCTTCCTCCATGTAATGCGTCGTGAGAAGAACCGTGCGGCCCTGTGCCTTGAGCTCGCGGACGCGGTCGCGCAGGTCGCGCGACGACTGCGGATCGAGCCCGACGGTCGGTTCGTCGAGGACGACGAGGGGCGGATCGGGCAAGAGCGCCCGAGCGAGCGCGAGGCGCTGGCGCATGCCGGTGGAGTAGCGCTCGACGTAGTCCTCGGCGCGGTCGGCGAGCTTCACAGCGGCGAGAACGTTCGCGATGCGCGCCTTCGTCTCGCTCGGTGGCACGTGGTAGAGCGCCGCGAAGTACTCGAGGTTCTCGCGACCGGTGAGCTTCCAGTACAGGCTGCGCTCGCCGGAAAGCATCGCGCCGAGCCTTGCGCGAACCTCCCGCGGGCGCTCGAGTGGATCGATGCCGAGGACGCGGATCGTGCCGCTCGTTGGGATGAGCAGTGTCGCGAGCATCTTCATCGTCGTCGTCTTCCCCGCCCCGTTCGGCCCGAGGAGTCCGAAAATCTCGCCGGGCTCCACGACGAGGTCGATCCCATCGACGGCACGGAATCGATCGCGCTTGTCGGGTTCGCGGCGGAGCCGCTGCCAGATCGTCCGCCTGCCGCGCTCGAAGACCTTAACCAGGTCCTTCGTCTCAACGGCAGCGACGGTCATTCCACGAAAATCTCTACCCGGTCCTCGTCGTCGGCGATATCGACGATCTTGCCGGGAAAGTCGACGGTGCGGAGCAGCTCGTCGAGGTCGATGCCGAATTTCCCAAGGTGCCCGCGCACGAGACCGCTCGACGCGAGCTTCATCTTCCCGACCCGCGCGATCGCGAGCGGGATCGCGACGTTGACCTTCTGCTCGCCATCTTCCGTGACGCGGATCCTCAAAATGCGGCCGCGTGCGCCGGGACCCGACGGTGGCATCGGTGGGGTCGGTGGCGTGGGGGGGAAAGGCGCGAACGGAGCGCGCGGCGGACGGGGAGCGCCTTCTTCGACGTCGCCGAGAGCGCGGAGGAGCCGGTAGGCCTGCTCGACGTCGATCTTCCCCTCCGCAAGGAGCTGGAGGACCTGCTTGCCTTCTTCGCTCGGCACCTAGAAGTCCTTTCGGGTCTCGTCGAGCTTCGCAGCCACCTCGTCCACGCTCACCTCGCCACGAGCGAGTCGCTCGAGGAGATCGCGGACCTTCGCCGTCGCGGGCGGCGCCATGGGCGCGGTCCGCTCCGGATCCTGATCGGTTTCGGTTTCGGCCGTTTCGGTTTCGGCTTTGGTCTCCGACTCCGTCGAATCCGGCGCGGCCGTCGGCTCCTCGGCCACCGTCGACGAGGCGGACCGGATCGTGAGGTCTCCACTGACCGTCTTCACGGTGAGGTGGCTTCGTCCGTCGCCGATGATGACGGTGCGGTCCTTCCGACCCTCGCGCACGATGCGCGCAGGCGTTTCGCATTCGAGGTCGCCGCTCGCCGTGTGGTAGTCGCACACGCACGATGAGGACAGCAGGCCGACCTCCACGTCGCCGCTGATCGTCTTCAGTCGGCTTTCGCGGCCACCGAACTCAGGCTGGAGATCGATCGAGATGTCGCCGCTTACCGTGTGCAGCTCGCAGCCCCGAACGCGGCCGCGAATATCGACGTCGCCGCTGACGGAGCTGCCTTCGACCGAGCCCACGTAGTTCGTGCACTGCACGTCGCCGCTAACGCTCTTGATTCGCATCGGCCCCCGCAGGTCCTGGATGTGCACGTCGCCGGAGACGCTCTCGACGCGGGCGGGCCCTCGTGTCCCGTTCAGGTCAAGGTCACCGCTCACTGTCTGCGCGTTGACGGCGGTTTCACGAGGGACCGTGATTTCGAAATCCACACGGAAGCGCTTACCGCGGAACAGATCCCCCCAGTTGCGCTCCTGCTCGTAAAGGTGTGGCTCGACGAAGATATCGTCGCCCCTCTGCTCGATGCGGACCTCGACGTTCTCGAGAAGACGTTTTGCGCGATCGGCGCTCCCGCCTTTGACGCGCTTCCGTGCTACGACCCGCACCTGGCCGGGCTCTCCCACGCGGATTGCGGTCTCGCCGGACACGTTCTGGACCTGAAGACGCGGCATTCCCTCGACCACAAAGATCTTTTCGATCGTCTGGTCGTGCGACTCGCCGCCGCCGTCGTCCATATCGACGAACGCCGCGCTCACCGAGCGCGCGATCTCATCGGGATCGACGTCAACGTTGATGCCGAAGCCACGCGCTCCGAAACGGAATTCGTGCCTTGCCTCGTGACGCGCGCGTCGCTCCTCGTGGCGCTGCTCGCGCTCGCGCTCGCGCTCGGATCGGGCATGCTCCCGATCGCTCTCCCGTTGGGCACGATCGCGATCCCGCTGCTCGGCGTCGCGTGCGCGCTGCTCTGTCTCGCGTGCGCGCTGCTCGGCTTCGCGCGCGCGCTGCTCTGCCTGGCGACGCCGCTGGTCGTCCATTGGATCGAACGTCACGTCGCCGGCTCCTTCTCGAGAAGCTGCGCAGCATCATCGGGCGCGATGCGGCCGTCGGCGAGCTCGCGAAGGATCTCCTTGCGACGCTCCGCCTCGCGATCGGGCTCAGCTTGCGATGGAAAACCGAGCGCGCGGATCACCGCGTCAAGGCGCGAGCGCACGGTCGGGTAGCTCATCCCGAGCTCACGCTCCACGTCCTTGAAGTTGCCGCGCACCTTGATGAACGTCTCGAGGAACTCGAGCTGCTCCGGTGTGAGGCGGTGGAACCGGCCGAGAGCGAGGAGCCTTCCAAGCGGGTGCCGCAGGACACGCACTCAAGGCGCGCAACGGTCAACGTGTCGGCGCAGATGGGACATCGCGCGATCACCGGATTCGCCATGAACTCAAGGTGCGCCCGGAACTCATCGAAAGTCAAGCGAAACTCAGTGATATGTAGCCGAGGATGCGAAAGCTTGAGGTCCGCGGTTGGGGCGGCGGGCTACACCTCGGATATCCAGAGCCGCGCGCCCCAGTGTTCGACGGCCTTGCCGTCCTTGATCCGGAGGATGTCGATTGTCTCGCGCTGAACCCTCCGCCCGCTGCGCGCGCCAGACCAACGCAGTCGCGCGGCGACTTTATCTCCATCAATGAGAAGGTCCTCAATATGAACGTCCAGTTTTTCGTATGCGCTCCGCGCGACTGCCACGACGCGTCGGAACTCGTCGAGTCCGCTTAGGTCACCCTGGCCCAAGCCCTGGTGATCGAGGTACGTGGTCGAGAGCACGGTTCCTACTGCTGAGGTGTCTCCCGTCGCGAACATGCGGACGATCGATTCGACCAGGGTTCGATGTGAATCTGGCACGGATATCAGTCGGGGCTAGCTTTCTATCGCCTGCTTGATGCGTTCGGCTAGGGCGGTTCCGACACCCGCGACTGAGGCGACGTCGGAAATCGGCGCTTCGCGCATCGCCCGAACGCTGCCAAAGCGCCGCAAGAGCGCGCGTTTCTTCGCAGGCCCCACGCCTTCGACGTCGTCGAGAATGCTCCGCACGGAGCGCTTCGCCCGAACCTTCTGGTGGTACGTGACCGCGAAGCGATGTGCCTCGTCCCGTATTCGCTGCACGAGGTAGAGCCCCTGCGACGTCCGCGGCAGCAAGATCGGGTCGGGCCGCGCAGGCACGAAGAGCTCCTCGCGCTCCTTCGCCAGAGCGGCGATCGGGATCTGCAGAAGACCCGCGTCGGAAAGAGCCCCCTGGCCGGCGGAGAGCTGGCCCTTGCCGCCGTCGAGTATCACGAGATCCGGCACGGGCCACCCCTCCCCGTCGGTCGCCGAACGTTGGAAACGGCGCCTCAGCGTCTCGCGCATGTTGGCGAAGTCGTCGTTGCGGTCGACGATCTTCGCTCGGAAACGCCGGTACGCGTGTTTCGCCGGGCGGCCGTCCTCGAACACCACCATCGAGCTCACCACGCTCGTGCCCTGGACGTGGCTGACGTCGTAGCACTCGATCCGCCTTGGCGGTCCCTCGAGACCCAGTGCGTCGGCGAGCTCGCGCAGCGCCGTGTCGGTCTTTCCGCGGTCGGCGAGCCACCGGACGCGCTCCTGCTCGAGCGCGTCCTGCGCGTTCCGCTCCGCGAGCTCGGCGAGGTGACGCTTCTTGCCGCGTTGCGGGACGAGGATCCGAACGGGACCACCGCGGCGCTCGGTGGCGAAGACCTCGAATGCTTCCGTTTCCGGTATCGGAACGGGCACGACGATCTCAGGCGGGAAATTCGCCGCGACCGTGTAGTGCTGGCGGAGGAACGACGCGAGCACGTCGGGCGCGAGCGCGCCCTCAGATCCCTCAAGGGAGAAGTGGTCGCGGCTGGTGATCGTGCCGTCGCGGACGCGAAACACCTGGACGACGGCGTCGCCCTCGGCGACCGCCGCCGCGTGCACATCGAAGTCGTCGCCCTTGTACGCGTGCACCTCCTGCCGATCGAGAGTCCGTTCGATCGCGACGAGCCGATCGCGGAGAGTTGCCGCGCGCTCGAATGCCAGCGCGTCCGACGCCTGGTGCATCTCTTTCTTCGTGTCGCGTGCGAGCGCCTCGTACCGCCCTTCGAGGAACAGCACGCTCTTGTCGATCGTCCCGCGGTACTCGTCGCGCGTCGTGTTCCCCACGCAGGGCGCTGTGCATCGCTTGAGATGGAAGAGAAGGCACGGCCGGCCGCCCGGAAGCGCGGACGGTGGCACAGTCCTCCCCTTGCCGTCCGCGTCCGCGACGATGTTCAGCTTGCAGGTGCGGTACGGGAAGAGCTTCTGCAGAAGATCGAGCGACTGATCGACCGACTTCGCGTTCGCGAATGGCCCGAAGTACCGCGCACTCCGATCGCCGAGCGTCCGTGTGCGCAGCACCCGCGGAAAATCCTCACCGAGCGTGACCTTCACGTACGGATATGACTTGTCGTCTTTGAGTCGGATGTTGTAGCGGGGATGGTGCTGCTTGATCAAATTCGACTCGAGCAGGTACGCCTCGGAGATGCTGTCGGTCAGCACGTACTCGAGTCGCTCGGCGCGCTCGACCATGCGCACGTGGCGGACTTCGAGGCTCGGCCCGAAATACGCCCGCACGCGGTCGCGAAGAACGTCCGCCTTTCCGACGTACAGCACGCGACCCTTCGCGTCCTTGAATAGGTAGACGCCTGGTTTCGCCGGGAACGAGGCCACCTGGGCCTCGAGCGACTCCCGCCGCGATGTCTTGTCCACCTGTCGAGTATCGCTATGCGGTACGCGGGTATGCTTCCACGAGGTAGATGGGGGGTTCCACTCGGTGAAAGAGACGACCGTCACTCCGAAGCGGGCGCGCCGGTCCGTTCAGTCCGTCGACCGGGCGCTCGACCTTCTCGAGGCACTCGTGGCCGCCGAAGGCGAGGTCGCGATCACTGCGCTCGCGACTCGCACAGGCCTCCACGTCAGCACCGTGCACCGGTTGCTCGCGACGCTCCTCCGGCGCGGCTACGTGCGCCAGAACCCGGAGACCAGCCGGTACTACGCAGGCGCGAAGCTGGCGACACTTTCCGAGGGCCGCTCGCGATTCGGCGAGCTTCGCCTGCGCGCGCGACCGCTTCTTCGCTCGCTGACCGAGGCCACGCGCGAGACCGCCAACCTGGTGGTGCTGGACGACCTGCAGGCCGTGTACATCGAGACCATGCCCTCGCCGCAGGTCGTGCGCCTGTTCACTGCGGTGGGGAACCGCACGCCACTGCACGCAACGGGCGCCGGAAAGGCGCTCCTCGCCAACCTGCCTGCCGCTCGCCGCGACGCCCTGCTCGAGCGCCTGGATCTGCGCGGTTACACGGCGCGGACGATCGTGGATCGCGGGGCACTGCGCCGGACGCTCGACGAGGTACGCGAGAAGGGCTACGCGCTCGACGACGAGGAGTACGACGAGGGCGTGAGGTGCGTGGCCGTCGCGGTGGTCGGAGCGCCCGGCAAAGACGCCGCGCCGGGGGCGCCGGTCGCCGCCCTCTCGATCTCCGCGCCCGCGAGCCGGATGACGCGTCAGCGCTGCGCCGAGCTCGCACCGGTCCTGCGCCGCGCCGCCGCGGAGCTCGCGGACGCGCTCCGCGATCAGGCCGGAGCGGCCCCCTGACGACCGCCGCGACCATTCGCGCCGGCCTCCGCGGCGCGCCGCTGGTGCGTGGCCTCGTCGCGCTGCTCGGTCCGGCGAAAGTCCTCGGGGCGCACGAGGACCTGCTCCTCTACGAGTACGACGGCGCCGTGGATACCGCGACGCCCGACGCCGTCGTCCTTCCCGACAGCACCGCCGACGTCGCGGCGCTCGCCCGGTTCTGCCACGAGCACGCCGTGCCGATCGTTCCCCGCGGCGCGGGCACGGGCCTCTCCGGTGGCGCGATCCCGGTCGAGGGCGGCGTCGTCGTGTCGTTCGCGCGGATGGCGCGCATCCTCGAGATAGACGTTCCGAATCTGCGCGCGGTCGTCCAGCCCGGCGTCATCAACCTGCACCTTTCGACCGCCGTCGCGCCGCACGGCCTGTATTTCGTCCCCGACCCGTCGAGCCAAAAGGCGTGCACGCTCGGAGGCAACGTCGCCGAGAACTCGGGCGGTCCGCACACGCTCGCCTACGGCGTCACCACGAATCACGTCACCGGCATCGAGATCGTGCTGTCGGACGGGACCGTCGTACGGCTCGGGGGCAAGGCGGTTGAGACGGAGGGCTACGACCTCGTCGGCGCTTTCGTCGGGTCCGAGGGAACGCTCGGCCTCGTTACTGAGATCACCGTCAAGCTGACGCCGCTACCCGAGGACAAACGAACGCTGATGGCAGCGTTTCCGACAATGGACGAAGCCTCGGAAACGGTCTCCGCGATCATCGCCGCCGGCATCGTTCCGAGCGCGATGGAGATGATGGATCAGCTCGCGATCCAGGCGGTCGAGGCCGCCGTGCATGCGGGTTATCCGCTCGGCGCCGGCGGCATCCTCCTTCTCGAGGTCGACGGTCCTCGCGACGGGCTCGACGACGCCCGTGCGCGGATCGAGGCGATCTGCCGCGAGCATGCGGCGAGCGAGGTTCGCGTCGCGAGCAGCGCCCTGGAACGCGAGCGGCTCTGGGCGGGCCGCAAGGGTGCGTTCGCAGCGATGGGCCGCCTGTCCCCCGACTACTACGTGCAGGACGGCGTCATCCCTCGCACGCGCCTGCCCGACATCCTCCGGCTCGTCAAGGACGCAGGGGTCCGGCATCGGCTTCGGGTCGCGAACGTCTTCCACGCGGGCGACGGCAACCTACATCCGCTGATCCTGTTCGACTCGCGCCTCGGTCCGGACGAGCTCGAACGGGCGAAGGCGGCGGGCCTCGAGATCCTCACCGCCTGCGTCGAGGCCGGCGGCTCGATCACCGGCGAGCACGGCGTCGGCATGGAGAAGAACTGCTACATGCCGCTGCAGTTCCAATCGTCGGACCTTGCGGCGATGCGCCGGGTGAAGGATGCGTTCGATCCCGATGGCCTGATGAATCCGGGCAAGATCTTTCCGACTCCGAGTCGCTGCCGT
>Ga0307305_10000912_pt1 | contig 11306 bp, 10 predicted proteins | sample ER_DNA_186_FD_194512 | JGI IMG/M metagenome (GOLD analysis project Ga0307305, IMG submission 194512) | Bulk soil microbial communities from the East River watershed near Crested Butte, Colorado, United States - ER_DNA_186 | ecosystem: Environmental > Terrestrial > Soil > Floodplain | place... | reverse complement strand
CACGCTCGCCATATGTCCTTTGTGATATTCGTTCGGACCGTAAACATTAAAAAATTTCAATCCAACCCAATGCGGCGGCAATTTTTCTTTCTTCACATAGCGGTCGACCAGCGCAAGATCGAAAAGATGCTTACTCCAACCATAGAGGTTCATCGGCTTGAGCTTGCGTAAGGCGTCCAACGACCAATCGTCATCGAATCCAACGCTGCCATCTCCATAGGTCGCCGCCGATGAAGCATAAATAAAGGGAGTTCGAGTTGCCGTGCACCAATCGAGAAGCCGCAGGGACAGACGGAAATTGTTTTCCATCACAAGGTCGCCGTCGGTTGCGGTCGTGTCGGAGATTGCGCCCATATGGATGACAGCATCGAGCTTCCGGCGTTCGAGCCAGGGCATGAGTTCGGTCGGTGGAACTATATCCCCGACCTGATGCTTGGCGAGATTGCGCCATTTCGCATCATCGCGACCCAGAACGTCGCTCACCACGACATCAGTCGAGCCAGCCTCATTGAGGCCGGCCACTATGTTCGATCCGATAAATCCGGCCCCGCCGGTTACCAAAAACATGCCTACCCTCGCCACCACTCGAGTGCGCGGCAAACCTTTGCCCTAGCCGGCCGTCCGGCGCAATCTTATGCTCATTGGCCCTGCAAGTGGCTGGGAACAGGGTAAAAAATCGCGGCTGGACAGGTGCCGGCGGCGCAGGGTAACGGCTGCCTTGCCGATCCAAAAAGGGGCAAAGGGTGAGCGGCGCCGATCCATGAAAGAGGACGTCCTGCAACGTACCGGGCCGATCGTTATCGTTCCCTATGTCTGGATCGGCGACTTCGTGCGCTGCCATTCGGTGGTCAAAATGCTGCGTGCGAAAAGCCCTGACCGGCCGATCGACATCGTTAGCAGCACGCTTTGCGCGCCCCTTGCCGACTACATGCCCGGCGTTCGGCGCGCCATCGTAGTTGATTTGCCTCGCCGAAAATTGGGTTTCGCCCTCCAACGAAAGCTCGCGAACCTGCTGCAAAAGGAGAATTACGGGCAAGCAATCGTCATGTCGCGGAAATGGAAGGCTGCGCTGCCCCCTTGGCTCGCCGCGATTCCCGTGCGCACCGGCTTTGCCGGCGAATTCCGCTTCGGTCTGCTCAACGATGTGCGCTTCGGCGAAAGCAAACTGCCACGCATGGTTGATCAGATGGGCGCATTGGCGCTGCCGAACGGTGAGGCGATCCCGGCCGAGTGGCCGCTCCCTGAATTGAAAATACCGAGCCAGGAAATCGATTCCTGGCTCGCAAAGCGCGGTCTCACCGATAACGAGCACGCCGTCGTCACCTTGTCGCCTGGCGCCGTGGGGGCTGGCAAGGCATGGCCGGCAAAGCAATATGCCGAACTCGCCCGCGCTCTTACCGCGGATGGAATAGCCGTCTGGGTTCTGGGCGGACCGAATGAAACTCTCATCGCAAAAGATATCGCAGCCGCCGGCGGGACCCGCGTGCGAGATCTCACGGGCACAGACTTACGTAACGCGATCCTTGCGCTCGCTGCCGCCGATGTTTCGGTGACAAACGATTCTGGGCTTATGCATGTTTCGGCGGCGATCGGAACGCCAACGATTTCAATCTTTGGTCCAACCAGCTCCTGGCATTGGAAACCACTCAATCCGCTCGCCGCTGTGCTCGAACCGCCAGGTGACGAGCATTCGCGCGAGCGTGCTCGCCTCGAAGGCAACAATGCCGTACGTCATCGACGTACCGACGACGTCGCCGTGGAGAAGGTCCTGACGACCGTACGGCGGGTCCTCGCAAACGCGAAGAAAGGCGGCAAAATAATCGCGAGCGGACCGTCTGCACGACATTAACGAATGCGCTAGTCAAGCCTGACGTGAAACTGTTTTCATGCTATCAAGACTGCCATGGCCAAACCGAAACCCGCTGACCTGACGAGCGACCGCGCGCAAATGGCGATCGCATCGGCATTGCGCACGCTCGAAGCGGAAGGAAGCGGCGTTGATGCGCTGGCTGCCGCATTGCGTGACGGTCTTGGCGCCAGCTTTGCGGCTGCCATCGATGTAATCCGCGCAGCGCAAGGCCGGGTCATCGTGACCGGCATGGGCAAATCCGGACATGTCGCACGCAAGATTGCTTCGACCTTCGCATCCACAGGGACACCGGCCTTTTTCGTGCACCCCGGCGAAGCGAGCCACGGTGATCTCGGAATGATCGCTAACAATGACGTCATCCTCGCTCTTTCATGGTCGGGGGAGACGGCTGAGCTGAAAAACATCACGGACTATTCACGCCGGTACGGAATCAAGCTGATTGCGATCACTGCTATTGCGGACAGCGCCTTGGCCAAGGTTTCGGATGTTGTTCTTACACTGCCGCAGGCACGCGAGGCCTGCCCTCATAACCTCGCCCCGACGACCTCTTCGCTGATGCAACTTGCGCTCGGTGACGCATTGGCCATCGCGCTGTTGGAAAGTCACGGCTTCACGCCGCTCGACTTCGGCCTTTTGCACCCCGGTGGCAAACTCGGGACGCTGCTGAAAACCGTGGCCGATATCATGCACACCGATGAGATGATGCCACTGTCGCCGCTTGGCACCCGCATGTCTGACGCCATACTTGAAATGACGACCAAGGGTTTCGGTTGTGTCGGAATAACCGATGCACGCGGAACCCTAGTCGGAATCATCACGGACGGCGACCTGCGCCGCCACATGCGTGCCAATTTGCTCGACGCCCGCGTCGAGGACGTGATGACACGTGGCCCCAAGACGGTACGGCGCGAACAGTTGCTCAGCGAGACGCTCGATATTCTCAATGTGATGAAGGTGACCGCCCTGTTCGCGGTCGAGGCCGGCAAACCGGTCGGCATCATTCACGTGCACGATTTGCTGCGGGCCGGCACGGCGTAGACGCAGATTTCATCGAATGATGTTTTCGACTGCGTCGAGGACCGCCTCGACGGAAGGCGGCTTTCCAGCGTCACCCAAGATCGTCAGTCGACCCTTTCCGACAGGACCAGTCAGGCCCAGTTTGCTGCCGGTAAATATCGCGACAACAGGAACGCCCAGCGCAGCGGCAAGGTGCAAGAGACCGGTGTCGACGCCGACCACGAACTGTGCGTCAGCGATCAAAGTCGCGACCTGATCCAGCGGCACGCGGTCGGGGACACGCGCGCCTTGAACTGCGGCCGCAATGAATTCACTCCGAACGCGCTCGATTTCCGTGCCCCAGGGAAGTACCAGTTCGAACCCCTGGCCGAGCGCTCGTCCAAGCGCGATCCAATGCGCATCGGGCCACTGCTTCTCAGGTCGCGCGGTCGCATGCAACAGCAAGCCATTGCGCGACGTGCCCTTGCCGATCCGGGCACGATCCAGTCCAAAATCGGGCTTACCTTGCGGCGAATAGCCAAGTGCCAAACCGCTTAGGATTCGGTTGCGCTCGACCGCGTGCAAATTGCGCTCGACGCGGTGGCGGGCATCGTAAAACAGCGAAGCAAGTGGCTCGCGAACGCTTGAAGCATCGTAGCCGTGGCGTCGACCGTGCGCGAAACGCGCCAGAACTGCAGTCCGCAAGAGGCCCTGCGTATCGACGACCTCGTCGTATTGTTGCGCACGGATGTTGCGGAAGCTTTCCCTGATTTCCGCTATCGTTGCCGGAGCGTATGGCGACTTTCTCCAGCGCCGCCATGCTACTGGGATGACCTTGTCTACTGCAGGGTGCAGACGGACCACCGGTGCAAACGCCTCTTCCACGAGCCAATTGAAAGTCGCACCGGGGTGTGCCTTCCGGGCGTCCGTCAAAGCCGGCATGTGATGAACCACATCGCCGAGAGAAGACGTTTTGATGAAAAGAATGTTGGCCATGCGCGTTGTGGACCCATATACCGATCATTAAGCCCGCCCGCCATAACCATGCCATTGCTTCACACGACCAAGGCCTTGGCAATTCAGGACCCCTTCGCTTGATCAAGAGAGGCATTTAATATGACGATTTTGATCACAGGGGGTGCGGGCTATATCGGCAGCCACATGGTGCATGAGTTCGTCGATGCGGGCGAGCCGGTGGTGGTGCTCGATAATCTTTCAAACGGCTTCCGATTCCTGATACCGCCCTCGGTGCCTTTTGTGGCCGGCAGTACAGGCGACCGGGCCCTCCTAAGCGAAGTTATCGCGCGACACGGCGTCACCGCGATTGTTCATTTTGCCGCGTCCATCGTCGTCCCCGAATCCGTTGCCGAGCCGCTCAGTTACTACGGCAACAACACAATGAACACCTGCGCGCTGCTTGATGCAGCGATCAAGGCGGGCATTCGGCAGTTCATTTTCTCCTCCACTGCGGCCGTTTACGGCACGACGGAGGAAAGCCATGTACGCGAAGATTCCCCGACGGTTCCCATCTCCCCCTACGGCAAGTCAAAGCTGATGTCGGAGATCATGCTGCACGACGCGGCCAAAGCACATGGATTGCGCTTCGTGATTCTGCGCTATTTCAATGTCGCCGGTGCTGATCCCAGAATGCGCACCGGTCAGGCAACCCCGGCCGCGACGCACTTGATAAAGGTCACCTGCGAGACCGCAATCGGCAAACGTCCGAAATTGGAGGTATTCGGCACGGACTATCCTACGCCGGACGGCACCTGTATCCGCGATTACATTCACGTCAGCGACCTGGTTCAGGCACATTCCGCGTCACTCGCGTATCTGCGCAGCGGCGGAGCCAGCGCAACGTTCAACTGCGGTTATGGACGCGGCGCTTCAGTGTTTGAAGTTATCGATGCCGTGCGTCGCGCAAGCGGGCGCGACTTTCCGGTTGAAGTTTCGCGCCGCCGCCCCGGCGACGCGCCTTCGCTGGTGGCGAATGTTGATCGCATCCGTGCGACACTGCCCTGGCGACCGCAGTTCCAGAACCTCGATACTATCGTTGCGCACGCACTCGCCTGGGAAAAGCAGTTGGCTACCCGACGAAAAACGTCGTAAGCGACGAGCGAAAACCCCGCGGTTTTGGACAGTTTTCCGTCGGTTCAATTTTATCTTGATAATTTCCTTGCCCACAGGCAAGGAATTCCCACTCCTGCCACCGACGCACTGACACTAACAGCCCCACTGAGGGTGGATGAACGATCACAGTTTACCAACGGCGGCCGATCAGCGTTACAGCCCCCTCGTCCTGATTCGGCGATTGCTCGCCGAGCAAGGTCTTGTGCATTGGCGCAAATATATTGTCGCATTCGTTCTCATGGCCGTGGCTGCGGGTTGCACGGCTCTCAGCGCCTGGCTGATCGGCGACGTCATCAACCAAGCCTATGTGAATCGGAACCTACGCGGGATTATCACGCTTGGCATCATCACCGTCGCGCTTTTCGCCATCAAGGGACTTGCCACCTACGGCCACAGCGTGATGCTTTTGCGGATCGGCAATCGCATTGTCGCAGACAACCAACGCGCGGTTTTCGGCAAGCTGCTGAACGAGGGCCTTGGCTTTTACTCCGACCGCCATTCGACTGAATTTATCGCCCGGCTATCGACGGGTGCTGCCGCGGCTACGCAGGTTATCAACCTGCTGATCACGTCTGTCGGCCGGGATCTACTGTCGCTGATCGGCCTGGTCACCGTCATGGTGTTGCAAGACCCGCTGATGTCATTCTTCAGCTTCGTTGTCGTTCCCCCCGCATTCTTCATTTTGCGCAAGCTGATCCGACGCATTTACTCGATTGCGCGTACTCAGTTTCACGGCGGCACCCGCATCCTCGAAACGATGCAGGAAACGTTACAAGGCATTCGCATCGTGAAGGCCTTCACCCTCGAAGACATCATGCGGGAACGTTTCGATCGAAACGTTGCCGCGGTCGAGCATGAAGCGAACAAAATGGCGCGCGTCTCCAATCGCGCCAGCCCCCTGATGGAGACCCTTGGCGGCTGCGCGATCGCCATCGCCGTGACCTATGGTGGCTACCGTGTGATCGAGACCGGCGCGACGCCGGGTCAGTTTTTCTCATTCATAGCCGCGTTTCTGCTGGCCTATGAGCCGGCAAAAAGGCTCGCGCGCCTGAATATCGAGCTCAACAGCGCCCTGGTTGGCGTGCGCATCCTGTTCGAGGTCCTGGACAGTCCGCCCAGCGAGCCGTCCGACAGCAACAAGCCTGGCCTGAAGGTGAGGACGGCTCGTCTGGCTTTCGAGGATGTGCACTTCGCATACCGCGCCGACGAGCCGGTACTACGTGGAATGTCTTTTGTGGCTGAGCCGGGCAAGTTCTCCGCCCTCGTCGGACCGTCGGGCGGCGGAAAATCAACGGTGTTCAATTTGATCCTGCGTTTCTATGACGCAAAGCGCGGCAAGGTCATTATCGACGACCAGGATGTTACTCTTTGTTCGCGTCAATCGCTGCGCCAGCACATCGCCTATGTCGGACAGGATGTGTTCCTGTTCCGCGGCACCGTTCGGGAAAACATCGCATTCGGCAAGCCAGGAGCAAGCGAAGACGAGATCGTCGCCGCCGCCAAGGCCGCCTATGCACATGATTTCATCATGTCGTTTCCACGCGGCTACGAGACGCCCGTGGGCGAACACGGCTTGCAGCTCTCCGGCGGCCAGCGCCAGCGCGTGGCTATCGCGCGCGCGCTGATCAAGAACGCGCCGATCATATTGTTGGATGAAGCGACGGCTGCGCTCGACTCAGAATCGGAATTGCAGGTGCGCGAGGCGATGGGGCACCTTTGCGAGGGCCGGACGACGCTTGTGATCGCGCACCGATTGCATACGGTGTCGCATGCTGACTGCATCCACGTGGTCGAAGATGGCCGCGTGGTGGAATCCGGCCGGCACGATGAATTGCTGCGAACGGGCGGTCGTTACGCTTCGTTCTATCGCCTGCAGCTCAAGGAGCAGGAGACTCGCGCCACCATCGCGGCAGTCGCGTCATGAGCGCTGCGCGGTTGACGGCGGCGCATTGCACCTGATACGCACTGCCATCTTCCCCGGCCGCCTTTCCGCAACCGGGGCACCCCTCCAACGACAGCAATATCCACGGCCAATTCATCATGAGCGACAGCCGCTACGTCATTCCGCCCCCACCACAAGCCGCCATCCCCGTTGCCGGGGCCGACAAGCTATTTCCCGTGCGCCGCATCTGGTGTGTCGGCCGTAACTACATCGAACACATCCGGGAAATGGGACAAGACGAGCGCGCGCCGCCTTTCTTTTTTGCCAAGCCCGCGGACGCCATCGTGCCGGATGGAGGCACCGTGCCCTACCCGCCATTGACGAAAGATATGCACCACGAGGTCGAATTGGTGGTCGCGCTAAAGAGCGGTGGTCGCAATATTCCCGTCGCCAAGGCCAATGACTGCATTTTTGGATATGCCGTCGGCATCGACCTGACTCGTCGCGACCTGCAGATCGCGTCCCGCGATGTGAAGCGTCCCTGGGAGATCGGCAAGGCCTTCGACGCTTCCGCGCCTTGCGGCCCATTGATGCCCGCGAGCAAGATCGGGCATCCCGCCAAGGGCAAGATTGTCCTCAAAGTGAATGGCCAGGTCCGCCAGGACGGCGATCTCAATCAGATGATCTGGAACGTCCCGGAGACGATTTCGAAGCTGTCCGAAATTGTGGCGCTCGAAGCCGGCGACATCATCATGACGGGCACCCCATCTGGCGTGGCGGCGACTGTGGCAGGCGACAAGATCGAGTGCGAGGTCGAAGGCGTCGGAAAGTTGGCAGTGACCATCGGCCCTGCGCTGAAATAACGCTAAAGCCCGAGATAGGCCTGTCGCACCCGGTCGTCCGCGAGCAACGCTTCGCCTGAGCCTGCTATGGCGATGCGGCCGTTCTCAAGCACGTAAGCACGACTGGCAAGCTTGAGCGACACCGCGACGTTCTGTTCCACGAGTACGCACGTGAGTCCGTCGCGGTTAAGGTCCCGCACGCATCGCAGTACATTTTGCACGACGGCCGGCGCCAGGCCGAGTGATGGTTCATCGAAAAGGACCATGTCCGGAGCGCCCATCAGACATCGGCCGATGGCGAGCATTTGCTGTTCCCCACCGGACAGCGTGCCAGCCGCCTGGTGCCGGCGCTCCAAAAGGACCGGAAACATCGCATAGACTTTCTCGAAATTCTGTTCGCGCAAATGGCGCGCGCGCGGAAGCATCGCGCCCATCGCCAGATTCTCGGCCACGGACAGTGATGGAAAAACCTGGCGGCCCTCGGCAACCTGGCCAATGCCGAGGTCGCAGACCCTGTAGCTCGGCCAACCGGTAATGTCGTTGCCGCGATAGAGAATCCGCCCGCGGGCCGGACTGAGCATTCCCGCGATCGTGCGGATCAACGATGTTTTGCCCGCTCCATTGGCGCCGACGATCGCGACGATTGCACCCTCTTCGATCGAGAGCGATACGCCGTCGAGTGCCTGGGCGTCGCCGTAAAAGACATCGATATTTTCTACGGAAAGCATCAGACAACAGTCTCCGCGCCGAGGTAGCTGTCGATGACTGCGCGGTCGCGTACCACTTCATCCGGCGCGCCTTCCGCGATTGCGGCACCGTGATGCATCACCAGGACGCGGGCAGCGAGGGCCATGACCGCGCGCATCACGTGCTCTATCAGCAATATGGTAAGGCCGCGGTTGCGGTTAAGCTCTTTCAGGATTGAGACCATTCGGTCGGTCTCGGTGGGGCGCAGCGCTGCCATAACCTCATCGAGCAGCAGCAATTTCGGATCGGTGGCGAGCGCGCGCGCCAGTTCCAGGCGCTTGCGGTCCGGGAGCGTGAGCCCCGAGGCACGTTGCGCACGCTTGTCGTACAGATCGAGCTGGCGCAAAACTTCGCCGGCGTGTGCGCGTGCGTCCGGTACGAGATGCCGATGCAGCAGCGCTGCAACAATCACGTTGTCCTCGACACTGAGCGCGGGAAACGGTCGGACGATCTGAAAGGTGCGCCCGACGCCACGGCGGCAAATCTGGTCGGGCGACAGACCATTGATGCTTTCACCTGAAAGAACGATGGCGCCACCGTCGGGCGAAAAGACTCCGGCGATAACGTTGAACAGCGTGGTCTTTCCGGCACCATTGGGGCCGATGACCGCGAAAATGTCGCCTTGCTTGACCTGAAAGCTCAGACGGTCGACCGCGACAAGGCCGCGGAACCGCTTGCTGACACCGTCGATCGACAGAAGCGCGCTCATTCGTGCGGCTCCGCCATGTGCAGACGCCGGTACAGCCAAGGCCACACGCCCTCCGGCAGGACGGTAATCACGAGCAGCAGGCAGATTCCGTAAAAGATCTGCTTGGCGCCCGGCACATCGATGCCGAACGCTGCCAGGGTCGTGGTGAGTGTTTCAGCCAACCCGGTTAGCATGAAGGCGCCGAGAATCGGTCCAAATAGCGTACCAATGCCGCCGATAAACGGCGCCAAAATCAACTCGATCGACCGATTGATGCTGAACACCTCTTCTGGAAACAGATTATTGTAATAAAAGGCAAAAAATACGCCGGCAAGCGATGTCATCGCGGCGGAAATAATGACGGCGAGCAATTTGTAGCGGAACGTATCGATGCCGACTGCCCGCGCCGCTTCCTCATCCTCGCGAATGGCCTGCCAGAAATAGCCGATACGGCTTCGGAGCATGATGTGGCACAAGATGACCGCGCCCACCGTCATTCCGAGAGAAAGATAATAAAACATGATCGGCTTGCCGCGCAGCGTCCACAGATCGCTCTGCGCGTAGTTTGAAACCGGCAGGAAAAATCCGGCCGAACCTCCAACGTAAGTAAAGTGATCAAAACCGATGCGCGCAAATTCAGCGAAGGCGATCGTGAGAATAGCGAAATAGACCCCCGCGACGCGGAAGCGAAAGGCGAGAAACCCGATCACTGCGCCGCATGAGATTGCAAACAAAATGGCGACGAGCGAGCCAACCCATGGCGAAATTCCAAAGTAGCCGAACAGTACCGCCGCCGTATAACCGCCAAGCCCGATGTAAATCGCGTGCCCGAGCGAGAGCTGGCCGGCAAAGCCCATCATGATGTTCCAGGCCTGACCTGTGTAAGCGAAGTAGAAGATGAGGATCAGGACGGTGAGCAGGTAGTCGTTGGCAAACCAGGGCGCTAAGAGAAGCACAAGGAACAACAGAAAAAGCGCCATTGCGGCGCGGCGTGGCACATCGTTTGTCAGGCGGCCGATCATGCGCGTCGACCGAATATGCCTTGCGGCCGGAACAGCAGAACAACGACCAAAATGGCGAAGACAAACATGCCTTTCGCAGACGGGGTATAGAACAACCCCGCCAACGCGGCGATCACGCCGATAAGTATGCCGCCGGCCAAAGCACCGGGCATCGAGCCCAGCCCGCCGACGATGACAATAACGAAGGCAAGCAAAGTGAAAGATGGCCCGAGTGGCGGCGTCACGTCAGTAATCAATGCAAGCATTGCTCCAGCGACACCGACGCAGGCCGCGCCAAGACCGAAGGTCAGCGCATAGAGCCGCGGCACATTCAGCCCAATGACCTGCGCGCCTGTGTAATTATCGGCGCAGGCGCGCATCGCAATGCCAAGCCGCGTGAATCGGAAAAATGCAAAAAGCGCTGCCGCAAAGGCAATCGCCGCGGCGGCGGCAAAGGCCTTGGTCGCGTCCACTATGAGCGGACCAAACATGAAGCTGTCGAAGGCGTAGGATGTCTGGACGCTGCGAGCATCGGGGCCGAACACGATCAGCAAGACGTTAGTCATGATGATCGCGATGGCGACCAACAATATGAACTGACTGTGTTCCGGCCGGCTGATGAACCGATTGATCAGCCACCGTTGCAAGACATAACCGAACACAAACAAAACACCGGCGATCGGCACCATCATTAACAAGGGGTCAAGGCCCATGGTGGCGAAAAGGACCACCGCGAGATACATCGCAACAGTCGTCATCTCACCGTGGGCAAAATTGACCACGCGGACCACGCCGAAAATCACCGAGAGGCCGAGCGCCATCAGGCCGTAGACAAGGCCGGTCAGTACGCCGCTAACGGCAACGTTGAGATAGATATCGGTCGGCACGACGCCCCCGCGGCACAACGCTCCGACCGCTGGAGCGCGGCCGGAGCAGACAATGAAGGCAGGTCAGCCGCGCTGGTCGTACGGCTTCAGCGGCCATTCAACCTTGGCATTGGCAGCGATTTTCGGCGCCACCGTGGGAAGTTTTCCTGCGCGATTTTGGATCGCCGAGTCTTTCAACTTATCGTTCTGGCCTTTTTCGTTGAATTGAATGCCCGGACCGGGGCTGACATTGTTCGTGATGTTGGTCTGGCGGATGGCATCGG
>Ga0307305_10000910_pt1 | contig 11313 bp, 11 predicted proteins | sample ER_DNA_186_FD_194512 | JGI IMG/M metagenome (GOLD analysis project Ga0307305, IMG submission 194512) | Bulk soil microbial communities from the East River watershed near Crested Butte, Colorado, United States - ER_DNA_186 | ecosystem: Environmental > Terrestrial > Soil > Floodplain | place... | reverse complement strand
GAAATCGTCCGATACGCCCGCAGCACTGCAAACGAAGCATCCGAGCGCCTCGCTGTGTCCCAATCGCGGACCCGAACTGGCATTATCGCGGTCGGCATTGCCATGGTTGCGCTGGGTCTCGGCTTCAGTTGGTTGATTGGGCGCAGCATCACGAGGCCCCTCAACGGATTGGCCACTGTCAGGAGGCGGCTTGCCGATGGTGACACCACGACGCGCATACCGGCCACCCTTGCGCGCGATGAAATCGGGGAAATGGCGCGCAGGGTAATCGTGTTCCGCGACAACATGAATCGAGCGGGAGCGACTGGCTCAGACGCAAACCGAAACAAGCCGCGCGCGAACGGCGCAGCGACGTGACCGCATCGACAATCTCGCAATTCAAAAACTCGGCGGAAACCGCACTGAACAAGTTGCGCGCAGCATCAATGAAGCTGGAGGCAAGTTCGGCCGAGCTCAACAAAGCCGGGGACACAGTGTCGTCGGAAGCCGAAAACGCCAAAGGACGCGTGGCTGCCGCATCCGAGAACGTCACCGCGGCCGCCAGTTCGGTCGAGGAATTGGCGGCTTCCATTGCCGAGATTGCTTCGCAGGCGGCGAAATCAACCGAGGTAGCGGGTCGGGCAGTTTCAGAAGCTCAGCGTACCGTCACGACAATGACGGAGCTGGGAAACGCGGCTACGCGTATCGCGGAGGTTGTAGGGCTCATCCAGGCTATCGCCGGACAAACCAATCTGCTCACGCTCAACGCAACCATCGAAGCGGCGCGCGCGGGCGAATCTGGCAAAGGGTTTGCCGTTGTTGCGGCGGAAGTGAAGTCCCTGGCTAGCCAAACCGCAAAGGCGACGGAAGAGATCGCCGAGCAGATCGGCTCGATCCAGTCCGCGGCCGACGATGCTTCGCAGGCAATCGTGCAGGTCGACGCCATCATCCGCGAAATGTCGGCAATTGTCACAACAGTGGCTGCGACCGTCGACCAACAGAACTCGGCGGTAGCCTTTATAGCGGAAGGTGTCAGCCGCGCTTCGGGCGAGGCCCGCATTGGTGCCGAGGCGATGAGCCGAGTTGCCGACGTCACTGCCGATGCCCGTTCCACGGCATCAGGCGTGAAGGACCTTGCGGACTCGGTCGCCCTCGAGGCAGAGGGCTTGGAAACCCAAGTTCGCCAATTCCTCAGCAACGTCCAGGCGGCCTAGTCAGCCCGCAGGGCTTGCAAAGCGCCTCCTGATAGACGATTTGAAATAGATGCCGCCTGCGGGAGCATCTCTTGCGCGTTCTTAAGCGGTCCCTGCGAATTGCAGACGACGCATTTCGGCGTTTCATCGAGGACGACGGTTGGGCGATCGCGAGTCACATCGCATTGTCCACGCTGATGGCACTGTTCCCCTTCCTGATTGTGGTCGCCGCGCTGGCCGGCTTTTTCTTCGGCTCACAGCAACTGGCGGATGAAGCCGCGCGCCTTTTGCTTGAAGCGTGGCCAAAGCAGGTGGCCGCGCCCATCGCTCTCGATATCACTGGCGTGATGACGTCGACGCGCGGCGACGTTCTGACGATCGGCGTTTTGCTCGCTCTTTATTTCGCCTCGAGCGGCGTTGAAGGTCTGCGCATCGGCCTTAACCGGGCGTACAACATCAAAGAAATGCGCTCGTGGTGGGTGCTTCGGCTCGAATCGATCGTCTACGTGCTCGTTGGGGCAGTCGCCATACTGGCTTTTTCGTTCCTGGTGGTCTTTGCGCCGCTGATCATCTCAAAGCTCGTGCATTATGTGCCGGCACTGGAGCAATTCGGAAACACTATCACTTTTGCGCGTTACGGCGTGGCGGCTTCGGTGCTCGTAATGGCGCTGACGATTGTGCACCTCTGGCTTCCGGCGGGCCGGCGCTCTTTCGGACAGATCGCGCCCGGGATCATTGCCACTCTGTTGCTGTGGCTGATCAGCGGCGCCGTTTTCGGCCGCTATCTCGCGGACTACGCCTTCGCGTACGTGTCGATGTATGCCGGCCTGGCATCGGCCATGGTCGCGCTTGTTTTTCTGTATATCTGCGCGTCGATTTTCATTTACGGAGGCGAACTGAATTCGGCGATCGCCCAGATGCGGTTGAAAGAACGTTAACCGCCTGCAGCCTCCAGCGCGTCATCAAATGTCCTCAGGCCGGTTCGGGGCGCATTCACCATTACCGCCATATTGCCCGGCGGGTGTTGGTTCTTCCACATCTTCATGTGGGCGAGCGGGATCTTGTCCCAGGTGAACACATCGCTCATGCAGGGATCGATGCGTTGCTCGAGCACGAATCGATTGGCCAGCGATGCCTGCTTGAGGTGCGCGAAATGTGAACCCTGAATGCGCTTTTGGCGCATCCATACGTACCGCGCGTCGAAAGTGAGGTTGTAACCTGTCGTTCCGGCGCAGAACACGACCATGCCACCGCGCTTTGCAACGAGGCATGAAACCGGAAACGTCTGCTCGCCAGGATGCTCGAATACGATATCGACATCGCGTTTACCCGTGATATCCCAGATCGCCTTGCCGAAGCGTCGCGCTTCCTTGGTCCAGGTGTTGAACTCAGGCGAGTTCACGGCCGGCATCTGACCCCAGCAGTTGAACTCCTTGCGATAGATCACCCCTTTAGCGCCAAGATTGAGGACATACTCGGTCCTCGACTCATCAGATATGACTGCGATCGCGTTGGCGCCCGACGCGGCCACAAGCTGTACGCCGAATACGCCGAGACCGCCCGAACCACCCCACACCAGCACATTGTCACCGGGCTTGAGGGTGTGCGGCGGGTGGCCGAAGAGCATGCGATAAGCCGTTGCAAGCGTAAGCGTGTAACAGGCCGACTCTTCCCAGGAGAGATGGTTCGGTTTGTGCATCAGTTGCCGCGATTGCACGCGGCAGAACTGCGCGAACGATCCGTCGGGCGTCTCATACCCCCAGATTCGTTGCGACGGGGACAGTAACGGATCCCCACCGTTACAATCTTCATCGTCGCCGTCGTCCTGATTGCAGTGGACGATGACCTCGTCGCCGACCTTCCAGCGCTTCACCTTGGCGCCGACCGCCCATACGACGCCAGAGGCGTCTGAGCCTGCGATGTGGAACGGATGCTTGTGGCCGTCGAGCGGCGAAATCGGAACGCCCAGGCCAGCCCAAATGCCGTTGTAGTTCACGCCACCAGCCATCACGTAGACGAGCACCTCGTCATCGCCAATCGGCCAAGTCGGCACGACTTCGAGTTGGAAAGATTGGTCGGGAGGCCCGTGCCGCTCCTTGCGGATCACCCAGGCATGCATCTTTTCCGGCACGTGTCCGAGCGGCGGGATCTCTCCGATCCCGTACAGATCCTTGAGAGGTGCAACGCCCCTCGCCTTTGCAACTGCCGGCATCGACGCTCTCCCTTGTGTGACAACACTCTGACGCAAATTATGGTGCATCGCAATATTTCGCTCGTTGCCATAAAAAGCTGTTCTTGGCCAAAGTGTTATGTCGCTCCCGCGCCCTTTTTTGGTTCACGCAGCACGGCGCTTTAGGGTTTTGCAATGCGCGCCGGCCTAGCGTGACAAAACGCATCAGGACGCGGAGATGTCCGAACAGATCATTCGCCGGACCGGACCGTTTGGTGGACATACAATCCACCTTGCCGTGGCTCGTGGCCACCGGCGTTTACGTGCTGCTGCTCGCATTGGGGCCGCGGCTGCTTTCCGATCCGGACACTTATTCGCACATTGCGCTGGGACGCTGGATTCTCGAACACCATGCGATCCCGACCACTGATCCGTTTTCCGCAAACTTTCGCGGAACGCACTGGGTTGCGTTCGAGTGGCTCTCGCAAATTGCATTTGCGGCAGCCCACGCGACGGGAGGCTGGATCGGCGTCGTCGAACTGACGGCAGCCGCAGTTGCGGCGGCTCTCGGTCTGTTGACTCGATTTCTGCTGCGCGAGTGGCAAACAACTGCGGCGCTTGTCGCCGTGCTCTGCGCACTCTCGCTGACGGCGCCCCACATCCTGGCGCGTCCTCACATTCTCGCGCTTCCAGTGATGGTAGCCTGGATCGCGACACTGACCCGTGCCGTCGATACATGCAGTGCTCCGCCTTGGCACCTCCTGCCGTTGATGACGCTGTGGGCCAACCTGCACGGCAGTTTCACGTTCGGCCTGGCAATGATCGCACCGATAGCGTGCGATGCGCTCTGGCGCGCGCCACATTCGGCGCGGTTGGTTGTTGTCCGACAGTGGCTGACGTTCGCGCTCCTTGCCTTGGGTGCGGCTTGCCTAAATCCATTCGACCGGAAATGATTTGGCCGTACTCCTCCCTCACGTCCTTTGGAAGACGTTTGCGAGCTGTGTAATTCCCCCTCTCGTCTTGACCTAAGCCGACCATCCGCACCGCACGTCTGTGTACGCCTTTGTGTACTCGGAGCGCCCCAAGTTGCCTCGTGGTTTCAGATAGTTGCGATAAATCAGCGGCTAGAGCAAGGTGCTGGTCAGAGCGGTCGGTTTTGGCCTCGTCGGCAACATCATCGGCATCGTTGGCGCGTTCATTGGCACCTGGTTGCTCGGCGCGTTGGGCGTCATGATCGGCGGGGGAATTATCGCCGATATCATTAACGCCACGATCGGCGCTGTAATCCTGCTTTTCATAATAAGCCTTGTGAAACGCGCCTAGTCGGCTCGTTCCTAACGCGCACGCGAAGAACCGCAGCCTTGCGATTCCGCCCGGCTGGTCGGTTGATGTTGCGTTGCAACAAACGCTGAGCCAAAATGGCCGACGTCAGGCCAGTGATGCGCGACAAAACTCACCGCGATAAACCTTGGATTTTCCGCACCTACGCCGGCCATTCAACGGCTGCGGATTCCAACGCGCTTTACCGCAAAAATTTGGCCAAGGGCCAGACCGGTCTCTCGGTTGCTTTCGATTTGCCGACCCAAACCGGATACGATTCTGACCACGTGCTCGCGCGAGGTGAAGTCGGCAAGGTCGGGGTGCCGATTTGCCATCTCGGCGATATGCGCGCGCTGTTCGACAGTATCCCCCTTCGCACGATGAACACGTCAATGACCATCAATGCCACGGCAGCGTGGCTGATGGCACTTTACATTGCGGTGGCAGACGAACAGGGAGCGCCCCGCAGCGCCCTCCAGGGCACTATCCAGAACGACATCATCAAGGAATATCTCTCCCGCGGCACGTATGTCTTTCCGCCGGCGCCATCGATGCGGCTGATCAAGGACGTGATCCTGTTTACGACCAAAGAGATTCCAAAATGGAATCCGATCAATGTCTGTTCCTATCATTTGCAGGAAGCGGGTGCGACGCCGGTGCAGGAGCTTGCCTTCGCGCTTGCCACGGCCATCGCCGTACTCGACACCGTGAAATCGTCCGGTGAAGTCTCGCCGGACAAGTTTGGCGACGTTGTCGGACGTATCTCGTTCTTCGTGAATGCCGGCCTGCGTTTCATCACCGAATTGTGCAAGATGCGCGCCTTTACCGAGCTATGGGACGAGATTACACGCGAACGCTACGGAATTGCCGATCCCAAACAACGGCTGTTTCGCTACGGCGTGCAGGTGAACTCGCTCGGACTGACCGAACCGCAGCCTGAAAACAATGTCGCACGCATTCTCATCGAGATGCTGGCCGTAACATTGTCCAAGAGCGCGCGGGCGAGAGCCGTGCAATTGCCGGCATGGAATGAAGCGCTCGGATTGCCGCGGCCATGGGATCAGCAATGGTCATTGCGCATACAGCAGATCCTTGCTTACGAGACTGATCTGCTCGACTACGGCGACATTTTTGACGGATCGGGGGAGATTGCGCGCAAGGTTGACGATCTGAAACGTCAAACTCGCGAAGAGCTCACGCGTATCGAAGAGATGGGTGGGGCGGTCGCGGCCGTCGATACCGGCTACATGAAGCACCAACTGGTCGAATCGAACACGGCACGCCTCGAAGCGATCGAGCGCGGCGAACAGATTGTGGTGGGCGTCAACAAGTATCTCGAGAGCGAACCCTCACCGTTGGCGGGGGCCGCGGACTCCATCCTCACCGTGTCAGATGACGCGGAGCGTAGCCAGATTGATCGGCTCAAGGCGTGGCGCGCATCTCGCGACAATGCGGCCGTCGCTGAGGCGTTGAAGGACTTGAAGGGCGCCGCGCGTCGTGGTGGCAACATCATGCCGGCTTCGATCGTCTGCGCCAAAGCCGGGGTCACTACCGGCGAATGGGGCTGGACCCTCCGTGAAGCCTTTGGCGAATATCGCGCGCCGACCGGCGTTGGCCGCGCCATGCGCAATGACGTGATCGGTCTTGACGACGTGCGAGCCGACGTGGACCGCGTCTCACGCAAGCTAGGCCGTCGCCTCACCTTCCTTGTCGGCAAACCCGGGCTCGATGGCCATTCCAACGGAGCCGAGCAGATCGCCGTGCGCGCCCGCGATGCCGGCATGCAAGTGGTTTACGAGGGCATCCGCCTCACGCCGGAAGAGATCGTCGACGCGGCGCGCAAGGAAAAGGCGCATGTCATCGGCCTGTCGGTCCTTTCGGGTAGCCACCTGCCATTGGTGGAGGATGTGGTCGATCGCATGAAGCGAGCGGGCCTCGACGTGCCGGTGATCGTTGGCGGCATTATTCCGCCTGAGGACGCAGCGGAGTTGGAAAAGGTTGGTGTTGCTGCAGTTTACACCCCAAAGGATTTCGAGCTGAACCGCATCATGTCGGACGTCGTGCGAATCGTTGAGCGGGCCAAGGGCGTCACCAACGCGTAAGTGTTCAGAGAGCGAGACTTGCGAGCACCTGCGCCAATTTGGCCGGACTGACTGGCTTTACGAAATAGTAGTTGACGCCGGCCGTGCGCGCGGCTTGTGCATCGCTTTTCCCGTCGTGGCCGGAATTGCGACCACCGGCGTCTGCCCGACTTTGCCCGGCAGCGAACGGATCCGTCTGGTGGCTTCGAGTCTACCCAGTCCCGCGAGCGTAACGTCCATCAATACAGCATCGTAAGTGCCGCTTGTTACCGCCTCGATCGCCGCCTCGCCAGTCTCCACAAAGTCGACGCGATGACCCAGCTCGCGCAGGATTGTATTCATTACGACGCGTCCATACGGGTTATCCTCTGCGCACAGAATGGACAGCGGTCGGGCAGGCAGCGGTGGTGCCTGCGTCCGCTCAGAGGCGGGATGCGAATCCGCAGGTTCTACCCGCGCTGTCAGGCGGAACGTTGAACCGGCCCCTCTCCTGCTCGTGACCTTAAGATCTCCCCCCATTGCTTTGGCAAAACGCTTCACGAAAGAAAGACCAAGTCCGGCCCCGCCGTAGCGCCTAGCGATTTCGGCGCTTCCTTGTGCGAATGGGCGAAACAACTGTCTCAACTCATTCCCGCTCATACCAATCCCACTATCAGTGAATGTGAACAGCAGCCGCACGTGCTTGTGCACTGCTGTTTCGGCATCGGCGGTGAACAACACGCTCCCGACATCAGTGAATTTCACCGCATTATCTGCGAGATTTTCCAGCGCGGCTCGCAGGCGCAAGACATCCCCCGTCACCATGATGGGCAAGTCGTCTGCGATCTTGATTTCCACCGTAAGTGCCTTGTTGCTCGCGCGCGCCGCAAGTGCCGCGCCAACGGCTTCTGCAAGTACGCGCGGTGAGAATGGCTCATTGCGAAGCACAAGTCCGCGGGCATCTGCTTTGGCCGCATCGAGGATCAAGGTTGAAAGGGCAGCCAGGTGGTCCGCGCCGCTCTTGATCGCGTCCGCCCATTCGCGTTCGCGTGTGCCCAAATCGGAAGAGGCCAGCAATTCTGCCAAAGCTACAATGCCTGTCAGCGGCGTGCGAATGTCGTGCGCAATGCCGGCGAGCGCGGCTTCAATCGCGCGCGCTTGCGCACTTGGCGCTTTGCGCGCTCGATATGACGGCGCACGCGTCCGCCTACCAGGCCTGACCTTGCCCTTACGTTTTAGCCATTTTTCCCCTACCCGAGCCGACAATGCCATGGATGCGCGGTTCAATCGAGACCGGCCATCCGGCGGATCTCGGCCTGCAGAGCGCCTTTCGCGCGAAGCTCGCGCAGACCGGTAGACTGGGTCGATTTCGAAAGTTTGCCGCCGTCCGCATCGAGGACAAGACGGTGGTGGTGGTATTGGGGCTGGGGCAACCCGAGTAGTGCCTGCAGAAGCCGATGTACCGCGGTGGCGTGAAAGAGGTCGCGTCCACGTACAACGTCGGTCACGTCTTGTGCAGCATCGTCGACAACGACCGCAAGGTGATAGCTGGTCGGTACCTCCTTGCGCGCCAGAATGATGTCGCCCCAGATGGCCGCATTGGCCGCAACCATGCCGGTCTCGCCCGCCGGCCCTTCACCGGTTTCCATCCATTCGAGCGCGCCCACGCGGCCGAGCGCGGCCTGCATGTCCAGGCGCAAAGCGTAAGGCTCCCCGGACATCATGCGGCGCTTTCGTTCGTAAGGCGGAATACGCCTTGCGTTACCAGGATAGAGAGGGGCGCCATCCGGATCGCGCGGCCAAGATGCCTGCGCTTCACGTTCAGCAACCAGCCGCGAAATTTCAGCACGACTCTCGAAACTCGGATAGACCAAGCCCATAGCCTCGAGACGCGTGAGCGCGGCACGATAGTCGTCCCAGTGTTCGGACTGTCGCCTCACCGGCCTTTCCCATTGAAGTCCCATACACGCCAGATCTTCATAGATTGCAGTCTCGAACTCAGGCCGGCAGCGGGCTACATCGATATCCTCGATGCGCAACAGCAGTCGTCCGCCCTTCGCGTTGGCCATGTCGGCATTGAGTAATGCCGACAGTGCATGACCGAGATGCAGATAGCCGTTGGGCGAAGGCGCAAAGCGGAAAACGGGTGGCATCGGTGTTATGTAGCTGTTCGAAATTCTCGCTGACCTATAACGCAAGTGGAAATCCAGCCTGGTTGGGGTTGGCCGGATCCCCGCTTCCGCGCGGACGAGCTGCATAATATCAAGGAAAGCATGACCTATTTCCTTCGCATCGACGCCGATTTGCAGGCGGGCCTCGCGCAGCTAATCCTTGCAGATCCGCGCCTCAAGACTGCCGCGGACAAGGCAGGGGCTTTTGCTCTGCGCCGACGGGAGCCGGGCTTTCCCGGACTCTGTGCGATCGTATGCGGACAACAGCTCTCAACCGCGAGTGCAGCCGCAATTCGCGCCCGGTTGTTTGCGGCATTCGATCCGTTTCACCACGATACGGTACGGCGAGCGCGTACAGACAGGCTCAAGCGCCTCGGCCTTTCTGCACCGAAGATCAAATCCATCCGGGAAATCGGAAAGGCTGTCGCCAAAGGCCGTATTGACCTCACTGAAGTCGGCAACATGGATGCCGACGAAGCACACGCCGCGCTCACCGCGCTTCACGGCGTCGGCCCGTGGACCGCCGACATTTATCTCCTGTTTTGTCTCGGCCACGCGGATGCATTTCCTGCCGGCGATCTCGCGGTCCAGGAGTCTGCCCGTATCGCCCTCGGCTTGCGCAAGCGTCCGGACGCAAAGGGGTTGGCGAAAATTGCCGAGGCGTGGCGTCCATGGCGAGGCGTGGCGGCGCACCTGCTATGGGCCTATTATCATGTGGTAAAGAAACGCGACGTGGTGCCGGTTCAGCCGAATGGCCGGCCGAAAGAGGCGGCCAGCAAAAGCCCGAGGAAAAGGAAAAAGAAGAATGGCTGAACTCGATGGCCCGCGGCTTGCCCCGCGTTCGGGACCCGCGCGTCAACTCGTGGTTTTTCTACACGGCTACGGTGCCGACGGAAACGATCTGATCGAGATTGGGCGTGCCTGGCAGGGCCTGTTACCAACAGCGGCGTTTGTATCACCACATGCGCACCATCCTTGTGGGCAGGCGCCTGTCGGCCGTGAGTGGTTTCCGCTTACATTTCGTGACCCGGACGAACGCTGGGTCGGCGTCAATGCGGCCGCGCCCGTTCTCAATAGTTTTCTCGATGCTGAATTGAAGCGGCATGATCTCCGCCCCGCCGCGCTGGCTCTGGTCGGTTTCAGCCAGGGCACCATGATGTCCCTTCATGTCGGCTTGCGTCGGACGGTCGCACCGGCGGCAATCGTCGGCTATTCCGGAATGCTGGTGACGCCGGAGAAAACCGATTCCGCAGCCTTCGCTGCCGAAATTCGAAGCCGGCCTCCCGTGCTGCTCGTCCACGGCGACGAGGATCAGCTCATTCCGGTTCAGGCGCTCTTTCACGCGGCGCAAGGTCTGGCTGCGTTTGATGTCCCGGTGGAATGGCACGTATCGGCGGGAATCGGCCACGGCATTGACCAGGAAGGCCTCCGCCAGGGCGGTGAATTCCTTGCCAGGCGCTTTGCCCGGAGCAAATAGCAGGTTTGCGGGTAACTCCCCGTCCCGGCTTCACAATCCTGTCACGCTGCCCTATTACTAGCCCCTCAGCTGCGTGGCGGCAGCGTTCCAAGGAGGTCGAGGAGCGTCGCTTGAACGTGCATGTTTCGCCCGGCGGTTTTCCAGCCCTGGTGCTCAACGCGGATTTTCGGCCGTTGAGCTATTACCCGCTCTCGCTGTGGTCCTGGCAGGACGCAATCAAGGCTGTGTTCCTCGAACGCGTGAATATCGTTGCCAATTACGACCGCGCCGTACACAGCCCTTCCTTCGAGATGAAGTTGCCAAGCGTGGTCTCGCTCAAGACCTTCGTGAAGCCGTCGACACACCCGGCCTTCACCCGCTTTAACGTGTTTCTGCGCGACCGTTTCGCCTGTCAGTATTGCGGCGACCGCGACGATCTCACCTTCGATCATCTGCTCCCGCGCTCGCGCGGCGGACATACCACGTGGGACAACGTGGTCGCTGCTTGCTCGCCATGCAACCTGCGCAAGGGCAATCTTACGCCCAGTGAGGCCAGGATGTGGCCGTCGCAGATGCCTTTCCAGCCGACGGTGCATCATCTGCACAGAAACGGCCGGCTGTTCCCGCCGAACTACCTGCACGAGAGTTGGCTCGACTATCTCTATTGGGACACCGAGCTGGAGCCGTAAGGTTCGCCCCACCTGCATTGGAGTCATCGATGTCAAGCAAGCTGCACCGTTATCGCAGCAGGCGATCCATCTTATTCGCGATCCCCGCCGTGGTGCTCCTTTGTGTCAGCGGTTCCGTCGCGGCCCAGACTACTCCCGCATCCGGAGGCGCCGTCGATCCGCAATTGATCGAGGATCTGGTCGCAGCAAATCGCATTCTCGCCGACCAGGGAGTACTTGACGGCTGGGGTCATGTGAGCGTGCGTCATCCGCGCGATCCCAACCGATACCTGTTG
>Ga0307305_10000909_pt1 | contig 11313 bp, 7 predicted proteins | sample ER_DNA_186_FD_194512 | JGI IMG/M metagenome (GOLD analysis project Ga0307305, IMG submission 194512) | Bulk soil microbial communities from the East River watershed near Crested Butte, Colorado, United States - ER_DNA_186 | ecosystem: Environmental > Terrestrial > Soil > Floodplain | place: USA... | reverse complement strand
GCACCGCCGAGGCGGTTCTGGAACGCCGACAAGCCGAGGGCGCCATTGTCGGCGCCCTCCGCAGTGCTGGCCTTACGGTCCTTCCGGCTTCCTCAGCTGCACGACCTGGTATGCCGCGTTCTCCGGATCCGGCACGCCGAAGCGGGCGTTCACGGCGTACAGGCGCTTGCCGAGGTCATCGATCGTTGTCGGGACGGAGAAGTCGGTGTCGCTCAAGCGCGTCAGCACGCGCCCCGAGGCGAAGCCCGGCCTGAGCACGATCACCGCGACCAGGTTCAGCTGGTTCTGGACAACGTAGAGCCTCTTGCCCGTGAGCAGGATCCCGTCACCGTTCGGAACGCTTTCGCCTCCGAGCGAGATCAGCCTCGCGACGCCGTTGGCCGGATTGATCGCGTACAGACGGCCGTTGACCGTTTGGACGGCAACGAGCGTGTTGCCGCTCGACGTCGCGTCGATGCCGTTCAGGTTGAACGCGCCGGGCACGTGGACGTAGTCGCCTCCGAGCGTGATCGTCTGCGCGTCGCCTAGCGCCCCTCTCGGCCCGATCGGAACGCGATAGAGCACGTTCTTCCGCGACTCGGTGAAGTACGCGGCGTTGTGAGTAACAACCACGTCGTTGATGAACGTCGGCGAGGTTCCGAGGTTGTACGTGCGGATCAGCGCCCCCGTCTTCGCGCTGTAGACGTACGCGTCTCCGGTCGCTGCGCCGGCCACGAAAAGCCTCTTACGTGAGTCGAGTTCGATCCCGGTCGCAGCTTTGCCGGCCGCTCCCGGAATGAACACCACGCCGGTGCCTGTGCGGAGATTCCCTCGGAAGATCGCTCCGTTCGCAACGGAGCCGACGTAAAAGGTCGTTCCCCTGCCGACCTCGATTCCCTCGGGCTGGAAGCCGGTCGGGAGCTGGATCACCTCCGGAAACGGTTTCAGCTTCTTCCCGGACGAGGCCGGCGAGCCACCGACCAAGACGCCGCTCAGAGCGCCGAGCAGCGCAAGCATCGAGACGATGCGAAGCATGCCTACCACCCCTTTTCTTGGAGTCCTTCCGGAGACTACGTACCGACTCGCGACTCGGTTCATGGTGGGAGACTGACAGGGTGGCGCGGAACCCCTCGAACTACGACGCGATCGTGATCGGTGCCGGGCACAACGGACTGGTCACCGCGTGCTACCTGGCACGCGCCGGGCTTCGCGTGCTTGTCCTCGAGCGGCGGCACGTCGTCGGCGGCGCCTGCGTCACAGAGGAGACGTTTCCGGGTTTCAAGGTCTCAACCGCCGCCTACGTCAACAGCCTCTTCCATCCCTCGATCGTCCGCGACCTGAGGCTGGCCGACTACGGCTATGAGGTCCTCGCGCGAAACCCCTCGTCGTTCACGCCGTTCCCCGACGGGCGTTCGCTGTTGATGGGTCCGGATGCGGAGCTGACCCGCAAGGAGATCGCCAAGTTCAGCACGAGCGACGCCGAGCGTTATCCGCGGTACGAGGCGATGCTCGAGCGGGTGGCTGCGGTCGTCGAGCCCACGCTGACGATGGCGCCGCCCGATCTGCTGAGACCGCACCTTGGCGACGTCCGGACGCTGCTCTCGCTCGGGCGCGCGTTCCGGCGGCTGGGCGACGGCGCCGGCGAGGCCGTCGAAATCCTCACCGGAGCTGCCCGGCCGATCCTCGATCGCTGGTTCGAGTCGGAGGAGCTGAAGGGGACGCTGGCGACCGACGCGATCATCGGGGCGATGGCAAGTCCCTCGATGCCGGGCACGGCCTACGTGCTCTTCCACCACGTCATGGGTGAGGCCGGAGGCGCGCGAGGCGTGTGGGGCTACATGCGCGGTGGCATGGGCGGGCTCACGCAGGCGTTGGCGGCTGCCGCCCGCGACCTCGGTGCCGACATCCGCTGCGACGCCGAGGTGGCGCACATCCTCGTGGGCGACGGGCGGGCCGTCGGCGTCGCGCTGGCGAGCGGCGACGAGTTCCACGCCCCGGTCGTGGCCAGCAACGCCGACGCACGCGTCACCTTTTTGGGTCTGCTAGATCGGAAGGCTTTGCCCGAGGCCTTCGTCGCCGACGTCGAGCGGATCAGCTACTCGAGCGCCTCGCTGAAGATCAACGTGGCCCTGGCCGAACTGCCGAGCTTCCGGGCGCTCCCAGGCACGGAGCCCGGGCCCCAGCATCGCGGCACCATCCACATCTGTCCCGACCAGGACTACATCGAGCGCGCATTCGACGACGCCAAGTACGGCCGCCCTTCGGCGCAACCCGTGTTGGAGTGCACGATTCCTTCGGTGGTGGATCCGACGGTCGCACCGCCGGGCCGTCACCTCATGTCGATGTTCGTCCAGTACGCCCCGTACGAGCTTCGCGACGGCTCTTGGGACGACAAGCGCGAGGCGTTCGCCGATCGTTGCTTCGACTTGTTGAATGAGTACGCACCCAACTTCAAGGCCGCCGTCCTCGACCGGCAGGTGCTGACGCCCCTCGACCTCGAGCGCGTTTTCAACCTCACAGGCGGCAACATCTTCCAGGGCGCGATGACTCCCGGCCAGCTCTTCGCCTTCCGCCCCGTCCCCGGCTACGCGCGCTACCAGACGCCGCTCCGCGGCCTGTACCTGTGCGGCGCCGCGGCCCACCCCGGCGGCGGGGTGATGGGCACGCCCGGCCTCAACGCCGCCCGTGAGATCCTTGGTCAACGCCGCTTGCGCGCGAGTAGTTGACGCCAAGATCCTGCAAGCAGCGGGGCCCGGTCGGGCCGGGTCGTGAGAAGCGCCCCGCTTAGCGAGAGAGCCCCGGGCAGGGGCTCTCTCGTCGATGCTCCGCCCTGATGGCGGCTTCTACTTCTCGTGTCCGTGGGCGTTGCCGTTTCCGTTGCCGCGATTGCCATGGCCGTGGCTGTCTTGGCTTTGGCCCTGGCCGTGGCCGTTGGAGTGCCCTTGGCCTTGACCGTTGCCTTGGCCCTTGGCCTGGGTCTGGGCGTCGTCCTGATCAGTGCCAGGGCCTTTGCCCTTACTCTGGCTGTGGCCGCTGGCCTTGCTTTGGCCGTTGGCCTCGCTCTGGCCCAGATCCTGCCCTCCGTTGCTCTCGAGCGGGCCTCCCTGAGTCGAGCCCACGTGACCACCAGCGTGGCCCTTGTTCTTGCCCTTCTGTTGCCCGTTGGAGTGGTGCTGAGCCTGCTCATGCTGCTTCGCAGGCTTCTCGCCCTGCTCCGGGGTGAGGCTCTGTTGCGAACAAGACCCGACCGTGTCGCCGTGGCCGAGGTGTGCGGGCAACGCTCTCTCCGAGACGGTGATCGTCACGAAGGGGTTCTTCTGCGAGTGAGTGTGGTGACAGATGGTCACCTTGGACGGTGGGTATTGAGCGGCGGCGGCGGAGATGTTTGAACCTCCGACGAGCCTTGCGGCATAGCCGACCCCACCCACGGACGCGAGCGCCGCAACAGCGAGAGCGACTGCTCCAGCAGCGGCGAAGCGAACACGTCCGGATTTCCAGAATCGATTCATACGCGGCCCCCCAAATCGATGTCTCTTTGGTCTTCGGAAAATGACGCCCGGAACTTGACCATCTTGCCTTCTCCTTCGGCCGGAATCTGCCGGTGCGATGCGCCGCTGTCGCGTTTTGCGGGAACTGCGAGAGTCTCAGCCCGTCGGCACCGGCGCGCAGACCGCCCGCGGCGAGGCCGGGAGCGGGTGATCGGCGGCGGGGCAGACGACGGCTGCCGCGCCCCCACCTCGGCGCACAGGCTCGGCGGCTGCCTGCAGCGCTCCGTCCGGCAAGACCTCGATGCCGGTGGCCGCACCGATCTCCGGAGTCGGCGTGAAGAGCTGGCCGAAGCGCGACTGGAGCTCGGCCCCGTACTGCGAGATGAAGGCGGGCTCGGCCACGTTCGTCGGGGTGTTCCGCTGGGACGCCCGCGGCGCCGCGATCGCGTCTGGCAGCGACATGCCGAAGTCGAGTCTGTCGAGGAGGATCTGCAGCACGGTCGTGATGATCATCGAGCTGCCCGGTGTTCCGACTCCGAGCATCGGCCGCCCGCCGTGGAGGACGATCGTCGGCGCCATGCTCGAGCGGGGACGCTTGCCCCCGGCGGGCAGGTTCGGGTCGGGCGCGCCCGGCGAGGGTGGTGCGGGATCGAAGTCGGTGAGCTCGTTGTTGAGCAGGAAGCCGTAGCCGGGCACGCTGATGGCGCTGCCCGCGATCTGCTCGATCGTGCTCGTGTAGACGACGACGTTGCCCTCGCGGTCGATGACGGTCAGGTGGTTCGTCGACGTCCCCTCGGTACCGGCGGTCGTCGGTGCGGCAGAGGTTGCACACGGCGAGAAGGGCGGGAACGGGTCGCCGGGTAGGACCGGCGTCGGGAGCGCGGTTCCGCCGATCAAACAACGGCGCTCGACAGCGAAGCCCTTCGACAGGAGCCCGTCGAGTGGGACGCTGACGAAATCGGGATCGCCGACCCAGCGATTTCGGTCGGCAAAGGCGAGCTTCGATGCTTCGAGGTAGCGGTGCAGCGCCAGCGCGCGATCGGGCGTCGACATATCGAAGCCCTCGAGGATGTTGAGCGCCTCACCGATGGTCGAGCCGCCACTCGACGGCGGCCCCATCCCGTAGACGTCGTAGCCTCTGTAGGTGACGTGCGTCGGCGCGCGCAACGGCGCCGTGTAGCTCGCCAGGTCGCCGGTCGTCATCACACCGGGCTGGACGGTGAAGCCGAGGTTCGAGTCGGGTGCTACCGGCGGGTGGCGTACCGTGTCCAAGAGCGCGGCGCCGATCGGCCCGTCGTAGAGCGCGGACGGGCCGGCGTGCGCGATCAGCCGGTAGGCGCGGCCAAGATCCGGATTGCGGAATGTCGATCCCACCTGAGGCGGCTGTCCGTCCGGCGTCAAGAACAGGGCGCGAGAAGAAGTAAAGGCGTCGAGCCGCGACAGGTTGCTCGCAATCTGGCCGCGGAAGGTGTCGTCGACGGTGAAGCCCCGTTCTGCGACGGCGACCCCAGGCTGCAGCAGCCGCCTGAGCGGCATGGTCCCGAACTGCGAGACGGCGTCGGCCCAGGTTGCGAGTGTTCCCGGCACTCCGACAGCCATCCCGCTCGTCACCCGCTGCGGGAAGAACGGGATCGGGCTGCCGGTCGCAGGGTCGATGAATGCGTTTTCCGGGAACGTCTGCGGCGCCGTCTCGCGACCGTCGATCGTGACCACGCGATGCTGATGCGCGAGGTAAACGACCATGAAGCCGCCGCCGCCGATGCCGGCGACGAACGGTTCGGTCACGCCGAGCACCGCGTTTGCGGCGACCGCGGCGTCAACGGCGTTGCCGCCCTCGCGCAGGATCTGGATGCCCGCCCGTGTCGCAGTCGGGTCAACGCTCGCAACGGCTCCGCCGGTGCCGACGGCAACCGCTTCCTTCGTCGGCTGGGGCGCTGCCGGAGCCTTCACACTGCCCGCGACGAGCGCAACGAGTGCGACGAGCATCGAGCCGACGAGACCGATGCGCATGAGGCTGTTATTGCCGCTCGTCGCCCGATCCGAAACGCGGCGGCGGATGTGCGCAATAGCCGGCTCACCGCTGCAGCGGACCTCCGGACGTTTCACCTTAGGGAAAATCGGGTGATTTCAATTTCTTTGCAAGCGATCGACTTCCTAACGTCGAAAGGCCCCGTTTCCAGGGCCTTTCGGGGTAGCGGAGGCAGGATTTGAACCTGCGACCTCCGGGTTATGAGCCGCCTCGCGTGAGCTTGAAGTACCGCTTGAGCTCCCACCTGGCAACGTCGTTGCCGAGCGTTTCGCCTTGCTCGACCGAGTTGCGGAAATGGAAGCCGAGCCAGACTCGCGCGTCGACGACCTGCTTCTGGATGTCCTCGACGTCATTGAAGTGCTGCGTGGTCGTGAGGACCGGGCTTCCGCCCTCGCCACCAGGCATCGTGACGTCGAGGTGCTTCGTGCCGAGCGCGGCCGCAAGCGCGTCGCTGAAGCCCGCGGTGAAACAGCCGTGCTGGGACGGATATTCGGGGTGGCCCGGCACCCCCAGAAGCGCCTGCCAGGTCGGGTCGGCGGTCGTGTCGGGATTGCCGTCCTTGTCGGCGTTCCGGATCGCCGTAATTGGACGCCAGAATTGATAGAAGAACTTCGAGTCGTAGCAGGCGATCCCGGCGTCGGTCGAAACGATGTTTCCCATCGCGAGCAGATGCGCGGCGTCGACGAGATCCATGCCGTGCTGGCCCACGACGCTCTGCATCGTCTGGTTGTACTGGTTGATGTTGTTCCCGACCCAGAAGTAGGCGATCGCCTTCTGCTCGGAGGTGCGGACGGTGCTGTTGAGCGCACCGTAGGCCTCGGTCTCGTTCAGGTCCTTCGCGTACCGGGGGCTGGTGAGCGAAGGCGGCGGGCCGACACGGAACTGCGAGGCCTGGTCGAGGAGGAACGGACGCATCGTCGCGAGCCAGGGCGTCTGCACCGACTGATTCGGCTGCAGCTGCCACTGTCCGGGCAGGATCGGTCCGATTCCTCCGTAGCTGGGCGTCGCAGCCTTGAGGCCGTCGCCGCTGCGGAGCGCGATGATGTCCTGCGCCGCCGCCTCCCCCACCGCGACGCCGCCCGACACGTTTCCGCTGAGTGACGCGATATACGTCGTGTACTGGGCATCCACGACCGGCTGCCGGTCCGGCAAGTAGTAGTCGAGGATCGTCCGCGCCGCCGCCGCGACCGCCGCCTGCACCGAAGCGTCGGGGGCGACTGCGACGGTGAAGTCGTGGTAGGGGGCGTAGCGTCCGTCGATCTTCGTCACGGCGTCGTACACGGCCGCTTGGACGTAGGACATATAAACCATGCCGTCGGTCTGGAACTTGGTGGGCGCCGACGCGCGAACCGCGTTGACCGCGTTCGTGTTCCAGGTCAGCACTGCGTCAGGCGGCCCCGCGTCGGGCTTGGGGTTGTGCGCTGAGGCCACCGACAGCCACGCCGTCGTGGCCACTGCGAGGATGCCCACGAGCATCAGCAGCATGGTCAGCCGAACCGTCTTCCTCTTCATCTCTTCTCCTTTCGTGACGAAACCGCCTCGACGACGCGGATGGGATCGAGCCCGGCGCGCTGCGCGGCGAGCGCAGCGTCGCGGCTCGAGGGAGCGTCGAAAAAGAAGAAGCAGATTTCGTCCTCGGGAATGTGGATCGAGTTGTCGAAGCGAACGCGCTTTCTCTCCTGCGTCAGCTCCTCCGCAGCCGAGCGTGCCCGCCGCTCGCGGGCGGTGCGCTCTCCCGCCTGACAACGAGCAAGGTAGGTCTCGACGAGATAACTCGGCACGCGCTCGACGCTACGGCGAGCGAGAGGCCGTGGAAACGTAAGAACGTCTGAACTTTGCCCCGCCGGCCTGGCTCGTCAATCCAGCCGGCGGGCAAGCTCGGTGCGCGAGCGCACGCCGAGCTTGGCGTAGATATGGGTCAGGTGGCTGGCGACCGTCCGCTCGCCGAGGAACAACGCGGCGGCAACCTCCCGGTTGGTCTGCCCCTCGGCAACCAGGGTGGCGACGCGGCGCTCGGCGGCCGTCAGGCCCAGCTCGCGCGTGCGCCCACCGATGCTTCCGAGCTCATCGCGTGCCTTCTCGACCCAGGTCGCAGCCCCAAGCTGCTCGAAGCCGCCGAGCGCCTCGTGGATCGCGTCGCGAGCGGCGCGCTTCAGCCGTGCGCGCCTACTGACGATGCCGAGCGCAAGTAGCGCGCGAGCCCGGCCGAAGGGATCGCCCACCTCCCCGTGTTGCCGAACCGCTTGCTCGAGGAGGGAAGCGGCCTGATCGACGTTCCCCTTTGCGGCTGCGACGAGACCGCGGCAGCGCGTCGCATGAGCGAGCACCCACTCGCGGCCGACCCGCGCCGCGTCCGTCTCCCAGACGTCGAGGACTCGAACAGCGTCGCCGATCCGGCCGGACTCGAGTAGCAACTCGATGTAGTCGGCGCTCCACCAGCGGACGCTCGGCTCGCCCCACTCGAGCGCCGCGGCCTGCTCATCGGCCTTGCGGAGCCACCCGGCGGCACCTGAGGCGTCTCCACTCCAGAGCGCGGCGAGTCCTAGGACCGCCAGAAGCTGGGGCGGGTGGAGCCCGAACTGCTCTTGGGCCAGCTCGAGCCCACCCTGCGCATGCTCGCGGGCGACCTCGAGCCGGCCGCGATGGACGGCGATGACCGCCATGGGAAGGAGGTCCTGCGACACCTCGAGCCCGTACTGGCTCGACGTGTCGCGGGCACGGGCAGCGTAGTCCGCCGCGAGCTCCCAGCGCCCAGCCCAGAACTCGACCCAGGAGAGACCCCAGATGGCGCGGGCGCTCCGCGGCTCATCGCGCTCCTGCCACTCTCGGTGCTCGAGCTCAAACCAAGTGCGGGCCTCGTCCCGCGTGGACGAGGGCGCCAAGGTATTCGCGACGGCCAACGTCGCCTCCTGCACGAGCTGTTCGCCGCCGATGGCGGTCGCGAAGTCGTGCGCCCGCATCGGAAAGTCCGTCGCTTCCGCGTCGCCGACGATCCAGCCGAGGACGGCTTGCACCGCGCGGGCGCGTCCTCGAAGCATGCCGTCGTCGAGGTCCTCGGCGAGCTCGAGCGCAGCGCGGGCGTGCTCGAGCGCCCGGACGTAGCCAGTCCTGAAGCGTGTCGCCCACGCGAGCCGGCAATGGATGGCTGACTGCAGAGCTGGGTGCGGAGCCGCCTCGCGCAGCGCTTCCTCGAGCAGCGCGACGGCATGGTCTGTGGTCTCCAGCTCGGCGAGGAGGACGAGCACCTCGGCACGCAACGAGCCCATCTTGGTCTGGACCAGGAGGTCGGTCGCGATCGTCCGCGCGCGTGTCCACTCTCCGGCGGCCTGATGTGCTCGAGCTGCACCCAGTGCTCGACGACGGCGCTCGTCGTGGTCGTCCGGTGGCGTCAGCCGGAGCGCCTGCTCGGCGAGCTCGGCTGCCTCGGCTGATCCGCCACGATCGGCCGCCAGGCTCGCTGCAGCGTCGAGTACACCGGCCACGTCCGCGTCCGGCATGTCCTTCGACAGCGCGAGGTGACGGGCGCGGACGAGCGGGTCGTCGACGATCCCTGCGATGCGTCCGTGAACGCTCCGCCGGTCGTTCCCAAGCTCCTGGTAGAGGACCGAGGACAGGAGCGGATGGGTGAAGCGAATCGTTCCGTTCTGACGCTCGACCACGTGTGCGGCGATCGCCGGCTCCAGCGCTTTCGCTGCAATGCCCGCTCGCTCCAGGAGAGACTCGGAGATCGTGCCCAACGCTGAGGCGAACGCGAGCGCCTGGCGAGTAGTCACGGGGAGTCCGGAGATCCTCGCTCGCACGAGCTCTTCGAGAGTCTCTGGAACCGGGAGCGGCTGAAGCGGGTCGACGTCCGCGTCGAGAGCCCGGGCCAGCTCCAGCGCGTAGAACGGGTTTCCACCCGACCTCTCGTGGATGCGGAGCAGGGTCTGACGCCCGAAGGGTCTCCCGATCCGGTCGCGCATGAGCCTATGGAGCGCACCGACGCTTAGCGGTCCTATCGGCAGCCGCTGGACGCGGCTCGCACCGAGCGCGTGCTCCGACGGGAACGCTCCGTCGACATGCCGCCGGGCAAGCAGAAGGAGCACACGATTCGCGTTGAGCCTCCTCAGCGCGAACGCAAGCGCGCTCGACGAGGACGGGTCGAGCCACTGGACGTCGTCGACGGCGATCAGAATCGGCTCCCGTTCGCTGAGAAGGTGCAGCACGTCGCGCACCGCCACGGCAAGCGCGCGCTGATCGACGGGATCGCCCGACGCCTCCTCCAGGAGCAGAGCGGCCTCGAGCGCGCGCCGCCTCGGCCCCGACAAGACGGGCAGCACGTCGCAGAGGAGGCCCTCGAACAGATCGGCCAGCCCCACATGAGCGAGCCCGCGCTCGGCCTCGGCCGGTCGCGACACAAGGACGCGCAAGCCCTGCGCACGCGCATACTCGACACCCGCGAGCCAGAGCGTCGACTTGCCGATCCCCGCCACGCCTTCGAGCACAAGTGCAGCAGGGCCATCCTGTACGTCGCCGATGAAGGCGTGGAGGAAGGTGAGTTCCTTCTCCCTGGCGACGAGGCCGATCACCATCTCCTCCTAAACGATGGTGACAGAGGTTCTCAGGAAGGCAACTTCGACCTAGGCCCTCATGCCGAAGGCACTTGGTAAGAAAAGGCCCCGTTTCCGGGGCCTTTCGAGTAGCGGGGGCGGGGTTTGGACACATTTCCCCGACCATCTCGCTTACCGTTTTACGGAGATTCGGCGGCTTGGCCCAACCTGAACCTTCAGCTGCCGGCCGAAGGAGCAGCGGTGATTGGAGACTGTGCTACGGGGATGCTGGGGAGCCCGGCTCGATGAGGCCTGTCTCGTAGGCGTAGATGACTGCGTGGACGCGGTCGCGTAGGTCGAGCTTTTGGAGCACGTGCGCGACGTGCGTACGGACGTTCTAAACGAGAAGGCCCTTTTCCCAGGGCCTTCGCAGTAGCTGGGGCAGGATTTGAACCTGCGACCTCCGGGTTATGAGCCGCCTCGACTGTGTACACGCGTTCCGCCGTGTTCCGCCGAAAATGCAGATTCCGATCCAGTTTTCGGCCTCGGCCGTGCGTTTAGGCGGAACACGGTGACATCGCTGCGGAAGCCCGATGCTTGCAGAACGCTTGCAGCCTGGGCTGATTCCGCTCCGTGTGGTCAAACGGTTCAGCCAGGTAGTGCAGGAGGGTCGGGCCCGGATCGTCGATGACGGTTGCGGCCGGTTGGGAGCAAGTGTTGAACGTGACGGCGATCGCTCGCGGTCGGCTGCTTGCCCGCGCCTCGCGCGGCCTCGAGCTTCTGAGGGCGAATCGGGCGCAAGGGCGTCGCGGCCCCAGCGGCCGCAACGTCGACGCCGGCGGTCGGGGTGAGCAGCCGTCCACCGAACACGACGCTGCAGAGCGCGAACCAGGCCCAGCCGAGCGAGAGGCCGCCGATCACGTCCGAGAGCCAGTGAAGGTCGAGTAGGACGCGGCTCGCTGCGACGGCGACCGCGACCGCGACCGACGCCGCGACCACGATCTGACGCGCCCGCCGTGGAAGGTGGCGCCCGACAATCAGAGCGGCGGCGGCGTAGAACGCGGCCGACGTCGAGGAGTGTCCGCTCGGGAACGACGGGCCGAGCGATGCCGCCGCCGGGTCGAGCGCCGGCCGAACGCGGCCGACGAGATCCTTGACTCCGAGCATGATCGCCTCCATGCCGACGAGCACCGTGAGCAGGAAGAGAAACGACCAGCGGTCTCGCCACCGGATGACCTCGAACGCGACGAGCGCAAGCGCCAGCACGACCACGATCTCGAGGCGTCCC
>Ga0307305_10000908_pt1 | contig 11322 bp, 8 predicted proteins | sample ER_DNA_186_FD_194512 | JGI IMG/M metagenome (GOLD analysis project Ga0307305, IMG submission 194512) | Bulk soil microbial communities from the East River watershed near Crested Butte, Colorado, United States - ER_DNA_186 | ecosystem: Environmental > Terrestrial > Soil > Floodplain | place: USA... | reverse complement strand
GTGCGCTCGGACCGTATGGGGTGTCCTGATCAGTGAAGCCTTCGGTTCTGCGGAAGCGTCTGCCCATGGCGCGGAGCACCAAGATCGTCGTAGCGCCGACCAGGGCGTACAAGATCACGATGGCAAGAAAGGTGATCCACACTCCGGTGTTGGCCGTGACCGCATCCTCGACCTTCATCAGGTTGTAGACGATCCACGGCTGACGTCCGACCTCCGTCACCACCCAGCCGGCCTCCAAGGTGATCACTGCAGCCGGTCCGGCAACGGCTGCCGCCCGAAGAAACCACTTGGTCTGCGGCATGCGTCGGCGGAAGATCCAAGACAGCGCGTACCACACGGCCAGCAGGAACAGCAGCGTTCCCAGGCCGACCATGATGTCCCAGCACAAATGGACGATGTTGGTCTGCCGGATGGTTGGCTCTTCGTCGGGCGGCACGGAGTTCAGGCCCTTTACGACTGTGGCTTTGCCCGTGCTGGGATTAGAGAGCCACGACGCCAGGCCAGGGATCGGGATGCCGCCGGTGACGGTGCCGTCATCATTGAGATGACCCAGCAAGGTCTCAGGTACGTCACTACTCGTCGTCGGCACTAATTCGATAGCGGCAAACTTGACCGGCTGATTCTGGTACACCCAGCGGGCCAAACCATCACCAATGCCGATCTGGATCGGCGCGGCCACCGCCCCAACAGTGAAGGCGATCACAAACCCGAGGTAGTGATAGCGGTCCCTCCGCCCTCGCAGCATGCCCACGGCATAGACCGAGGCGATCAAGAATCCACCCACCAAGTAGGCCGCGACGACCATGTGAGCCGCTTGCCACGGCATCGAGTCATTGAAGATCACCTGGATCGGACTGACGGTGATCACGTTCCCGTTGGAGTCGAGCGTGAAGCCGGCCGGTGCGTTCATCCAGGCGTTGGCGGCAACCACTGAGATGCTGCCAAAGATCCCGGCAAGGACAATCGGTACACCGGTCCAGAAGTGCGCCCAAGGCTTGAGCCGCCGCCATCCGAAGATGTAGATCGCGATGAAGATCGCCTCGGTGAAAAAGAACAAGCCCTCAAAGCCGAACGGCACGCCGAAGGCCTCGCCCCACCGCCCCATGAACCGCGGCCACAACAATCCAAACTCAAAGGTCAGCACCGTGCCGGTGACCGCACCCACCGCGAAGGTCACCGCCATGAACTTCGACCACCGCTGCGCCAGCACCAATGCGTCGCGGTCATTGTGCCGGATGCCGCGATAGTTGGCGATCAAGGTCATGAACGCCCAGGAAACCCCGAGCGGCACCAAGATGATGTGGAACCCCAGGGTGAACGCCATTTGCGCGCGCGCCCACGGAACCGGGTTCACAAAGACGATTGCCGTCAGTGCGGTAACTGTCGCGATCATGACACCCCGAGCCTGGCCGAGGCACCGACCCGCGGCATCACCCGCGTGGGGTGATGTGTGCCTGACATCGAGGGTTGGACGATTTCTACGGCTGTGCCCGCACGGGCTGGCGAGGGGTCCAGAGGAGGCGATGGCCCATGGCTGATACGACAGTGCTCATCGTTGGGGGCGGCTTCGCGGGCGTCACCTGCGCCCAGCATCTTGCCAAGAATGATGTCGACGTGATCCTGCTGGACCGCAACAACTACCACCAGTTCCAGCCGATGCTGTACCAACTTGCCACGGCCCAGATAGCCGCATATGACATCGCCCGGCCGCTGCGAGGGATCTTCCGTCATCACAAGACCGTCGACGTGCACCGTACGGCCGCGGTATCGATCGACCCGGAAGCCCGATCGGTCACCACAGCCTCCGGATCGGTGCTGTCCGCGGACTACCTGGTGGTGGCAGCGGGAGCCCAAGCGAATTTCTTCGGCACACCTGGAGCAGCCGAGCAAAGCCTCCCGCTCTACTCGGTCAATGATGCAGAAATGCTGCGTGCCCGCCTTCTCAACGTTTTGGATGCGACACAGGAGCGCCCGGAGCTCATTGAGCAGGGTTCATTGAACTTCGTGATCGTCGGTGGCGGGCCGACTGGAGTCGAGACAGCGGGAGCGCTGGCCGAAGTCCTCAGAGACGTCATCCCTGAGCGCTACCGATCACTCACGGAGCCGGCCAAGGTCCATCTGGTTGATCATGGCGAGGTCCTGCTCGCACCGTTCTCTGACAAGGCGCATGCCTATGCCGCGAATCGCTTGGAACGCGACGGTGTCCAGCTGCATCTCGGTGTCGGGGTCAAGGAGGTACTCCAAGACAGAGTGCTGCTGAGCGACGGAACCACGATCATGACTCGGACCGTGGTCTGGGGCGGTGGGGAAAAGCCTGCCGATGTCGTTGCTGCGGCGGATCTGCCAGCCGGGCACGGCGGCCGAATCGACGTACAACCCGACCTCACGGTGGCAGGGCACCCACGGGTCTATGTGCTCGGTGATGCGGCAAACATTCCTCACGCTGACGGCAAGGCGCTACCCCAGCTCGGATCAGTCGCTCAGCAGTCGGGCGCCTGGGCCGCCCGAAACATTCTTGACGAGATGGCTGGCAAGGAACGCGCGGATTTTCGCTACAAGGACAAGGGCATCATGGCGATGATCGGCCGCAACGCCGCCATCGCCGAAATGGGGCCGCATCGACACGAGGTTGAAGGCCCGGTGGCATTCGCAGCCTGGCTTGGCGTACATGCCGCGTTGCTCAGCGGCACCCGAAACAAGATCGACGCCTTCATCGCCTGGGGCTGGGACTACTTCAGCAGCGACCGCGCTATAGCGATCGTGGACCGCACCGACGACGCCCGAATCGACTGGAGCGACGACGACCAGGGAGAGCGACCGGAGTTCGACCCTCACCCAGCAGCCTCACCCCCGCTGGGTGAGGACAGGTCCGACCCTGCTTCCTAGCGTGGTGTAGGAGAGACAGCCGGGGGTTTGCCTCAGGACCCGAGGTGTTGGTTGCGGCGGCATGATCAGGAGGCCGGTTGATGGTAGAACGTGACGGTCCGGCAGGGTCTGGACAACAGGAAGCCGATGTGTTCGTGATCTTCGGCATCACCGGCGACTTGGCCAAGGTCATGACATTCCGCTCGCTTTACAGACTCGAGAAGCGCGACCTGCTGCAATGCCCGATCGTCGGCGTAGCAGTCAGCGACTGGACCGTTGATCAACTTGTGGAACGGGCCCGTGAGTCGATCATTGCGACTGGGGAGCAGCTCGACGAAGACGTGTTCAAGCGGTTTGCTGCACGATTGTCTTACGTGTCAGGCGATTTTGCAGATCCGGCGACTTACCACCGTGTCGGCGAGGCGATCAGCGGCGCCAAATGTCCGGTGTTCTACCTGGAGATTCCGCCGTTCCTGTTCGCAACCACGGTCAAAGGACTCGCCGAGGCGGGCCTCACCAAAACCGGACGCGTCGTCGTCGAGAAACCCTTCGGCCACGATCTTGCCTCAGCCCGGGCCTTGGCCGATGAGCTTCACAAGTACATCGCTGAGTCGCAGCTGTACCGGATTGATCACTACCTCGGGAAGATGGGGCTCGAGGAAATCCTGTACTTGCGCTTCGCCAACACCATGCTCGAACCGGTCTGGAACCGCAATTACGTCAAGTGTGTGCAGATCACCATGGCGGAGGCGTTCGGCGTCGAGGATCGCGGCCACTTCTACGATCCGGTCGGCGCCCTACGTGACGTGGTGGTGAACCACCTCATGCAGGTTGTAGCCGCCGTAGCCATGGAGCCGCCCGCAGGCAGTGACCCCTCGACACTGAGCAACGCCAAAGTGGCGCTCTTCAAGGCCACGCTTGCAGCCGATCCGACAGCGTACGTCCGTGGGCAGTACGAGGGTTACCGCAGCATCGACGGGGTCGCACCCGATTCAACTACGGAGACCTACGTCGCATTACGGCTAGAGATCGACAACTGGCGCTGGTCCGGCGTCCCGTTCTTCATCCGCGCAGGCAAGCGCATGCCGGTAACGCAGACCGAGGTACGACTCATCTTCGAAGAACCTCCGCGGCTGGGCTTTGGTCGCTGGGGAGATCGTGCTGCGCAGCCGGATCATCTCGTGGTGAGGCTGGATCCTTCGACTGGCCTCCGCATCGTCCTCGAGGCTCGGCGCGCGGAAAGCATGCAACCGGAGTCCATCACCTTGGACATGACATTTGCCGAGGAGGGCGGCGAAGGGCCGACGCCGTACGAGGTGTTGCTCCGCGCTGCGATGCTGGGCCAAGCCACCCGGTTCACCCGGCAGGACGGGGTCGAGGAGACCTGGCGGATCATGCAGCCGCTGCTCGACACACCACCAGATGTGGACTCCTACAGCCCGGGCTCATGGGGACCAGCCGCTGCGGAGCGCCTGGCCGCCGAGTGCGGCGGCTGGCAGGAGCCATGGGTGCCATCATGACGGGCTTGTCACATGGGTGCAGACGAGAATACAGGACCAGCCAATGGCAGCGACGGATCTGAGGCCAACGCTGATCGGATAACGCAAGCAATATCCGTCGCCGTAGTTGCCGCGGCCCTCGTTGTCTGGTGGCCGGCATTCGACTTGGGCGCATATGGAGTCATCTTTTTCCAGCAGCTCCTGGCGCTGTGGGCGGCATCTACTGCGATCTTTCTGGTAAGCCTTACGGCGGGGCGCCTTGCTCGGGTGTCGTGGCCGCGGCGGCTGGCGCTGCTGCTTCCTTCGCTGTGGCTGCTGCTCGCGATCGTGCTGCCGGAGGTTGGGGTTAGGACGTGGTCGCGGGCACTGTTCTATGTGGCAATCGTGCTAACGCTCGCGGGAATGCCTTTCCTCGCCGCGCTGCTGCTGCGGGTGACCATTGCGGGATACGAGCAGATACCCAACCGTCGCCGCCTCCTCGCTGCGGCGATCGTCGGGATCGTGGCCATCACGTCATTTGGGCTAGGCAGGTTCAACAACCGATTTCTCACCTGCAACGACTTCGTGATCAGTGGCAACGACACGCCCCCTAGCTGCAGCCCGGGCCACGGCCACCTTGGAAACCGTTAGCCCTGCGTCAAGCCATCAGCCCGTGCTCATGGGCGTACGCAGCCGCGGCCGTGCGAGACGGCACATCCAACTTGGTGAAGATATTGCTCAGATGGCGCTCCACGGTCTTTGGGCTTAGTACCAGGGCATGGGCAATGTCGGGGTTGCTGCGCCCTGCGGCAACCAGTCTCAGGACCTCGATCTCACGTTCGGTGAGGCCGCCGGGCCGCGCTCGGCCCAGCAGCTTGTCGACCTGCTGGACTCCCGGCGCCGCACCCACGTCAGCAAAGCCGTGGCCGGCAACCGCTAGCTCAGCTGTCGCTGAGTCCTCATCACCAAGCTCGCGCAGAGCACGCGCGACAAGCACCCGCGCCCGGCTCGCCTCGTACGGCGACCCGATATCGCTCCAGAGGCGGCCGGACTCGCGGCCATGTCCAAGTGCGTCCTCTGTCTCCCCGGAGGCCAGCTCGACGGCCGCGTACGCGTATGCCGTCATCGCCCAGAGCGCGGAGATGCCGAACGCCGACGCGATCTCGGAAAGCTCATCCGAACGCCTCCGGGCCTCGTCAAGAAGTTGGGCCGCAACCAGGATCTCGACGGCAGCCGGAAGCAGCCGAGACCGCTGAACCGGCCCGCCCGCTTCGGCGAGCAGCCGGTGGATCGCCGTTACGGCTGCCGTCGTCCGACCGCGAGCAAGCCACGACAACGCCAATCCCGGCTGCGGTTCAAAGCCGAACTCGGCTGCTTGCCGGTATGCCTCTTCGGCCTCGTCGAGTTTGCCTCGGATGCGTAGCACATCACCCTGCTCGGTTAGGGCTAGCGCGGCCGGCGCGGCCGTACCCTCCAGCTGGTATCGACGCTGGGCGAGGGCAAATTCGGCAAGCGCCTCGTCATACGCCCCACGCAGTCGCATGATCTGGCCCCGGTGCAACGAGCACTGACCGGTGTACGGAACCAGGCCGGGCTGCGCCTCGCACCATCTGGTCAAGGCACTGGTCCAGGACGCCGCGCGCGAGAAGTCGGACACCTCCTGGCACGCCTCGATCATCGAGCAGTAGACCATCCCAGCAATGATGGGCGAGACTTCTCCAGCCGAGATCCCGACCATCGCCTCGTCGAGCAGAGCAAGTCCTTCCGGGACCCGACCGGAGTAGATGGTCATCCGTCCCTGACACATCAACCCTTGTGCGATGAGGTCGGGTTCGGAGAAGCGGCGGCCGGTCTCGACGATATGAACGGCTGTCTCGCCGGCCCTGGCAAAATCTCCGCGGCCGAGGTGCTGATAGAACTCGTGGGCAAGAAGGTACCCACGTTCGACGATGTCTTCGGGCTCAGTGTCGAGCAGCCGCTGCGCCCGGGCGACCCAACCGCCACCAACCGCAACCTCTCCTCGGACGTTCAGCAGCAGACCGAGCCATGAGGCGAAGCGGACGGCTCCCAGCGAATCCCCATTCCGGATCCTGTCCTGATATCCGGCCTGCAGGGCGCGCACGGCCTCGTCGACGTTGCCCAGCAGATAGGCAGACGTGGCCAGGGCCATCGTGTCTTCCGGGCTGAGGTCGCCGCTCCCGCGCAGCCGGTCGAAGGCGAGAGCCCAGTCGCGACGATTGAATGCGTCGCGAGCCTGCAGTAGCTCGTCGATCGTCCTGTCCTGTTCGACGCCCATTGCAGCCTCCCGCTCAGAGGGTACGCGCCAAGCGCCTCAGGCTGCGAGCGTGAGGGTTTTCCCGACTCGCGTGCCGATCTGGTTGGCAATGTAGGCGGCATCCCTGCCGACCCCGGGCAACACCGTCGAGGCGGCAGCATACTGGAACGCGAGCCCGCAGAAGAACAGGCCCGGAGCGGCCGACACCACGCCGCGCATCTCCCGTGGCCAGCCATCGGCCCCGAAGATGGGCAAGTCGATCCAGTCGAACACCTGGCGGAAACCGGTGCACCACACCACATTCGCCACGTCCAGCGCTCCGACGCCGTCGACCACCGGTCGCCCGTCGTGAACGCCAGTCACCCGCCCCGGGATTCGGTCCACACCGCGTGCTTGCAGATCGGACCGCTTCACCCGCAAGATCGGTAGGCCGTGGAACCGGACCCTGTCCATCGCTTTGCGGCCGATGGGCGTGTGCCGGGTGAGCACGTGCTTGCCGAGAAACCCAATGACCGGCATGACCACGCGCACACTCCAATGGTCGAGCCGTACCGGCACCTGACCGGGGTCGCGACCGGCAAGGACGGTCGGATGGGTGGATGCAACCTCGAACGCGATGTCGGTGCCAGAGTGTGAAGCGCCGACCACGAGCACCGAACCAGGCTTGAGCTGCGCAGGGCTGCGGTACTCGCTGGAATGCAGCTGCCGAATCGACGGGTCAAGGTCCATCGCGAAGTCAGGAATGCTCGCCGTCCGGCCGAACGTGCCGGTCGCCACCACAACGTTGTCGGCGATGATGCGGTCATCTCCGAGATGGAGCACATAGCTCCCGTCGGCCGATTCCAAGCGGTCCACCTGGGTGGACGTCCGCACGGGGAGTGCGAACCGTTCAACGTACGCCGCGAGGTAGTCGGCCACCTCGTCCTTGGTTGGGTATGACCACTTCGAGGCTGGGAAGGGCAGGCTCGGAAGCCCGTCGTAGCGTGCCGGGGTGTAGAGCCGCAATGAGTCCCAATGCGCTCTCCAGTTGTCGCCGACTCTTCGGTTCCCGTCCAAGATCACGCAAGGTCGTCCACGTCGCTGTAGGTGATAGGCCGTCGCGAGGCCTGCCTGTCCTGCTCCGATGATCGCTGTCTCGACGTGCTCGATCGTCATGAGAACCTCCGGTGAAAGGTTGGCTGCCGTCTTGGCGGGACGAGTGGCGCACATAGCGCAGGTGCCAGAACAGCATCAGTCCCGACGTGACGACATAGAACGTGTGCAGGGCCCAAATGGGGCCAGGCGGCAACTGAAAGACATAGAAGCTGTGTACCGCGTTGCCGGCGTTGGCGAGCACGAGATTTCCCCGGCTGTATGAGCTGAGTTCCTTGGTTCGCACTGCCTTGATCAGCATCGGTAGCGTGCTCACCCCGAATAGGACGGTGGAGATAGATCCTGCGAGCATCGCTATGGCTGACATGGAAGTTGACGCTACGAAGCAAGTGCCTCGGCCCGCGTCGGGTCAGCTACCCATCTTGCAAAAACATCTGATGGGTGAATTCCCGCACGAGGGTTCGCAATGACCGACGACCTACTGTCCTGATTCGACTGCTACGGCGGTCTGGGGGGTAAGGAAGGCTTGCCCTCTATGGAAAGGTGTTGGGATGAGCGAACCAGAACGAGTGCGGAAAGTCGTGTCTACCGTGTTGCCGACGGCACACGGGACCTTCCAGCTCCACGGGTACGCCGTAGAACCTGGCCGGGAACACGTGGCGCTCGTCCTGGGAGACCTGGACGGCGACGGCCGGAACGGCCATGTCCCGCTGGTTCGGGTCCACTCCGAGTGCCTTACCGGCGACGCCCTCGGATCATGGCGGTGCGACTGCGGCGAGCAACTGGACGCTGCGATGCAGGAGATCGCGCGCGAAGGCCTCGGCGTCATCATCTACCTGCGCGGACATGAGGGCCGCGGCATCGGCCTGCACGCCAAGCTGCATGCGTACGCGTTGCAGGATGCGGGACTGGACACCGTTGATGCGAATCTCCGGCTGGGTCTGCCAGTCGACGCACGCAAGTACGACGTGGCCGCGGCGATACTTCGTGATCTCGGAGTGCGGCGGATTCGGCTGCTTTCGGCGAATCCGGAGAAAAGCGCTCGACTCAAGGACCTTGGCATTGAGGTAACTGCGCGGCTCCCGGTGCTGGTAACCGAGCACGCCGAGAACGCCTTCTATCTCGCCACGAAACGCAATCGGATGGGTCACGACAACACGCGTGAGCTGCCCGATGTCTGGAGTGAGCTGCTGCACGGGCGAGTACCCCACCGGGCTGCGGCCGGACGGGAATCGGAGCTGCTCGACCGGTACGGATCACTGGTGGCTGCAGGGCCGTTGATCACCATCGCTCAGTTGGCGCAGAGCGTCGACGGCTTCATTGCTTCCCGGACCGGCGATGCGAATTACGTCTCCGGCGAAGAGGACCGCGAGCATCTACACCGGCTGCGCGCACTGGTGGACGCTGTCATCGTCGGTGCCCAGACCGTCACGGCCGACAATCCTCAACTCACCACGCGCGCAGTGCCTGGACCATCGCCGGTTCGCGTGATCATCGATCCGGCGGCCAGGATTCCGAGGGACGCTCGAGTGCTGACCGATGGCAGCGCCAAGACGTTGTGGTGCGTGGCTGCCACCTTTGATTCCCAAGCGGGTCTCGCGCCGCATGTTGAAGTGGTTTCTCTGGCTGCTGCAAATGGATGGTTTGAGCCGCAGGCCGTGCTGGACATGCTGCGTGAGCGCGGACTCGGCCGGGTGCTCGTCGAGGGCGGCGGTCGTACCGTGTCAGATTTCCTGGCCGCCGGCGTACTCGACCGGCTCTATCTGACAACTGCTCCGATCTTGGTCGGCGATGGCATTCCTGGCGTACGGTTCGCCGGTGCCGACCTGATCGGGGATGCATTGACCGCTTCGGTACGCCGGTTCAGCCTCGGCCCTGACATCTGCACCGTCTTTGATTTCGCGGCTGCAAGAACCGGACTACGGCCCGCCCGGCAAGGCCAAAATGTCCCCGCCCGGCAGGGCGAAAATGTCCCCGCCCGGCAGGGCCAAAATGTCACTGTGCCCCAGATCGATCCGCAAGACTCCACGAGCGAGCTGGGTACGACGTAAGTCAAGCCAGGCAGCCGCCGTCGGTGCAAGGGCGGGCTCTTGCACAACGGCGGCATCGACCCGTTCTTGAAGTACTTGCTCGACGAAGCCTTGGCCGCTGGAAGCAGTCAGCTGCCATGGAGTCTGTTGACAACGCACTGTGAAGCCGCCAGTCCGCAAAGTGGTGGTAGCCAATGACGTCGCCTCTGGTCCAGCCCGGCCAGCTCGCCTTTGATGATCATTGAACGCCTCCAGCAACGGTTGATCAGCTGGATCTGACGGGGCAATGCGGTGCGTTCCGGTGACGGTAAGGCTGAACAACACAGGCACGTAGTTATCGATCAACGCGCGGCACACTGCTGTCATTAATGATCATGGTTTCGTCGGGCAGCGGGAGCCATCGACTGATCACTGGATCATGATCAATATGGATCCAGCGCTGTCGAAAAGGAAGTCGAGGTGCGAGCCAGCGCTGGTTGGCACCCGTTCCCGCGCCAAGGTCAATGATCTCGACACTGCCTTCATGATCACCAACTTTGATCAAATAGTTGACCAACTCGGGCAGCAGAGTGCTCAAAGTGGCGGCGCGGGCGGCGGTGTCGGCGGCGGCCCGGGCGGCAAGCCAGCCCGGATCGACGGCGGCTGTAGTCGCTCCAGATAGGCCAGCACCGCCACTGCCGTCTGCTGCCATCCGGGCAGCGTATCTCGCTGAGCGAGCGCCGCCTGACGCCACGTGTGCCGCAGCGGCGCGTCGGTAAGCCAGCTGCGCAGCAGGGCCGCAAGGCTCTCGGGATCGCCGGGCGAAACCGTCGTGCCCGGTGCCGCATCGCTGTGCGATGTCACCCCCTGATGGAGGGCTTCAACGGCGCCGGTACCTTCCGGCACTACGGCCGGAATACCGCGAGCCAACGCTTCGCCGATGACCAGGCCGTAGGTCTCGATACGCGACGGCACGATCAATAAGTCGGCGGCATCCCATTCCCGATCGAGTGCGTCGCCAGCGAGCATTCCAGGGACGGCAATCCGCTCCCCCAACGCCGCGGCTGCGATTTCAGCACGTACCTGGTCGGCATAGTTCGGAGCTGCGCTGTCTGAGCCGATAAGGGCTGCTGTCCATGCGAGCTCCGCGACTTGGGCCAGCGCTCGTACCACGCTGAGTTGATCTTTTGTCGGCGTCAGGCTGGCCAGGGTCAGCAAGCGCGGATGCTCGGTCTGCTGACTGCCGCGCGCGACAGCCGCCGCCCTAACGCCGGGAACCGCGACGCCAACATCGCGACGCCCAAACCGCCGACTGAGCTGGGCGGCAGACCAGCGGCTGGTGCACAGCACTCCAGAGGCGGCTTGGATCGCTCGAGCTTCCAGTGCGGCGTACCGCTCCCGTCGGCTTGGCTCCAGCCCTAGTTCGTCGCTGATCGGGAGGTGCACCAGGATGATGATCGCTCGGCCGGAGTCAACCGCCGCGGCGATCACGTCCGGCGCGCCGCAGGCCAGGATGCCGTCGACCAAGGAAGTGGGTGCCTCCTGCAGGGCTCTCGCGAGCTGGGCATGAGTCGACGCATTGCCCTCTGGCCAGGGTCCAATG
>Ga0307305_10000907_pt1 | contig 11324 bp, 9 predicted proteins | sample ER_DNA_186_FD_194512 | JGI IMG/M metagenome (GOLD analysis project Ga0307305, IMG submission 194512) | Bulk soil microbial communities from the East River watershed near Crested Butte, Colorado, United States - ER_DNA_186 | ecosystem: Environmental > Terrestrial > Soil > Floodplain | place: USA... | reverse complement strand
TGAAAAGAATTCCATTGAGAATGAAAAGGACCATCTCCCAAACAGGCACTGCCTGTAGTCGCATACGACCGCGCAAAATCTGGGGCACGCGCCATCCGTAATACATCCCGGCAATCACCACCGCCAGGATTCCGGACACATGCAGTCGCTCACCGCTGAAGTAGGCAATGTACGGAGTGAGCAGCGATAACATTGTTTGCACTGGCGGATCGTCCAAGCGCTTTTGTACTTGCGTTGCCAGCCAGCCCACTGCGAGACCGACACAGACGCCGCCGGTGGCCACAAAAAGAAATTGCAAGCTTGCCTGCCCCAGCGAAAAGCTCCCGGTCATCGCGGCGGCCACAGCGAAACGGAACGAGATAAAGGAAGTGGCGTCGTTAATTAGGCTCTCTCCTTCGAGGATGACTATGATCTTGCGTGGCACCCGCAAATTTTGAGTGATCGAAAGCGCAGCCACTGCGTCCGGCGGCGAGATGAGGGCGCCGAAAACGAACGCAACAGCCAAAGGTAGTCCGGTAAGAGAGTGGAACACGCCGGCCGTCGCTGCCATCGTTATCAGGACCAAAACGGTTGCCATGAGCAAAATGGGCCGAACGTTTGCTCGGAAATCTCTCCACGACGTATAGACGGCTGCGGGATAGATCAGCGGCGGAAGAAATAGACTAAATACGAGCTCCGGCTCGAGGTGGATTTCCGGCAGGCCGGGAATCAGTGCCAGGATCACCCCACCAATCGTCAGCAGAATCGGATACGGAACTCGGATTCTCCGGGCGACAATCGCCAGGACGGCGACACCAACGAGACAAACGAGGATTAATTCGGTTGTGCGAACATGCTCCGACTCCGCCCAGAATCGCCGTATTAGATCAGACGGGTCCATTGGTGAAGAGAATTAGCGGTCGTACCGGCGAGTTTATGCACGGAGCTCACTATGATGCTGTGCGCCGAGTGCTCGCACCTGAAATCTCCACTCAGAGCGATTTCAGATTGGTTTCAAAGCATCAGCCATTCTCGCGCAGCTTCAACGTCCGCAGGCGTTAGTTCGTGGCCAGCTTGGAAGAACCGCATCGTGACATCCGTACCTGCGTTGCGCAAAAGCTCAGCCAAACGCTTTGTCTCAGATGTCGGAATAATTGGATCATTCATTCCTGCGCCAATCCATACACGCACGGCAGAAAGATTTGGTGGCGTGTCTGGAATTAGCGGCACCATCGCCCGAAATAAGATCGCCGCAGATAATATCTCTGGCCGGAGCAACAGCATGCTTGCAGCGATGTTAGCTCCGTTCGAATAACCGACAGCAACGACATTATCGGCGGCAAATCCATAATGTTGAGCGGCTGCCGCGACAAAGTCCGCCAGTTCGTTCGTGCGGTATTTTAAATCTTCCAAATCGAAAATGCCCTCGGCTAGCCGGCGAAAAAATCGCGGCATCCCATTCTCCAAAACTTTGCCACGCGGGCTAAGCAACGCAGCATCTGGGTCCAGCTCGCGTCCAAACGGGATGAGATCGCGTTCGTTTCCACCTGTGCCATGCAACAGCAACAAGCTTCGATTCGAAGTGCCGGGAACGAATTCGTGAATGAAATCCGGCTGCGGTCTCACGATTTATGCGGCACTTGGATCGGCGGAAGAATTTTTTCGATCTGCGAGCGCGCCGATTCCATCCACGGCGGCAGGCGTAAATGCGTACCGAGTTCTTCCAGCTTTTCATCAAAAGTGAAACCGGGCGGCTCGGTCGCGATTTCAAAAAGCACGCCGTCGGGTTCGCGGAAATAAATGGAATGAAAATAGGTGCGATCGATCACTGGCGTCACGTTATAACCAAGGGCGACGAGATGTTCGCGCCACTGGAGTTGTTCGTGCTCGTCCTTGGCGCGGAATGCAATGTGATGCACCGAGCCCGCCGCGACTTGGCCCATCCCCGTGTCGGGCAAACAAAGCAGGTCGACGATTCTGCCCGGCGCCGAGTCGTCCGGCGAGGCAAACCGAAATCGGTTTCCCGATTCCTCGATCAAACGATAGCCGAAACTGTCGGCGAGTAACCGCGCGGTCCTCTCGTAACCTTCCAACGCGGCGGATACACTGTGAAAACCGTGAAGCGCGTGCTCTCCAGGAACGGGGCTGTCGGGCCACGGCTCAACCTGCGGAAGAGAATCCGAAGCGATCAGCTCAATCAGAAGTCCATCCGGATCAGTAAATCGAATTACGTCCTGGCCAAATCGCGGAGACGCTTTCTCCGCTGTGACATACTGTTGCCTAAACCGCTCCAACCAATAACCGACCGAGTCCGGTGAAATCGCAAACGCTGTCGCCTCGATCTGGCCGGTGCCGCGAATTCCGCGCCGCGCGCCCGGCCACGGAAAAAATGTCAGGATTGTTCCCGGTGTGCCGCGTCCGTCGCCAAAATAGAAATGATACGTTCCCGGATCATCGAAATTGACAGTGCGCTTCACGAAACGCAGGCCAAGCAGCCCGACATAGAAATCGAGGTTCCGCTGCGGATCGCTCGCGATCGCAGTGACGTGATGAAGTCCACGAATCTTGTTTTCCATCAGACCAGAATGTCGCTGTCGCCGGCGTTTCCGGAAGAACTGTCACAAATCGCCTTATCCGCCGAATCAGGGTATTTCGAAAATCTCGAACTGATTGGCGATGCCGCGGAGTGAGCGCTTCTCCGGGGTTGCGGCGATGCCGTTTGATTGTAACAGCTTCGAAGCTTCGCTGTCAGTAACGACCCGTCTGGTCGCGAAAATGGAGCGCGACGTCGCCAGTCCCTGGACGCGCGCTGCGATGTTTACGGTCCGTCCGAAGTAATCCTGCCGGTCGTTCAGCGAAACTGCTAGACAGGGTCCCTCGTGGATGCCGATCTTAAGAAGCAAATCGCCCTTTAGATCCTTCAATGCCTCTCGCATTTTGAGCGCCGCTGCCATTGCCCGGTCCGGCGTCGGGAACGTCGCCATCACGGCATCACCAATTGTTTTCACTACGGCGCCCCTTTCTGCCGCAACGATTTCATTCAAGGCCTGGAAATGAGCCCTCACCAAATCGTAGGCAACCAGATCTCCAACTCGCTCGTAGAGTTCCGTTGAGCCTTTGAGGTCGGTAAACAGGAAGGTGAGGCTCGTAATCTTGAGCCGCTGATCTACGTCGAGCGTATCGGTGCGATAGATGTCGCGGAATGTTTGGTTGGTCAGGAGACGTTTCGCAGTCAAGAAGGGGCGACGCTTGTTGACGAGATCGTGAACCTTGTCGCTAACGATCCAAATGGCGGGGAACGTGCGTACATTTGAACGGTTCTCTAACGTCATCTGCAGAGCGCCGGGGCGCATCTGAACGGGCCCGATCGGCGCGTGATCCCTGGTCATGACGAACGAGAGCGATTGGTTTTCACGTGCAGGCTCGCCGTTCACCTCGATATACTGCGACATGTGAACTACCGGATCGAACACGATCACCAACCCTTCAGGCAACTGGAGCGAGAGCACCACCTTCTCGCCGGCTGAAAGTTCGAGGGCCTCCAGAGTAGTTTCCTTAACCCATTTCGCCAATGTCTCGTCATCGGGTAAATCGACACCTGAACTCCAAAAGATCTGTCTGTAATATTCGATCCAGGACAGCGTCCCCGGATCGTGTGCCGCGATTCTTCGCACCCGCGGACTGATGGTGAACGTGACCTCGACAATCTCGTCGAGCGTCGGTTCACACCCATCAGCGCAAAGGGCGCATGTGTATTCGGCCTGCTTTACGGTCTTAAGTGTCGCGCCTGAATCGAGGACACCGCCACAAGCGGGACAAAGGATGTTCCAGGACATATCGAAAATGCCCAGTCGCGCGCCGTGTAGAAAAGCCGCAATTACGTCTTCCTCATCGAGCTTGTGCTTGGCGGCAAAGGCTAGGGCGTTGATACGGCAAAGCTCGCGGTCCGGAGCGTTCTTGATGAGCTTTTCAATCGCGCTCACCGGCTCCGGCTTCGCTGATTTTCGCAAAGCGTTGAAGAGCGTGTCGGTTTTACTGGGAACTTTCATGGCACAATCGGATTGATCACAGTAGCAGTTACCCTGTGGCTAGGAAAAACGGAAAGCAAGTGACAGATGTGTCGAAACATTCGCCTTTGGCAATAGCTGTTCCATCGAGGTCACGACATATATCCAACTCCAGTGGGCAACAAGTTGGCGCTTGCTTCGCGAGCGTCCGCCCCGGTTGAAAACGGAACACCGCAAGGAGTCCGAGTGATTGGTCGTATTAAGGCCCAGCGTTGGGGGCGAGTCGTCAACCGCGCCCCACGCGATCTCTGCCGGGCTTGCGCGCCGTGCGCAAGAGCGGCTTACGGGGTCCGCAGGAAACCGTGACTCACATCGTTCGCGTCAATATAGTATCCGGTGATCGCATCAGCCGGATTGTTGGAAAGAGGGATAGTGCCTTGGCCAGGGCCTGTGCCCGCGCCTGGGGCATCGAACGCGGTGAGAGCGCCGTGTTTAGTACGCACGAAGCCATGATTGACGTCGCTCGCGTCCACGTACTCTCCCGTGACCACCTCTGACGCGTTGATGCCCTGCGGTGAGGTGCCTTGGAAGGGGCCTGTGCCCGCGCCCGGAACGTCGAACGTGGTGATAGTGCCGTCCAAGGCGCGCACGAAGCCGTGATTGACATCATTCGAGTCAATGTAGTCTCCCTCAATCGTTCCTGCCTCATTGATGCCGAGCGGGAGAGTGCCTTGGCCAGGGCCTGTGCCCACGCCCGGAGGATCGAACGTGGTGATCGTGCCGTCCGGAGCGCGCAGGAAGCCGTGATACACATCGCTCGCGTCAACGGAAGCTCCGGCGATCGCCCCTGCGGGGTTGAGGCAAAAGCCGGTAAAAACAAAGGTGCCCTGGCGGGGACCTGTGCCCGCGTTCGGAGCATCAAACGTAGTGATGGTGCCGTCCGGAGCGCGCAGGAAGCCGTGAGCCACATCGCTCGCGTCAACGTAGCGTCCCGCGATCGCCTCCGCCGGATTGATGTTGCCGGCGAAAGTACCCTGGCCGGGACCTGTGCCCGCACCCGGGACGTCGAAGGTAGTGATGGCACCGTCCGGAGTGCGCATGAAACCGTGAAACACACCGCTCGCGTCGTTGTAGTAGCCCGCCGTCACGCCTGCCGGGTTGATGCTGAAAGGCCGTGTGCCCTGGCGAGGGCCTGTCCCCGCGCCCGGAGCGTCGAACGCGATGATTGCGCCGTCCGGAGTGCGCACGATAGCGTGAATCGCACCGCCCGCGTCGGCGTAGCGTCCCGAGATTGTCCCTGCCGGGTTGATGGCGAACGCGATTGTGCCCTGGCCGGGACCTGTACCCGCGCCCGGAGCATTGAATGTGATGATGGTAGGTTGAGGGTGAACAAAGGGCGTGCGGCTGAAATTCAGGAAGCCATCGCTCGTGCCGCCGGAAGCACTGGTCGCGAGGACACTCAGCAGTACCATCGAGGTCATGGCGGCGGCTAGCAGACGGGCTGACGCGAACGCCACGCCATTGCTAAGAAATATGTTTCGGAGAATGTTGGTCTTCATAGCTGTCTTTCCTTTCGTGATGATTACTTTCCTTTTACAAACGGATTCTGGAGCGCGCGCTGCACGAAATCTGAATTTTTCTCGCAACTTGCTTTTCTTCTTGCGGTCTTGATACAAACTAGCGATGTGAAGGCGCTGGCAGGGAACGGGTCTCACCAGAGCGATTTGTTTCCTCCGACTCACTGGAGCGTGGTTCTCGCGGCGGGAAGAGGCGATGCGGAACCGGAAGTTGCGCAAGCCGCGCTAGCGGAGCTTTGCCAAATTTATTGGGCGCCGCTTTACAGTTTTGTGCGCAGTCGCGGCTACACCGTGCACGATGCACAAGATCTGACACAGAGCTTTTTCGCCTATCTGTTGGAACATAAAATTTACGCTCGGGTCGAGCGGCAGAAAGGTAAGTTCCGTTCGTTTTTGCTTGCTTCCCTGAAAAATTTTCTTGCGCACGCTTCCGACCGCGAACGGACGCTCAAACGCGGCGGCGGACAAAATTTTCTTCCTCTGCATGAAGAGCAGATCGAAAATGCGGAGTCGCTTTTCCAGACTCATAGTTCTACGAGTAGTGAAGATCGCGTCTTCGATCGCAGCTGGGCTGCTGCGTTGGTCACCGCTGCATTGGAACGGCTCGCAGCAGATTACAAAGGTGAATCCAAGGAGAAGCTCTTCAAAGAATTGAGGGCTTTTCTTGGCGGTGGCGCTGGCCCGCCACCGCCTTACGCTGAGCTGGCGGTTCATCTGGAGATGACTGAATCAACACTTCGCAGCCACGTCACTCGCCTCCGAGCGCGTTATCGGGAAGCGTTGCACGCTGAGGTGCGCCGAACGGTGCAGACTAAAGCACAAGCGCAGGAAGAGCTACACGTGTTACTCCGTGTGTTAACGGAAAATTAGGAAATACGCGCCATGGCAACAACACCACTAGCATCAGCAACCACGGTTTGCTGGGCATGCGGCGAGCCGTTGGACGCAAAGGGCGACTGCGTAGCTTGTTTCCTCCGGACTGCCTTAGACGAATCAGTCGTCGAGACCAGGCAGCTTCCCTCATTAGTCTTCGGCGACTTTGAGGTCGAGCGGCGCCCAGACGGTTCTTACTGGGAACTCGGTCACGGTGCAATCGGCGTGACCTACCTTGCTGCGGACAGGGTGTTGCGCCGCAGAGTGGCCCTGAAAGTGATCGAGGTGCCTGCGGGAGCCCGCGGCTCGCAATTTGTGCGCGAACGTTTTTTGCGTGAAGCCCGCGCTGCGGCTGCCCTGCGGCACCCGAATGTGGCTGCCGTTTACCAGTTCGGCACTTCGTCGGATGGGAGCCACTGCTATTACGCGATGGAGTTAGTCGAAGGCGAAACCTTGGGGGCTCGCGTACGGAGGGACGGTCCGCTTAATGCAAGGGACGCTCTGGAAATTGCGATTCAAATCACGCGAGCCTTGATGGCTGCGGGAGCCCATGATTTGATTCATCGCGATCTGAAGCCGGGCAACATCATGCTGACGACGGAGTCGGAAGTGAAAGTCATCGATTTCGGCCTGGCCAAGGCGATCACCGATGCCGGAGGAGACATGGATCTGACGCACGGAGAATTTGTTGGCACGCCGAGTTTCGCAAGTCCTGAGCAATTTGGAAGCGATCCGGTCGATGCGCGGTCCGACATCTATTCGTTGGGCGCTACGCTCTGGTTCGCGCTCACCGGATTGGCACCACACTTTGGCAAGACGATGGAAGAGATTCGCGATCGTAAAACCCGCGATGATCTGCCGACCGCGCAATTGGTCGCCAGAAAAGTTCCTGAACCCCTAGTAAAACTGCTGCGCTCTACGCTTGCCATCGACCCCGGCAAGCGGCCCGCATCGGCTCGCGAATTGATGGAAGCCCTGGAATCCTGTCGCCGGAAGCTTACTCGTCGTATCGGCGTCCCCTACCAGAAACCTGCTCTCCGCAGTGAAGCGTTTTACGTTATCCTTGTCGCCACCCTCCTATCAGTCGGTTTGTTTTTGCTTGGCCGCTACAGCGCGCCTAACGAACAAAAGGCCTCTGCTTTGCCCACGAAATCAATTGCTGTGTTGCCTTTCGTGAACATGAGCAGCGATCAGGAGAACGTTTACTTCGCAGATGGCTTGACGGAAGAAATTCTAAGTCGCCTGGCAGAGGTCCGTGATCTAAAAGTGCCTGGTCGAACGTCCTCGTTTGCATTCAAGAGCCAGAACCGAGATTTGCGCGAAGTCGGTTCAGCGCTCGGGGTGGCTAATGTTCTGGAAGGTAGTGTTCGCAAATCGGGAGATCGACTCCGCATTACGGCGCAGCTGATTCGAACGCAGGATGGTTACCGTCTCTGGTCGCAAGCCTTTGATCGCAAGCTGGACGACGTGTTCGCCATTCAAGAGGAAATTGCACGCGCGATCGCCAGTGCGCTGTCAGTGCAACTAAATCTCGGTGTGTCCGAGAAAGCTCAAAAGCCGACTCAGGACATGCAGGCCTACGATAGCTATCTCGAGGCAAGAACCTTAATCACGCGCAGGGATACTGAAAATCTGCGCCGAGCAATCACACTCTTGGAAGGCGTGGTGCAACGGGATCCCAATTTCGCTAAGGCGTGGGCTGCTCTCGCGCAAGCGCAAGCATTGGCCTCCTACTACTACGTCTCTCCGAGAAAGGAATCCTTGGAAGCCGCGGAAAGTGCCGCGCGCAAGGCTTTGAGCATCGACGAAGGAACGGACCTGGCCCATGCGGTTCTAGCTAACGTTCTGCGCGACCGCTTCGATTGGCTGGCGGCAGAAACCGAATTCCGTCGTGCGCTCGAACTTAATTCCGGGGAGGCCGAAACTCATAACCAGTATGGGCAGCTCCTGTTCAGGGTCGGTCACCTTGAGGAGGCGTTCCAGCACATGAGTCGCGCCCAGGAGCTTGAACCGTTAGGCTGGGTCCCGCCTTCCATCATGGGACTTCTCTATCTCATTCGTGGTGACCTGCAGAAAAGTGCCGAGATGCTTGACCGCTCACAAAAAATGGTTGAACCGTCGCCGGCTTTTCTCATCGAGCTGAAACTATTTCTCGCGCTAACCGACCACGACACTGTCAGGGCGCGACAAGCTCTCGCCCAGGCACGCTCATCCCCGGGGATATGGTCGCTTCCGGCTAATCGACAAGCAATTGAAGCGATGGACGCAGCGCTTGTCTATTTTCGACCCGGGTCAGGAGCGCCGTCCGAGTTAACCAAACTCATTAGGGAAGGTGACGTGTTTTACATGCCGTCGCTGGCCGCGGTCGCGATGTACACCGAGCAGAAAGAGGTCGCTCTTGATGCCCTGGTCACCACTTTCCGCTCTCGTTATGTGATAGATATGTCGCTGATGTGGACGCCGATCCTTCATTCGCTGCGAACAGAGCCCAGATTCCGTGAGTTGGTCCGCGCTGCGAAACTCCCTGAGTATTGGCGCATCGCTGGCTGGGGCGAGTTTTGCCGGCCGAAAGGTGCAAGCGATTTCGAGTGCGCCGTACCATGAAACACTTTTTCGCTGAACTGATGCGGCTCAATCATTCGTTCACACAGATTCGGTCTCCGAAATCGCCGGCCAGCAGGTCCGGTGCAGGATGGCGTACGCGTGGCCTTTTTTCACTTCCTCCGGCAGTTCACAGACTTCCGATGTGGGCGCCGCAATGACTTCGATGCCGCGCCGTTTCGCCTCCGTTAGAACTTGGTCGATTACAGGAAGCGCGCAATGGACGCGCGTGGAAGCAGCCATTGCCAGTGCTTAACAAGTTGGCGCATGTGTCGCGAGCGCCGGTTCCGGCCGAAAACGGATCACCGCAAGGAGTCCGAGCAAAACGAAAATCACCAAAACAACAAGTTGGGTAAATTTGAATGGCGGTTCGGTTTGCGTCGGGGCCAGTGCGTGCAACGCCGGAACTTTTTTCAAAGGATTGCACGACTGCAACGAAGAGATTAAAATACAGGCATGTCACGGCACCGATCACATAAATCCATCGCCATGGCCCCGCGAGTTGCTTGGGATAACGCGCGAAAATCGTAACGGCTAGAAAAGGCAGCGATATAATGCCGAGGCCGATCGCAGGCGTGAAACCATGAAACGGAAAAAAGAACCCGGTGATTGTTGTCGCGACCGCTGCGATTAGAAACCATTTTGTCCAGCCATCAAACCGTTTGCCCGAGAGTAGTCCGAACAAAACGACGAAGCCGGTTAAAATTGCAACAAGACTGATCGCGGTATGAATAATCGTGTAGATCTGTAGTAGCAGCTCTCCTTTCACTGTTATTCGTCCTTGATGAACGCGAGCAACTCTTCGTTTACCTTATCTTTCAAAGTTGTGCACATGTGCCGTGCGGCGTGCATTTGTAAACTCTAAGCTGTGCGTTCTTGACGAGCTTCGCTGAAAGCATTGCCGAATCGGGGTTGCCGTGCTCATTAGGTCGGGAGACGCCGGGCTGGGGCTTTGCCCCAGGCCCACGTCGTAAGGGCAACGCCAATCAAAGCCGGGAGAGTGACAGCGGGAAAATCGCGAAGAATTGTCGATGGAGAGCAAATGCCGACTGCAACTTCCCACAGGTGCAAACCTGCATGTGCGATAAGCCACGACGTCGCCGCAGCCCACAGCACAAAGCGGCTCGCCGGTCGGATCATACCGACACCGAAGGCGGCGCCGAGGAGCATCTGAATAAGCCCAATATCGCGGATGAAATGCTGATTAAAGGGACCCGTGTGGGTCACGCCAGGCACGAAGTAATACCACGCCGATGGAGCGAGGAGCATGAACAGTCCGTTTCCAAACAGAAACACGCCATTGAGGGCTGCCAGTGTAACTACCACTGTCGGAATGGTCCGATTCTTTTCTTTCATATCGCCCGTCGTCTCATTTTTCGTACGGCGTCGTCAGTTCCTTCTCGTCCGTATCGACCACGAACACGGCCAGCAGCTTAGCGGGTTCGGTCTTGCTCGCGTTCTCACTAACGCTGTGCCGGTCACCAGGCATCTCGGAGAAGCTCTGTCCGGTGCGATAAGTAACGACCGGCCCATTATTGACCGAACTTCGGATCGCTCCTTCGAGAACGGTTGCGTAGATGAAAGCAGACTTGGGATGCGTGTGGGCCGACGACGTACCGCCGGGACCATATACGACGAGCACACCCTTGATACTTTTGCCAGGCACATTTGGCAGAGCGTGCTCATAGACGAGCGTGACCTTTGCATTTTTGTCAGCGGCTATCCCTAAGCCCACGCCGACAGTGGCGACGATAAGTGCGCAAACAATAAGTGCGTAGGTGAAGCGCGGCCGCCCGACTGGTTTTGAAGTTCGGATTCGTTTCATTGTGATGTTCCTTCTCCTATGTGGTTTGATTGTTCTTGGGATGTGCGGGAAAAGATAAACTTGCTGATGTATTGACCTAACTCTCACACTGCCTTGCTGAGTTACCTTCTAGGATGTGGAGCGGCTGAGCCACTCCTCGAAACGCGTTGAGCCGAGGCGGGGATTATGGCCGGGGACGAGGCTCTTATCGCTCACCTCTATGCCGTAGTAGAGCGCGTGGTCATCCGTAATCACCTTGCGTGGGTCTCGCGTTGCACTCAAGAAACGCCGGACGAATTCATCCATTCGGATCGGTTCGGGACCAGCCACCTCGACCGTATCGTTTAATGGTTCGGCGATTGCGACGTCCGCCAGGGCGGCGGCGACATCATCCGACGCGATGGGCTGCATAAGAGCGGATGGTAACCGAACCGTTGCACCTTCGGTGGCCGTTTGGGCGATGCCCTTCACGAACTCGAAGAA
>Ga0307305_10000905_pt1 | contig 11329 bp, 11 predicted proteins | sample ER_DNA_186_FD_194512 | JGI IMG/M metagenome (GOLD analysis project Ga0307305, IMG submission 194512) | Bulk soil microbial communities from the East River watershed near Crested Butte, Colorado, United States - ER_DNA_186 | ecosystem: Environmental > Terrestrial > Soil > Floodplain | place... | reverse complement strand
CAACCCGGTTCCGATCGGCGTTCTCTTCGTGTGCAACGGGAACTCGGCACGCAGCCAGATCGCCGAGGCCCTCCTCGACCGTTTCGGCGGCTCGGACTTCGGCGTCTCATCGGCCGGCACGAGCCCGAAGCAGGTGCACCCGCTGGCAGTTCGCGTCCTGGCGGAGATCGGCATCGACTGGCAGGAGGCTCGCGCGAAGCCGGTAACAGAACTGCTCGACCGCAGCTTCGACTACGTCATCACGCTGTCCAACAGCGCGCGCGAAGAGTGCCCGACCCTGCCGGGCCCGCACAGCTCCCTGCACTGGCACCTCGAGGATCCGAGCACCGTCGACGGGCCCGAGGAGCAGCGCCTGGAGGCGTTCCGCGCCACGCGTGCCGACCTCACCACACGGCTGAGGCCGTTCATCGAGATCGCAAGACGTGCGGCGGGAATCCTCCCGGCCGTTTCAGTCGTCCAACAGAAAGGAGCCTGATCATGCAGCTTCCCTACGCCGAGCCACTCACCGTGCTCGAGCCGGGTGAGCGAGTCGTCCCGGAGCCGCCGCGCCGAGGCGAGGAAGGCGGTGAGCCTTGCGGCCTCTGCGCCGGACAGTCGACCGCAGCCGTCTGGCAGGACGAGCACTTCAGCCTGCACCCGCCCGTCGGAGGCAGCCTCGCCGGAGCGGTCTGGCTGGCGAGTCGCGAGCACGTCGACTCGTTCAGCGACCTCTCGCCGGAGGCGGCCGCCGCGTTCGGCCCGCTCGCCGCCCGTGTCGAGCGCGCGATTCTCGGCCTCGGTGATATCGGCCGCGTGCACCTCTACCGCTGGGGCGACGGCGGCGCGCACTTCCACGTGTGGTTCATTCCGCGCCCCCTCGGGATGCTCGAGGCCTCGGGGATGATGCTTCCGCTCTGGGAGGACGTCCTCCCCAACGTCACCGACGAGGAGCTCGCGGACGCGGCCAGGCGGATCGCCGAAGCGCTTTGACCACGCTCGCCCGTCGGCTCGGGACATTCGACGCCGTCGTCATCGGGCTCGGCTCGATGATCGGCGCCGGGGTCTTCGCGGCGTTCGCGCCCGCGGCCGCGTCGGCCGGCGCCCTGCTGCTCGTCGGCCTGGCGCTGGCGGCGGGCGTCGCGTACTGCAATGCGGTCGCCTCCGCACAGCTCGCGGCCCAGTACCCGACCTCTGGTGGGACGTACGTCTACGGACGCGAGCGGCTCGGAGAGTGGTGGGGCTTCCTCGCCGGCTGGGGCTTCGTGATCGGCAAGACGGCGTCCTGCGCGGCGATGGCGCTGACGTTCGCCGCCTACGCGGTTCCCGGGCCGCGTTGGCTCGAGCGGGTGGTCGCGGCGGTCGCCGTGGTGACGCTCACCGGGGTCAACCTGCGCGGCATCACGCGGACGGCCGGCCTGACGCGGATCCTCGTCGCCGTTTCGCTCGTCGCGCTGGCGATCGTGGTCGGCGTGATCTTCGGCAGCGGCGACGCGGGCACGGGCAACCTGACGTGGACGCTTCCTCACGGCCTCTACGGCGTGCTCCAGTCCGCGGGCCTACTCTTCTTCGCATTCGCCGGCTACGCACGGATCGCGACGCTCGGCGAGGAGGTTCGCGACCCGCGGCGCACGATCCCGAGGGCCATCCCGCTGGCGCTCGGCATCACCGTCGCCCTGTACGCGATCGTCGCTGCGGCGGTTCTGCTCGTTCTCGGCCCGGACAAGCTCGCGGCGAGCGTGACGCCCTTCGAGAGCGCTGTCCGCTCGGTGGGCGCGGACTGGGCCGTTCCGCTGGTCGACGTGGGAGCTGCGGTCGCGAGCCTGGGTGCCCTGCTCGCGTTGATCGCAGGGATCGGTCGCACGACGCTGGCCATGGCTCGCGAAGGCGACCTCCCGCGCTGGCTTTCATCGGTGCATCCGCGTTACCGCGTTCCGGATCACGCGGAGCTCGCCGTCGCGATCGCGGTGACGCTCCTCGTGCTGACCACCGACCTGCGCGGTGCGATCGCCTTCTCGTCCTTCGGCGTGCTGACGTACTACGCGATCGCCAACGCCTCGGCCTGGACGCAGCGCGGCGAGTGGCGCCGCTGGCCGCGCGCGCTGAACGCGATCGGGCTCGTTGGCTGCGTGACGCTCGTGGCGACGCTTCCGGTCACCGCGGTCGTCGCCGGGCTGGCGATGTTCGCGGCCGGCCTCGCGTGGCGCGTGGTCATCCGGAGGCGGGCGGCTCTGTCTCTCCCTGCTTGAGCCGAGCGGCCTTCAGCGACAGATAGCGCTGCTCCGGGAGGCTCGTCGTGCGGCTCGCTGCGGCACGGTAGTGCTCGACCGCTCCCTCGGTATCGCCGGTCATCTCGAGCAGGTGCGCCCGGACTGCGTCGACCCGGTGGTGGCCTGCCAGCCGCTCGTCGACCGAGTCGAGCACGACCAGGCCCGCAGTCGCCCCCTCGGCCATCGCGACCGCTACGGCGCGGTTGACCGTCACGACCGGGTTGTCCGTCAGCTGCTCGAGCAAGCTGTAGAGCGCGAGGATCTGAGTCCAGTCCGTGTCCTCGGCCCGCGGCGAGCGGTCGTGCACCGCAGCGATCGCAGCCTGGATCCGGTACTCGCCCACGGGCGGCCTGCCCATCGCGGCGTCGAGGATCGCAGTGCCCTCGTCGATCTGCGCCCGATCCCAGAGCGTCCGATCCTGCTCGGCGAGCGGGACGAGCTCACCGCCGGCGGTCGTCCGCGCAGGACGCCGCGCATCGATCAGCAGCATCAGACCGAGGAGACCCGCGACTTCGCCCTCGTCGGGCAGCAGCCGATGCGTCATCCTCGCCAAGCGGATCGCCTCGTCGGAGAGCTCGGCGCGGTGGAGTTCGGCGCCGGCAGTGCTCGTGTAGCCCTCGTTGAAGATCAGGTACAGGACATGGAGCACCATGCTCAGACGCTCGGGCCGCTCCCCGGGGCTCGGCAGCCGGAACGGCTCTCCGGACGCCTCGATGCGGCGCTTCGCCCGCGAGATCCGCTGCGCCATCGTCGCTTCGTCGACGAGGAACGCGCTCGCGATCTCGGACGTCGTCAAACCGCCGACGGCCCGCAGTGTGAGCGCGATCGCCGAAGCCGGGGTCAGCGCGGGATGGCAGCACATGAAGAGCACGGTCAACGTGTCGTCCTGGTCGGGAGCGTCCTGCGGGGGCGGCTCGCGTGTCGAAGCCAGCTCCTCCCTGTCTCTCCGGGCGCGGTCGCTGCGCCACTGGTCGATCAGCCGCCGGGAAGCGGTCTGGATCAGCCAGCCGCGGGGCTCCTCGGGCACGCCGTCCCGCGGCCAGCGAGTCGCGGCGGCGAGCAGGGCTTCCTGGACGGCGTCCTCGGCCCGGTCGAAGTCCCCGTATCGACCAACGAGCGTGCCGAGGACCTGCGGCGCCAGCTCGCGCAGCAGGTCCTCGACACTCGTCGAGACGTTCAGCGCTCGCCCGCCGCCGTCTCCAGGTACTCCTGCATCCCTTCGGTGTCGTTGATGCGATCGTCCATCACCCGCCGAACCTGGATCGGCTGCTGGGTCGCATCGCCGTCGGGACCGGGCACCGCCGAGAGCCGCGCCGCGATCTCGAGCGCCCGCTCCTCGGACTCGACGTCGAAGACCTGGAAGCCGGCGAGCCACTCCTTGAACTCCTGGAACGGCCCGTCGGTGACCACCGGAGTGGTGCCGTCCGAGGTCACGATCTTGGCGAGGTCGGGCCCGGTCAGGATCTCCGACTGCACGAGCTCGCCGCTCTCCCTCAGCTCCTGGCTCAGGGCCTTGTAGTAGTCGAGGTGCGCCTGGATCTCCTCCGGCTTCCACTCCTCCATGGGCGTGTCGACGACGCCGCCCTCGAAATTGACTGCCAGCAAATACCGCGCCATGTCATTGCCTCCTTCGGGCTTCGTTGAACAGTGTCACCCGGAGAACGGAGCCGGCGGCCCGTTCTCGACATCTCGATCGGCTAATGGCGACTGACGACGAGGTTGACCGGGAAGCCGGCCCGTTTGACCGCACCGGGCCGCGGGCGCTGCGCAACCACGCGACCGGGTCGACCGCCGGCGTGACGGCGCACGACGCGCCCGACACGGCAATGGCTCGAGCGGAGACGAACCCGCGCGCGTCCAAGGTTGAGTCCGATCACGCGTGGGACGACGCACCTCGTTGGTGGAGGAGGTGGAGGCGGTGGCGGGGGTGGTGGTGGCGGGGGTGGTGGCGGCGGGGGTGGTGGCGGCGGAGGCGGTGGCGGCGGAGGCGGTGGCGGCGGAGGCGGTGGCGGCGGAGGCGGGCCCAGGTTCACTCTTCCGATCGCGTTCCCGAACCCCACGCAGTACCACATGTTCCCATCCGGCCCGGCGGTGATCCCGAACGGATAGGAGCCGGTGTTGAAAGTAGGCCCCAACGTGCCGTTCACGTCGATCTCGCCCACCATGCTCGAGTCGTTCTCGGTGAACCACAAGCTGTTCCCGGACGGGCTCGCGGCGATCCAGGCGATCCCACCGAACGGGACCGGCACCTCGTACTCCGTGATCGTTCCCTGGGGCGTGATCTTGCCGACGTGGCTGCCGGCGAGCTCGGTGAACCAGAGGTTTCCGTCGGGCCCCGGGCTGATGTCCCACGGAAGCGCGTTCTCGGTGATCAATGGGAAATCCGTCTGGCTGAAGGGGTTGGTGGGATCGAGCCGGACGATGTTGTTGCCGATCTCCTCCGTGAACCAGATGTTCCCGTCAGCACCGGTGGCGATACCCGTCGGGAACTGGCCGATGCCGGTCGGGTATTCGTCGATCGCGCCCGTCGCCGGATGGATCACGCCGACCTGGTCGACGTTCTCCTCCGTAAACCAGAGGTCGCCGCTCGGAAGCGCGGTGATGTCCCAGGGCTGGGCGTTCGGCGTCGGCACGATGTACTCGGTGATTTGGCCCTGAGTCGTGATCCTCCCGATCTGGTTCCGGATGCGCTCCGTGAACCAGAGGTTGCCGTCAGCGCCGACCGTGATCCCGTACGGCTGGCTGTCCTGCCACTCGAGCGGGAACTCCGTGATCGTCCCGCTCGGCGTGATGCGGCCGATCGTCCCCCGGTTCGACTCGGTGAACCAGAGGTTCCCGTCGGGCCCGGGGACGATCGTGTACGGGCGACTCTCGGCGTGCGGCAGCGGAAACTCCGTGACGTCCGCCAGAGCACCAGGCGCCAGGAGCAAGGCGAGGCCGGCGACCACGAGCGTCGAAGCAATCCACGGCTTGAGCACGGCTCTCCCTTCCTGGCTGTGTGACGAATCTACCGCTCTGCGGCGCGAATTCCTAGTGCGGCGCTAAGTCTCGACGCGGCCGCGCCGTGAGAGGGCGTCGATCGTCACCGCTGCCAGCAGCACGAGCGCCGTGACCATGAACTTCGACGCAGCCGTGAAGCCCAGCAGGCCCATGCCGTTGTCGATGCCGGCGATCACGATCCCGCCCAGCACGCCGTGGATCGCCTTCCCCCGCCCTCCGAACAAGCTCGTGCCGCCGATCACCGCGGCCGCGACCGCATAGAGGACGAGCGTGCCGCCGTCGATCGAGGTCGAGATCGACCGCAGCCGCGACGCGTACACGACTCCGGCGATCCCAGCGGTGAGGCTGCACAGCATGAACGCGACCGTCCGGATCTTCGCGAGGCTCACGCCGGCGCGGCGCGCAGCCTCGGCGTTCCCGCCGATCGCGTACAGGTAGCGGCCGAGCTGCGTGCGGCCGAGCAGGATCGTCCAGACGACGAGGACTCCGATGACGAGGAGCACGACCCACGGCACACCACGGATCGGCGCGAAGATCCCGCGGTCGTGGTTGCAGAGCAGGACGAGCGCGACCCCGCCTACGAGCGCACCGCCGACCTTCAGGAGCGTCACCGTCGGCGGCGGGGCGACGAGCCCGGCGCGGCGCCGCTTCGAGTCGCGCCACCAGAGCGTCGCGCCGAAGATTGCGACGAGCACGAGCATGAGGATCCAACCTGCGAGCGGGCTGATGTTCGCGCTCGCGATGTTGTTGATCGTGTTGTCCTGGATCGGGATCGTCCCGCCGTTGCCGAGGATCTTCAGCAGCACGCCTGCCCAGAAGAGGTAACCGGCGAGCGTGACGACGAACGAGGGCAGGCCTAGCCGCGTGATGATCGTGCCCTGCAGAATCCCGATCCCGGCGCAGGCGAGCAACGCCGCGGTGATCGCCGACCACCAGGGCCAGCCGTGAGCCGGGCCAGCGAGGTCGGCCATGATCACGGCGCCGACGCCGGCGACCCAGCCGACGGACAGGTCGATCTCGCCTATCAGCAGGACGAAGACCTCGCCCATCGCGAGCAGGCTGAAGACCGCAGCCTGGACGAGCAGGTTGACGAGGTTGCCTGTGGTCAGGAACTTCGAGTCGAGGGACTCGAAGAGGATCGAGATCAGGATCAGCCCCGCGATGACGGGAAGGACACCGCTCTCGCCGGCCTTCACCCTGGCGAGCGAGGTTCTGAAGTACTCGCCGACGGAGTCAGCCGCGATCTCGGCCGGAACTGCGAGCTCGGCCTGGCGAGCTGCCTGCTCCGTTTGAAGGTCCGACTCGGGCGGCGGGAGGGTCTCGTCGACCTTGGCCATCAGGCGCCGTCTCCGTTCTTGGCGAGCCGCTCCGACCTGCCCGTCGTCATCAGGTCGACCGCGATCTGCCGGTCGAGCTCCGACGCCGGACGCTCCGCGACGACGCGACCGAGGTAGAGCACGACGATCCGGTCGGCGACCTCGAAGACGTCGTTCATGTTGTGGGAGACGAAGAGCGCTGCGTGGCCCTGCTCGGCGAGACGGCGTGTGAGGTCGAGCACCATCCGGGTCTGGGCGACGCCCAATGCCGCAGTCGGCTCGTCCATGATCACGAGCTTCGCGTCCCAGAGCACGGCCTTCGCGATCGCCACCGACTGCCGCTGGCCGCCCGAGAGCGAGGCGACCGGCTGCCGGATCGAGCGCACGGTCGTCACCCGCAGGCTGGCGAGCGTCTCCCCCGCCGCCTTCTCCATCGACTCCTCGTCCAGGAACACGCGGCGGTTCAGCCGCTCTCGCCCGAGGAACATGTTTTGCACGATGTCCAGGTTGTTACAGAGAGCGAGATCTTGGTAGACGGTCTCGATCCCGAGCGCGGCGGCCTCGCGCGGCGTGCGAATCCGAACTGGCTTCCCTTCCCAGAAGATCTGCCCGTGTTCGGGACCGTGGATCCCGGCGATGGTCTTGATCGTCACCGACTTGCCGGCGCCGTTGTCACCGATGAGCGCGGTCACCTGACCGGCCGGAATCTCGAAGTCGATGTCCGAGAGCGCCTGCACCGGGCCGAAGTTCTTCGAGACGCCTTTGAGGCGAAGGAGGGGCTCGGCGCCGGTCTCGGTGGTCGTCATCGCGTCCCTTCTCGAGCGTCTAGGGAAGGGCGGGCCGGGCCTCACCCTCGAAGGGCGAGGCCCAAGCCAAGGCCCGGTCTACTGGATTCCTGCCGCCTTGCACGCATTGGCTAACTTCGGTGTACAGAGAGCGGAGGCCGAGATCGTGCCGTCCTTGATGACGGTGTCGTTCATGTTCTCCTTCGTCACCCAGAAGGGCTTCGTGTACACGGACTTGATGTCCGCGTTCAGCGTCGAGTCCTTCGTCGTGTCATTGACGAGCGAGGACGGCGGCGTCTTGCCGGCCCTGAGGTACAGAGCGAGCGCTGCGGCCGCCTGCGCCTCGGCGAAGTACGGTTTGTAGACGGTGCCGCACTGGTAGCCGAGGAGGATGTTCTGCAGGCCGGTCGGGGCCGCGTCCTGACCCGTGGTCGGGAACTTCTGTGCAGGGATCTTGTCCTTCTGCAGAACCGCGATCACCGCGTTCGCCGTGTCGTCGTTCGGCATCAGAACGGCGTTCATGTTTGGATGCGCGGTGAACTGCTGCTCGAACGTGGTCGCGGCGGTCGGCGCATCCCACGTGCCCGCCGGCGCGCCCACCTTCGTGTACGTGCCGTCGGAGAACTTCGGGTCGAGCACGCCGTTGTAGCCCTGCGCGAAGAGCTTCGCGTTGTTGTCCGTCGCGGCTCCGCTCATGACCAGGATCTGCGGCTTGCTGACCTTCCAAGCACTCAGGCAGTCGACCATGCCCTGGCCGATCAGCTGCCCGACCTGGACGTTGTTGAAGCTGACGTAGTAGCGATCCTTCGGGCCGCCCGTCACGAGGCGGTCGTAGTCGATCACCTTCACGCCCTTCGACTCGGCGTTCGACTCGATCGCCGCCCCCGAGCCCGGATCGAGCGGATCGACGAGGAGCACCGCGGCGCCGGCGGTGATATCGGCCTCAGCCTGCTGCTGCATCGTGCTCGTGCTGCCGTGGGCATTGTCGATCTTGAACTGGCTCGAAGTGAGCCCAGCCTGCTTGAAGGCTTTCGTCAGATTCGGCGCGTCGTACTGGACGTACCGCGTCGAGGTCGTCGTATCGGGGAGCAGGACCCCGATCATGCCCTTGCCCTGGCTCGCAAGGGGCTTGAGCTTGGTCATCGCCGAGAAGTCCGCCGTCAGGTCGTCTACGCCGACCGTCGGCGTTCCGGACGAGCTCGTCGTCGTCGTGCTCCCGCTCGACGATTTCGAACTACCGCCACACGCGGCGATCACGAAGAGCGCCATGCCCGCAAGTCCGAAGACCGCGAGTCGTCTCCACGCTGAGCGCATACTTCCTCCCTCGTTAGCTCTAAGGCGCAATAGGGGACAAGGATACTCCGCGCCACGAGCCAGGTCTCCCGTCACTTGCCCCGCGCCTCGGCGACCGCCTCTCGAATGCGTCGAGCGCCGTCCGAGAGGACCGGGTCGCCGTGCGGGATGAGCACGCGCTCGATCGGCAGGTCGGCGAGCGACTCGAGCGCGGGAAGCAGTCGTTCGGGGTCGGCCTCGTCGACGAAGATGCGCACGCGCCCGCCGCGTCCGGCGAGCACGTCGCCGCTGACGAGCGTGGCGTGCTCCCGAATGAAGAAGACGACCTGCTGCGGCTCGCCGTCGAGCTCGATCGCCTCGATGCCCGGTGGGAGCTCCTCGGTCGTGGCGGGGTTGGGAATCTTCCGCCAGACGGCGCTCGGCGGCGTCCAGACCGAGGCGCCGAAGCGCTCGACGAAGTCGGCGGTGCCCCGGTAGTGCGCGCCCTGCGTCAGCAGTACGCGCACCGGCTTCCCGTGCGGGTCGAAGTCGTCGTGCGGCGGGAGAAACGGGTCGATGAGCACGACCTCGTCCTCGGTCTCGTATCGCACGACCGGCACCTCCTGAGGCCAGTCCTCGGTCGGCTCCCAGTCGGGGTGCGGCGACATCCACCAGGAGAGCTCGCCCACGCGGGAAGACTAGTGCGGACCGTCGCGCTAGACCGCTGCCGAGCCGAGCCGCCTAGCGATATGCGCGGTCGTATTGGCCTAGTCGTCTCGCGACGCGGGCTCGCCCTCGTGCGGCGCTCCGGAACGAAGCGCCGCACGGTTAGGGGGACCTATGGGCGGTACTGCTGCTGGAGGGAGCAGACAGTGTCGATGTTCACGTGCATCCAGAGACCGGTCTCGAGGGGCTCGGCCAGCTTGATCGGCTCTTTGCCGTCGACGAGCTGCGCCAACTCGGACGCCGTGATCGCCGTCGAGGGGAACCCTGGGCTGGGGAGCTCTCCCGTTCTGCTGAGGACGGTGATTCGCGCGCTCTTCGGCACCAGGTAGGTGAGCAGGCGGTGACCCTCTTCGACGACGTAGTTGTCGTTCGGAACGTCACTCGATCCCGTGTCTTCGAGCTTGGCCTGACTCGCCGTCACTCCACTGAGAAACCAAGCAGGATCGAACCGCATCTCGAAGTGGTCTCCCCTGGGCGTCAGCGACTCGATATGACCGTACAGCGCGACATCGCTGCACGGCCTCGGCGCCGCAGTTGACGACGCTGCCGCCGAGGATGGACCCGATGCGGCGAACATGCGCACGGATCCGAGAACAGTTGCGGCGAGGAGCACAGCTCCCGCGACGAATATGAGTGATCTCTTCATTACGTCTCCTTTGATCGTTGCTGCATCCATCGTGCTCGCCCACTGACGCAGCAGCCATGGACGCGAGATGGGCGATCAATGGGATTTCGCGGAGGTGCGCCCGCTCTGGAAACTGATCCCGGCGCGGACGGCGCGCTACCCGGCGCTCTCGACCGCGTAGAGGCGCCACTGCTCCGGGACGCCCTTCAGCTCGGCCGTTCCGCTCTCACGGAAGCGGAGGCCCGAGCCGGCGACGAGATCCTTGACCGTGCTCGAGACAAGGACCTCTCCCGGGCCTCCTTCGCGACTCGCGCGCCGATGTGGACGGCGATGCCGCCGACCTTGCCGTCCAGGACCTCGCACTCGCCGGTGTGGAGGCCTGCACGGAGCTCGAGCCCGAGCTCCCGAATGCTCTCGGTAATCGCACAGGCGCAGCGGACCGCGCGAGCCGGGCCGTCGAACCGCGCGAAGAAGCCGTCGCCGGCGACGTCGAGCTCCGCGCCGCGAAAGCGGACGAGCTCGCGGCGAATCAGCGCATGATGGCGCTCGAGTAGCTCCCGCCAGTTTCTGTCCCCGAGCTCGGCGGCCTTCGCGGTCGAGCCAACGATGTCTGTGAAGAGGACGGTGGCCAGCACGCGGTCGGGCTCTGCCTCCTCCCAGCCGCCGGCCTCCCACACCCCCTGGACGAAGCGTTGGATCTCTTCGCTGATGACCTCGCCTGCACCGAAGGCGAGGTGACCGACACCTGGGATCTCGACGAAGCGCGCCGTTGGAATGCTCGAGGCGACGTACCGGGCGACCTCGACCGGGATGATCTTGTCCTCGGCCCCGTGCAGAACCAGCGTCGGAACCCGCACGGTCGGCAAGACATGCCGGATGTCGATCTCCCTGTTCATGCGGTGGAGCGCGGTGAGCTCACCGGGGCTCGCGCCGAACCGGAGCATCTGGAGGAACGAGTCCGCCTCAGAGTCGGTGAACAGGCCCAGCTGCCGTACCGCCTCTAGCCCCTGCTCGCGTGGGCCGAAGACCCGGAGTGCGCGTTCGACCTCACGCTCGTACGCCTCCTCCGTCTGGCCCCAGGGATAGTCGGGCGCCCACATCCGCCGCGGATAGGCGCTGCGGACGACGAGCGCCGCGGTGCGCTCCGGGTAGGTCGCGGCGAAGAGAATGCTCATCGCCGCCCCCTCGGAGAGCCCGTAGAAGGCAGCACGGCTTGAGGCAACTGCGTCCATGACGGCCCGAACGTCGTCCATGCGCGTCTCCAGCGAGGGAGCTCCGCTGACGCGGTCGGACATGCCCGTGCCACGCTTGTCGAACCGAATCAGCCGGCAGAAGGACGACAGTTCCTCGAGGAAGGGC
>Ga0307305_10000904_pt1 | contig 11333 bp, 8 predicted proteins | sample ER_DNA_186_FD_194512 | JGI IMG/M metagenome (GOLD analysis project Ga0307305, IMG submission 194512) | Bulk soil microbial communities from the East River watershed near Crested Butte, Colorado, United States - ER_DNA_186 | ecosystem: Environmental > Terrestrial > Soil > Floodplain | place: USA... | reverse complement strand
GCCGGAAACGACGCCCAACGAAGACCGGTGCCTTGGCGTCAACGCTCGGGACTATCGTCCTATTGGCAAGAACTGTGAGCTTGGTAGGCTCCGCCACGAGTTGACATTTCCTACACGAGCAACTTTTGCCAAGCGCCATTCCATCCCGTCCAATCGATGCCACGCTCTCGGTTACCAAGGCGGCGCGCCTCCTGGGGGTCCATCCGAACACCGTCAGGGCCTGGAGTGACGCTGGGCGTCTTCGCTACTACCGGATCAATCCGCGCGGGGACCGGCGCTACCGCGTCGGCGATCTGCAGCGCTTCCTGACCGCCGCCGAGGGCGGGAATTCGGATGCGGCCTCGTACACGACGGTCGCAGCCCGTCGGGCCGCGGAACGCCCACCGGTCGAGGTGATCGACGCAGCACTTGCCCACGGCATGGCGATGACCGAGCCGGATCGGGCCTCGGCCGCGGCCGATCGTGAGCTTGATCTCGGCCTGCTCGTCGAGCTCGGGCGGGTTGCCGGAACGGCCTCCGGCACCGATGCCGCACTGACCGAGGCCGTGCGACTGATTCGCGAGCACGGGCCGTTCTCCGCGGTCGTCGCCTTCGAACTGCGCGGCGAGCGACTGGTGCCTCGAGCGACCACGGCGAGCTCGCTCCATCTCGTCGAGCTGCCGCGGAACTTCGGTGCGCTCGGCGACGCGCTGGATGCCGCGGTGCGCGGCGACGCCACGTCCTTCAGCGCCGTTCCAGCGGTCCGCGTGCTCGGCCCCGACCAGCCCGAGATCGCCATTGCGATACCGGGCCGGCAGGGCCCGTGGGGCGTCCTCGTGATCGCCGGCGGTCTGAATCTCGGCCCCGCTGGTGACGCTTCAGTCATCGACCCGGTGCTTGCCCTGTCGATCGGCCGATCCGTTGGAATCGTCGCCGCCGCAGGCCGAACCGCGGACGAGGTCGCCCACCAGCTCCATCGCGCCGATGCTCTCCGCCGCGTCGCTGCGGATATCGGCAGCCGTCTCGATCTCGATCAGATCCTGTCAGGGCTCGTCGACCACGCCATGGTCCTGTTCGACGGAGACCGGGCGGCCGTCTTCCTTCGCCACGCCGACGGACAGGCCGTCGCCGAGGTCTCACGCGGCCTGTCGCAGAGCTACCTGCAGTCCGTTCGGGAGTTCCCGGCCCGGTCGTTGCCAGCCCTGGCGGTGGCCGCGCGCCGGCCGATGTTTGCCGGCGGTTACCGGAGCGACCCGCGCGGCGCCGATGTCCGGGCGGCCGTCGTCCAGGAGGGCTACGACACGATCTGCACGGCACCACTTCTCGATGGGCCGGAGATGCTCGGCCTGCTCAACGTCTACCACGACGCGCCCCACGAATGGACCGATCACGAGCTCGAGACAATGGCCGCTCTCGCCGACCAGGCGGCGGTCGCCATCAAGAACGCCCAGAACTACGAGAAGATGGCGACATGGGCCGCCCAGCTGCAATCGATCCAGCAGCTCGGTGTCCGCCTGTCTCGGTTGACAAGCGTCCGTGAGATCGGCCTGGCCATCGCGACGGAGCTGCGCCAGCTGATCGACTATCACAACGTGCGGGTGTACCGGCTCGCCGGTGAGGATCTCATTCCGGTTGCGATGCGGGGCCAGGTCGGCGAATACGTCGATGAGACGCCCGAGCAGCTGATGGTCAAGTTCGGCCAGGGGATCACCGGCTGGGTGGCCGAGCACCGGCTTGCCCAGAACCTGCCGGATGCCGGAAGCGATCCGCGGGCGAACACGATCCCGGGCACGGAGGAGGATCTCGACGAGTCGATGCTCCTCGCTCCGATGACCTTCGAGGACCAGGTTCTCGGTGTTCTCGTGCTCTCGAAGCTCGGCCTTCACCAGTTCAGCGACGACGATCTCCGGCTGCTCGTCATCTACGCCAGCTTCGCCGCCCAGGCGTTCGCCAACGCGATTGCGACGGAGCGGCTGCGGGACCAGTCGGAGGCACTTGAGCGACAGCTGGTCAACCAGCGCGGCCTGCTCCAGGTGACGGAGTCGATCCTGACGACGCTCGAACCCCAGGCAATCCTCAAACAGGTGTCCGATCGCCTCGCGGAGCTGGTTGGCTACGACAACATCGCGATCGAGATCGTCGATCCCACGACCGGGCTGCTCACGCCGCTGTCGGCCGAGGGCGTCCACAAGGCCGAGTACCTCGAGCCATGGGCGCCCGGCGAGGAGGGCCTCGCGACGTGGGTCGTCGGTCACAACGAGCCCGCCCTCGTCCTCGATGAGCGCAGCGACGGGCGGGTCAACCAGTTTCGCTCGACCGGGCCGCTCGACGGCAGCCTGATGTGCGTCCCGCTCCGCGGCCGCGACGGCGCAACGGGTGTCCTGACCCTGGAACGCCTCGGCGTCGCGCAGCGCTATACGGAGGACGAGTTCGAGCTCGTCAAGCTGTTTGCGGCGCAGGTCTCGATCGCCCTCCAGAACGCCGAGGTCCATCGCGCGGTCGAGATCCGCGCCCAGACCGACGATCTGACGGCGCTCCTCAATCACGGGACGTTCCAGGACTGGCTCGACCGGAGCGTGGAGTCGCGCGAGCCGTTCAGCCTGATCATGCTCGACCTCGACGACTTCAAAGCCGTCAACGACGCGCTCGGCCACCAGGCCGGCGACCGAATGCTGTCGGAGCTCGCGAAGGCGATCGTCGGCGCCGGGCGCGACACGGACCGCGTGTTCCGGTACGGCGGCGACGAATTCGCGGTCATCCTGCCCGGTACGGACTCGACGTCCGCCCTCGCCGTCGCCGAGCGGATCCGCGGGGCAATCCATGCAATCGGCGGGCCGGGCACGACCTGGGCAGATCAGAAGATGGAGGTCAGCGTCTCGATCGGCCTGGCGACCTTCCCGCTCGACGGCCTGACATCCGGCTCGATCCTGCTGGCGGCGGACCGTGCCTGTTTCGTGGCCAAGCGAACGGGCAAGGGCCTGATCGCCACCGCCGACGAAGGACTCGCCATCGCTCGCGAGTTCTCGCTCCAGGAGCCGACACCGGTTGACCCGCCAACGACCTCGGCGGCCTGAGGGGGGACTCGATCGGCGGCAGTCGGTCGACGCCAGGCATCCCGTGTCCGCGTAACCTTGGCTGGTCAGCCACCTGTCAGACGTCAACCGATGATCGATCGCCGAGCCGGCCCGACCCTCGTCCTCTCCCTCGCCGCGGCCGTCGCGGGCTGCCTGCCGCCGACCGTCGGGCCGGCCGGCTCGACCGGTGGGCCCGTCGCCGCCGTATCGCCCGCAGCATCAGCGGCTCCGACCGGGCCAACCCCGAGCCCTTCGTTCGTACGGCCGACACCCACGCCGATGCCGACCTTCATGACGTACGTCGTCAAGGCCGGCGACTCGCTCAACACGATCGCCCACAGGTTCGGCACGAAGGCCCGGAGCATTGCCTTCTGGAACCGCGCGACCTACCCGTCCCTCGATCCCGAGTCGAGCAAGTACGCCCCGAATTCGATCCGGATCGGCTGGACGCTCCTCCTCATCCCAAACGTCATCTTCGACGAGAACTCACTCTCGGAGCCGAGCGCTTCGCCGATGCCGTCCGCGTCGTCTTGAGGACCAGGCACCGACGAACTGCGGTCTGTGGGGCTATCCTCGATCGGTGAGCCAGAGCCCTCTTCCGCGGATTCTCGTCACGGTGACAGTTCCGGCACGCCATCCGGATCCCGAGCTGGCGACCCGCAAGAACCGTCTCTATGCCGACGCCATCGAGCGTCACGGCGGGCTGCCGATCGTCATCGACGGCTCGTCGGACCCGGCCGAGCGAGGGGCGGCCTTCGCCTCGATGGAGGGTCTCCTCCTGACCGGTGGCGCAGACATCGACCCTGTCCGGTACGGCGCCTCGAACCGGGGCAGCGTGGACATCGAGCCGGAGCGCGACGAGCTGGAGGCCGCAGCCTGGGCCGCCGCCGACGCGCGAGGCCTGCCCGTCCTCGGTATCTGTCGCGGCTTCCAGGCGATCAACGTGTTCTCCGGCGGAACGCTCCTCCAGGACCTCGCGGGCCACGCAGGTCCCGGTTGGAGCAGCGGCCCGGCCCGGATCCATCCATTGCGGCTGGCTGGCGTCGGACGACTTGCCGCCCTCGTTGCCCCGGACCGCGCCGGGGAGGTGGCGGTCAACACGTATCACCACCAGGCTGTCCGCGCCGCCGACCTCGCCCCGGGGCTCGTCGCGACCGGCTGGGCTGCCAGCGAGGCGGGCGATCTCGTCGAGGCATTCGAACGACCGGGCTCGCGCTTCGTCGTGGGCGTCCAGTGCCACCCCGAACGGACCGAGTCAACGCCTGCTGGTTTCGAGGCGCTTTGGCAGGCGTTCGTGGATGCCTGCCGCCTGGCTCCCGCCGCGCACGGAACCAGCGTCGCGGCCGTGACGGGCGCGGCTTCGGGCGACTGACAGAAACCCGCAATCCCCTCCCGGTTCCGTGGGCCGCGCCCCGCCCCGTCGCGGGGCGACAATGAACGCGTCGCTCGGCCGCATCCGGCGTGCCGGTGACGAACATGCCGGAGGCATCCGATGAACGACGAACGAATTGACCCGGCCAACCCTTCGGGGACCGAAAAACCCGCGAATTGGGACCGCGAGGATATGAAGCCCGACTTCGGTGACGACGCGGACGCGGCGCCGCCCGACAAGGACGACAAGGTTCCGACCTGGAAAGAGAACCAGATGGCGCGCCAGCGCCCGGATGGCACCCGTACCCCGGGCCCTACGGACGAGGAGATCGCAGAGTCCGAAGGCGGCCTTTCCGGTGGCGGCGCCAATCCTGGCGGCGGCGAGCGCTGGGCCGAGCGCGACGTGAAGCGGTAGGCGGCTCACCCAGAGCCGCCCATCCAGAGCCGCCCACGCAAAGCCGACCGATAAGCTCGCTCCAATCGACAAGCCGCTCCGCTAGGCGACCTGCCGCCTGATGACGCCACCTGCCCCATGATGACGCCACGCTCATCAAGGACAGGACCCTGTTCCGCGGCGAGTACGCCGCGGCCCGCGGCGAGCTACAGGCGGCCCGCGTCGATCACCCGCTGGAGGAACTGGCGGGTTCGTTCCTCGCGCGGCGCGCTGAACATCGCGGCCGGCGGGCCTTCCTCGAGGATCTGCCCTGCGTCGAGGAAGCAGACCCGATTGGCGATGTCGCGGGCAAAACCCATCTCGTGGGTCGCGATGACCATCGTCATCCCGCCGGCCGCGAGCTCGCGGATGACGTTGAGGACCTCAGCCACGAGCTCCGGGTCGAGGGCGCTCGTGACCTCGTCGAGCAGGAGCAGGTCGGGCTGCATTGCCAGCGCCCGGACGATGGCGACCCGCTGCTGCTGCCCGCCGGACAGGCGGTCCGGGTAGTCGTTCCGTTTCGGTGCAAGACCGAACCGCTCAAGGAGCTCGGTCGCGCGTGCTTCGGCCTCCACACGATCGAGGCCGAGGACTTTGCGCGGCGCCAGCGTGACGTTGGACAGGACGCTCATGTGGGGGAACAGGTTGAAGGCCTGGAAGACGATCCCGATCCGGCGGCGGATCCGGTTGACATCGACTCCCTTTGCCGTGATCTCGTCGCCCTCGACCGCGATCCGCCCGGCGTCGATCGGCTCGAGGAGGTTGATGCAGCGCAGCAGCGTCGACTTGCCACTCCCGGACGAGCCGATCAGGCAGACGACCTCGTGCTCGGCGACCTCGAGGTCGATGCCACGCAGAACCTCGAGCGCCCCGAACGACTTGTGGAGGCCCTCGATCCGCAGAGCCGGCAGGCCTCCGTTCATCGGGCGCCTCCAGCGGCCTGCCGGCCGCGCTCCCGGGCAACAAGCCAGTCGGTGAACCTGGCGAGCGGGATGGTGACCACGACGAAGATGAGGGCGATCGCCACGAATGGCGTGAAGTTGAAGGCCGCCGACTTCAGGATCTGACCCTCCCGGAAGATCTCGACGAGGCCAATGACCGAGACCAGGACCGTGTCTTTCTGGAGGCCGATGAAATCGTTGAGCAACGGCGGGATCACCCGCCGAACGGCCTGCGGGACGATCACGTAGCGGAGCGCCTGGAGCCGGCTCAACCCGAGCGAGCGCGCCGCCGCATCCTGGCTCCAGTGGACCGACTCAATCCCGGCCCGATACACCTCGGACACGTACGCCGAGTAGACGAGCACGAGCGAGACGGCGCCCCAGAAGAACACGTCATCGGGCACCCCGGCGATACCCAGGCCCGGGATGCCGAAGCCGAGCAGGTAGATGACGAGAATGCCCGGAACGGCCCGAAACAGGTCGACGTAGACCGTCGCCAGCAGCCGAACCGGAAAGAAGACCGGTCCCGGCAGCCCACGGAAGATCGCCAGCACGAGGCCGAGCGCGAGGATGAGGACCTCGGCGATCAGGAACAGGGCAATGTTCGTCCCGAAGGCCTCGATCAGCTTTGGCAATGACCGGGCAAAGATCTCGCCGTCGAAGAAGGCGTGCTGGACGTCCGGCCAGTTCGGTGCGTTCGTGACGGCGAGCGCGATCAGCCCGAAGACGACGATCGTGCTGACGAGTGCGATCAGGCTCGAGCGGAGGGCCTCTCCGGGAGGCACCCGGCGGCGGGAACGACGAGGCCCGCTCGAGCCGGCGAGCCCGATGAGCTCGCCGGTATCGACCGGGCCTCCCGTCAGCGACATGGTTCAGGCCGCGATGCGGCCGGTGTGGGCTAGGGCTGGATGACCGGAGCGCTGGCCTTGTCGGCCAGCCACTCCTTGGTGATCGAGTCGAGCGTCCCATCGCTCTTCAGCGCTGCGATCGCTGTATTGACGCAGGCCGTGAAGGGGCTGCTCTTGGCGAGGACGACGCTGAAGTGCTCGGCATCGGTCCCCGTCGGCGGGGCGAACTGGCCAACGATGACCGAGTTGTCGACCTGGGCAGCCGTCACGTAGAAGGCCGTGGGCAGGTCGACGACGAGCCCGTCGATCTGCTTCGCCTTGAGCCCCGCGATCGCGTCGTCGTTCGAGCTGTAGACCTTCGCCGCGGCCGTCGGGGCGATCACGTTGTTGATCGTGTCGAGGCTGGTCGTCCCGGTCTGCGCCCCGAACTTGTAGGCCTTCAGATCGGCGATCGTCTTGGCCGATGCGATCTTGCTCGCCTTGAGGGCAACGATCGACTGGTTGAGCGTGTAGTAGCCGTCGGAAAGGTCGACGGCCTGGGCCCGCTCCGGCTTGTAGGAAACCTGGTTGACATCAATGTCGAACTTCTTCGCGCCCGGGGCGAACGAGTTGTCGAACGGAACGACGATCCACGCGACATCGGTCTTGGCGAAGCCGAGCTTGTCGGCTACGGCGTAGGCGAAGGCACTCTCGAAGCCCTGGCCGTTGGTCGGATCGCCGAGCTCCCACGGCTTGGTCGCGGTGCCATTCGGGATCTGGAAGTAGGGCGGATAGGCTGGGTTGTCGGTCCCGACCGTGAGCTTGCCGGCGGTCACGGTGGTGAGCGTGTCCTTGGCGCAGGCGTTGGGGCTGGCGCTCGGGGCGACGCTTTCGGCGGTCGAGGGCGACGCGGCGATCGCCGCCGAGGCGGTCGCGGCCGCGCCCGCCGAGGGGCTGGCTCCACCGCCATTGCTGCATGCCGCGGCCATCAAAGCAATCAGCAGGACGACCGTTGACTTGAGCGCGCTGCGCATGAGCTCAACCCTCCTCGAGATCCCCGTCGATGTGCCGGCGGAGTGTACCCGAACCCCGACTGGATCGATCGGGATTGATCCGCTTGGCGGTCAGCCTCGGCGGATCGTGACCGCCGCGTCGTCGCTGAGGTCGAGATCGGCGGCGGCGTTGCCCTGGTTCTCGGCGAGGCAGATCCGGCCGTAGGAATCCTCGTAGAGGAGTGCCTGGCCCGGCTCGGCCTCGCCGAACGTCGCCCGCCAGCGAACTGTCTCGACTCGGGCGGGCCGTTCGGCGTGCGCCGCGAACGCCAGCTCGAGGAGGTCGCCGGATCCGACCGGCCCGATTGCTGACTCCAGGTCGCCGTGGAGCCCGGCCAGCTTGACGTTGCCGAACGTGTCGACATAGACGATTGAGCTTCTGAGGGCACCGGGCTCGACGTGAGGCTCGGCGATGGGCGATGGGACCAGCTCGCCTGGATCGAGCGCCCGGCCGAGCGCGTCGAGGGTGGTGCCGGCCGCGAGATGGGCCGCCGCCGGCGCGAAGATGTCCCGACCGTGGAAGCTCGTGCTCACCTTCGGGAGTCGATGGGCCTCGGATTCGAGCAGGTGCACCTCGTCGACCCCGCCGAGTCGTTCGGCTCCAGCAAGCAGGAGCCCGTTGTCAGGCCCGATCAGCACGTCGCCCCGCCTGGCTCGCAGGGCAACCGGACGTCGCGCGGTCCCGACGCCGGGATCGACGACCGCGACGTGAACCCCGACCGGCAGGTACGGCAGCGCGCACCACAGAAGGAGGGCCCCGTCGCGGACGGCGAACTTTCGGACCTCGTGGCTGATGTCGATGATCCTGGCGTCGGGCGCGATCGAGGCGATGACGCCGTGAAGGATCGCCGCCGACGGATCGCGCGCACCGAAGTCGGTCAAGAGTGAAATGAGGGCGGCAGGCATGGCCGGATAGTAGCCGCCGGCTCACGGATCGACCGGGCCGTTGCCTGATGGCACCGCAAATCCCCCGCGCCAGGAGGACATGGCGGAACTTGAAACCGACGCCCGGCGCGCTTGCCTGTGCGACGGAGCGTTGAACTCAGCCCCGCTTGGCAGTACATTCGTAGTCTGTCGAGATACCCGGATGACGCATGCGGTTAACACTGCACTTATCGTCGATCTTCCGAGCACCGCCACCAGGTCTAGCGCGGCGCTGTTGCGAGGTTTCGACGGAGTAGGGGTCGCTCGGCCTGGGCCGCCGGGCACGTCCGACCGAGTTGTCGTCGCCCGTTGCAACTCTCCGGTGGGGTATGACCTTGACGACCAACAGGTTCCGAGCACTGCGACTTACGTTCGCCATTGCCGCTCTGGCCTTTGGGCTGTTCGGCATCGCGTCGACGGCCGCCGCCGCAAACCCGCAGTTCGGGACGAAGGACCAGTCATTCTCCGGAGCCAGTACAGCGCCGTCCGGATCGAAGCCGGAGAGCAAGCTCTGGTTCAACGATGGACGCTGGTGGGCGGTCATGTGGGACACGGCGTCGCCGTCGTTCCGCATCTTCCGGGCCGACGCCGGCGCCACGACGTGGGTGAACACGGGCACTGCAGTCGACTCGCGCGGCAGCGCACGGAGCGACGCCCTGTGGGATGGAACGCACCTGTACATCGCCTCGCACAGCGTCGCGTCTGACTCGAGCCACAACGTCGCCGCTCGCCCGGCGAGGCTCTACCGGTACAGCTACAGCAGCGGAACCATGACCTACACGCTGGATAGTGGCTTCCCGGTCAGCATCATCGACGTGTCGACCGAGACGTTCGTCATCGACAAGGATTCGACGGGCAAGCTGTGGGCCACATGGACCCAGGGCCGGCGACCGTACGTCGCCCATACGACTGTCGACGACAAGACCTGGACGGCCGGATTCATCCCGCCGGTGTCCGGGGTCAGTCTCAACAGCGACGACATCTCGTCACTGGTCGCGTTCGGCGGCAACCAGATCGGCCTCATGTGGAGCAACCAGAGCGACTCGCACATGTACTTCGCGACCCACACGGACGGCGCCGCGGACGGAACCTGGACTGCCAGCGAACAAGCGACCACTGGATCGGGCAGTGCCGATGACCACATCAACCTCAAGACGGACAGCGCCGGCCGGATCTACTCAGCCGTCAAGACGTCCTTCACGTCGTCCAGTCAGACGCTCATTCAACTCCTCGTCCGCGGGAGCGGCGGCGGTTGGTCGGCCTACCGATTCGGGACTGTTTCGGACAGCCACACCCGGCCCATCGTGTTGCTCGACGAGCAGCATGGCCTCCTGCACATGTTCGCAACCGGCAAATACCCCGGGGCAAGCAGCGGGCAGAGCGGTGGCACGATCTACGAGAAGACGGCGACCATCGGCGCCATCGCCTTCAGTACAGGTTCCGGAACGCCGTTCATCCAGGATCCGAACAGCAGCAACATGAACAACGCCACCTCGACGAAGCAGGGGGTGAACAGCAACACCGGCCTGGTCGTCCTCGCGACGAACGACTCGACCAAGTTCTACTGGCACGCGACCGAGTCGCTCGGCACGCCGACGAACACCACCCCGACCGCCAACCCGACGAGCAAGACGACGCCCTTCAACACAGCCGGGGCGGTCAACCTCTCGGGCAGCGATCCGGAAACCTGCCAGCTGACGTTCGCGATCGTCACCGGTCCGACCCACGGCAGCCTCGGCTCCATCACGAACAACGCCTGCGTGGCCGGTTCCCCGAACACCGACACGGCGACGGTCACGTATACCCCAACGGCGGGCTACTCGGGCGGCGACTCGTTCACCTACACGGTCAATGACGGGACGGCGACCTCGACCCCGGCGACGGCGACCCTGACGGTCAGCCCCAACACGGCGCCGACCGCCAATGCGACGAGCAAGTCGACGCCGCAGGACACCGCTGCCACCGTCAGCCTTTCGGGCAGCGATCCAGAGTCGTGCACATTGACCTTCACGATCGTCACGGCGCCCGCCCACGGCAGCCTCGGGTCGATCACCGACAACGCATGCGTGGCCGGCGTCCCGAACACGGACAGCGCGACGGTCACCTATACCCCGGACAGCGGCTACAACGGTCCAGATTCGTTCACCTACAAGGTGAATGACGGCAATAGCGACTCCACTCCTGCGACGGCCAGCCTGACGGTCACGCCGCCTGCGGCAAACACGATCCCGACGGCCAACCCGGCAAGCAAGACGACGCCGTATGAGACTGCAGACACGGTCACCCTCGGCGGCAGCGATCCCGAGACGTGCGAGCTGACTTTCGCGATCGTCACGTCCCCGACGCACGGCACCCTTGGCTCGATCGCCAACAATGCCTGCACGGCGGGCTCCCCGAACACCGATACCGCGACGGTCTCCTATACCCCGGCAGCGGGCTACTCCGGAGGCGACTCGTTCACGTACACGGTCAACGACGGGACCGACACCTCGAGCCCGGCGACGGCGACCCTGACCGTCAGCGCCAACACGGCCCCGACCGCCAATGCGACGAGCAAGACGACCGCCCAGAACACGCCGGCCACCGTCAATCTCTCCGGCAGCGATCCCGAGAGATGCCAGCTGACCTTCGCGATCGTCAACACGCCTGCCCACGGCAGCCTCGGCGCGATCACAGACAGCGCGTGCGTCGCGGGTACCCCCAACACGGACTCGGCGACGGTCACCTATACC
>Ga0307305_10000903_pt1 | contig 11337 bp, 7 predicted proteins | sample ER_DNA_186_FD_194512 | JGI IMG/M metagenome (GOLD analysis project Ga0307305, IMG submission 194512) | Bulk soil microbial communities from the East River watershed near Crested Butte, Colorado, United States - ER_DNA_186 | ecosystem: Environmental > Terrestrial > Soil > Floodplain | place: USA... | reverse complement strand
CTGATCCATTCAGTTTCAGAGCATATCCGAAGGGCTTCATCGCAATTGCCAGTGCAAGAATTCGCTGTTGGGTCGGCTCGGCCGCCAACGAGAATTGCGTCTGCGTCATGTATTGATGAACGAGGTGCGCAGCGGTCCACGGGCTTCAACAGTGCGTCGGCTTACTCCTTCAGAGAGAATGCACATTTCTGGTTCTTCCTTCGTGCGCAGCACGGAGCGGTTTTTCACATGCCACTACCAAGGACTGAGCCATGCATAATGGTCGAAAGACAAACATGAATACGCGCCAACCCAGACCGGCAGCGTCATTTGCTGGCCGCTCAAAGCGGTGGTCATCGAATGCCGCCCGCCCCGAACAGAACGGCTCTCACAACGCGCGAAGAAACTATGAACGGTATCTGGCGCTCGCCCAAGCTGAAGCCCAAAGCGGCAACACAGTCGCGGCAGAAAATTACTACCAGCACGCCGAACATTATTTCAGATCGATGTCCTCGGACAGAGGAGCGACGTAGCGCGTCAACATATGCTCGCGGAAATTTCCGCCGGGATATTTCATGTGAGTGGCTTGATCGGCAAGGCGGCCCTTGACGAACGAGTGATGACGGCCATGGGTAAGGTCCCGCGGCATGAGTTTGTGCCAGTCGAACTCCAGCCATACGCCTATGCCAACATTCCGCTTCCGATCGGTTTCGACAAGACGATTTCGCAACCATTTATTGTCGCGTTAATGACGGATTTACTTGATATCAGCGCTGATGACACTGTCCTACTCGAAAGGGCTTGAATGAGGATCTTTGCCGATCTCGATCCGCCAAAGAAGCATCGGCCCTGGTCGAATGAAAATTCGCCGAGCCCGCAATTGGCGGGCTTCGACGTAGGCGTTTCGGTCTCCGCGGAGACCCGGTGCCCGGTAGGCCGCTCGTCCGCTTCGAAACGTGATTTGCCGCGGTCGACACAGCGCACAACAAGCGTGTCACCATCGCGGAGGAGGTCGCACAGTCGGCGGCTCTGGGGACGCTCTGCGAGCTGGTGCTAATCCCTGAAACGCCTTATACCAAATGCCATTGATCAGAACCCATGCGCCCATTGGCGTAATCGATGGACATGATCCGCCAGGGCTGATCGACGAGCTTGTTCCATCCCTCGCAGCAGTGGTCGACGAGATCGTCGTAGGAACTAAAGACGCGGTTCGAGAGCCAGTTGTCCACCTAGACATGACATGTCCGAGACCGCTTGGGGATCCTGGAGGCGGCATCGCGCCGCCAGCGCCTCCGGGGTCTTCCCCTGTGTCGATTTTCACCACATCACCGGAGAGACGATGCGTCATCTATGTGATCATCGCCGCCGTTTTCCGGCACGCGGTTGCCCTTGCCTCCGCACATACGGGTTGGGATAGCCTCGGCGACGGGGGCGCGGACGTTATCGTTCCCGACACCCGCGCGCGATCAGCATCCGCCGCGTCTCCAGCGCAGCGAACGTAGATACGACCCGTGGGGGCATGTATGATCGATCGCAGCTGGCAGGCTCGCGCGTGATGTGGACAACTTGATAAACGACTTTGCCAAACACCGTGCCAGGGTCAATAACCCGAGAATTGGCTCTCGGCATTCTGGAGCCGACGGGCTATCGCATCATGTCACACCAGTTTTCAAAAATGACATACGACGACGACAACCCGTTTGCCCTGCCGCACTCAAATCTCATCTTTCACATCATCGATGGACAGCTCAATGTCCGGCCGAATAGATGTGCACCACCCATATGCCCCGCCCGAACTCAGCGTGCAATCGACGGCTGGCAAACCGGGCAAACAACCTCTGTTCGACTGGACGCCCACGCGCTCGATCGAGGATATGGATCGCGCGCCGGCACCGCGATCGCGATCACCTCGGTCGGTCACCCGGGCGTATGGTATCTCGAAAGCACAAACGTCGCATTGTCGAGAACGGAGCCCCACATGGTTCGGCTACGATCACGCGGCACGCAAGCTGCAATGAATATCCAGTTCGCCTTGCCGCCGGCACCGCGGCCGCTTCGGAAAGTTCTCCACTTTACCCTTCCCCGATGTCGAAAGTAGCCTGCGCGAGATCAGTTAATTGCGTGAGGCCTGATATGCCAGCGCTTTCGCTTCGCGCCGGCGCGCATGCAGAATCCATTCCGTGTAGCCGTTCGGTTGCGAGCGGCCCAGGAAGATCAGGTCGCGGGCGGCCCTGAATGCCGGGCCGTCGTAGCCGGGCGCCATCGGCCGATAGTTTGGATCACGGGCGTTTTGGCGGTCGACGATTTTGGCCATGCGCCGGAGCGTCGCCATGACCTGCTTGTCGTCGACGACGCCATGCAGCAGCCAGTTGGCAACGTGCTGGCTGGAAATGCGCAAGGTGGCACGATCCTCCATCAGGCCGACGTCGTGGATATCCGGCACCTTCGAGCAGCCGACGCCCTGGTCGATCCAGCGCACCACATAGCCGAGAATGCCCTGGCAGTTGTTGTCGAGCTCCTCTTGGATCGCGTGCGGCGCCCAGTTCGATTGCGAAATCGGGATGGTCAGGAGATCGGACAGCCTTGCGCGCCGCTTGCCCGCCAGCTCGGCCTGGCGCGCGGCGACGTCGACTTGGTGATAGTGTAGGGCGTGCAAGGTCGCGGCGGTGGGCGACGGGACCCAAGCGGTGTTGGCACCGGCCTCCGGGTGCGCGATCTTTTGCGTCAGCATGTCGGCCATACGATCCGGCATCGCCCACATTCCCTTGCCGATCTGCGCCTTGCCGCGCAGCCCACAGGCGAGCCCGATATCCACGTTCCAGTCCTCGTACGCCTTAATCCACGGCTGATCGCGCATGGCCGCCTTGCGCACCATCGGGCCGGCTTCGATCGACGTGTGGATTTCATCGCCGGTGCGGTCGAGGAAACCGGTATTGATGAAAACCACCCGGTCCGCAGCGGCACGGATCGCGGCCTTCAGGTTGACGGTGGTGCGGCGCTCCTCGTCCATGATGCCGATCTTGAGCGTATTGCGCGGCAACAACAACAAATCTTCCACGCGCGCAAAGAGCTCGTCTGTGAACGCGACCTCGGCCGCTCCGTGCATCTTCGGCTTGACAATATAGATCGAGCCGGTGCGGCTGTTACGCAGTGGATGCAAGACGCGCAGGTCATGCACGGCGATGAGGGAGGTCACGGCCGCATCGACAATACCCTCCGGGACGTCCTGCGCGTCGATCCGGACGGCGTCGGTATACATGTGATGTCCAACGTTGCGGATCAGCATCAGACTGCGCCCGGGCAGCGTCAGTTCGCCGCCGGCGGGCTTCTTGTACGTGCGATCAGGGTTGAGCCGCCGGTCCATCATCCGTCCCGCCTTATCGAAGCGCGCGGTCAGCGTCCCCTTCGTCAACTCCAACCAGTTCCGGTAGATCTCGACCTTATCGTCGGCGTCGACGGCCGCGACACTGTCTTCCAGATCCATGATGGTCGTGATTGCAGCTTCCAAGATCACGTCGGCAATCCCGGCGGGATCGTCGCGGGCGACCGGGCGCGAGCGATCGATCCTGATCTCCAGGTGCAGGCCGTGGTTGCGCAAAAGAATCGCGGAAGGCGCGCCTGGCTCACCCAGAAAACCGACGAACTGCTGCGAGCGCGCCAGGGCGGCTCGCGCGCTGCCAAGCTGGATGACAAGTTGCCCGTTTTCGATCGCGTAAGCGGTCGCATGCTTGTGGCTGCCTTGCAGCAGCGGGCAGAACGTATCCAGGATTTCGCGCGCCCGCGCGATCACGCGCATGCCGCGCACCTTGTTGTAGCCGCTGCCGCGGGTGGCCCCGCCATCCTCCGGGATCGCGTCCGTGCCGTAGAGCGCGTCGTAGAGCGAGCCCCAGCGGGCGTTGGCGGCATTGAGCGCATACCGGGCGTTCGACAGCGGCACGACCAGCTGCGGGCCGGCGATGTGCGCGATCTCGTCATCCACGTTCGCGGTACGAATTGAAAAATCCGGCGGCTCGGGCGCCAGATATTCGATGTCGTGCAGAAATCTTTCATACTCGGCGATGTCGAACGGCCGACCTCGCCGAGCGCGATGAAAGTCGTCGATGCGCGCCTGCAACGTGTCTCGCAGGTCGAGCAGCTTGCGATTACGGGGAGCGAAGCCGCGTATGATCGCACCAAGCCCGTCCCAGAAGCGTTCGACCGCGAGCCCCGTTTCGGGCAAAGCCTCGTCATTCATGAAATCATAAAGAGCTTTCGCAACGCTTAGTCCGCCTGCCTCGACGGTGTCCATGGAACGTTTCCGTACTTGCGCGGGCCTGCATCCGGCCACCTCTGCGCGCCAACTATAGCCAATGAGGCGTCGATGTGGCGAGCGGCGGCGCTAAGCGCGGCCAAGCCGCCGCCCCACCACCGAGCAGCGTGATGAAATCGCGCGCCGCATGCCGATCATTGGCTTCCTCCCTCCCGCCGTGGCGGTGCCGCTGGGATAACATCCAGCCGACGATGGGCAGTCGGTTGCAGCACGCTCAACCTGCCCCAAGAGGGTCAGCAAGTCCTTGGGGCGGTCCTCCGAGCTGACGAAGGACCAAGTCGGGCAGAAGGTGATCGGCGATCCCGAAGATGGTTGCAGGTCGCTCCTGGTTCGGCTTTCGGCCGATCTCGAGCGGGCCGGCACGATTCTACCACAGCAGCTGAAGATCGTGCTCTCCGGGCTCGGCACACTGCCCGGCCGAATATTGACGGTCGCGGCCTACGAGCGGATCGGCGCCACGGCAGGGCTCGAGGCCCGCTTAATCGAAGATCGGATCGCGCAAAGGCCGCGCGACTACATGGAGTGAGCGAGGAGCGCGTGCGCGCGGCACTTCTGACCCTGGTTGATCCGATAACTGGCCAAAAGACCCGCGAAATGCGAAGAAAAAGGAACTTCTGCGTAATCGAGCGAAATCTGTTGCGTCCAGCTCTGATTGTTGGGCGATGTAATCCCTTTTCCATGATCGGCTCGCGCCTTGGCGAGCCAGCACAAGTCGCAATTCCTCGCGAATATGAGCCATGAGCTGATGAACCTCGGCTACAACATCCGCCGCCTGGTCCAGCTCGGGCGGGTGTCGGCTGCGCCCGCTTGATTGCGTTCAATGTCTCACCAGGGCGGGTCGGAGGACTCGAACCGCGGAACAGGCCAAGAAAATAATTAGAGCCGTCGCCAGTTTCCGCTCGACTTCCGCTTTGGACAGAGCAATGCATGTGGCCAACGCACACCGAGCCCTCCGGCTCGCTCCTCTACCCCGCCAGCGCCGCTGGGCCTCCGCGGGGCTTCGGCGGTGGCGGCGCAACTAGCCCGCCGTGCGGCACGCGCGCGAAAGACTCAATGCTATGTTCGATGTCGATCGCAGCGTTCTCAGTGGGATTGAACATGAGTTAGGCGACGAAGCCGCAGTCTGGGGAGCGGTCTTGGAATTAAAGACGAGAGCCGCGCGCCTGAGGAGCGGAGCTACCACCATTTCTGGCCGAACTTTTGACGGGGCCAGATTATGTTATGCTCCGCCCAGCGTTTGAGAAGCGATGAGGGCCTCAATAAAATCGATGACACCTAACATGACGTCTTTGAAAGCGTCGTTGCTTGTTGCCGTGCCAGGCGTCGCCTTCGCAGTGCTGCCATCGGGTGCAGCCGACTATCCGGCAAAGCCTATCCGGATCATCGTCGGCTTCGCGGCGGGCGGCGCTCCGGATACGCTGGCGCGGGTCGTCGGCGACAAACTGGCCCAGGACTGGGGGCAGCCCATCGTGGTCGAGAACCGGACAGGAGCGCAGGGTGATATCGCGATGACGACAGTCGCGAGAGCGGCTGCGGACGGCTACACGCTGGCACTGATGCCGGTCGGCAACGCGGCGGTCAATCCTTCGCTAATACCCAATCTGCCCTATGACCCCGTGAAGGACTTCGCGCCGATCACGCAACTTGCAACGGTCGAGAATGTCCTGGTCATCAGCACACAATCACCGATCCGTACGCTTAAGGAGCTGATCGCGCTGGGCCGATCGAAGGCCGCCAATCTGAGCTATGCGACGCCGGGTGCCGGCAGCCTTGCCCATCTGGCGGCCGAGTTGCTGGCGCGCGCGGGCGGAATTCAACTCAACCACATCCCCTATCGCGGCGTCACACCGGCTCTGACCGACGTGATACGGGGCGAGGTCACCATGATGTTTGCTCAGCTTTCCACCGCCAAGCCGTTGATCGACGGGGGTCAGCTTCGTCCACTCGGCATTGCCAGCAAGGAGCGCAGCGCCGTTCTTCCCGATCTGCCGACTGTCGTCGAGGCGGGCGAGATGCCGGGGTTCGAAGCCGAATCGTGGTACGCCCTGATGGCGCCCGCCCAGACCCCCGATCCGGTCATCCGCAAGCTCAACGCAGGCGTGGTGCGCGTCCTCAACCTGCCCGATGTGAAGACCGCGCTGGCATCACAAGGGGCGAAACCGGTCGGGAACTCGCCTCCCGAGCTCGCCGCCGTGATCGCGGCCGATACCGCGCGCTGGGCGAAAGTCATCAAGGACGCCAATATCGAGCTCCGACAGTAGCAGATGCCTGATCATTTTGGGCCCACACAGGCTCGCCGTGTCCCCGCTCTATCTGACCTATCTCAACGCCCTCGACGTCGCCGCCCTGGCGCTGTCGGACGATGAAATCCTCGCGGCGGTCGAGCAAGGTCTCGCGGCGCAAGGACGCGGCGAGACCGTCATCGAGCCGCGCATGCACCTGGTGCCCGACAAGACCGTGCCCGGGCATTTCAACGTCCTGCGCGGCGCCTTCCGCGCGCCGATCAACCTGGCCGGCGTCAAGGTCATCGGCGACTATGTCGACAACTACAAGCAGGGGCTGCCGTCGGAGCTTGGGCTGCTCCTGCTGATGGACCCGGCCAACGGCGCTCCGAAAGCGATCATCGACGGCAGCCATCTCACCGACATGCGCACGGGCGCGGTCACCGCCATCGGCGCGAAGCATCTCGCGCGCAGGGCATCGAAGATTCTCGGGCACGTGGGCGCGCGCGGCACGGCCTACTGGAACGTACGCCTGCTCGACCGGCTGTTCGAGTTCGACGAGATCAGGGTGCACTCGCGCCGGCCCGAGAGCCGGGATGCCTTCGCCGCCCGTCTCGCGCGCGATCTCGGCAAGCCGGTGAAGGCGACGCAGGACTGGCGCGACTGCGTCGAGGGCGCCGATATCGTCGTCGAGGCATCGCGGCTCACCGAGCCGGCCCCGATGCTCAAGACCGCGTGGATCAAGACAGGCGCCTTCGTCGTACCCTATGGCACGATGAGCGCGGTCGAGCTCTCGCTCACCGATATCATGGACAAGATCGTCGTCGACGATTGGGGTCAATGCAAAGCCGGCCAGCTCGGCGCGTTGCGCGCGCACGTGGAGGCGGCCAAGCTCTCGGAGGCGACGCTGCACGGCGAGATGGGCGAGATCGTCGCCGGGCAAAAAGCCGGGCGCGAGCGAGAGGACGAAACCATCCTGTTCTGGCACCGCGGCCTGTCGCTTTCGGATATCGCGCTGGGTCGCGCTATGCTCGATAAGGCGGCGCGGCTGGGCCTCGGGCAACGGCTGCGCTATGCTTGATGCGGGGGCGCGACCGGCCCGGCGCGGCGCTTGCGAGCGACCGCCGCAATCGAATGCATGCCGAGTGCAGAGCGAGCCGCAGTATAAGGAGACCGATTGCCACCACGCGGCGCTCATGTGCTGATTCGCCGGCGACCGCGAGCAAACGGCTGCGCTCCTGGAAGCGACAAGGATCGATCATGCGAGAGCCACAAGCGGAATCGCGTTGGCGCGTGAGCCTGCCAATGTACAATCTGCCTGAGATGCAAGCCGTCAACGCGGATTTCTGGGATGGGCTCCGGCGCGAGCTGCAACGGGAGGGGATCGAGAGCCTGCCGGGGAGTCTCGACTTCGCGCGCCGGCCGGTGCCTGAACGGATTGAGCGCGACACGCTGCTCACCCAGGTCTGCGGGTATCCGCTGCAGACGATCTACCGAGGCCAGGCCGCGCTGCTGGGCGCGCCGGTCTATGGCGCCGAGCATTGCGCCGGAGCGACGCACGCCGGCGTGTTCGTCGTCCACCGCGACTCCGCCTTCACGCAATTGGCCGATCTCAGAGGCTGCAACTTCGTCTACAACAGCCGGCATTCGAATTCAGGAATGAACCTGCCGCGGCGAGCGATTGCCGACATCGTTCAGGGCGAGCGTTTCTTCGGCTCCATTGAGGAGACGCACAGCCAGCCCGGCAATATCGAGCGCGTGGCCCGCCGCGAAGCCGACGCGACCTGCGTCGACAGCGTCACCTACGCGTTCTTTTGCCGGCATCGTCCGCAGCTCGGTGAGCTGACCCGCGTGCTGGAGGCGACGCCGCCGAGTCCGTCGATTCCGTTCGTGACGTCGATCGAGACACCCGCCCCGCTGCAGGACGCCTTGCGCAAGGCGCTGCGAAATGTCGCGCGGTCCGAGGAGTGGGGCGGGGTGAGGCGCGGCCTGATGCTGGAGGACATCGTGCCCATCGAGCTGGCCAGCTATGGCGTCCAGCTGCAATACGAGCGGGAAGCTCACGCGTCCGGGTATTCAGAGCTCAAGTGAGAGCCGCGACAGCGGGACGTGCTTGCTCCGCAATGCCATCGACAATAGGCTGCTTGAACCTCGGTCATGATTTCAATGGGGAGCGACCACCATGCGCAATCACCGGATTGTTCTCGGAGTGCTGGCGCTGCTCGCCGCAAGCGTTTGCGCCGCCCCGGCGCAAGCGACCGGCAGGGGCAAGGGTGTGAACTTTCCGGTCTCCTGTTCCGCAGGCGCACAACAGGCGTTCAACGAGGCGCTCGCGGCACTGCATTCGTTTTGGTATGCCCAGGCGGCCAAGGAATTCCGCGCGATCGCCGAGCGCGAGCCCGATTGCGCAATGGCGCACTGGGGCTACGCCATGAGCCATTGGACCCAGTTGTGGGCGCCGCCCCGCCAGGATGCGCTCGATGCCGGCCTTGCGTCGCTGCGTCGGGCCGGTGCGGTGACCAACAAGTCCCAGCGCGAGTCCGACTTCGTCGCCGCCGCCCTGGCCTTCTTCGGCGACAATGACAAGCTCGACCATCGCACGCGGCTGGCTGCCTATGCGAGCGCCATCGACAGGGTGGGCCGCAGCTATCCGGACGACAGAGAGGCTTCGCTGTTCTATGCGCTGTCCCTGCTCGCGACAGCCGATCCCCTGGACGCGACCTACGCCAGGCAGCGGCAAGCCGGGGAGGTGCTGGAGCGCATCTTCAAGGAGCTGCCGGATCATCCGGCGGCCGCTCACTATATCATTCATGCCTACGACTGCGGGCCATTGGCCGAGAGGGCGCTGGAGGCGGCCGAGCGTTACGCCAAGGCTGCTTCCGTCGTGCCGCATGCCATCCACATGCCGTCACACACCTACGTGCTGCTCGGGCGTTGGCAGGACAACATCGAGTCCAACCTCGCCGGGGAGAAGGCGGAGCGCGAGCGCGGCATTCCGGAAGACCGGCTGCATGACATCGACTACCTGGTCTACGGCTATCTGCAGATCGGCGACGACGCAAAGGCAAAGGAGTTCCGCGATCTCGGGCTCGCGGTCGAGCAGGAGCTCGTGGCCGCGAAACGCGACGTGGGCCTGAGGGCGCGGCCATTTACGATCGCCGCCATCGAGGCGCGTTATGCGCTCGAGCGCAGCAGCTGGAGCGAGGCCGCGGCCCTTCAGCCGCGACCGAACCGGTGGGCCTTCATCGAGGCGGTGCCCCACTTCGCGCGGGCCGTAGGGGCTGCGCGCAGCGGCCACCCGGCGACCGCGAAGGCCGACATCGACAGACTGACCGAGCTGCAGGCCGATCTCGTGAAAGCCAAGCTCGCCTACTGGGCGCGCGTGGTCGACATCCAGCTCAAGATCGCGAGCGCCTGGATGGCGGATGCCGAAGGCCGCAGCGCCGACGCGCTGTCGTTCATGCAGGCTGCAGCAGATCTCGAGAAATCGATCGACACTCACGATACTCTGTCTCCGGGGCCGGTCGGGGCCACGGCGCATGAATCGCTTGGCGAGCTTCTCCTGAAGACCGGCAAGCCTCGCGAGGCGCTGGCATCGTTCGAGGAATCGCTCAAGCTGGCGAAGCACCGCGCGCGCAGCTACCTCGGCGCGGCAAAATCAGCAAGCCTCGCCGGTGACGCCGATCGCCACAAAGTCCATGTTGCCAAGCTCGCCGAGGTCTGCGGGATCGCTGCCGCCACGACCTCGGTACAAGATCGGAACGATGTGGAGCTGCGCACACTGCCGTGCGCCTGGCTCGCGCGCTAGGTTGCGTGAGCTTGGCGCCGCTTCATCCAGCCGCACGCGCCACCCGCGGGCTTGACCGGGGAGAACATTCTTGCCCGCGGGAGGGCCTTGCGATGCTCTCGGGGTGGGCAGTCGAATGCGCCCGCCGGCTCGTCGTGATTGTGCTTCTTGCCACGATACCTGCCGCGCCGGCCGCCGCCGGCCCACGTGTCGCTTTCAATCTGATCACCCAGCACGGTACTTCGTTCACCGAGCGCGACATCGCCGGCCTGCCGACGGCGCTTTTCTTCGGCTTCACGTTCTGCCCAGACATCTGCCCGAGCACCCTGATGGAGCTGACCACCGATCTGGAAGCTCTGGGAGCCGATGGCGATCGCATCAAGGTCGTTTTCGTCTCGATCGATCCCGACCGGGACACGCAGGCGCATCTCAAGGAGTACATGACGTCGTTCGATCAGCGCATCATCGCGGTTTCGGGCTCACCGGAGAGCATCGCCGCCATCGCCCGCGCCTATGGTGTCAAGCACCGCAAGGTGCCGACCAGATCCGGTTACACCTTCGACCATAGCTCAGCCGTGTTCTTGCTCGACCGCGACGGAGACGTATCCGCCATCCTCGACGCGAGGGAACCACAGGACCAGCGACTTGCCAAACTCAGGGGGTTGATACGTTAGCTCGAGACAGCAACGACTTGGGGTCACCGCCGCCGCCGGTTAACGGCGAAGGTTTGCAAGTGTGCGGCGGAACGCTCGAGCGCTTTTCGGCCGAGTGGCCCGCGAGCTCGACCGGCTCATGGTCGCCCACGGCAAGCCCACGACTATCGTCAGCGACAACGGCACCTGCATCGCGGCGGCCAGCATTTCCACCGCAACATCCAGCACACGGTGCGCTACGCGGAGCTCGGCGGGTTTTCAATTGGCGGCTCCGCGCCAGGATTTCATACCTGGCATCATCACCAGAGTTACATAAACTTGCCTGTCGCCATTCGCTGGTGATGACCAGAGAGGGTTGGTGATGCGGTCGTCGAGGTAGACCGCGTC
>Ga0307305_10000901_pt1 | contig 11348 bp, 9 predicted proteins | sample ER_DNA_186_FD_194512 | JGI IMG/M metagenome (GOLD analysis project Ga0307305, IMG submission 194512) | Bulk soil microbial communities from the East River watershed near Crested Butte, Colorado, United States - ER_DNA_186 | ecosystem: Environmental > Terrestrial > Soil > Floodplain | place: USA... | reverse complement strand
GGAACGCGGGTGGCCTATTGGATTTGGGGGCCGAGCCCCCCTGGCCTCGGCAGCCTCGCGCTCACCCGACTGGCTCTGTACGACGCGACCGCGGGCACAATCCGCGATCTGCTCTCGCTCTCGAACGAGGCGGGCGGGGGAGTCGTGTGGTCGACAGACGGCACAGGGCTGCTCATCAGCGTGCTCTCAAGAGGCGGATCTGCTGACGCGGGCGCGCAGCTGGCGCAGCTACGCACGATCGACCTCGCGACCGGAACGGTGACCAGCGTCGGCCCGACGTTCGGTGCACAGCCGGCAACTGGTGGACCGCTCCGGGCCTCGCCGCGGCCGACCGCAGCCCCCGGCGGCCAGATCGCGCTGAAGCCGCTGCTTTGGGACCGCGCCGCCGACCGAATCGTCGCGGCGGTGGCCGCTCCGAATCCGAACTACGTGAGCAGCATCATGGTGATCGATCACGGCGCGGGGAGCGCCACCACCCTTCTCGCCGAAGAGGAGTTCCTGACCTCGACGCTCACGATCTCACCGGATGGGAAGAGCCTCGCTGGCGCCCGGACGCGCGACTTTGCGCTTGTCGTGTGGCCGATCGCCGACTACGCCAAGCGCGACGAGATCGTGCCGGCGACGGGTGAACGGATCCTGTCGCTCTGGTGGCGGCCCAAGACCGATCAGCTTTACTTCCTCCACGACAACGCGCTCGCCACGACGGATCCGGCCGCACTCTGGTCGCACCTCGAGGTGTGGCGCCCGGGTGTCGGGTCCGCGCAGGTCGTTGACGCCAAGGCCGGGCCAGCGTTGCTCTTCCGCTTTGACGGCAGCGCCTACCTCATGGTCCGCCCAGGTTCGACCGCACAACTGGCGTACGACGTGGTCGACGCAAACAGCGGCCGGCTGCTCGGGCAGATCACCAACGTGCGCATCGCCGGCACGCTGCTCGTGCCGCGCACGGCGCGCCCGATTGCGGTCGCGACGCCGCGGGTGAGCCTCGCGCCAGCCGCGACGGGCATCAGCCGCGAGCAGGCCATCGCCCTCGTGCGTAGCGGCAGTGACATCGGTCGCGTAGACCGGGTCGAGGCCAAGCTGATGAGTTTCGACGAGTACGTGCAGCTGGCTGGCCGCGTGCAGACGCACACCGGCGATCCACAGGCACCTGCTGTCGTTGGATTCGGCATCACCGGCGATCCCGCTAACCGCTACGTCTGGGTCGTCGCGGTGTCAGGAGAGGTCTGGCCGAGCGGGCGCACACCGGTTTATTTCGGCGGCCCGCCTCCCGTTCCGAATCCGACGCCCTATCCGCCCTACCGCTGGGCGATGTTCTTGGTTGACGCGGTACCTGGCCAGCTCATGACGATTGGCGATGCGGGAATCGCCGAGAGCTGGCCAGCGGTCTTCGACGGACTACCCGATCACCCGGCCTCTGTGTCCGTGCCGGCGAGTCCCAGTCCGCTGGCTTCACCGCTGCAGGTCCGCATTCTCGGCCCAGAGGCGTTAAGCGCCGTACTGCGACTGACTACCGAGGTCCACCGCGTCGACCGTATCGAAGTGAAGCTGGTGACGCGAGGGGAATTCGAGCGTGCCCAGCCCAGCGGAGCAGCAAGCTTTGACGAGAGCGCGCCGGTGTGGGTCGTCGCGGTCGCCGGCGAAATCTCGCCGCAGTTCGCGCGGGGAGCGACCTTCACTTCAGCGAGCTTTCTCGTGGATGCGAACAACGGGTCGATCATCGGGGTGACCGCCCGCGCGGAACGCTGGCCGGCCTACTTCGATGCGCTGCCAAACCACGGAACGCAGCGCTGATAAGGTCGCCGCAATCACGCGAGCCTGAATCGTTACCCCAAACCCCAGCTAATGCGCACTCGGTGTATACGTGCAGTCTCGTTCTCTGCGGAGGGGATGAGCATCTGACTTAAGCGCCGCATTTCATACGAGTGCACGCGCACTTCGGACTCACTCGGAGCGCTACCCCGAGGCCTAGGAGCGATAGGTAGCACTAGGCCGGACACCGGGCCCGGTGTCCGCGCTGGGCCGAATCTACCCGCCACGTGGGTGCTGCATCGGTCCAAAGTCGCGAACCTTGGACACTCGTGTCCCAAATTCACCGGGCCGCGCGTCTGTATATGCAGGAGACCGTGCCGAAGAGGAGATCGAGTGGACCCACGCTGGGAGCAGATCTACGCCGAGTGCCGGCCCCCGCTGTACCGGGTAGCCGCGTTCCTTGTTGGGGACGCGGAAGGCGAGGAGATCGTGCAGGACGCGTTTGAACGAGCGATGCGGCAGAAGGGCTTCATTGGTGAAGTCGCACATCCACTCGCTTGGTTGCGGACGGTAGTCGTACGGCTCGCGGTCTCCAGACTTCGGCGACGGGCGGTGTGGGAGCGCATCTTTCCTCTGCTTGAGCGGCGCGAGCCAATGCAGGCATCGACTGATCCAGATCTGGAGGCCGCGATCAGGAGGCTTCCTCCCCAGCAACGCGGCGCGATCGTCCTTCGGTATTACTTTGACGCCGACTACGCCGAGATCGCCTCCACGCTCAGGCTGAGCGAGGCGAGCATCGGAAAGACGCTCTCTCGCGCGCGCGCTGTCCTCAAGGAGGATCTGACATGAACTACGAGGACCGCGAGATGCAGGGTCGCATCCGGACGCTCATCGATCGCCGTCTGGTGCCCGATGTCCCGCTGCGGTCGAGCGGATCGCGCGGCTCATGGAGTCTGGTCCTCGGCCTCGGCGTGGCGCTCGCGCTGATCGCGCTTCTGGTCGGCACGCAACTCCGAACCGACGGGCCCGCAACGCCAGCTGCACCAACGCCCCTGACCCCGACGCCCGCGCCGAGCGCGGCCCCTGCCGTCCCCAGCGAGCGACTCGCGCTGGCTGCGGACCTAACCGGCCGCACCGCGCTGGTCTCTCCGGACGCACGCTTTCTGGGTGTGATGGCGCGCGACCGATCGCGGGCCGTGTTGTACCGCATCGATCGCAGTGGCTCGTCACCCGACCGACCCCAGCTCGTTCAGCTGACTGATGTGCACGGACCGATCGGGGCGATGTCCTGGTTAGAAGACTCCTCGGCGCTGCTGGTGACCGTTGACACCTCTCCGAGCGCGAGCGCGCAGGGCAAGCCACCGCGCGCGATCTTTCGCGTCGATCTGCTCAAGACCGATGGCAGGCTGGTGCGTGCGCCCGAAGACATCTCGGCGTTCACCTCTCGGCGCGCCCTTCTGTCGCCTGACGGTCAGTGGTTCCCCGTCTATGGCGATTGCTGCGGTTCAAGCGTTCGGCTCCTGTCGCGCAGCGGGGAGCAGGTTCGTGAAGTCGTACCCACGCCCACGGATGGGAGCGGGGTGGGTTTCGTCGCCTGGGACAAGACCGGACTACTCCTATATCAGCAGATATGGCCGGACCACTCGGCGCTCAATGCGGTTGATTCCAGCGGCGCGCTCAAGTACAGCGTTCCGGCCCCGCCCGAGTTTGGGGGTGTCGCATGGAATGTGATGTCCGCCGCCAACGATCGATCGTGGCAACTGATCGGGTTCGGTCGGGGTATCGGCTCGGACTTCGCCGGATACCGTTTGCTCGTCGGCGGCCAGCTGCGCCCGCTTCCGGTCGAGGTCGAGCAGGCGCACACGTTCGGCTTCTTCACGCTCGACGATCAACTGCTCTACCGAGCCGGCGACGGTTCGATGCGGACGTACGACATCACTGCCGGGACTACTCGCAAGCTGTCTCTCGTGGTCGGGCGCGATACGACGAGCGGGCTCGCGACGATCGGCGCCCTCGGCCATCTCTTCGTTTGGACCGAGGGGCTGCGCGGATTCGTAGGGGACTTGGTGACGGGCACCTCCGCCGAACTGCCCCTGCAGAGCCCGCCCTACGTTGATCAGCTCGAAAACACGCGGCTCGCGGACTACCTTGATGACAGCATCGCCGTCTTCAACCTCCCGGCCTGGGTTCGCTAAATGAGAGCGACTTCTGCGGCACGGTCTGGCGAAAAATGTATGAAATGGCGGGTGGCTACCGGGTCGTGTCTCTTGTGTGGGTGCGGTTCCGCGTGGACAGCATCGACGCCGCCAGCTACTCCCTGGCACAACTCGCGCCGATGTACCCGTAGCGAGCGTTGGATCGCGCGCGATTACGCAAACAACAAGCAGGACTCGAAACACTTCGCGCGCTCGTACGTCATCATGTGTGTGAGAGCGCTGGCGGTCGCGATACTCCTCGCCTCCCTTGCTGCCTGCGAGGCAGCGCCGGGAAAACTCTCGGCGGGGATTTCGCCGCCACCTTCGCCCACATCGGCGACCGCCACGTGCCCTGATCCGATCAAATGCTCGACGCCTCCGCCCGGATGGACGCCGTATCTCGGACCACCCTGCGACGCGACCCTCACGACGGCGGACGAGATTCGTGCCGCCGCTGCGCAGATGCACGCGATACCAGGAGAACCACAGGCGCCGTACGCGCAATACGGCGTTCCGCTACTCGTGCATCCGATGCGTGCCGAAGATCGTGACGAGTGGCTCGTCCCGATCTCCGACGGCGCTGGCGGTGCATCGGGGGTCGTCGCCGTTAGTGTCCGCCCCGACGGGCGCGGCTGCGCCGGCACATCGACCGGGTGGTCAGGGTTGTTTCCCCAGATTTCCATCGATGCAGCGCGACAGCGTGTCGCGGGTCCGAATGACCCGGTAACCATGATCGAGGCGGTATATCTGCCGTTCACCAGGGAACTCCCCCCAGGATCGGACACAAACATGGTGTGGCGCGCCGTGCGGCAGAGCGGTTACGAGATCTTCCTCTTCGGATCTGGTGATCTCTACGAAGGTGGCTTCGTCCGTGCGCGCATACAGGAGTCCACGCCGCTGCGAGACGAGCGTCCCGGCGCGTCCGCACGTCCGGGCCCAAGCTACCGCCCAACGTATGCCGTCGGAACCGCCGGCGAAGTGTTGGCCGGGGCGTGTACCGACGCGTTCGTCATCGACTATCTCCGATATCTGCGGGGCGAGACCGGCGGCACGCGTGCTCTCGTGGTCGACCCGCGGCTGGACGCACCGATTCGCGTGCTAGGGCTCCACAAGCCCTACACAGTCGACCTCTGGATCGTGCCCGTCCGCGACGGTACGGGAGCGATCGTGTCGTTGATCGCCATTGGCGATAGCGACGGGGGGAAGGGTCAGGCGTTGCAAGCGCGAGCCTGGTCTGGGCCGTTCCCTCGCGTCAGTGAGGAGGAGGCGAAACGCATTTCCTCGCTCGGGAGCGACCCGGGAATGTCAGCACGACTGGGCTGGGCGGAGGAATACTTCCTGTCGCCCGGCGGACCGACGGCCGTGAACTGGCTCGTCACGCGCCGTAGTGGCTCGGAGGTCGTCGTCACAGAAAATGGGGCGATCGTGGCAGCGCCGAAGTAATCGCTGAGGCCGGGAGGGCCCTATGTCGCGAATTCTTATCGTCGTCTCCGGTGCCTGAACGAAGCAAGGTGATTCATGAACCGTGCTGACGATCTCGAAGAACAGATCCGCGCGGTGCTTGCCGCGGAAGCGAGTCCCGGGCGCGTCGTCGCCGTTCGCAGACAGTCTCCCGGAATGCGTGAGTTTCGTCGGGCCGTCGGCTCTACGACGACAACACTGGCGCTGACCGTGTTGATCGCCGTTGTCGCAGTCTCCGCTGGGCTCGGATTAGCCAACTGGCGCGCGCCGCACGCAACACCTAGTGAGTCTCAGGCCGTCACCGGCGGCGTCCCGGCGCCCGTTGCGCTCCCTGGTGCCTCCCCGAGTGCCGGCTTGGTGCAGCTCGCTGCCCTCGGCTAGACGATGCGACTAAGCAGAACCGCGTCCCCAGCCCTCTTCATAGGTGGAAGCGCGTTAGGGGCCAGGTTGGATCGATCCCAATGGCAACAGATCTATGAGGAGTGCTTTCCGCGGGTCTTTCGCGCCCTCGTCGCCGCCGGGGCTCGTCCCGACGAGGCCGAAGACGCGCTGCATGACGCGTTCGAGAAGGCGCTTACGCGCCAGGACGAAATCCTTCGTCCGGAAGGGTGGCTCTTTGTCGTTGGCCTGCGGCGGTGGCGTAGCCATCGCATCCGTTCGGCGATCTTCGCGCCACTCTCCCTGCTCCATCGCACGACCGAGATGGACGGGGAAGGCGCGGAACTCTTGAGCGAGATGCGACGGTTGCCTCTGCGCCAGCGGCAGGTGCTCGCTGCGCGATATCTGGTCGGCCTCTCCCAGGACGAGACCGCGGCCGCACTCGGGATCGCCCGGGGGACCGTCGCCGCGCACACGACACAGGGCCTGGCGAAGCTTCGCAAGCGCCTGGAGGTCCAATGAACCCGTACGAGCGCCCAGTGGTGGACCGACTTCAGGGTGAGGTTGCGCAGATTCCGCTGCCACCGCGGGAGCGCTGGACTCCACCCGAGCGGCATCGCAGTCGTCTTCTCCCGGCGCTCGCCGCGACGTTTGCCGTCGTCGCTCTCGCAGTGATCATCGCGGCGCCCGCGCTGGAGCGGGTGTCGTCGCAGGGCGAGGGAGTCGGCGCGGCCGGGTCGTCGACGACGCCCAGGGCTACGGCCCTGGCGTGCGCAACACCAGATCAGGCAACGTCGCCTGCCTGCAGGCTCATCAGCGGACGGGTCGTCGAGGTACTGGGCCCGCAGATCGTGCGCATCACACCGGACACACTGACCATCGCCGCCGACTTCGAGAATCCGGCGCTCTTCGAGGCCGACCTCCGGACCCGGATCGAGCCTGCTGCATCGAGCATCGGCGCGGCTGGTGTGAAGCCAGGCGCAAGGGTGCAGGTCGCGTTCAATGCGCTCGCATCCAAGACGCCGTCTGGCGCCTACTCGCTGACGCGTTTAGTCGTCGTGAGCGCTGCCGGCGCCCCAGACTGCACGAACGGCACACCTCTCATGGACAACGCAAAGTATCCCCAGCCCACGACGCACGGGGGCGCGACGCCTGCGGCTGCGTTCCAAAGTGAATACCCCACGGTGAGATCCTTCGAGCTGTTTCCTTACGGGGCGCTGGTCAGCGCTCCTGTCTGGATCGTCGCCGGCACCGACACGTACGTAGCCACGATCCTTCCCGACGGAACGTGGTTCATTTCCCCTGCAAAGTTCGTGCGTTGCATCTCGTTCGAGGAGATTCGTACCTTCTCGCAGACGCCTGGTTCATCGGCGAATCCACGTTCTCCAGGGCCCGCCCCGACCGATCCGCCGCCATTTCCAGGCGGCCGCGCGCCTACGGCGGCTGAGGTGACTCCTCAGCAGGTCGAGGCCGGTATGCCCTCGGGCGCGGCCATCTTCGCCGCCACGGATCCGAAGTGTGTGCTGAGCGCAGATGGCAGCTCGTTCCGCTGCACCCTGTCGCGAGCTCCGGCGCCGGAGATCTCGAACTTCCTGGACGCGAAAGAGCCGATTGCGATCGGGGGAAGAGTGGCCGGTGGGTGCCTCGGTCTCGACCGCGATGGGATGAGGTGGGACTGCTACATCGGTCAGGGCGCGGTGGACCGCGCGATCATCGGTCAGAACTTGCTCGGTCAGCCCGCTCCTTATCCCAGCCGTGGCTGATATCGACGAACCCTCAAGACGGCGCGATCGAGACCGTATGCTTTCCGAAGTCATCCGCTTGAATGTTGCTTATCGCAGGGTCGGGGATCTTCGATCCGGAGACGTGCATGGCACGCGCGCGGAAGCCGCAGGAGAACGCGACCTGGATCGCCGTCGACCAGGCAACACTTGATCTGTTCGTGCAGCGCTACGGAAGCTATCGGGTGATTGCCGATGGCATCCCCGCCGGTCAGGTCACGCTTCCGCTCGCTGATAGCGGCTGCCGGATTGCGTCGTAGGTGCGTCCACAAACGCGCGCCGCAGCGATCGTGCTGGTTGTCCTGATCGCGATCGTTCTCGGGGCCGCGCTCCTCTATGCGGCAAGAGCGGTGCCTCCAGCGACCGCGAACGCATCACCGAGTCCGACTGCAACCGCGACGGCGGCCACCTCAACCCCACTCGCGACGCCCGCGAAAACGAATACTCCAGCCACGACGATCGTGACGTGCGGAACCGTTGTCGTGAACTCCATCACCGCAGGTCAGGGCTCGGGTCCAAACACCTACGAGCTGCTCTCGCCCACCGGAATCAATGTCGGCCGTTTCTTCTGGGACTCCGGCCAGCCGGCGCTTGGGACGTACATTTGCGCGAGCTTCATTCCGGGTGCACCGCTCGTCGCCTTCGACTCGCTCATCCGTCCGGGCGAGGCGGGTTACGTCGCGCAGCCTAAGGTCGCGACCGACTCCTGTGGGTCGGTGACCGCATACGCCGCGGATGGCGCGCACATGTTGGTCACGCTGACCGCTGGCGGCGTCGCCACGCAGTACAACCTTCAGTACCAGTTCATCGGCGGGACCGCACCCACGGACATCGGGGCGATGCTCTCAGCTGGTACGTCTCAGCAGCTCCTAATTACTGGCCGCCAGGTCCCGCCCGACTCTGGCTCACCGAACGCCATCAACCTGCGCGACTACAACGTCGCGCGGGTCGCCGCGTGCACGCCGACCAGCAGCGTGCCGCGGCCGGGCTTCGTGGACTCGACCGGACGTATCTCGTTCACGCTGCCGCTGGGCTGCGCGTACATCGGTCAGCCCGTCGTCGACAGCGACCAGGCGATGTGGAGCTTCGACTGCGGCGCCGCCTCGCGCGACGCACGAGGGACGTTGGCGCCGGCGCTCACGCAGCAGGGCTGGACCTCGTGCGGAGCGGTGACCGCAACCGCCACTTGGGCCAACGGCACCCACCGCTTGATCATCGCGGAGGGGTCGGGCTCATTCGGTGAGTACCCCAAGCTCACGCAGCCGGCACGGCCGGCCGCGAGCAGCTCGTGCCCATAGGTGCTGTCGTGATCTCGGCGCTTCGGACGGCGCTCTTCATCCTCGCAGCGCTTGTCGGACCGCTCGCCCAACCCGTCGCCGCAGCCTCCGAGGGCACCATCGCGCTCGAGGTCTGCGGCACGCTCAAAGGCCATCAAGCCGCGACCGCGAGCACTGCCGGAAGTCTGACGATCGGCACGCGTACCTTCGTCGTCGCACCTGGCATCCAGCCTGGCAATGGCGGCGTCCAGGTCGCGGTCGATCGCGACCTGTGCGTCGAGGGTAGCCTCGGTCGCTTCAGCAACCAGTTCGTCCGCTACCTCTTCTTCCCGCTCCCGCCCGACAGTCAGCTGTGTGGAAACGTTCAGCACTTGTCGGGCGGTGCACCTCAGCAAACCAGCGGGCCGGTGGTGATCAACGCTGACTTCGGTGCGCTGGTACTCACGCTTGGTTCCGGCCTAAGCAGGCCGGCTGAGGACGCGCGGGTGTGCTATGTCGTCGAGGTTGCGCGACCGAGCGGTGATCTCACCGCGCTCCGCTCGCAGCCCGTCACCACGACGAACCAGCGTGAGTGGATCAGCCCATGCGGCACTGTGAAGTCCTACACGCAGGCGACGCCCACCGCGGCTGGTTCGATCACGATTGGATCCGCAACGCGCGCGATCGCCGCCGGAACCAGCTACACCGGCGATCCGGCCGGCGATCGGACTGATCGAACGACGGTAGGATCGAACATGTGCCTTGAGGGAACGCTCGGGGACACGCGCGCGATCATCGACTACCTCACGACCGCCATGCCCATCGAACTCGCCGGAACGGCGTCGGAGTACACGCCGCCGGCGGGCCCGAGCGCGGGCGTGATCGTGCTGAGCTACCGCTCGCACTCCGAGTTGAGGGTTCCCCCAACGATCGCTGACGCAGTGGACCTCGGGCGTGGCTCGTACTGCTACTCGGTCGGCGTCGACGTGTTTGGTGATGCGATCGCGACCGCGCTCATTACCTGCGGCAGCGGCGGCGTGGCTGTAGGTCCGATTGCGACCGGGATCCCGTCGACCGCCGTCGCACCTGGGCCGGTTCATCAGTGCGGGAGCTTCGTATCGTACACGCCGCCCACCGCGGTTCGGTCGGGCGTGCTGGTCATCGGCTCGACGATCTATGCCGCGGCGTGGATGGGGTCCACCGGACCTGCGGGCAGCACGCCACACACGTTCAACCAAGTGATTGCGCCTGGTGTAGTCGCGGGCTCGCAGGTGTGCCTCGACGGAAACATCGCCACTTCTCAGACGGAGGCGAATCTGCTCACGGACTTCACGGTGGCCCCCGCGACCGCTGCCACTGCATCGGGCTCCCCATCGTCACCGACACCTGCCAACCCGACTGCACCGACCACTGATTCGGCCCCGCCGTGGATCCTGCCAGTTGTCGCCGGCCTCCTCGCATCGCTCGCGGCGATCCTGTGGCTGTATCGCTCGCGTCGAGCGAGGCAGTAGTGCGCGGAAGCGCGGTGCGTCGAACGCCAACCGCACCCGCGGTCGGTGTGGCTCGTGTTGCTTTGCGCGGGCGTCGTCGGTGGGTGGCCGAGCTTGTAATCGTTAGGGTTCGGCAACTCAGACGCGCTAAACACGAGCCGCGTCGAGACTGATCGCATGATCGCGAGGCGCGCTGTGCGGCGGGCGGGTTTGCGTGTCGCGTTGGAACCCAGGCGGCCCGAGAACTCCGGCTCCGTCGGTCGACCGGCGCGGCGGGCTGTCCTAGCGCTGACGCTAATCGGGCTGCTGTTCGCTGCGTGCGAAGCCGCGCCGTTGCCTTCCCCGTCGCCTACCGTCCCGTTGGCTCGCGCACAGGTCGAGCGGGTGTGGATTGATGACCCGAATTTCTTCGTCCAACTGAATGAGATGGTCATCGACGGAGACCGCGAGATCGTGGTCGGAGTCGACTTCTCGCAGATACCTCGTCACGACGAGATCGAAGCCGGGCTTCGCGCCGGCGCGCCAGGCGGAAGCGTCATCGAGTGGCCGACCGACCGGCGAGTAACAATGCGCGTTCCGGCTGGTGGGCCATTCGACATCGATCTCAGCTCGGCCGAGCCGGCTCCTCAATCGCAGACGCTGCGAGGCCCGCTGCGCCTCCACATCGACAGGCCGACCTTCGAGGTCGCGCTCTACCGGCCGAAAGACGTTCTTGCGGGATCGCTCGCACCAGGGCGGACGTGGACCGTGCACCTGGCTCTTCAGCACATTTTGTCGTTCGCCGCCGACGGCCATCGCGTACTCGTCTACCACGGACTGAGGCCCCGACGCACGGACTTCTCCATCCTCGATCTGGACAGCGGACAGAAGAGCACGCTCGCCGAACCGTTCATGCAGATGGCGAAGAACGGAACCTCATTGATGGACTGGCTCCCAGACGGTCGTCTTCTCGGCGTCGCGCATGCCACCTCGGTTGTCGGCGACACCGACGGGCAGCACCCCGTGGAGCTCCCGGGTCTCGTCGGTCAAGGCGCCTTA
>Ga0307305_10000893_pt1 | contig 11402 bp, 8 predicted proteins | sample ER_DNA_186_FD_194512 | JGI IMG/M metagenome (GOLD analysis project Ga0307305, IMG submission 194512) | Bulk soil microbial communities from the East River watershed near Crested Butte, Colorado, United States - ER_DNA_186 | ecosystem: Environmental > Terrestrial > Soil > Floodplain | place: USA... | reverse complement strand
GGCCAGCCCCCACAGGTAGGCGCGGCCGATCATGACCGCCCGCGCGCCCAGCGCGAGCGCCTTGACCACGTCGCTGCCGCGCCGGATCCCGCCGTCGAGCAGCACCTCGATCTGCCCGCCCACGGCGTCGGCCACGCCCGGCAGCGCCCGGATCGAGGCTGGGGTGCCGTCCAGGTTGTTGCCGCCGTGGTTGGACACCGAGATCGCGGTCGCCCCGATGTCAACGGCGCGGCGTGCGTCGTCGGGTCGCATGACGCCCTTGACCATGAACGGGCCACCCCACTGCTCGCGTAGCCAGGCGATGTCGTCCCAGGTCGGCGGCGGAGTCTGCATCCACTCGCCGTACACGCCGAAGAAGGTGGGCGCCGGCTCGCCCGGGGCGGCCATGTTGGGCACGGTGAGGTCGGGCAGGCCGCCGTGCCGGAGCCAGTCGCGGACGTAGGCGGGCCGCACGATGCCCTCGGGCGCGAAGCGCACTACGGCCCGCAGGTCCATCTTCTCCGGTATCGCCGGGCTGCCCCAGTCCCGGCCATTGGAGAACGACCAGTCCAGGGTCACGATCAGGCCCTTGGCCCCGGCCTGCCGGGCCCGTTCGGCGCGCTGGGTGATCTGGTCCCTGGTACCCGACCAGTAGGTCTGGAAGAACAGCTTCGGGTTGGCCTGCGCCACGGTCTCCACCGGCATGCTGCCGAACGAGCTCAGGCCCATCGCCGTGCCCGCCTCGGCCGTGCCCCGGGCCACGCCCGCCTCGCCCTCGGGGTGCACGGCCTGCACGCCGGTAGGGGACGCGATCACCGGCAGCGCGATTTCCTGTCCGAGCACCGACGTGGCCAGGACCCGGGCGGCGGGCAGGTTCGCGATCCGCGGCGGGGCGAACCGCAACTCGCCGAATGCCGCCAGGTTGTCCTGCAGCGTGACGCCCTTCTCGGCCCCGGCGACCAGCGCCATGTACACCGACCTCGGCAGCCGCCGCCTCGCCCGCCTGCGCGCCTCCTCGACCGTCTCGAACCACTCGCGTGTGCTAGCCATGGTCTCCCTCGCGCGCCGAACTCATAGCCTGACCGTCTATTTTGGCACTCAGTGACGTAACTATCCAGTCACCCTACCCCGTAGTATCCACGTTCATGTCTGCCGAGGGCAGTGGGCTCGTGCCCGGCGATCACCCCGACCGGATCAGGTGGAACGCGAAATGGGCGGCCGGGTCCGCGCCGTCCTTCATGCCTCACCCGCTGGCCGTGCGGGCACTAGCCCTGGACCTGCCCGACGGTCCGGTGGCCGACCTGGCCTGCGGTCCCTCGGGCGCGGCGCTGCTGGCCGCGGCGCAGGGGCGCCGGGTCACCGCGGTGGACGTCTCCGAGGTCGGGCTCGGACTGCTCGGCGCCGAGGCCAGGCGGCGCGGGCTCGGCCACCTGATCACGCTGGTCCATGCCGACCTGTCCACCTGGGCCCCGGAGTCGCGGTCACACGCCCTGGTGCTCTGCATTGGCTTCTGGGACACGGCAGTCTTCCGCGCGGCGGCCGCCGCGGTGGCGGACGGCGGCCTGCTGGCCTGGGAGGCCCTTACCGCCGACGCGCGCCAGAAGCATCCCGGTCTACCGCCGGAGTTCTGCGTCGGCCCAGGTGAGCCCGCCTCGCTTCTGCCTGCGGACTTCACCGTCATCGACCAGGGCGATGTTCCCCACCGCGCCCGCCGCCGCCTCCTAGCCCGCCGGCTCAGCCATATCCCCGCCCATGGCCCCGATTCTCCCGCATCTCCGGACAACCACAGCCACTGTCAGTGAAATGGGTGGGGGAGGGCGCTGCTCCTTCCGCCGGACCCGGGCGATGACCCATGGTCGCTGATCGGCCGCCGAGATACGATATCTCCCTCGGCAAGCGACGCGGAGTGATGGACATGAGCGCGGACGAATACCCCGTCTGGAAAAAGGGTGCGGAGGAATACCCGGCTCCGCTTCGGGTGGTCGGGCCTGGCGCGGTGTTCGTGGAGCACCGGCTGAGGAGCCCGCAGGTAGCGGAATCGGCCTACATCGCGCCGACGGCGGTGGTCGCCGGCGACGTTACCGTCGGTCCGCACAGCCGGGTGCTGTTCGGCGCCGTGATCACCGCCGAGGGCGGCTCGGTGGAGATCGGGGCGAACTGCGTGATCATGGAGAACGCCGTCATCCGGGGCGTGCCGAACCAGGACATGCGCATCGGTGACAACGTGCTGGTCGGCCCGCACACCCACTTGACCGGGTGCGTGATCGAGGGAGACACCCGGATCGCGACCGGCGCCGTGGTATTCAACGGCGCCCGCATCGAAACCGGCGCGGAGGTGGAGTTCCACGCGGTGGTCTACGTCAATACCGTCGTCCCCGCGGGGATGGCGGTCCCGATGGGCTGGTTCGCGGGCGGAGAGCCCGCCGAACTCGTGCCGCCGGATGACTGGGACCGTATCCGCGCCATCATGGGCCCGCTGGACTACCCGGGCACGGTCTTCGGCGTGGGAGCCCGCGAGGCCCCGATGCCGGACGTGGCCCGTCGCTACGCCCGGGGACTAGCCCTGCACCACAATGATCACATTATCCCCGATTATGGCCATACACCCTCCCGCGAAGGCTGACCTGCGGCGCTAGCGGCCTGCCGCTGTTGCGCCCACTGGGTGATGTCGCGGCGCTCGATGGCGGCGGCCATGAGGTCGGGAAAGGCGTCCGGGGTGCAGGCGAACGCGGTTACCCCGAGCCCGGCCAGCGCGGCGGCGTTGTCGTGGTCGTAGCCGGGGGCGCCGTCGTCGGACAGCGCCAGCAGGACGATCACCTGCGCGCCCGCGGCGGTCATGTCCGCGATCCGGCGCAGCATCTGGTCCCGGTTGCCGCCCTCGAACAGGTCGCTGATCAGGACGAAGATCGAGGCGGCCGGGCGGGTGATGAGCCGCTGGCAATAAGCCACAGCCTGGTTGATGTCGGTGCCGCCGCCGAGCTGGGTGCCGAACAGCACGTCGACCGGGTCGCTGAGCTGGCCGGTCAGGTCCGCGACCGAGGTGTCGAAGGCCACCACCGAGGTGCGCAGCGACCGGATCGAGGCCAGCACCGCGCCGAACACCCCCGCGTACACCACGGAGGACGCCATCGAGCCGCTCTGGTCCAGGCAGAGGATGACGTCGCGGGCGACCGCCTGCTGCTTCCTGGCGTACCCGACCAGCCGCTCGGGCACGATGGTCCGGTGCTCCGGCAGGTAGTTCCGCAGGTTGGCGCGGATCGTCCGGTCCCAGTCGATGTCGGCGGGCCGCCGCGGCCGGTTCGTCCGGCTGGCCCGGTTCAGCGCCCCGGTCACCGCCGAGCGGGTCCGCTGGCTCAGCCGCCGCTCCAGGTCCCTGGTCACCGTGCGGACCACGGCGCGCGCCGATTCCCTGGCCTGCTCGGGCATCACCCGGTTCAGCGACAGCAGCGTGCCCACCAGGTGCACGTCCGGCTCGACCGCCTCCAGCATCTCCGGTTCGAGTAGCAGCCGGGTCAGACCCAGCCGCTCGATGGCGTCCTTCTGCATGACCTGGACCACGCTGACCGGGAAGCACGTGCGGATGTCGCCGAGCCAGCGAGCCACACGCGGAGCCGACGCGCCGAACCCGGCCTGCCGCCGCAGAAAGCCCTGCTCGACGCCGCCCCCGCCGCCGTCGCTGTCGTACAGCGCGCCGAGGGCCGCGTCGACACGCGCGTCGCCGCCGTCCAGCGGCATCGCGACCCCTGCCTCGCCGAGGACGAGGCGCCAGCGGCGCATCCGCTCGTCAGGGCCGTCGGTCATGACGTCACCATCGGCGGCCAGCCGAGGATCAGGGCGGCGGCCCCTGCCGCCAGCGCCGCCCGTTCGGAGTCGAGATCCTCGCCGGCCTCCGCGACCACGACGGGGCCGCGGCCGCTGCCGTCGAGAAGCGCCGCCTTCTGCCCGATCGCCCGCCGTTCCGGCGGTGCGAACTCGCCGAACGTCCGGCGCAGCGCGGGCAGGACCGCGGTGAAGGCGTCCGCGCTCAGCCCGGCCAGCCAGCCGTCGGCCAGGGCGAGCAGCTTGTCGTCGTGCACGAGCAGCAGGCCACTGCCGGCCAGGAACCCCTCGGCCCAGCCCGCGGCGGCCGGGGCCGGCACGGCGGCCGACAGCGCCCGCGACATCCGCAGGCCCGCCTCGTCCGCGCTGACCCGGGCCGCGTCGAGCAGCAGCCGGGTCAGCCGCCCGGAGATCACCGGGGGGCAGCGCGAGACCAGACGGCCCAGCGTGTCCAGCCAGCGCTCACGGCTCGTCGCGTCGGCGAGCAGCCCGGTGGCCGCGTGCACCGCGTCGATGCGCTCCCGCATGGCCCGTTCGGCCGTCTCGTCCAGGGACGTCACCGCGGCCGGCAGGCCCGCGCAGATCCTGGTGATCATCTCGACGGCGACGTCGCCCAGCCGGGCCGGGTCGGTGCCGCGCACGTCGCCGTACCTGGCCGCGCGGACCAGCGCCGGCAGCGCCGCCATCAGGTGGGTCACATCGGTGTCGAGCGCGGCGCGGTCCCTGACCGCCGCGAGCACCTCGGCCAGGGCGTCGCCGAGGTCCGCGAGCAGGCACTGCTCGGTCAGCGCGGTCAGGACGTCGAGGGCGGTCGCGTCGGCCGCGATCGACCTCGCTCGCTGGGTGGCGGCCGCCGCGACCGTGCTGCCCCACATGCTCGCCTCGATCAGGGCCAGGTCGAGCTCGGGCCGCCAGGTCAGCTGCCAGCTCTCCCGGAACGTCCCGATGTTCCTGGTGCGGCCCTGCTGCGTCCTGCCCCACGGCACGTCGAGCAGGGCGAGCCGGTAGAGCAGGCGGCTGCGGGCCAGGTCGTTCGGCTTGCGGAGGTCCAGGTCGTAGTCCCGGGGCTCCGGCCCTATGACCTCGGGCCGTAGCTTCAGGCGGCGCTGCTGATCGGTCAGGTCGCGCTGGAGCGGCACCATGGGGGTGGCGGGCGGCACCGTGCCGAGCCGCTCGCCCACCACGAGCTTGCGCTGGATCAGCGCGACGAGCAGGTCGCTGCCCTCGCACAGCACCGCGTGTGCGGCCTCGGTGACCTCCTCCAGGCCGGCCAGCGGACGGCCGCGCAGCGCGGCGAGCGCCGTGGCGAGCCGAACGGACTCGATCACGTGCGCCGATGACGCCGGGACGCCGTCGGCGCGCAGGACGGCGGCGGCCCGGGCCAGCCACCGCTCGATGGGCTGGCCGGGTGACGAGAACAAGTGGTCGTACCAGCCGGGGGAACGGATGCCTGCCCCGTAGCCCGAGGCGTAGGACAGCCGCCCGTAGGTCCACGGCACCCAGGTCATAGCGGCCTTCACCTTCGGCAGGCCGCGCAGCAGCCGGTCGTCGGAGGCCGCTGACGGCATCTGCCGCAGGGCCGGAACGTGCCAGGCGCCGCAGACCACCGCGATCCGCTCGAAGCCTTCCCTGGCCGTCCGGCGCAGCACCCGGCGCATGTATGCCTCGCGGACCGCGTCCCGTGAATCGAGGTCCTCGGCGTCGGCTCGCAAGATGGCAATCGCCTCCGCCAGCGCGTCGAAGACCGCGGGCCCGGGGACGTGCTCCACCACGTCCTCCCACCAGCGCTCCGGGTCGTCGTACCCGGCCACGGCGGCCAGGTCGCTCACCGGGTCGCTGCGCCGCCGCGGCTCCGGCTGCTCCTCCCCGGCCGCCTTGCGGGCGAGCTGATGCGCGGCCGGCAGGTCGCAGAACCGGACCGGGACGCCCGCGTCCAGCGCGTACGTGATCGCCTGCCACTCCGGCGAGAACACCGCGAACGGCCAGAACGCCGCCTGCCGCGGCTCCCCGGGCACGTAGCCGAGCAACGCTACCGGCGGCCGCATCTCCGGGTCCGCGGCCAGCGCGACCAGGTCGTCGGCCTCCGGCGGACCCTCGATCAGCACGATGTCGGGGCGCTGCCCGGCCAGCGCGGCCCGCAGCGACCGCGCCGATCCGGGCCCGTGGTGCCGGATCCCGTAGACGAGCGTGGTCATCCGGCGGCGTCGCGGCAGGCGCGGTAGAAGTCGCTCCAGTCGTCCCGGTCCCTGACGACCGTCTCCAGGTACTCGCGCCACACCGCCCGGTCCGCGACCGGGTCCTGCACGACGGCGCCGGTGATGCCGCCCGCCACGTCGGCCGGCCGCAGCACCCCGTCGCCGAAGTGCGCGGCCAGCGCCAGGCCGCTGGTGACCACCGAGATCGCCTCCGCGGTGGACAGCGTGCCGCTCGGCGACTTGACCTTGGCCCGGCCGTCCTCGGTGACGCCCTGGCGAAGCTCGCGGAAGACGGTGACCACCCGCCTGATCTCGTCCGCCCCGTGCGTCGTCTCCGGCAACCCGATCGAGCGGCCCAGCTCGGCGACCCGGCGGGCGACGATGTCCACCTCCTGCTCGGCCGAGGCGGGCACCGGGAGCACCACCGTGTTGAACCGCCTGCGCAGCGCGCTGGACAGGTCGTTCACGCCGCGGTCCCGGTCGTTGGCGGTGGCGATGACGTTGAAGCCGCGGACCGCCTGCAACTCGGTGCCGAGCTCGGGAACCGGCAGCGTCTTCTCCGACAAGATGGTGATCAGCGCGTCCTGCACGTCCGACGGCATCCGGGTCAGCTCCTCGACCCGGGCGATCTGGCCGCCCGCCATCGCCCGCATCACCGGGCTCGGCACCAGCGCGTCCCGGGACGGCCCCTCGGCGATCAGCCTGGCGTAGTTCCAGCCGTACCTGACCGCCTCCTCGGCGGTGCCCGCCGTGCCCTGCACCATCAGCGTGGAGTCGCCGGAGACGGCCGCGGCCAGGTGCTCGGACAGCCACGTCTTGGCCGTGCCCGGCACGCCGAGCAGCAGCAGCGCCCGGTCGGTGGCCAGCGTGGCCACCGCGACCTCGATGAGGCGGCGGGAACCGATGTACTTCGGCATGATCACGGTGCCGTCGGGGGCCGCGCCGCCCAGCAGGTACACGGTCACCGCCCACGGGGACATCCGCCAGCCCGGCGGCCGCGGCCGGTCGTCGGCCGCGGCCAGCGCGTCCAGCTCGGCCCGGTGCTCCTGCTCCGCGTGCGGCCGCAGGACCGCGTCCCCGGGCTCAGCCAGCACTGTCGTCATAGTTCCAGCTCCTTCAGCATGTCGAAGCGAAAGCGCAGCACGCTGATCGCGTCGCGGATGGGCGGCGGTATCTCCGCGGCCGGGCCGGCCGTCGTCTCCCGCGCGCAGCGCGCCGGATCGGCCCGCCGGGACAGTTGGCGCAGCGTCTCCGCGCCGAACAGGGTGCCGGTCGGCCCGCCCGCCAGGGCCCAGTCGACCAGGGCGGTCATCCAGTCCTGGTCGCGCTGGGCCATCGCCGCCCGCGACCAGCCGGTGAACAGCACCGGTGCCCAGGCGCCCGACGGCACGGCGAGGATCTGTTCCGCCGTCCGGCCGAACTGACCGGTCCATGTACGCAGCGGTGTCCTGGCCAGCACCTCGTGCAGGAGGTGGGTCCGGCCGTCCATCTCCGCCAGGCCGCCGCCGCGGCGGGACGTCACGCCGTCCCGCCGCATGGCGGCGTCGCAGCCGGCGGGCGGGGTGACGATCAGCCTGGTGCCGCGCACGCCCCGGTCGATGCGCAGGCAGCCGGCGGCGCGGCGCGCCATCCGCTGCCCGAGGGCGGACCCGGGCAGCCGGGCCAGCAGGTGCGCGGCCCAGCCGCGTACCTCGGCGTCGCGCTCGTCCAGCGCGGCCTCGAGCAGCGGCTCATCGGCCAGGCTCAGCCCCTGGTTCGCCAGCACGGACAGGAACATGACCCGCTCCGGCCCGGCCGCCGCCCAGCTCTGGGTGATCAGTTCCCGGGCGGCGGCGGGATCGCGAGCCCGCAGCGCGGCCAGGTAGCCGCGCCGCTGGCTCTTACCGCCCAGCCGCCAGGTATCGTCGCCGGACTCGGTGAGCGCCGTGATGAACGTCCAGTCCGGGTTGAGCCGGGCCAGCCACCGTGCCCGTGCCCCGCCTGCCGCGGCCGACAGGCGGCGCAGTTCAGGGTCGGACGGCGAGACCCGCCGGACCCGGTCGAGCAGCGCGGGCAGCAGACGAGGCGGGACCCGGCGGCCACGGGCTACCGCCGCGGTCAGCCACTCGGCCAGCAGGTCCGGGTGCTCGCCGCCGATCATCCGGGCGAGCCGGCGGCCAGCGGCCGGGCTGACCGCGGGAGCCGGGTCCGGTTCGGCGGCGGGGAGCGGCTCGGCCTGGAACCCTGATCCGGCCGGACGGATCAGGGTTCCGCCCCGGCGCGCGACCGTCAGCAGCGCGGCCCGGTCGAGCAGCAGGGCGGCGGGATCGCCCGGGACGGCGTCGGCCCGGACGGGCAGGCCAGTGACGGCGGGCGCGGGAACCTCGGCCCGTTCGGTACCGATCAGGCTCGCGGTGACCAGGTCCTGCCATTCGCTCACAGCGGTACCGCCCGTCCGGCCTCGTCCCAGGCGGTCAGCGGCCACAGGCCGCGCGGGGTCCACTCGCCGGCCAGCGTCACCGGGTGGCCGCCGGAGAGCGCGAATAGCGGCCAGCAGTCGCCGGCCCCCGGGTGCAGCGGCAGGCTGCCGCCGTCCGCGCCGCGGACGGCAAGTGCGGGGGCGCGGACCGGGATGATCTCCACGACGGCGAGCCAGCTGTCCAGCCAGGGATCGGCGGCCAGCGCCGCCGCGTACCCGCCCAGCAGCCCGGCGATCGTGCCGCCATCCGGCGGCCCTGCGTCGAGCGGCGCTCCGCCGGACGCGCCGCCGGCGGAGTCGTCGGGGTCGTCGTGCCTGGCCAGCACGGCCGCGCGCAGCGGGACCGCGCCCGGGTAGAACACCAGGTCCGCGTCGGCGTCGGCGCCGACGGCCAGCGAGTCGTCGAGCGCCTGGCCCGCCGCCGCGAAGCTGAGCAGCAGCGCGTCCCGGCCGGTCTTGCGGCCGCGCAGCCAGGTCCGGCGGGTCCGGATCCGGTCCTGCTCGAGGTCGCGCCGGGCCAGCACCTGCCAGTGGTCCCTGATCGGCTGCCCGCCGGCCAGCACGTCGGCCTGGCGGAGGCTGAAGCCGATCCTGGACCGGACGGTGTCCCGCAGCGGCGGCGGCAGCTCGGCCTGCCGGCGGTAGGCGACGGCGAGCAGGTGCAGGAGCGCGTATTCCTCGAGCAGCCGGCCGTCCCAGCCCGCCCCCGAGTGCGGGACCGAGGCGAGGGCCCGCAGACGCTCGGCCAGGCCGGGGGCCTGCGCGTCGACCATCCGGGCGGCGATGTCGTCCCAGTGGGCGTAGCCGGCCTGCTGGCTGGCGGCCAGGCCCTGCCGCACCTGGTCGCACAGCCACCGGTCGAGCTCGGCCAGGCCGGACGCGACCCTGGTCTCGCGCTGCTCGGCGCGGCGGGCCGCCGCCCTGGGGTCCTTGGGCTCGGCCTGCTCGCCGGCTGGAGCGCGGTTCGCCCGGGAAGCCCGGGCGATGAGCCAGGAACCGGCCCAGTCGGGCGGACCGGCCGCGTCGTCTGGCACCGAACCTTCGGACCAGAGCAGCATCAGGGCCAGCACGTGCTTGCACGGGAACTTCCGGCTGGGGCACGAGCACCGGTACGCCGGGCCGGACAGGTCGACCACGGTGCGGTACGGCGCGGAGGCGCTGCCCCGGCATTCCCCCCATACCGCGTCGGCTCCGGCCGCGGCGCCGGTCGCCGGCCAGGCGCGGCCGGACGCCAGCGACAGGGCGGTCCGTTGCGACGGCGCGTCGGGAGCCAGCGCAAGTACTCGCTCGCGATCCCAGCGTTCGGCCACGCTCGAAACCCTAGCCTGTGGTACTGACATTCGAAGAGGGTTCGGCGCCGGGTAGGCTCGGGGCCGCCGAGCTGCCCGCCGCCGAGATCATCGAGCGGCTGCGCGGGTAATTCCTCCGGCGCCAGGCGGGCATACCCGGGGCGGTCGCGAGGTTGACGCGTCTTGGGAGAACGGAGGCAGGCTGGTGAAGGCAGTACGGTTCGACGAGTACGGCGACATCGACGTCCTCAAGGTGGTCGACGTGCCGACCCCGGTGCCGGGACCGGGCCAGGTACTGGTCCAGGTCAAGGCGGCCGGGATCAACCCGGGCGAGGCCAAGATCCGCGAGGGCCTGCTGCACTCCCGGTGGCCGGCCACGTTCCCGTCCGGGCAGGGCAGTGACCTGGCCGGGGTGGTGGCTGCGACCGGAGCCGGCGTGACCGGCTTCGCGACCGGGGACGAGGTCATCGGCTACACCGACAACCGGGCCAGCCAGGCCGAGTACGTCGTGGTCGAGGAGCAGAACCTGACCGCCAAGCCCGCGGGCGTGCCGTGGGAGGTCGCCGGGGCGCTGAACGTCGTCGGCGCGACCGCCTATGCCGCGGTCCGCGCCGTCGCGCTGACCAAGGGCGACACCGTGGTGGTCTCCGGCGCCGCGGGCGGGGTCGGCTCGCTGGCCGTCCAGCTCGCCAGGCGGGCCGGCGCGACCGTGATCGGGCTGGCCAGCCCGGCGAACCACGACTGGCTGGCCGGGCACGGGGTGATCCCGGTGGCCTACGGCGACGGGGTTGCCGACCGGATCAGGCAGGCGGCGGGCAAGGTCGACGCGTTCATCGACACGTTCGGCGCGGACTACGTGGAGCTGGCCCTTCAGCTCGGCGTGGAGCCGTCCCGGATCGACACCATCGCCGATTTCGAAGCGGTGACCAAGTACGGCGTCAAGGGCGACGGCAACGCGGTCGGCGCCAGCGCGAGCACGCTAGCCGAGCTGGCCGCGCTGATCGCGGACGGCCAGCTCGAGGTGCCGATCGCCGCGACGTACCCGCTCGGCCAGGTCCAGGAGGCCTACCGGCGGCTGGCCAGCGGCCATATTCGCGGGAAGATCGTCCTGACGTTCTGAACGCGGGCACAGTCGCGTAGTGTCGTGTTATGGGCGAGATGCTGCCGTTGTTCCCGCTCGGCGCGGTGCTCTACCCCGGCATGCTGCTGCCGCTGCACATCTTCGAGGAGCGGTACCGGCAGCTCGTCAGCGACCTGCTCGACGGGGCCGAGCCGCGCCGGTTCGGCGTGATCGCGATCCGCAAGGGACGCGAGACCGGTATCGACGGCGTGCGTTCGCTCTACGAGATCGGCTGCACCGCCACCGTGCGCCGGGTGGAGCGGCACGAGGACGGCCGGTTCGACATCGTCACGGTCGGCACCCAGCGGTTCCGGCTGCTCGGGCTCGACCAGACGCGGCCGTACCTGCAGGGAGAGGTCGAGCTGCTCAGCGAGGAGCCGGCCGACCCGGCGGCGGCCGGGCCCGCCGTGCGGCTGATCCAGGCGGCGTTCCGCGAGTACCTGGACACGCTGACCGAATGGGGCGGCGCCACGGTCCGGATCGAGGAACTGCCCGACGAGCCGGAACTGCTCTCCTTTATCGTCGCCGCCGCCATGATCATC
>Ga0307305_10000891_pt1 | contig 11409 bp, 7 predicted proteins | sample ER_DNA_186_FD_194512 | JGI IMG/M metagenome (GOLD analysis project Ga0307305, IMG submission 194512) | Bulk soil microbial communities from the East River watershed near Crested Butte, Colorado, United States - ER_DNA_186 | ecosystem: Environmental > Terrestrial > Soil > Floodplain | place: USA... | reverse complement strand
GGTTGCGGGGGGGGGGGGCCCCCGTGTGGGGGCGCCCGCCCCCGACCCTCGCCCGAACATCCTGGTCGTCCTGACGGACGACCAGAGCCTCGACACGTTGCCGACGGAGCCTCCGGCCATGCCGTGGCTCCAATCCCAGCTGCAGGACCCCAATGGCCATTGGGTGTGGTTCCCGAACGCGATCGCGTCGACCCCGCTCTGCTGTCCCTCCCGGGCGACGATCCTCACCGGTCAGTTCGACACGCGAACGCACGTCCGCGACAACGGCGGCGGCCCCTCACTCGACGACACGAACACGCTCCCCGTGTGGTTGCACCGAGCCGGGTACACGACCGCGTTGGTCGGGAAGTACCTCAACTTCTACCCATGGGGTCGCGCGCCGTTCGTTCCCCCCGGCTGGGATCGCTGGTTCGCGAAGGAGAACGCGAACGAGTCGACGTCGTACTACGACTACGACGTCGTCGACGGAGGGTACGTCAGGCACTACGGTGCGACCTCCTCCGCGTATGCCACCGACGTCCTCGCCGGTGCCGCCGATGCGTTCGTGCGCGGTGCGCCGACCGACCGTCCCTGGTTCCTCTATTTCGCGCCGAACGCGCCGCACACGCCGTGGATCCCGGCGGACCGCTACCGCGACGCATCGGCGGGCGTTTCCCCACCGATGCCGTCGCTCGCCCAGATGAACGATGTGCGGGGCAAGCCGGGCTACGTCACCTCGCGCCCGCCGCTGACGGGCCCTCAGGTGGAGGCGTTCCGTCACGACGATCTCCGCGAGCGGGCGATGCTGCGATCGGTGGATGACGCGATCCGTTCGCTGGTCGATACCGTCGCCGCCCGCGGCGAGCTCGATCGGACCGTGATCGTGTTCCTCACCGACAATGGGTACGAGTTCGGACTGCATCGTCTGGAGGGCAAGCGCTATCCGTACGAGCCGTCGATCCGGCTCCCGTTCGCGATCCGGGCACCGTGGTCGGTCGCTCGGACCGACCCGACCCTCGTCGCGAACGTCGATCTCGCCTCGACGATCTCCGAGCTCGCGCGGGTGCGGCCGGAGCTCCCGCAGGACGGCATCAGCCTGGTTCCGGCGCTGGAAGGCCGGCCCATCGCGGCTCGGCCGGGGGTCTGGCTCGACTGGGGTGGAGACGCGAACGTGCCGGCGTGGTCCGGCGTCAGGACGGCCATCTATACCTACGTTCGGGACGCCGACGGAACCGAGGAGCTCTACCGCAACGCCGATGATCCACTGCAGCTCCGGAACCTGGCCTCGGATCCGCAGGAGCGCGCGGTCCTGGATCGTTTGGAACGGCTGACCGATTCCCTCGCGGTGCCGGAAGGCGGCCGGTAGACTCCGCGCGATGCAGCAGGCACCCGGCCCGCACCTCCGGCCTGCATCGCCGCGCGGTCCGACACGTCGGCAGCTCGCCTGGCGTCGGGGAAGTGCAGCCGTGTTCGTGGTTGCGTTCCTCGTCGCCGCCTGGCAGTTCTGGCCTTCGAGCGGTGGCGCAACGAGCTCGCGGAAGAGCCGTTCGCCGACGACCGCGAGCCCCGGCCCCTCGAGTCCAACCCCGGCACAGGTCGGCCCCGATAGTCCGATCAAGCACGTGATCTTCTTGGTCAAAGAGAACCATTCGTTCGACAACTACTTCGGCAAGTATCCGGGCGCCGACGGCGCGACCGTCGGCAAGACGCTGCAATGCGACAACAACCTGGCGCCGGGACCGAACGTCCCGCTCAGCCCGGCGCCGTACGTCTACCCCCACGACCTCGGACACGCGTTCGATCCCGGGCTGATCTCGATCGACGGCGGCAAGATGGATGGGTTCAACTGTGTGACGCTGGGTGACGATCTCACCGGGTACACGCAGTTCGACCGGAGCACGTTGCCGGTGTACTGGGCCCTGGCCGATCGCTTCGTATTGGCGGATCACTTCTTCACATCGATGTTCGGACCGACGTTCCCCGAGCACCTGTACACGGTCGCGGCACAGTCGTACGGGATCGTCGACAACAAGTCGACGACCGATCATCCCGGCAACTACTGCGATGATCCGACGGAATACACGAAGCGGTTCCCGATCGAGAAGCTCTCACAGAACGACATCAACACCATCATGGATCTGGAGGATCACCGGGACGACGATCCTTCGAGCTTGTTCAAGATCGCGCAGTACTGGGTTGACACCCGCACGTGTGTGAACATCAAGACCCTCCCCGACGAGCTCGAGCAGGCCGGCATCACGTGGAAGTACTACGCGAACCCCGACGTGTGGATGAACGCGCTCCAGGCGATCCGCCACATCCGGAACGGGCCGCTCTGGAGCAAGGTGCAACCGCCGGACACGATCCTGCAGGATCTCCAGAACGATTCGCTCCCGGCCGTGTCCTGGCTGATCCCCCCCGAGGGCGATCCGAACGAGCATCCGGGCGCGGGCGTCAACATCTGCGATGGTGAGAACTGGACCGTCCAGTATCTGAACGCGATCTTCCAGAGCGATGCGTGGCCGAGCACGGCCATCGTGATCGTTTGGGACGACTTCGGCGGGTTCTACGACCATGTGAAGCCGCCTCACTACGACATCATGGGACTCGGTCCGCGCACGCCCGCCCTGATCATCTCCCCGTACACGCGCGCCGGCGAGAACGCGGCCGGCGGCTCGATCGATTCCACCGTCTACGAGTTCTCCTCGGTGTTGCGCTTCGTCGAGCAGCTCCATGGGCTCAAGCCGCTGACCGATCGCGATGCCCAGGCGTCGCCGCTCGCGGGCGCCTTCGATTTCTCCCGGCCACCGCGGCTCGGCACCCCCGATCTCCAAGAGCGCACCTGCCCGTCGTCGTGAACCGGCGGTTCGTTGCCGTCGCGCTCCTGGCCGTTGCCCCCTTGATGATCGCGGCTACGGATCCGCAGGGCGATGCGGTGCGATGCACGGGGGTTACGGGGGGCGGCCATCCGCCCGATCTCGTCGGCGCACTCGGCTGGCTCGGGGAAGAGGGCTCCTCCGCCGTCTGGCAGCTCTCATTCGCCCGCCCGCTCGCGGTCCCCGACCCGGAGGAGCCGGCGTTCCGGGTCGACATCCTGGTCCACGACCCGACGATCCCGGCGCTCTCTTTCGACGACTACCGGCACGTCAACCGGATCGTCCGGTTCGACGCGACGGCGAAGAACGCGCCGCTCGCGCTCTTGTTCCTGCCCGAAGGCGGATCGGCGCCGTTCAACCCGCCGATCGTGGACGGACGCACCCTCACGATCCAGGTTCCGGGCAGGTTGCTGCTCGGGGAGGATCAGTACGGCAAGGTCGATCTGACGCGTCTGCGATGGAGCGTGGTGGTGCGGGACGGAGGCCGGTGCGATCTGCTGGGCGATGGGGTCCCCACCTTGCAGATGGCGGCCGCCCCACCACCGACGTCATCGCCGACCGCAAGCGGCGTCCCGTCGGCGACGCAGGCCCCTTCGGGTTCGAACGTCGCTGTCGTTGCGGTCGCGGTGATCGCCGTCGCAGTCCTGGCGCTCCTGAGCCTGGTGGGGATCAGGCGTCGACGGTGATCCCCTGTTCCAGCTGGAGCTCGCTCAGGAGCTCGTCCACGCCCGCGGCGATCTTCGCACGCCACCACCGCTGTCCCTCATCGTCCAACGTGTAGATGGGGTCGTAATAGTGGTACCGGCGCGTGAGCGCCTCCGGGTCGTCGGCTTCGATCCCCGTGCGGTAGTTCTTCCGCCAGTACGAGATGCCCCGCGTGTGATCGTAGTCATCGGTCATGTGCACCCAACGCTTGCCCACGAACGGGACGTCGCAGACGAAGCGCGGGGTGGCGAACCCGGGGAGGTACCCGATGATCGAGTGCTGGAGCTCCTGCGCTTCACGGACCGCGAGCCGCCAGTGCTCGGCGTTCGGGATCATGTCGCACATGTAGAAGTAGTACGGAAGGATCTTGCCGTAGTCCAGGAGCGTGAAGCAGAGCTCGAGCAGCTGCGCCGGCGTGGTGTTGACCCCGCGCAGCAAGACTCCCTGGTTCCGAACATCGCGGTACCCCATATCGAGCAGTGCGCGAACGGCCTTCCCGACGAGCGGCGTCACCTGCTGGGCGGCGTTGACGTGCGTGTGGAAGGCGATATCGACGTCGCGCTCCCGGGCGCGCGTCGCGACCGCCTCGTACGCCGCGAGGACGTCGTCCTGCAAGAAGTGCTGCGGGATGCCCATCAGCCCCTTCGTGGCGATCCGGATGTCCCGGATGTTCTCGATGTCCATCAGGTCGAACAGCCACGCCTGGAGGCGCTTCGCCGGGACGTTCGCCATGTCGCCACCGGACACCACGACGTCGCGGACCTGCGGGGTCGTGCGAAGGTAATCGAGCATCGCGCCCCAGCGGTCGTTCTGCTTCATCTCGAACTTGTACTTCAGGACCTGCAGCGTGTCGTTGCCGACGAGGTCCATCCTGGTGCAGTGACCGCAGTACTGCGGGCACGTGGGGATCAGCTCGGCGAGGACCTTGGTGGGATAGCGATGGGTGAGCCCTTCGACGGCCCACATGTCGGCCTCGTGCAGCGAGTCGCGTGAAGCCATCGGGTGGCTCGGCCACTCCGGCTCGCGTTCGCTGTAGCCGGGGGCCATGTAGCGGCGCACGGGGTCGGATCGAAGATCCTCCTCCCGCATCGTGTTGATCATCTGCGGGGGGATCAGCATGGACATCGTCGCGCGCTCCTGCTGGTCGCGTTCGATGTCGCCGAGCAGCTCGTCGTCGAGGTGGTCGCCGAGGGCCTCCTTGAACTCCTTGAGGTTCTTGACGGAGTGCGCCCGCTGCCATTGGGCGGACTCCCACTGCTCGGCCGTGACGTCCCGGTAGCCCGGGAGCCGGGTCCAGTCCGGCTCGACGAACGGACGCTCGAGCGGATACCGGAAGGGCTGCGTCGAAGCGTGGGCGTGGGGCTCGCGATGGCTGGGTCGAACGTTCGACGCCTGCGGGTGGAACTCGACGGTCACTTCGGTCACCCCCCTCGAGGATCGCCCTGCCGCGGTGAGGTATATCGCGGTCTGAAGGGACGTTCAGCGGGAACAACCCATGATACCCGGCGAACATCCGGTGAACACGCCGAGAAACCGAAGGATCTTCGGTTGGAGCGAGGACCGCGTCAGCGACGCCCGCGACCGCCGAAGTTCTGGCCGTCGCGCCGTGGCCGGCGCTGATCCCGGATCTCCGGGCCCTTCTTCGGCAGGCGAGCCTTCATCGGCGCATGGCCCGTCCGCTCGAACCGGATCTTGAGGTAGTCGGCGGTCAGGTTCCGCTCGGTCTCACGCCATCCGTTGGCCAGGAGGTGCTGCAGCCGCGCGGCCGCCGTCTTCCGGAGCTTGTCGGTGCCCGGGACCCGCACGTACAGGCGCTCGTGGAGGACTTCCTTGTAGTCGGACATGCTCGCGAAAGGGTAGCAGGCGACCCGAAGGGACCCTCCGGGGGACGACCTTCAGCCCCCGAACGGCCCTGCCGATGGTTCCTCCGTGAGCGGGGCCCAGACGAACGGGGGCGGCCCGGTCGCGCCCGTCGCCGGCCTCCTCGGCCGTCTGGCCGGAGGCGATTGGCAGACCGAGCTGGATGCGGCGCTTGCGGCCGTTGGTATCGCGCTGCGCGTCGATCGCTGCTACGTCTTCCAGAACCTGCGAGGACCCGACGGCCGATTGTGGATGGATCTGCGGGGCGAGTGGGATGCGCCCGATATCCGCCCCCTCTTCGCGGACCCGAAGAACCATCTGCATCCGTACTTCCCGGACTTCCAGCGGTGGATCGACGTCATGAGCGACGCCCGCGAGATCAACGGACCCGTCCGTGAGTTCGAAGACGCCGCCCGGCGTGCCCTGGAGGCCGAGGGCACGGTCGTCACGTGGCAGGTCCCCGTCCTCGTGGGCGGCGAGTGGTGGGGGTTCGTGGGCATCGATCTCTGCTCGGAGCGACCGCTCCAGCGATCCCACGGCGACGTGGTCCGTGCCGTCGCCGCGTCGCTGTCGGCTTCGGCGACCCGGCAGCGCGCGGACGAGGATGCCCGGCTGCGAGAGGACCTCTATCGCGCGATGATCGAACGCGGCCCCGCGATCACCTACATCGACGGGATCGAGGAGAGCGCCCCCACGATCTTCATGAGTCCCCAGGTGACCCAGCTCCTCGGCTACACCCCGGAGGAATGGATCGCGGACCCCGAGATGTGGCCTCGATCGCTCCATCCCGACGACCGGTCGCGGGCCCTGGCGGAGAACGCTCGCCACAACGAGACCGGCGAGCCCTTCCGTCTGGAGTACCGGCTGTTCGCCAAGGACGGTCACGTGGTCTGGGTGCACGACGAGGCGATGATGGTCCGGGACGAGCGAGGCATGCCCCGGTACTCCCACGGCGTGATCATGGACATCTCGGACCGCAAGCGGACCGAGGAGCTGGGAGCTTTCCAGGCGTACCACGACGAGCTGACCGGCTTGCCCTCACGCGCGATGTTCGAGGAGCTGCTCGAGCTCTCGGTCGGGCGGGCGAGGCGCCACGATGGGTCGGTCGCCGTCCTGAGCGTCGATCTCAACGAGTTCCGGCTCGTCAACGATTCGCTCGGGCACCAGGCCGGCGACGCGCTCCTGTCGGCGGTCGCCGACCGGCTGCGCGACGCGACGCGTGAGACGGATCTGGTCGCACGCCGAGGCGGCGACCAGTTCCTCCTGTTGCTCGCCGACCTCGACCGCGATGACGGCGCGATCGACAGCGCCGTCATGCGGGCGCAGGTCGTCGCGCAGCGCATCCAGGACTCGTTGGCTGCGCCCTTCCGCGTCGACGGCACGGAGGTCTACGTCGCCGCGAGCATCGGCATCAGTCTGTTCCCCAACGACGCTGCCGACACGGGAACCCTGCTGCGGAACGCCGAGACCGCGATGTACGAGGCCAAGCGCAACGGCCGGTCGGGATTCGTCCTGGCTCCCCGGAGCGCGCTCGACTCCTCGGCGAAGCTGGCGTTCGTCACCCGGCTCCGGAAGGCCGTGGAGCTGCAACGATGGGTGCTGCACTACCAGCCGGTGGTCGACCTCGACAGCGGACGGATGCTGGGTGTGGAGGCGCTGATCCGGTGGGTCGAGCCCGACGGGACGATGGTTCCTCCGAACGACTTCATCCCGCTCGCCGAGGAGCTCGGGCTGATCGAACAGATCGGCGATTGGGTCGTGCGGGAGCTCACGTACCAGGTCCAGGCGTGGCGCGAGCTCGAGATCGACCTGGAGGTCGGGTTCAACCTGTCCCCGCGGCAGTTCTGGCAGCCGGACCTCGCGATGAGGATCCAGCGCGAGTTCCGCGCGGGTGGCGTGGATCCGTCGAAGGTCCTCGTGGAGGTCACCGAGTCCTCAGCGATGATCGATCCCGACCGCGCGCAGGCGATCCTCCGCGAGTTGCACGACGCGGGGTTCGCGATCGCGATCGACGATTTCGGTACCGGGTACTCATCGCTCTCGCGGCTCCGCGACATGCCGGTCAAGGTGCTGAAGATCGACCGGTCGTTCGTCAGCGGCGTCCACGACGATCGGCAGGCCCGCTCCATCGTCAGCGCGTTCCTGGAGCTCGCGGACGGGCTCGACATCGTGACCCTCGCCGAGGGGATCGAGACGCTCGAGGAGCTCGAGTTCCTGCGGGAGCGAGGCTGCAAGCTCGGCCAGGGCTTCTACTTCTCACGGCCCGTTCCGCCGGAGGAGATCATCGCCCTCGCCCTGGGGGGCATCCCGACCGCAGCGGCCCTTCGCTCGGCGTAGCCGTCCGAGCCCTAGCCGGACAACGCGGCTCGGACCGAGCGAGCGATCCCATCGGCGTCGATCCCCGCCCACGTGCGCAGCTCCTCGGGCGTCGCCGAGCCCGGCACGTCAGTGACCGCCAGCTTCACGACCCTCCCCTGGAGGGGTCCCGTCGCAGCGATCGCATCGAGGACTGCGTCGCCGAGCCCGCCTTCGATCCGGTGATCCTCGACCACGACGAGCAGGTCCGTGTCCTCGAGGGCCGTCCGGATCGTCTCGGCGTCGATCGGCTTCACGCTGTAGCAGTCGAGCACGCGCGCGGAGATCCCCTCGCCGCCGAGGATGTCGTGCGCCGCCAGACAGGTGTGGACGGTTATCCCGGCGCCGATCAGCGTCACGACGTCGTGGTCGGTGGCGGACAGCGTCTTCGATCCACCGACCGGGAACTCCTCGTCGTGTGGGTAGAGGATCGGGGTGGCTTCCCGTGTCGTTCGCATGTATGAGATTCCCGGGAGATCGCTCATCGACGTCACGAGCTGCACGGTGCTGTGACCGTCCGCCGGATAGAGCACCGTTGAGCCGTTGATCGCCCGGAAGAGGGCGAGGTCCTCCAACGCCATCTGCGAAGGGCCGTCCTCACCGATCGAGATCCCGGCGTGCGATCCGCAGAGCCGGAGATCTGCTCGGCTGATCGCGCCCATCCGGATGTGGTCCGCCGCGCGGGTCCAGAACGCCCCGAAGGTTGCCGCGAAGGCGGTCTTCCCGAGCGCCTGCAGACCGGTCGCCGCGCCGAGCATGCATCCCTCGGCGATGTAGAGCTCCACGAACCGCTCCGGCGCCACGGCCTCGACCTCGTCCGTATAGGTCGAGTTGCCGACCTCACCGTCGAGGACGACCAGGTCGGGCCAACGGCCGGCGAGCCAGGCGAGCGTGTCGCCGAACGCCTTGCGCGTCGCGATCGGTCCGTCGTACACGGGCGCAGCCGCCGACGCCGCGTCCCGCACGACCTCCGTCGGGCGGAACTCCGGGGGAGACGGCGGCGTGACGCGAAGGTCGCTCATCCCGCCGAGCTGATCGATCGCATCGTCGAGCTGATCGGCTGGCACGGCCTTGCCGTGCCACCCCTCCTGGTTGGCGAGGAAGGAGACGCCGTGCCCCTTCTCCGTCCGAGCGACGATGAAGGTCGGATGGTCGTCGGCGATCGCGTCGCGGTAGGCACGGTCGATCTGAGCGACGTCGTGGCCGTCGATCTCTGCGGCGTTCCAGCCGAACGCCTCGGCCCGGCGCCGGAACACGTCTCCGGCCCACCCGTGCATCGTCGGACCGCGCTGCCCGAGGCGGTTGAGGTCGAGGATCGCGGTGACGTTGCTCGCGCCGTGGAACGCGATCGCCTCCATCGCTTCCCAGACCGATCCCTCCGCCATCTCGGAGTCACCCAGGAGGACCCACACCCGGGCGTCGCTGCCATCGAGCCGCATCGACAGCGCCATCCCGAGCCCGATCGCGAGCCCCTGGCCGAGGGAGCCGGTCGCCACGTCGACCCAGGGCAGCTCGGGGATCGGGGCCGGGTGACCTTGGAGCGGCGAGCCCTGCTTGCGGAGGGTCAGGAGCTCGTCGTCGCCGAAGGCGCCGATCCCCTTCAGCGTCGCGTACAGACCCGGCGCGGCATGGCCCTTCGACAGGATGAACCGGTCGTTCGAGGGGTAGTCGGGGTCCTTGACGTCGAAGCGGAGGTGGTCCGCGAACAAGACGGCCAGCAGGTGCGCGCAGGACATCGATGAGGTCGGGTGACCGGAACCCGCCGCGGTCGTTGCCCGCAGGCTGTCGACGGCGATCTGCGCGGCGAACCCGTTCCAGAGCTGAGCGCGATCTTCCATCGCTCCTCCAATCGGCGTCGAACGCAGGGAGCCTACCGCCGTTGGCCGTTGAGGCTCGGGCTGCAACGGCCGCGGTAGCCTCTTCGTGTGAGCAGCGAACCGGTGGGCTTCCGCGACCTGGGTGTTTCCGACGAGGTCGTGCAAGCGCTCGCCAGTCGCGGGATCCTGGCGCCGTTCCCGATCCAATCGATGGTGTGGGAGGACGCGCGCGCCGGGCGAGACACGCTCGCGCGCTCGAAGACCGGCTCGGGGAAGACGCTGGGGTTCGCGATCCCGATCGCCGAGCGGCTGGACCCCGACGCGCAGCCGTTGCCCGCGGCGCTCGTCCTCGTCCCAACCCGCGAGCTCGCCCAACAGGTGCGCGAGGACTTCGAGGTCGTCGCTGCCGCGAAGGGCCTTCGCGTGCAGGCGGTCTACGGCGGGACGCACGTCCGTGAGCAGGCGCGCGGCGTGGAGCGGTCCCACGTGTTGATCGCGACCCCGGGCCGCCTGGATGATCTGGCCACGCGGGGGCTCGTCCGGCTCGACGGCATCAGCGTGCTCGTCCTGGACGAGGCCGACCGGATGCTGGACATGGGCTTCCAACCGCAGGTCGACCGGATCGTGCGCCGCCTGCCGAAGGATCGGCAGACCATGTTCTTCTCCGCGACGCTCGACGGGGCCGTGGGGCGCATCGCCGAGGTGTACACGCGCAACCCGGTGCTCCACGAGGTGGCGGGGTACGACCGCGCCGTCGTCGAGGAAGCGGACCATCGCTTCATCTCCGTGCCGCCGCACGCCAAGCTGGCGAAGCTCACCGAGCTCGCGACGGCGGAGGGTGGGCTCACGCTCGTGTTCGTCAACACGAAGCGAGCCGTCGACGACCTGGCCCGGCGGCTGAAGGCGGAGGGCGTGCCGGCGCTGGCGCTCCACGGCGACATGCGACAGGAAGCGCGCGATCGCTCGCTCAAGCGGTTCGCCGACGGTCACGTCGGCGTGCTGATCGCCACGGACGTGGCGGCGCGAGGGCTCGATCTGGACGACATCACGCTCGTCGTGAACTACGACGCGCCGCTGGACGACAAGTCGTACGTCCACCGCGTGGGGCGGACGGCGCGGGCCGGCCGGGCGGGAACCAGCGTCACGTTCGTGACGCCACAGCAACAAGGGGACATCTCGCGCATGGCGGCTCGACTGGATCTCCACGCGGAGTTCGAGCTCGAGGGGATGAAGGTGGTCCCGCCCCGGACCGTGTTCAAAGGTGGTCCGAAGGGGAGGCGCAGCGCCTTCCGTCCGCCGAAACGGACGTGACCCGCTTCAGACCGCGAGGCCGCCCTCGATCACGTGCAGGCCGGCCCTGCGGTGCATCGCGGTGATCTGCTCGGCTGGGATGGGGCGCGAGAAGTAGAAGCCTTGACCGAACGGGCACCCCCGGTCGGCCAGGAACCGCCACTCGTTCTCGGTCTCGATCCCCTCGGCGAGCGGCTCCATCCCGAGGTTGTTCGCGAGTGCGATGATCGCCGATACCATGCTCGCGCTCTGGGGGTCCGAGTTGACCTCCCGGACGAAGGTCCGATCGATCTTGAGCACGTCGACGGGCATGTAGCGAAGTCGCGAGAGCGACGAGTAGCCGGTCCCGAAGTCGTCGATCGCCAGCCGGAGGCCCTCGTCCTTGAAGCCGTGCAGGACATCGAGCGTGTGATCGGGGTCGTTCATCGCGGTGGATTCCGTGATCTCGACGGTCACCCGCGCCGGATCCATCCCCGCGGCCCGGATCTGCTGTGCGATCCGACCGACGGGGTCGTCCTGCCACAGCT
>Ga0307305_10000889_pt1 | contig 11414 bp, 12 predicted proteins | sample ER_DNA_186_FD_194512 | JGI IMG/M metagenome (GOLD analysis project Ga0307305, IMG submission 194512) | Bulk soil microbial communities from the East River watershed near Crested Butte, Colorado, United States - ER_DNA_186 | ecosystem: Environmental > Terrestrial > Soil > Floodplain | place... | reverse complement strand
TTCTGGCTGATCATCACGAACGTCGACAGGAAGATCGCTTCCAATGACACCAGCATCGTCAAGAAGCCGAAAGGGAACTTCTCGACCCGGAGGGCGATCCAGAGCGTGAACCAGATGATGTGGAGGTAGACGAACGGCATCGAGCCGGCGAAGCTGGTGATCGCGTCGGCGATGCGATCCTGCAGGTTCCGCGAGCGCTCCTCTTGGTGTTGGACGAGGACCGGATGCGTGTACGTGGTCTTCCGTCGCCCCCTCATCGGTCTCCCTCTCCTGTCCGTGGACCTGAAGCAAGGCTAGCCCGAAGCACGGGGACCTTGTGGCTCCTTCGTTCGGTTCTCGGGACGGCTCCGGTACGCTCCGGGGATGGAGGCCCACGTCTTCCGGGACGGCGTTCTTCAACCGGACCCGGTGGTCCTCGATGAGCTCCGTACCACGGTCTCGGATCTCCCCGAGGACGAGTGGATCTGGGTCGACGCCATCGAGCCGAGCTCGGACGAACTCACCATGCTCCAGAAGCAGCTGGATCTCCATGACCTCGCGGTGGAAGACGTCCAGCAACGGAACCAACGGCCGAAGGTCGAGATCTACCCGAAGCATGCGTTCGCGGTCTTCCGGCCTCTGTCCTACGGACCCGACGGTCTCACGGGATCTGAGCTCTTCCTCTTCGTCTCGCGTCGTTTCCTCGTGACGCTCCGATTCCCTCCGGTGTTCGACCTCGCGAAGGCCAAGCACCGGTGGCCGGTCCTTGCCGCCCTGGCCCCGGGGACCTGCTCGGCGCTCTACGCCGTGGCCGACGAGATCGTCGACGACTACCTCGAGGTGGTGGAGGAGCTGGAAGACCGGGCGGACGAGCTGGAAGGCGAGGTCTTCCGAGCGCAGCCCGTCCAAGGAGAGGCGGCGGCGCCCTTGCAGCTGGAGATCCTCCGTCTGCGCCGGGACGCGGTGCGGCTCAAGCGGCATGCGATCCCGACGCGTCAGGCTATCGACCGTCTCGCGGACGACTCCGAGCTCGTGACGGAGCGCCTCGTGCCCTACCTCCGGGACATCACCGATCACCTGCTCAGGACGATCGAGCTCACCGACGGTGTCCGCGAGATCCTCACCACCATCGTGGACATCCGGATGGCGCAGTCGGCCAATCAGCTGAACGAGGTGATGAAGAAGCTCTCGGCGTGGGCCGGCATCATCCTGGTTCCCACGTTGATCGCGGGGATCTACGGGATGAACTTCCGGCACATGCCGGAGCTGCCCTGGGTTTTCGGCTACCCCCTTGCGCTCGGGGTGATGGCCGTATCGGCATTCGCGTTGTACGTCGGATTCCGCAAGCGCGGGTGGCTCTAGCCGTGTGCAGGGCTCTCAAGGTGCTGTGTGTGGCGACCGACGACGGGGCGCTGCAGGCACTCCGGCTGGCGACGACGGCGCCCGAGTGGGAGCTCACCCCTGGCGCGACCGATGAGACCGGCGCGCTCGGGCTGATCGACTCGGAGCGGCCGCACACGATGGTGGCGTTCGGGGACTTCGGGCGGCTGGTGTCCCTCGTCCGGGACCGGTTCCCTGCGATCCGGATCGTGACGGATCGGGACACGCCGGGGACGAACGCGGTTGCCGCCTCCCGCGATGACGTCCGGGAGCTCCTGCGTTCGCTCGGTCGCCCGGGCGGTCCGATCGTCGAAGCGCTCGGCGCTCAGCCTCCCCAGGGGTCCCAGCCGTAGCGCATCACCATGCGCATGGTCACGAAGATGTTGGCCCGAGCGTTGAACACGGACCAATCCTTGAAGCCGTAATCCTCCGCGCGGTGTGGCCAGAACTTCACGAGGTGCTGATAGATCCCAGCCGCCCCTCCGGCGGCGTTGAAGGCACTCGGTCGAAAGCGGGATTCACGCCAGGCGACGTAGAGGGCTTTGCGTTCACCGACTCCGTAATGTGCTGCGACGCAGCGGATGAGCTGCTTCACATGCCATGCGCTCTGCCGCCAATCGATGGGGCAGATCCGAAGCGAGATGGCGCGAACGGCGTCCCGTTGGACCATCGCCTCGGATGTCGTTGTGAGGGGGAAGCTCATGATGACGGCGGTCAGGAGCGATACCGCGATGAACGCGCGGCACTTCCGGATCATCGTTGTCATGGGCGGGATCACCCACGCGGCGGACGCGGCTGGTTGCCTCGCCTCGTGCCCGAACCGACGGATCGCTCCGTCCGGCCCCGGTCACCGCGCTAGGTCGTGGGTGTGCGCATCACCTCCTGGTCTCGTCCTCTCCTGTGCGACCTACGCCGACGGCGGTCCGAAGTCCCCTTCTCCCACGCACGAACGCACGCCAAACACACCATGGGAAGGTGGGAAGCGCGCGTCGTGCGCAGGAGGACCGGGCCACTCGGTCCGAAGCCGACAGCGACCACCCTAGCCCGAGGGACCGACATCCGGCAACTCAGCCGACGGTGGACCGAGGGCCGGTCACGACGGGGCCAAGGATCGCCGATGGGTACGATGGGTGCATGGGAACGGTTCTCCTCGCGGCCCCTCGTGGCTACTGCGCCGGCGTCGAACGAGCCGTGGACGCCGTCGAGCGAGCGCTCGAGCTGCACGGTGGGCCCGTGTACGTCCGCAAACAGATCGTTCACAACCTGCATGTCGTACGTGACCTGGAACGCAAGGGCGCAGTCTTCGTGGACGAGCTGGACGAGGTCCCCGAGGCGGCGGTCGTGGTCCTGTCGGCGCACGGCTCATCCCCGACGGTCCACGATGAGGCGAGATCTCGCCGGCTGGAACTGATCGACGCCACGTGCCCCTTGGTCACGAAGGTCCACCTCGAAGCGCGCCGATTCGCCGAGAACGATCGAACCATCATCTTGATCGGTCACGCTGGACACGAGGAGGTCGAAGGAACGAGCGGACAGGCTCCCGATCGCACGATCTTGGTGCAATCGATCGAGGAGGCGGAGCGAGTGGAGGTGCCCGATCCCGGCCGGCTCTCCTACCTCACCCAGACCACCCTGTCGGTGGACGAGACGAACCAGATCGTCGAGGTTCTCCGGTCTCGCTTCCCGGAGATCCAGGGACCCCCTCGCGAGGACATCTGCTACGCAACGCAGAACCGCCAGGACGCCGTGAAGGAGGTCGCCCGCCGGGCCGACGTCGTGCTCGTGATCGGCTCGCGGAACTCCTCCAACTCGAACCGGCTGGCCGAGGTCAGCAAGGAGCGGGGCACGCCCGCCTATCTGGTGGACGATGAGACCGAGGTCGACCCCGCGTGGCTGAACGAAGCCGCCGTGGTCGGGCTCACCTCCGGCGCCTCGGCGCCGGAGCGGCTCGTGAACCGGATGCTCGAGTGGCTTGCCGCCCGGGGGTTCGATCGGGTGGAGCAGGCGCTGATCACCGAGGAGAGCGTCCGGTTCGCGTTGCCCCCGGGCGTCCGCGCTAGGACCAGGAGCTGAACTGGTCCCGGTCCTCTTCGGGTTCCTCGTAGTCGACGGAGACGAGCGTGCTCGTCGAGCGCACGCCGGGGAGCGAGTGGATGTTGTCGAGGACGATCGCGGAGGCGATCTCCCAGGGCTCCGCCACGCACGCCATGAGGTCCCACGGGCCACCGAGGACGGCGGCCCCGGACACGCCGGAGACCCCGGAGAGCCGCTCGTAAAGGCCGGCGGCGGCCCCCGCTTCGGCCTCGATATGGACGTAGCAGGCGCCCCGGATGATCTCGGGGGTCGGGAGACCTCCGAACCCGACCACGCCGAGCCTGTCGGGGGGAACGACCGGCGCCGTGAATGTCCGGTCGATGCCCTCGATCATCTGGATCTCCGACAACACGCTGGTCGCGACCGTCGCGAGGTCGGGTCCGTCGATCAGGCAGAGTACGTCCCAATCGCCGATCACCACGACCGAGCGGCGCGCGGTCGCCGAGCCGGTGAGCTGGTTCCGGACGGGCACGATGTGGCCCGGTCGAACCCGCAGGTAGACGAAGGCCTCCATGGGAGGAGGCTAGGCCAGCCTCCAAGAGCGAACAAGCACCGGTGCGCCCTAACCGTGCGCGACCGCGGGCGCTCGCGTCAATGCCGCGAGCTCCTCTTCGCCCTCCTCAGGACCCACGGAGATGAGCCGATCACCCTCCTGTAGCGAGAACGCGGACCGAGGCCGATAGATCCAGCGCGAGCCGCGCTGGACGGCGAGCACGAACATGCCGGTCTCGGTCTCGAGGCGAAGCTCCTTCAGCGATCGCCCCACGGCCTGCGAGCCGCGCTCCACCACGACCTCGGAGCTCGTTTCCTCCGTCTCTTCGAGGGCGAGCTGGACCACCGGGTGGAGCGGCTCGCCCTGCTCCACGTACCACGTCATGTCGCGGGCGGCGTCGCACATGTACTCCGACGCGGCGCCGAGGCGAAGGAGACCGCGGAGCGCGTCGGGATCGCGAGCCTCGGGCGCCGCCCGCAGGACCCAGGATTCGAGCTCGTCGTGCAAGATGTCCGACCGAGCCTCCAGCGTGCCGACTTCGGCGGCGAGGGACCGGTTGTTGAACAGCAACGCGGAGTAGGCGAGCCCGACCGCCGCCTCGGCGAGGTCCTTCAGCTCGACGAGGATGTCGACCGCTCGGTCGAGCTCGGAGAGCGGCGGCGATTCCTCGCCGGACGCCTCTGGGAGGGGAGGGGCGCCGGCCAGCTCACGGACGTGGTTCACCCCTTCCTCGGGACCCCGGATCAGCAGGACGTCGCCGACGGAGACCACATCCTCGGCGCCGGGATCGAATCGCCAGTCCATGCCGCTCCGGATCGCGACCACCCACATCCCCGACTCCGTGGGGAGCGACAGATCGCGGAGCGTGCTGCCGGCCGCGGGCCCATCCTCGCGGATCTTGACCCTCGCGGTCATCTCGTCGGCGTGTCGGAGGTCGTGCCGAAGGGCGTCGGGGATCCCGAGCCGGGCGGCGACCACCCGCGCGATGTCGGACGCGGCATCGCCGACGCGTTCGATGGCGTGCGCGATCCACAGGACCGCGGCCATCCCCTCCGCGTCCTCGGGGCTGCGGGCGGCGAGCATCGCCGTGATCCGGAGGCGGTGGAGATGATCGCTCATCCGCTGCTCGAGCCGCTCGACCTCCTGCGCGAGCTTCTCTTCGTTGAAGAAGACGGCGGCATACGCCAGGTCGACCATGAGCTCCGAGGCGTCTTTCAGCTCGACGAGGAGGTCCTTGACGTTGCGAGGTTGTTCATCCATCACGGAAGTACCCCGGATGTTCTCATGACGAGGAGGATGGCCGCCACGCCGGCGAGGTCTAGGAGCGACGTGATGAAGGGAACGCCCTGGTTGTCCGGGTCGATCCCGAAGCGCGCCGTGAGCACGGCGACGTAGTAGCCGACCACGAGCGTGATGGGCAGCACGATCGCTCCCGCGAGCAGCGTGGCGCCGATCAAGGCGGCGGCGCTGGGAGCCGAACCCGCCGTCAGGGTCGACAGGGCCCACGACACGGCGCCGATCGCCGTGAAGACGAGGACGCCGAGCGAGATGACGATCGCACCGTCGACGAGAGCAGGGATCTCGGGTCGTCCTCGGGGGGTGATGACGCCGAGCTGGAGTTTGGACGATAGGCGTGAGGAGAGGATTCCGCCCAATGCCCCCGCCTGGGAGACGAACGGAGGGATCAGGATCAAGACGGCGGGGACCGCTTGCAGCCCGCTGCTGTGCGCTTGGAGGAGCGCCCCCGCGAAGATGTCAAGGAGCGGCGAGAGCGCAACGACCGCGACCATCTCCAGGAGGATCCGGCGGACCCCGACCTCCGCGCGGAACGCAGCGACGAGTGCGACCGCGGTCGCCGCCGTGCAGAGCACGGCGGCGACCGCGTTCACGGTGTGGTTGCCGACGAGCAGGGTCGCGAGGAACAGCGTCGGGAGCGTCACCATGTCGCCGATCGCCGTGACCATCGGCGTCGATACGGCGTCCAGGTCCCATCCCTTCCGGAACCCCACCACCGCGATCCCGACGGTGAACACGAGCGCGATCAACGACGCGAGGACGCCGCCGACGACGGAGATCGTCACGAGGTCCCAGAAGGAGATCACCGCCTCCTTCGCGAAGGCCGAGGCCACGAGCTTCGCGATGGCGGCGAGGTAGAAGGACGACAGCAGCGTCGAGAGGATCCCGACGGTGACGTTGCGAGCGAGGAGGCTCCCTCGCTGGAGCGTGGGCTCGAAGATACCGGCGGCCACTCCGGTGCCGAAGCGGGCGCCCATCGCCCCGAAGATCGTGCCTCGCATGCCGACCGACGCGGGGATCAGCACGAGGAGCCCCGGGAGCTTCTCCAAGGTGCCGGTGATCGAGCCGAGGACGAGCCCGGCCACGAACCCGGCGAGGGTGCTCAGCACGAGCGCGACCGAGCCCTGCTGCAGGGTGCGGCGCTCCGAGCGCCAGTAGCCGAAGAGCCGGCGAGCTCGGCGCGCGAGGCGGGCGGGCGCGGCGCTCAGACGCTCGGCCACCGCTGCCTCCCTCGGAGGTTTTCGGTCAGGCGCCCGCCCGCCTCGCGCGGACGCGAGGACCACCCGGCGCGCCGGGTTCGGAGGAGCTCGTCGGTCGCGCGGCTCCGCGGGGACATAAGGGCACCGTCATCGTGGCGTTCCTGCTGGAGAAGATCCGTCGCCACCGCGCCGCGGCGGCTCGCGCAGTATAGGCGCGGGGGTTAGCCCGGCCCGTCCTCGACCCAATCTCGCGTCACGAACAGCCAGAAGGCGAGACCCGCGTACTCACCGTAGGGGCGGAACCGGCGCTCGATCTGCCGATCGGATACCTGCTTCTTCCGCCCCGCGAGCCGTGTGTACTTCGGCCGGGTCCAGGAGTCGAGGACTAGCCGGGAGTGGCGACCGAGCATCATCATGATGTGAGCCGCCGCGTACGGCCCGACGCCGGGCAGCGCCAGGAGCTCGTCCTCGAGCTGGGCGTCGGGGAACGCCTCTGGCGTCGCCGTCGCGAACGCTTCGAGATCGAGCCCGCCGTCGGCGACCCTTCTCGCCAGCGCGGCCAGGTACGCCCCGCGGTAGCCGGCCCTGACCACATCCTTGTAGAACGCTTCGGGAACCTGCGCCATCGCGGCCGGCGTCGGGAAGGCGTTCGAGAGCGGCCCATCGCCGCCGAGCGCGGGCTCACCCAGGTGGGTGACGAGCGCGTCCACCATCCGGACCGTCGCGCTCCATGCGCAGTTGGTGGTACACACCGTCTTCACGACGTCCTCGAACACGGTGGGTGAGCGAAGCATCCGGCCGGCTCCACGCGCGGCCCACGCCAGGTCGGGGTCCTCGCCGGCGCGGAGATAGAAGGGCGAGAGGTCCTGATCGAGCCGCAGGACATGAGCGGCGCCGTCGAGGGCCGCCCGGACGACCTTCGGACCGGGCCGAGGGCCGAGGACGTCCAACCGGGCTTGGCCTCCTCGACTCCCGTTCCCCGGGTCCTCTGAGACGCGAACGCGGCGCGGCCGGCCTCCGGGCACCCGGATGGTGAACGCGAGCGACCGGTTCTCCTCATCGAGGAGAGTGGGGGAGAGCCCCGCGAACCCGTGCGAGATCAAGGTTCTCCAGAGATCGACAGGCTCTCCGCCGGGGGCGCGCAGCTCGAGCGCGAGCCTCATCATCTGCTTCGTTCTTGGGCCGCCTGTCGCTCGCGGAACGCCCGGACCTTGGCCCGGTTCCCACACGAGGACATCGAGCACCATTTCCCGCTCTTGTTCTTCGAGCGATCGAAGAAGACCGCGGAGCATCCCGCGTCGTGGCAGATCCGGAATCGCTCCCACCGCCCGTCGAGCTCGGCGAGGAACGCCGTTCCGAGGATCCGCCCGATCGCGCCCCGAACGCCGGTTGCGTCGACGTGGATCGGGGTGTCGTCGCCACACCCGAAGCACACCCGGAGGCCGGTCTCCTCTGCGGCACGGTTGAGGAACTCGGTCGCGGTCACGTTCCGAGGCTCCCCCATGTTCTCCTGAACTTTCGTGGTGAGGGCGTCTCGCACCCGAAGAGCCCAGGCGAGGTCCTGATCCTTGATCGGATCCCCGTCCTCGACCAGCGACTTCGACCCGAGCCACCACCGCAAGCTCTCGAGGCTGGGGGGAAGGCTGTCCGGATCTCGCTCCTCGTGATCGTGCAAGGAGAGGAAGGCGCGCACGAGCTCGAGATCCCCCGGGGCGGCAGGTGTCCCGTTCTTCTCGTGGACCGGTTGCGGGAGCCGCTGGGTTTCCATCGTCGATGAGCCTACCCTTCGAAACCGCCCATCACCAGTTGACAGGTTACATTGAAACTGTCTAACCTCACGTAGATAGTTACACAAAAGAGAGGAGCCCACATGTTCCACGCAGGACTCGCCCTCGAGCTCTCGAGGATCATCTGGGACGACCGGAGGGCCGATGCAACAGCCGGCCGCGGACCATCGGGCCGCACGCGACTGCGGCACTCGGGATCGGGACGCACCTCTCGCTTGATGGGCCTGGAGAGGGCCCCGGGTCGGCTGATAGGCGAACCGAGCAGCGCACGCGATGACCCCTGGTGGGCCTGGCGGGTGGTCGAGCCCGACGCGGCGTATCTGCGCCGCCGGGCCGCCTAGACTCGGCGCGTGCTGGCCTTCACCGACTGGGCGATCGAGATCTTGTCCCGGGCCGACTCGGCGGCCCGCCGCTTCAACCCCGACGTGCGTGTACGGATCATCCGCGAGGCGGGCGGCGTGCGATTCGAGCTCACGGATGAGGCCGACCCCGCCGATCAGGTTCTCGAGCATCCCTCCGGATTCACGTTGCTCGTTCAAGAGGGGCTGGATGGAACGGTGGACGTCGTCGAACCGCACGACCAGCTGATCCTCAGGTCCCCGGGAGACTCGGAACGAAGCGCGCGCGCACACTGACCTGCGAGGGAAGCAACGTGCGCCGGATACACTTGCCGCCATGACGGACGCCGGTGCCCTTCGAGCGGTGGACGGAGCCGGCTCCGTGATGGTGATCGGAGGAGCGGAGGATCGGTTCCGCGACAAGGTGATCCTCCAGACGTTCGCGGACCTCGCGGGCGGCGAGGAGGGTCACGTGGTGGTGATCTCCACGGCATCTTCGCTGGGCGAGGCCGCGACGGAGGCCTACCGCGAGCTGTTCCTCGGTCTCGGGATCGGACGCGTGAGCGGTATCCGTCCGGAAGAGCGATCGGAGGCCGATGACCCGGCGGCCGTCGCTCTCCTGGCCGAAGCCACCGGCGTGTTCCTGACCGGCGGGAACCAGTCCAGGTTGACACAGGTGGTGGCGGGCACACGCCTCGGCGACGCGATCGCCAACGCGCACGATCGTGGGGTCGTCCTCGCGGGCACGAGCGCCGGCGCCTCCGCCCTCGCCTCCCACATGGTGGCTTTCGGGCGTGAGGGGCCCACCCCCAAGCACCGGATGGTGCATCTCGCGGCCGGGCTGGGGATCGTTCAGGGCGTGGTGATCGACCAGCATTTCGAGCAGCGAGGGCGGATGGGCCGGCTGCTGGCGCTGGTCGCCCAGTCGCCGTCGCTCCTCGGGATCGGGATCGACGAAGACACGTGTGCGGTCGTGAGCGCGCGGCGTGAGCTGAGCGTGATCGGGCGTGGGGCCGTCACCCTGGTCGACGGCTCGCACGTCAAGACCGATGCCTATCGTGGGAAGGGCTATCGTCCTGTCATGGTGAGCGGCGCCATCCTGCACTCCCTGCCCTCGGGGTACCGGTTCGACCTGCGCGGTCGCGCGCTGCTCACCGGTCCAGATGCCCTCGAGGACGGGGAGGCATCTACGTGACAGAGGCGGTTCCGAAGCAGCGACGAGCGAAGACGGGAACGCGCGCCGGGCGCGACACCCTCAAGCGTCAGGCCGCGTCGGCCAAGTCGAGCAAGCCGAAACCGGACCTGAAGATCATCCAGACGCAGGTCCTTCGAGGTCCCAACTACTGGTCATACGAGCCGAGCATCCGGATGCTGGTCGACCTGGGCTCCCTGGAGGAGTGGCCGTCCAATCAGATCCCCGGCTTCATCGAGGGTCTGCTGGCCCTCCTCCCAGGTGTCGCGGAGCACTCGTGCTCCTTGGGTCGGCGCGGCGGCTTCGGTGAACGCCTCGTCGACGGGACCTGGCTCGGCCACGTCGCCGAGCACGTGGCTCTCGAGCTCCAACGGGAAACCGGTGCGCACATCTCGCGGGGCAAGACGCGTGGGACGGGGGAGACCGGCCGCTACAACGTGATCTACGGCTACTGGGAGGAGACCGTCGGCGTCGAGGCGGGCAAGCTCGCCGTTCGACTGGTCAACCATCTCGTCAAGCCCGAGAAGGACTTCGACTTCCTCGCGGAGCTCGAACGCCTGATCAAGCTCGCCGAGCGCCGGGCGTTCGGTCCGTCGACGCAGGCGATCATCGACGAGGCCGCGTCCCGCGACATCCCGTGGATGCGCCTCAACGAGGCCTCGCTTATCCAGCTCGGTCAGGGCAAGTACCAGCAGCGGATCCGCGCCACGATGACGTCGATGACCTCGGCCCTCGCGGTCGACATCGCTTCGGACAAGAAGATGACGAACCAGCTCCTCGCGGCGGCGGGTCTGCCGGTGCCGCGGAGCGAGGTGGTCCGGAACGCCGACGACGCCGTCGCCGCGGCGGGTCGCATCGGCTACCCGGTCGTCACCAAGCCCTTGGACGGCAATCACGGTCGCGGCGTCGGGTTGAATCTCCCCGATGAGAAGGCGGTCCGGGTGGCGTTCGAGCATGCGCTGGGGCAGTCCCGGGACGGCAGGGTCGTCGTGGAGACGTTCGTCACGGGGAACGACTATCGGATGCTGGTGGTGGGCGGACGGATGGTGGCGATCGCCGAGCGCGTGCCGGCGCACGTGGTGGGCGACGGCGAGCACACCGTCCGGCAGCTGGTCGAGATCACCAACCAGGACCCGCGCCGCGGGATCGGACACGAGAAGGTGCTTACTCGGATCACCGTCGATGCGAGGGCCGAGGAGTTCGTGCGGAGTCAGGGGTTCGGCCTGGACGATGTCCCGCCGGAGGGTCAGCGGGTCCTGCTCGTCGCGACCGGCAACATGTCGACGGGCGGCATCTCTATCGACCGCACCTGGGAGGCACACGAAGACAACGTCGAGATCGCGGAGGAAGCGGGCAGGGTCGTCGGGCTCGATGTCGCCGGGATCGACTTCCTCGCGCCCGACATCACCCTCCCGGTCCGCGAGACAGGCGGCGCGATCGTCGAGGTGAACGCGGCACCGGGGTTCCGGATGCACACGAATCCGACGGAAGGGGAGCCGCAATACGTCGCGAAGCCCGTGATCGATGAGCTGTTCCCACAGGGGTCCCCGTCTCGGATCCCGATCGTGGCCGTGACCGGGTCCAACGGGAAGACCACGACGACGAGGATGATCGCCCATATCTTCCGCGGGCTGGGCCGCAAGATCGGGATGACTT
>Ga0307305_10000888_pt1 | contig 11418 bp, 9 predicted proteins | sample ER_DNA_186_FD_194512 | JGI IMG/M metagenome (GOLD analysis project Ga0307305, IMG submission 194512) | Bulk soil microbial communities from the East River watershed near Crested Butte, Colorado, United States - ER_DNA_186 | ecosystem: Environmental > Terrestrial > Soil > Floodplain | place: USA... | reverse complement strand
CGTTAGCTTCTTTTTTCGATTTGGAACACGACACCAACGACGACAGGCTGACGAAAAAGACCGCACTGAGAGCACGCAGAATATATCGCCTTTTCATTTTGAAAAACCGGACTTGGGGTCGAACGGTTGAACCGTGAGCGCTTCGATTTCAGCCACCGCTTTGTGATAGTCGCTCAACGCCTGCAGATATTGTAGCCGCGCCGCCGTTAGCGTTCGCCTCGCTTCATTGACGTCCAAATAACTGAACCGACCGGCCTCGTAGCCTTGTCGAATCGCATCCGCTGCTTTTTCAGCTCCGGGAAGTACTGACTCCTTTAAAACGTGAATCTCATTGGACGTTCTTGCGACCGTTTGATACGCATCGTTCAACTCCGACGAAAGACGCGTCACCGCGCTACGTTTCTCGTCGTCTGCTTTGGCAAGCTGATGTTTTGCCTCGAGAATCGCGCCCTGATTTCTATTCCAAAGTGGCAGCGGCAATGAGAAACCGATCACGCTTGTCCATTCACGAGTCTCGCCTATGTAACGCGGGGCGGCCGACAAAGTGATATTCGGAACTGCTTGCGCCTGCTGCAAACGAAGCGTGGCTTGTCGCTTATCGGTTTCCGGCTCCCATCGCGCAATTTCGGGATTGTGCGCGAGACTCAGCGAGAGATTTTCCAAACTGGGCAAGTAAGTGACATGTTCCAAGTCGCCGACGACCTGCGCAAACTTCGGCTGCGCACTGCCCCATTGCGCCGCCAAATGTTGGCGCGCAGTGATCAACGATCTCTTCGCCTGATCGAGCTCAATCCGCGCGGAAGCCACTGCCACTTCACTGCGCGTTTGTTCAATGGCCGAGGCTTTCCCGGCCTCAATTCGTTTGCGAATATCGGGAATCAAACCGGAGGCGAGCTCCAGGTTTTCTTGCGCGAGTCGCACCCGTTCCTGCGCACTCAAGACCTCGACGAACGCCTGTGCGGTCTTCTTCAAAATATCCAGCCGCTTGCTTTCATAATCCAGCTTGGCAAGCTCGTGTCCAAACGTCGCCTCACGCACGCGCGCGCTCCGTTTGCCACCCAGCTCCAGAAGCTGACTCAGTTGCAGTGTCGTCTGCGAATGGCTAAAACCTGGTCTGCTGCCGCCAATATCTTCGCTTTGCATTCCAAGCTCCGGATTCGGTCGCAAGCGCGCCTGCAAAACGCGAGCTTCCGCGCTACGCACGTCCCACGAGAACGCCGCGAGGTCGGGATTCTGTTTCAGGGTAAGCGTCAACGCCTGAGCCAGCGTTACCTCTTCAGTGAGATCCGCGGCTGGCACAAAATGTGAGAAGGCTGCCAATCCGCCAAAAGCAACCAATCGAATGATGATCCGATTACACATTGCCGCCAATTGCAAATGAGAGTGCGACCCAAACTGATGCAGAACGAGCGCGACGAGGAAGAAACATCCGAGGGTCGATCAGGCAAAACCTGCAGTCTCTATCCGAGTTACCGAAGCGAGTGTCATACCGGTTTCCTTGAGCAGCCGATACACCGCCCCTGTGAGTGCAGTAGGAGAGCGGTAAGGCAATGCAATTACGCGCATCTCTCATGTCGGAAGCTAAACGGATCAACCTGTCGGACAAGGCTACGCGCGGCTTACATTTTTGTTATTTTCATTCCCAGCCTCGCGCCGCGTGGCGCTTTCGCCTAAATTTTGGGGATGCGAGTGCTGGTCGTCGAAGACGAAAAAAAACTTGGAAGCTTTCTGCGCAATGGTCTCGCACAAGAGAATCTTGTGGTTGATCTCGTGCATGACGGGGGCACGGCGCTCACTCAAATTCTCACTCAAGCATACGACGCGATCGTACTCGACATCATGCTGCCAGGACGCGACGGGCTCAGTGTCTTGCGCGAGATACGGCGACAGCGTGTGAATACGCCAGTGCTCCTTCTCTCCGCGCGTGGGAATGTAAACGAACGAGTTGAAGGCCTGAACCTTGGGGCCGATGACTACCTGCCGAAGCCGTTCTCGATCCACGAAGTCATCGCGCGGGTGCGGGCGCTGCTGCGTAGAGCTTCAGGCGAGCATGCCACAATCATGCAAGTCGCAGACCTTTCTTTGAATGTGGTCAACCGCGAGGCGATGCGAGGCGGCGCAAAAATAGAACTAACGAATCGTGAGTTCGCCCTGCTGGAGTATTTGATGGCTCACGCGGGGCGCGTTATCACAAAGACCGCGCTTTGCGAGCACGTGTGGGAACACCATTTCGATACTGGTACTAACGTCGTCGAGGTTTGCATCCAGCGGTTGCGACGCAAGATCGATGACGGTCGTTCGCCCAAATTGCTCCACACGATTAGGGGCGCGGGGTATGTAATGCGGGAGCACCGATGAAGCTGGCAACGCTGCGCGCCCGAGTCACACTTTGGTCGGTCGGCGTCGTTACCATTGCTCTCGCGTTATTCGCCGCTGGTGCAGCTTGGAGTTTGAGGCAGGAACTGATCGAAAACCTCGACAAGGATATCAAGGCGGAAGCGCACGATTTTTTCATCGCGCTCAAACAACAGCGTGTGGACTGGCGAGACCGGCGAAGCGTTGAAGCGTTCTTCGATCAATCAAAGCGATTGCGCTATCTCGAGATTCGCAACGATGCCGGCCACGTGTTCTATCGCTCGCAGGAGCTCGAGAAAGGACCGGCTTTTCTCATGCCAGGGACGCCCAAGCTGCAAAATATTGCCTGGAATGGGCGTGCCCTTCGGTTTGGCGTGTTTCATCAGGACGGAATTGTCCTGGGTATTGGCGGTGAAACAAAGGAAATCACCGAGACTGTTGCACAGCTGCTCGTAGCATACATTGCCGTTTTGCCGGTAGTCATCGTTGCCGTGGGGTTTGGCGCCTGGTGGGTCGCGCGGCGTGCGGTGGCGCCAGTTCAAGCAATCGCCGCGCAAGCAGAAACAATTTCCGCGTCGGATCTTCACCAGCGGCTTCCAGCACCGTCATCGCAGGATGAAATCGCGCATCTAACATCTGTGCTAAATGGAATGTTCGATCGCTTGCAGCGGAGCTTCGACCAGGTCACTCGCTTTACGTCAGACGCTTCTCATGAACTCAAAACGCCGCTGGCTCTCATGCGTGCGGAAGCGGAGTCAGCGCTGAATGATCGAAACTCGGCCCCCAATCAACGCGAGCTTTGTGCGAACGTAATCAAGCAATGTTTAGAGCTTTCGCACATTGTCGATGGGCTTCTCTTTCTTTCCCGAGCCGATAATCGCCATCTCGCACTTGAGCAAGAAACCGTCGATCTAACCTCACTCGTACGCGAACTCCGGGAAGATGCTGAGATCCTCGCCCTCCCGCTAAACCTTACTCTCCAATGCGATTTGCCTTCCGAACTCCGCGTGCGCGGGGATCGGCGATTACTTAGCCGCGCGTTGATGAACTTGATCGACAACGCCATCAAATATAACCGCGCCGGTGGAGTTGTGATTATATCCGCTTTGGGTCACCGCGAAACTGCGGTACTTACAATTCGCAACAACGGTGACGGAATCTTTGGCAAAGCGAAGGAAAAGGTTTTCGACCGCTTTTATCGCGGGGATTCACTCAGCGGAGACGTAGCAGCGGGGCATGGTCTTGGGCTAAGCATCGCGCGTGAGATCGCGCGCGCGCATAACGGAGACGTAACACTTCTGCGTTCCGATCGCCAGTGGACTGAATTTTGCATGACGTTGCCGATCGCGAGCGACTCGGAGCGCATGCAGGGCCGCACTTCCAAGAACCCAATTGTCAGGCAAACATACCCCGATGCGATGCCGCATGTGAATCGTACTTAATTCAGCGCAATAACCGCTGGCAGATAATTGCGGTTCTTGAGAACCATAACGAAAGAACTGTTCTGCGAACAAGAATGAAACTAGCAATATTCCTCTCGCTAATAAGTGCTTCAGCCGCGATAAACGCAGGTCACGGGGCTGACGTAGCACCGCTGATCTTACAGCAAAGCATCCCTCTGCCCGGCGTGAAAGGGAAGTTCGACCATGTCGCGATTGATTTAGCTGGCCAGCGAGTCTTCATGGCCGCGAAAGCGAACGACACACTAGAAGTCGTTGACCTAAAGAATGGGAGTCGCCTGCGAAGTGTGGCTGGGTTCCACGAACCGCAGGGAGTTCTGTACCTCCCAGACACAAAGCAGGTCGTAGTTGCCAACGGCGGAAATGGAGAAGTGCAATTTCTAGACGGCTCGTCACTAAATGTAATTTACCGCTTCCCGTTTACTGCCGACGCGGACAATCTTCGTTATGACGCACAGGCGCGGCGAGTCTATGTCGCGGCACAAGACGGAGTAATTGGGGCGATTGAACTAAACACGATGGAAAAGCTGCCAGAGATCAAGCTTCCTAGCCATCCGGAAGCGCTCGCGATAGAGACGGGCGGTTGCCGCCTGTTTGTGAATGTCCCGAAAACCGACAGCGTTTTTGTGATCGATCGCTGCAAGACAGAAATCGTCGGCCAATGGCAACTGACTAAAGCAAAGGTCAATTACACCATGGCCTTTGACGAGGCGCACAGCAGGCTGTTTGTAGGTTGTCGTAATCCTGCAAGTGTAGTCGTGCTTGATAGCAACACGGGACGCGAAGTCGCGACATTTCCCATCGGCGGTGAAACCGACTGCATTTTCTACGATGGGGCGCATCAGCGGATATATGTCACCGGGGCCGAAGGCACGCTCGACGTGGTTGAGCAAATGGATTCTGACCATTACCGCGTGCTCGCAAAATTGCTGACCGCTCCGCTGGCACGGACTTGCTTGTTTGTGCCTGAACTTGACAGACTCTTCGTCGCTTTGCCGCGACAGAAAGATCATGATGCCGAGCTGCGTGTCTACCAGGCGCGCCATTGAAATCTTCGCGAAGTACGTGAGTTCCGGAAGCACCTGAATTTGAAAACGTATCGATTTTATAAGTATGCGCGCTGATGCTTCGTGCCGCGTCCGGGCAAATCGAAATATGATCTGCTCCTGTGGTAGCGGGAAAAAAATAAGAAATGTTGTGGCCCGATCGACAAACGGGCTGGAAGTCCGTCTTAGGGCGACGCAGACGGCTCCGGAGTGGGATCGGGTAGCGCGGGACCGCGAAGTTGGTGTCGATGGCGATCGTCGATTTCTCGCAATTTCAGGCGCTGCTCGTCGGTGAGATTCGCAGCCATTTCCCGATGTGCGCCCACTATGACTTCATGGGCGCGCCAGGCAGTGTCTCGTCGCATTCGTTTGAGTTGCACAGCCGTTTTATCGATGATTGGCGATATTTTGCCGAGTTGCTCCGACGTCAACTTGAGCTGCGTGCGGAGCCTTTCCTTCATTCTAAGGCCTATTAGTCGATGATGAAATTGATGGAGAAGATGCCGGTCGTGTAACCCTGCAACAAAAGCGCCGGTGACGCCCCCAGCGATGAACACGAGGATAAAGCCGCCAATCAGCTTCCACTGCAATGAGCGGTTCACTTCAAGAGCTCATCCTGCATCGCCGAATCGGCGATGGCGAGCTCATTCGTGAAACGCTCACCGACTTCTTCCCGGTGTTGCCTTGACTCGTGAACTGCTCCAACCGCCGATATGATGATGACGGCCGCCGACAGCAATGCGATACGCCGAGGCAGCAGTGTCAGGCCAATCGCATCCGTCGCACTCGCGCGCCAGAGCGCGAGCATCCGCGTAACGAATCCCAACGGCATCGTCGCGGGAACATGGGGACCGGAGTAGGTGTCGGTGTCAGATTGGGACTCAGGTCGTATCCCTAGAGGGGATTGATTTGTCGAACTCTCACCTTGAGCGGAGTCTTCTCTGAAAAGGCCGAGCTGGTCGGGAGTGATTGTGAGCAAGCTGCGTCGCATTCTGGTTAGCTCCCGAAAGGCTTTGCTGATAACCGCAACGTTATCGCCGGTCGGCTCGCCTTGCCGTCGTGGAAAATGGCTCACCGCCACCTCCTTGACCGTCATGCCAAACGCAGATGCTTGAGCGAAGATTTCCGTGTTAACCATCGCGCCTGTCGACTGGATCTGGATACTGTCGAAGACATGGCGGTTGAAAGCCTTGAAAGCGCAGTCAATGTCGCGGATCTTGGTCCCGAGCACGCGCCGCACGAGGATATTCCAACCCCACGCAAACAACAGCCTGTGCGGCGGATCATGTCTCCGAGCTCGGTAACCAGCGACGATGTCGTAGGCATTCGTCTGTTCTAGGAGCATGGCCACTTCCCTCAAGTCGAACTGCCCATCGGAGTCAGTGAAGAAAATTACATCATACCGTGCCCGCTCGATGCCGGTTTTGAGCGCGGCACCGTAGCCTCTGTTCCTCGCATGATGAACAACACGCACGTCGGATAACTCCAGGGTCAGATCATCGCAAATCTCACCCGTGCGGTCTTTGCTACCGTCGTTCACCACAATGATCTCAAAAATTGGAGCAAATTTCGGTATGATCCGACACGCGTCTTCAACGACAGCCCGGATATTTGCCTCTTCGTTAAATGCAGGAAAAACGACCGATAGGGATTTCGCGACGCTTTGAACCTTTCGATTTAAGCACTCGCCCGCCCCCATTCTTTGGAGCGGACGATCCGACCTTATGTTAGAATCGAGGCTCAAGGACGCATGCTACGCAGATTATCACGAACGTGTCAAGCGGAAAAAGTGAGCGTCTCTGTTGTCGCTGGCTCATCTACTCCGCAATGGGTTTACGATGCGGGAGCCATTTCGCATGGCGTAACTGCCAGCAATCTTGTGTTAGCTAGGATTTTAACCGATACGCTAATCAGTCGTTCGCATCATTGTGTGCTCGGAGCGCGCTATGACGGCAATGTTAATCTTTTCTATGTGGTAATGACGGGATCTGGCAAACCGAGGGTCTCGATGGTATTTCCTGGTACAAACTCTATCAGCAGCAGTCGCTTTGCGGGGTAGCGACACAAAAGTATTCGGCACGCGCAATCCGGGAACATCCAATGCCTCCAGAACGCGCAGCTGTTCATACTGGCATCGAAGCATCGCGTCCTTCCCATGGCTAACTGTTTCCCAAGGGCGAAACCGTCGTGGGCAAGTTCGATTCGATAAATCCGGCTCCTCCAATTTTTTGCGAACAGGTCGTACTTTCGGACGGCTTTGCCTCCAATTCGCTCACTGTCGCCGGCTCCGCAGTATCGGCTTCGGTGCTACGCAACGCCTCGACACGTCGCCACGCACGTTAGATATACCAAAAAGCGATGGCATGCGCGGCAGTGGCGTGGAGGATCGAATCTTTCACAGACTTGATAGCACGCGATTTGTCCAGCCGCTGCGGAAACTTCTCGCGATTGACGGCTCTTAGCAACATGACTTCAACTGGTTTTGAAGTCAGTATCGAGAAGAGGGTCGTTAAAGATAATCCGCGAGAGGAATTAGTTTGATCTTTTTCCGCGATACGATGGCTTGCTCTCAAGCAGAATTGTTGATTTCCTCAAATACTGACTGAGAGCTTCGCGAACGATGACCGCTTCGCTTTCGCCGCGTTTGTCGGCCAGGTGGTCGATGCCGTGCTTCATATTAGTTGAAACGCGCGCCTTGATCATTTGGGCTTTGCGTTGTTTCATGGCTCGAAAGTGGTGGCACAATTGGCCACCTTAAGGCCTTCTACGGAAACTGAAGGAGCAAGTTCCAAAAATAAGTTTGAAATTTTGTTGACAGTCCGGCACCACTTGTGTCACAAGAGGTGCCGCGTTGCGAAGGCCATTGATTCTTTATGTGACCCGCATCGCGGCGAGTCCCAGCAGGAAAAAGTAAAGACTCGTCCGTAAAAACCGAAAAGTGGACACAAAGCGGCGAAACAGAAAAATGAGCCGACGGCTGCAGGCCGTCGGCTCAAATGGCGCTTGGTTGTAACCCCCACGTACACCCAAAGAGTGCCGGTTTGATTCCGGCAGCCCGAAATTGAACGAGGCAACGTCAGCAATGAATATGATCACTAAGAAAAAACACCGTCGATCCCGTCCGTTTAGAATGTCGTTTTTACTTGGCGTGCTATTCTGCGCATTTCTTACAACGACGGAGAGAGCATTCTCCGAAATTCCTCTCATCGCAGCTGACTTGGCTTGGGTGGCGCCCCCGGTCCTCCTTGCCAGCGAGGACCTTGGCAGCGTGACACTAGCGGCGCCGCCTGGTTGGTCGAGTACCACGCCCGTCACGTCCAGTGCCCCGGTGCGTACACCCACGCCGCGGCCGCGCCCGACCCCGAAGCCGTCGCCGACGCCTAATCCGACGCCAACGCCAAGCGCTACACCGGTGCTTCCGACAGGCGTGTTCAGCCTGACCCGTTTCGGCCGGCAAATAAGAGGATTAAGTAACCCTGACGTTGACGGCATTTCGATCCATGATAAATGGTGGCACTTGGAACCGAGCGAAGGCGTTTACGACTGGTCAACGTTGGACGCCTACGTTGCGCAGATCACTCCAACCGGCAAAAAAATACTCATTCGGATTGGGACAATGGGCGGCCGACATTCCCTGGGCGGCAATATGCCGGACTGGGTAATGGACGCCGTTGGCGCAAACACGATCACCTATTACGACAGCGGTAGGGTTTTAAGAACCGTTCCACTCTTCTGGGATCAGACTTATCTCGACAAGAAAAAAGCCATGATCGCCGCAATCGGCGCTCGTTACTCAGGCAATCACTTAGTAAAAGTGGCGACCGCCAGCTTTGCCAACCGCAACAGCGAAGACTGGAGCGTGCCGGATTCAACGCAAATTGACGGAATTCCGCCTGCTGGCTCGTCGGAAGCGAGTCGAATGCTCGCGGCTGGATACACGCATCAGAAGATGGTAGACGCTGGAACGCAAATAATGGACGCAGCCATGGCCGCTTGGCCAAATCAGGCGATCTACTTGGCCATTGGACGCATCGATCGGCCATTGGAACAAGACCCGGATTCGGTAGCGCGAGACGTGCGCAACGCTACCCGCGCTAGGTGGGGATCGACCCGGCTAGCCATAGGAAAAGAAATAATCTCAAACGTCATGCCGTTCGCACCGCCAGACCCAACGAGTGCTTGGGCATTGTTCTATGAATCAAGGCCTGCCATCGCCGGACAAAATCTGGCAGCATGCTACGGAAGCTGCCGAATGAATGGCGGCAATTGCAACGGTTTGACTTATGACCAAATCTTGCGCGGAACCGTGGATCACTTTGTTAGCTACGGCGGCAAATGGCTTGAAATTTATGACGACGACGTGACCAATTTGCCAGGCGCGATTCACTACGCGCATGGGCTTATAGGCCACTGACGTCAAGAATGCATGATTGACATGCCAATGAAATTGAATTGGCTGCAAGTCATGTTCAGGTCGCGCCTGATTCTGCGGCAAAGATATAGACGCCAATTCACTCACTTCGAGTTAGGCGCTCGTGGATCCTGGCCCGGGAGATTGGTTGTCGATCATTAGAAAGAAATGGAGACACCGCTGCCGATTGAAACGGATTACCCCGAAGATGTATTTCGGCCTGATCTAGCCCCGGAATATCGCGTGGGTTGTGCGAAGGCATACTTTAAGAGTAATTTCTTGGCGCGCAGGATCTTTCGGCAGCGGGTTGATATTGCCTTTAGTCTGATGCCATCCGGGCAATGTGATCGCGCCCTCGATGCCGGGACCGGGGCGGGTTTTCTCCTGCCTGGCCTCGCCGCACGGTGCCGGGAAGTCGATGGGGTCGATTCGTCACCCATCATCCGCTATACCCAAGGCATGCTGCACAACCGTGATTTGCATAACGTAAAGCTTACCGATGCCGATCTTCTTCATCTCCCCTTCACTGACTGTGCGTTCGACCTGGCGGTCTGTTTAAGCGTGATCGAGCACATTCCCCAGCCGGAGGCTGCGCTCAAAGAGTTGGAAAGAGTGCTTCGTAACAACGGTGTGCTTATACTTGGGTATCCCTTAGAGCACGCCTTCCTCAAGTCGCTAAAACGGATGTACCGAATCGAAAAGCGTCTGCGCTTGCGCATTCGGGGTGAACCGCTGCCCCGAGGAAAAGCCTTTCACCCGCACGTAACAAATTGTCGGGACTTGGAAAACCTCGTAAACCGGATCTTCGGAATTGAGATCCGTCACGACATCCGGATACTTGGTTTCGCAGTTTACCGAATCTTGAAGCTCCGGAGAACAGCGATCAACGACTGACTCGTCTACCTGACGGCCCGATGAAGGAAAGCTTCGTTCCTGTTAACGTTGCTTGGTTGTTACTTCGCGCACGCAGAGAAAACTGGTCGTGACTTCGCCTTCGCCCGCGGGTGCCTACTATGTAGCGGGTGCAATGCTGGTCCGTGCAGAGGAAGCAACCGCCGTGTTGAACATGCTTATTCTCCATCGGCGCGTCGGCGCGAAAGATCTGACCGGTCCTTCTGGCTTGCGGAAGTCGCGTCGGAACCGCGTTAGGGCAGTTCGCGGGCGAGTTGCCGGAAGAGCCATCGCTTTTCGACCTCAAGCAAAAGCGGCGCCATGCGCGCCCCCAGCAAATCGCCAAGATTTTTATCACGCGCTATGGGCAGCTTCTGGCGCGCCAAATCGACCTTCCCTTTTCGCAACGTCATTGAAACGGCAGTGCGCTGCAATTCAAAAAGCCTCGCCGCCAGTGCAAAGAGCGCAGGTTCACGAGGTCGCTCGGTTAAGCTGGTGAGATAACTGCGGTCGAAGGCAGCTAGACTTTGCGTGATGATTGCCCGCCTTCGATCAAATGGTCGCCATAGAGTGAAATTCCATAAGTGGCGTCGCATCGAACTGCGGAAAACGGCAAAGTCCCAAAGATGCGCGCCCTGCCGCAACCTACCGGGCGGATCTACCAGAAAGAGCTCATTATTACTGAACAACAGATTCTCCGCTGTGTAATCGCCGTAAACCCGGCCCATGCTGACTTTCAGCTGAGCGACGCTTTCTAGGACCACTTGAAGAATATTTTCTTCGCGAGATGAAAGGTGCCACGGGGCCGCCTCGAAATCGCGTGCGAGCGACTCGACGGGCATCGGGGCGATCGTGTCCGTGCGGGCGATTTGAAGTTGCGCAATGATTTTTCCAGCGAGCTCGCATGCCGGAAGCAAGTCGCCTTCGCTAGTTTGATTCCAAATCAAATGCGAAATTGGCTTACCTTGGGCGAATTCCATTAAATAGACCCGCTTCTGCAGAAGGGTGCCCAGGCCCCGCGGCACCCGCAACCCAGGAATTTGAAACCTCGCTAGCGCTTGCAACTGGTCGTATTGGTATCGGAGCATCTCGTCGGTGCCCACGATCACCTGTTTCGCCAGCGCCACACGACCGCTTACAAGTTCAATTCGATAAACCCGGTTCCTCCAATTTTTTGCGAACAGGTAGCACTTTTGGATCGCTTCGCCCAACGCTTTCTCCAATTCGCTTACTGTCGGCGGCTCCATGGGATCGA
>Ga0307305_10000887_pt1 | contig 11421 bp, 12 predicted proteins | sample ER_DNA_186_FD_194512 | JGI IMG/M metagenome (GOLD analysis project Ga0307305, IMG submission 194512) | Bulk soil microbial communities from the East River watershed near Crested Butte, Colorado, United States - ER_DNA_186 | ecosystem: Environmental > Terrestrial > Soil > Floodplain | place... | reverse complement strand
GGCAGTATCTTTTGAAACCGCGGCGATGTTGTCGCGTTTCACTTGTGGGTCGTAAAAATCGTTAAAGTCATCGAGGATGGCGACGTCGTGCCCAGCCGCGAGTACTTTTTCGACAAGATGGGAGCCGATAAAACCAGCGCCACCGGTCACGAGTATTCGCATCCTGCGAGGGTAGATTTGCAATGGCCGATTGCCAAATGCCGATTACGAGCATGAGTAAGACAAAACAGAAGTGGTCGATTGGATTGTCAATCTTGCTTGTGTTCGTCGTCTCATTTCTCGCGACGCTTTTCGTGAGACTTCGGCCGGAATTGACGCGGCCCAAATATGTCGATCCAGCGTTTCGAATTCCCTCACCATTTGAGCTCGCATCGCTTCCTACGGCAACGCGTTTCGATTTTCCGCTCGGCAGTGAGAACGGCGCGATGGCTTACAACGCCCAACGATTCACGGAGAATCATCATCTCGGCGATGACCTAAACGGGATCGGCGGAGAAGACAGCGATTTGGGCGATCCAATCTATGCGGTCGCCGATGGACGCGTATTATTGGCGCGCGATGGCGGTCCCGGCTGGGACAACGTGATCATTGTATTGCACGCCTATGTCGAAAACGGCGAACGCAAATACGTGCAATCATATTATGGACACGTGGAAACAATGCTCGTGCATTCTGGGAAGGAAGTGGCGCGCGGGCAGCAAATCGCCACAGTCGGGACCGCTGGTGGCCGTTACTTTGCGCATTTGCATTTCGAAATGCGCGAATTCATCACTCCGTTCATTGGCCCGGGCTATCGCGAAGACGCCCGGGGGCTGGCTTAATCCCAGCGCATTCATTCAAGCGCATCGCGGCGCGGCGGATGATGATGTGGGCCGAATGCCGGCTCGTTAGGCAAATCGCACCGTTTCGACGGGAGCGATGCAACAGGTGGATCGGTCGCTCCGTCCGGCGATGTTAAAAATTTTTGCGGCTCCGCCGCACTTGGCAGGAGCAGGGGACTGATTAGAAATTCCGCCAGTGCGCCAGCAAGTAAAGCCAATTGAGCGTGAGCAACGCAACCGTTAGATAACGCGCGACACTTTTTTCCCTCCGCGTGAAATTTGCCAGACGCAAGCGCGGAACGCGTGTTACGAGAACGACGAATCCGTAGAGATTAAAGATCGACCATCCGCACAGAGCGGCAAAGACGAGCGGATTCCATCGCAGAGCGGCGAGAAAATGTCCGTGAAAAAATTGAATGGCTGATCGCGTCATGCCGCACGTCACACAGGGACGACCGGTAAGATCGTGAAACAGACAACGTGGCCATGGTAAACCGAGTGCAAACCAAATTGCCGCCACGGCCACCGAACCCAGCGAAACGCTCAGCCAGATAAGTTCGTGATCGATCTCATCGGGAGCAAGCCGCCGAGAGCCAAGCTGCATCTTCCCGTTAATCAATGCTGCGACGCGTTCCAAGCGCCCAACGCGCCGAACATCATTGCGATGAGAAAAATGGCGCCACAGCACACAATCACTGGGAGAAGGACCGCAAGAACGGCGCGACCCGTCTCCGTTCCATGTGCGCGTGCGAGGCCAATGCAACTTACAACCAGCCCCCAAACGCCTGCGATCAATCCGCCACAAACCGGAATCATCTGCAGCGGTCCGGCCGAACCCTGAGAAAAGGCGAGGACGCGGAAAGTAGTCTCGAAGGATTGTTTGGCGCCTCCGACTAACATCAAACAAAGATGAACGACAGCCGCGCCAATGAATAATCCGATGACGATGCAAACCGGGAGAAGAATAATAAAAGCCGCGGAGCCGACGCCCATGCCAGTCATGACCGCAAAAGCATTCCGTCGCTCGGAAAAAAACCCAATGGACTGCAGGCCGAGCGAAAAGAGAAATGATGCAATTCCACCCACGCACCCGCCGATGAGCGCGTAGATAAGCGGCTCCACCAAGCCGCCTTCGCGTTTCATCACGGTGAATGCTTCGCTCGGTCTGGTTAAGACCATCGCCAATGTTTCGATGAACGCGTTGACAAATCCGCGCTCTTGGCGGTGCTCCCACGGCAGTCCGCTGCGCGTCGGGGCAGTTTCCGATGTCGATCCAGCGGGCGCAGGTGTGATCGTCGACGTTGCGGGTGGCGGCGGTGCTGATGGCGGTGGCGTTGGCGCGCCGCTCGGCATATCGGCCGCGAATTCGGAAAATTGTGAGAGCGACTGCCAACTGGCCATTCCTTCGCGCCAGCCGAGATCGGTTCCTGTAAAGCGTCCTGAACGAAGCCCCGCGCGCACATCCTCTTCGGAAAATGTGCCGAGGCTCGTGCCGCCGCGATTAACGTGGATGGTTGCCATAATGTCCGCTTTTTAGTTAGCCGCGGCGAGAAAGTCAATGCGCGCTTCGCGCGTAAATGGAGGGCGTCCGCGCTGTCGGCGCCCACTAATTTGGGACACGACGGCGCGTGTCCCTCCACTTAGTCAAAACGACTCGTTTTCTCCGGCACGTCCAGCGCACGCCAGAAATACCAGGCGGCGATGGAGCGATACGGACGCCATTTCTCGCCAAATTTCATAAGCTGTTTCGGAGTGGGAAGTTTTCTGCGGCCAAAGATTTTCGCGAAACCTTTACGAACGCCGTAATCATCGACCGGCCAGACATCAGGTCGGCCAAGATCAAAAAGGAGAAGCATCTCGACCGTCCACCGGCCAATGCCGCGAACCTCCGTGAGACGTACAATGATCTCTTCATCGCTCATTCGAGCGATCGCGCGAGCGGACGGCACCGTACCGTCGATCGTTTTGGCGGCGAGATCTTTTAGCGCCGCGATCTTGCTGCGCGACAAACCGGCGGCGCGCAATTTTTCATCCGGCGTGCCGAGAACAAGTTTCGGATCGAGATGCTTTCGCCGCGGAAATAGAGCACGCACTCGTTTCCAAATTGTTGCCGCAGCCTTTCCGCTGAGTTGCTGGTATGCAATAGATTCGGCCAAGGCGTCGAACGGATTGATTGCTGGAAGAATTTTGATTTCGTAGCGACGCGAGCGCGCGATCAGCGCAGCAAAGCGCGAATCCGTCGCGGCGAGGTGTCGGTGCGCTTCTTCGTGGTCCATACGTTGATCTTGCAATACTGTAGCGGCGCTCTGCGAGCGCCGAAATAAAGATTCAGCGGTCATAGACCGCCGCTACAATTTTCCGAAACATTTTGCCCGCGCGGTCATCCTCGCTTTGGTGACGTGCATGGCTGCAACCGCGCAAACGCAACTCACCTGGTACGGGCAATCCGCATTCAAAATCATCACGCCGACTGGGAACGTGCTTCTTGTTGATCCCTGGCTGACGAATCCAGTTTTTGAGAAAGGCAAAGGTGAGGTCGCAGCGCTGAAGCACTGCGATTTGATTTTGGTCACGCATGGACATTCCGATCACGTCGGAAACGCGGTCGAGATCGCAAAACGAACGCGAGCGAAACTGGTCGCGACGTATGATCTTTCAGCGGCCATGACAACGGTGCTTGGCTATCCGACTGAGTTGGCCGACACGGATACAACAGGTCACTTCGGCGGCACGCTTAACCTCCTTGATGGTGAAGTGAGTGTAACGTTTGTGCCAGCTTGGCATGGTGCCGGAGTGGAAAAAGGCGAAGACTCGCCGCCCTTCTACGGCGGAAATCCTAGCGGATTGATCATCGCGATCCGCGGCGGTCCAACGTTTTATCACACGGGCGATACGGATTTATTTTCCGATATGGCGCTCGTGTCGCGATACAACAAGATCGACGTCATGCTCGTATGCATTGGGGATCATTTCACGATGGGGCCGGAGCGTGCGGCCGATGCGGTGAAGCTCATCGATCCGCGCATAGTCATCCCGATGCACTACGGAACGTTTCCGATTTTGACGGGCACACCCGAAGCGTTCGATCGCGAATTGAAGCAACGCGGCGTAAAAGCCAATCTGCGCGTGATGAAAATCGGGGAAACAATCAAGCTTTCAGAATAACAAACTGCGATTGAGCCGATTGGCTCGCGCAAGCGACGGATACAGCCAGCCGACTGCAATAAGGTCGAATTAGGAAAGCATGCCGATTGGGAAAAATGGGAACGGCTGACACTGCTGGAACGCTTCATACCGGACGGTCTGTCCCATGCGGCAACGGCGTTCGTTGAATCGTTAAAAATCAATTCAATCTCGGAGAAGCTGGCTCGCGGCCGGCCCGTCGTAGTCAAGAGGCGAAACATTTTACGGTGAGCGCGCTGCCGATCTGATAAATTTTTATTTTTGTCTGGCGAACATACCGATTCGTTTCTTGAGCAATGTGCGGGACTGGCGACGCTGGGAGGCCAGCTGTTTCCAGATGCTGAACGGCGACCGGTTTCGGGCGTCAGTCATCGACAAACGGACGGTTCGCCTGGACAAGTTACCGGGGCAGAGTCTTTGGGACCACATGAAACAGGGGGACGTTGGCCCAGCGCATGCTCGAAGCGGCTGGCCGCGAATATCGCCGCGCTCATCAGTTTTGGCGCGATGAATTTGGCGCGCCGTGGTCTCACGCCGATGCGTCGATGACCAACGTGATTTATGACGAGAAGACGAACCGTGCGCGGGTGATCGATTTCGAGATCGCGCACGAGAAATCGTGGCCGGGCACGGCGCGGCACGCCAATGATTTACTCGTTTTCTTGCTTGATATGGTGGAAACCGTTCCGGCGCGGCAATGGCTTCCTTTTGCGAGTTCCTTTCTCAAGACCTACGCGGATCGAGAAGTAATTACCGAGTTAAAGAAGCAGTTTGTTGTCCCGAAAGGACTCGCGCTGGTCTGGTGGAATGTTCGTACGAATTTCGCCAAGAGCACGAAGGTAAAAAGGCGATTACGAGATTTGCGGAAGGCGATCGAGAAACTGGAGCTCTACCGAACCGTTGCGGCCAAACGAGTCCGCAAGAGCCGGCGCGCCTCAATCACTTGCCAGGAAATGAGCCCCGGAATGCCAAGAGCGAGTTCGCGCACTCGTGCAATCAAGGAGAGCGCAAATGCTGTGTCGCCGGGAATACCGAGCAGATTGCCGACGACCAGGTAACCGCCTTCCTGCACTCCCAACGCGCCCGGAACGGGAAACATCGCCGAGCGGATCGTCAAAATCACACTTTGGAGAATCAGCGCGTTGATCAGCGTCGCGTGCGAACCGATCGCGTGAAGCGCGATCCAAATTTCGCCCGAGCCAAGAACCAGCGAAATAGTCGTCCACAAACAGCACCCCACGACACCGCTTCGGCGCGCGTACAGTTTTCGAACTGTTTGATCCAGTGTGTCGCCGCTTTGCCCGAGCGAATGCCACTCCGGCGAATTAGCCAGGCGTGAGATCATCACGCCGATAAAACGAAACATTCCCAGCCGCTGGACAAAATAGAAGCCAACAACGGCGATGATCCCGATCAGTGCGCCAACCAAGGTCGGACCAACGAAGGTTCTGTGTCCGGTCATACTGACAATCAGGCCCAAGCCAAGCAGCGTAAAAGCGATCTGCACGAAAACCCCCAGCGTAATGTCCACGAGCACACTTCCCGCTGCGAGCGGCAGTGGCGTGCCGTTAATCGCCGCCAACCGCGCACGCACAATATCTCCGCCGACCGCGGCGGAAGGCACAAGCGTGCTGACCGATTCACCTACCCAGCGCATCCAAAGCAGTTGCAGTAGCGTCGGACGTTCGGACTTTGGAAAAAGAACCCACCATGCAACCGCATCGAGAAATACCGGCACCGCGAAATGGAAGACCACCACTGCGGCAATTGCCCAGCCTGCGGCAGCGAAGGCTGCGCCGACCTGCGGCAGCCCTTGCCGAATCAGCAGGATCGTGAAGAGCGCAGCTCCAGCGAGGCCAAGCAACCATACGGTTACGTGTATTTTGCCCAGTGCTTTCATCCGTTTCTCTGAGACAATTCGAACGCGCGTGAGAAGATGCGCCTGTCGTTAGAGCAAAGGCAAGTTCGCCCGGATTTGGGCCCAGCCGTATTTGATTAGCTTTAGCGATCCTGGACGAATCGCTCTGTCGGCTCAACCGGCACGAGGACCACCTCGGCGCCACCTGGCAGCGCGGTGCTGATGGTCTCAGATCGAAAACTGCGTCGATGCATCGGTTTGGCGGCAAATAAACAAAACGCCAGCCAAATAATTCCGAAAAAGATCGCAGCGAGCACATCGCTCAAAAAATGCGCACCCAAGGCGATACGGCTGAATCCTACCAAGGCGATCAGCAATGCCGCGCTAGCAACTGTCAGTCTCCGCCAGTGGCGCGCCTTCATTGCAGGGAGAATAAAAAGAGCAAGCTGCCCGTAAAGGAGAGTTGCTCCAATCGTGTGACCACTGGCAAAACTGTAGCCGGACCAATCGACGAACGGCCCGTCAACGAATGGACGATGTCGGTGGACGAGCTGCTTGAGCAGCTCGTTGAGCAGCATCCCGCCCGGCACAGCCACGATCAATGTCACGAGCGACGGCCACCACTTTTTCCAGACAAAAAACAACACGACGAAAAACAAAACGACTCCAATCCACTCACTTGAACCGAACTCGGTGAACGCTCGCAACACACTGACAAATGTGTGCGTCAGATGAGCGTGGAACCATCCCGCCACCTGCTGATCGGTTCCTGCAAGAGGATTGATCGTGGCGAGGGCCACGCAATTCTGGGGGAGAATGAGATCGTTGGTCACAAAAAGCCAATGAATCTATGCCAATTTAATACCCGTCAAACGGCAAAACATTCCAACGGTTGAAAACAAGCGGCCGAGCGCCTGGTTTTCTCGAATTATTCCTTGCTAAAATATTTCGATCCCGATACATCGGCTTAGGTCGCTCATCCGATACAACGTTGTCCGCGCCTTAACCTGTGAAAAAAATTCCGGTCTTTCTTGCCAGCCTGGTTCTGAGCGCAGCCGCTTCCGCCATTGCCGGAACGGCGACTTTTGAAGCGCAACCTGGCCCCACACCAGAGGAAGAAAACTCGCGCGACCTTTTTTCTTATGAGACGACCTACACGTTTCGCAGCGACTTCAAAGACTCCAAATTCGGACACGGTGATTCTCTTTACGATGATTTTAGTTATGACCATCGTTTTCTCATCACCGGGAAATGGTACTTTCGCACCGGGGTCGAATACGAACGCTACGATTTCGGCGGCACCGACAACGGGCTGCCTGATCACCTCCAAGCTGCCTACGCTCACCTGGCGCTTGAATACGTGGTGAAGGATCATGCCGGAGCCAGCATTGAGATCGACCCAGGCGCTTATTTTCAGGACAACGTCACTGGCGACGCTTTTGACATACCGTGGAAGATTTTTGTGACGTTCCCGTTAAAGAAAGACAAAATCTTTGCCGTCATCGGCGTGGGTGGCGGCATTAACCAGCAACCTATCGTCGCCCCCGGTGGCGGTATTATCTGGCTGATCAGCGATAAGCTCCGGCTTCAAGGCGTCTTCCCGAGGCCCGCCTTAGTTTACCAGCCTAATGACGACTGGGATTTCCGGCTGACGGGAGAGCTCAACGCCACAAGCTTTCGCACCGACGATGTTCTAACGACCGAGCGAAAACTGCAACTGCACAACGCCATCGTTCAATATAGCGAGTACCGTGCTGGTGTGCAGGCGAGTTACTCCGGCTTCAAGCCGTTCAAGATCATTGCCGGCGCAGGCGTCACAATCAGACGGAACTTTGATTTCTTCCGTGCCGACGAATCGAGGCGAACGGATCCGGCGCCCTACGTCCGAATCGCCGCGGAGGCGAAATTTTAAGGGAAAATCTCGTCGAGCTTTCTCGCCAGGTTTTGGCTGCCACGAATCTTCAAGCGGCCGGTGAAAAACGCCCACTTGCCGCCGAGTGTGCCGTTTGAAAGGGCGACCCAATTCTTATCGCTCGTCACGAACGTGACGCTTGGATTGTCGATCTTTCCTTTTCCCATCTTGTAGGTTCCATCATTCACATCGATCCACCATTCGCCGCCGTTTGGGCCGCTGAGTTCCCACTGGTAGCGCGCATGCACTCCCTTTGCTTTTTCCGCTTGGAAGCTCTGGCGCATCCCATCGAACACTTGTTGCGGTGTCGAGTTCGAAGACTCACTTGAGGCCGCGCTCGCCGCGCCCAAACAAAGTGCCATAATAATCACGGCCGTTAAGCCGAAACGTACACTCTTCGGTTTCATTATAGGACGCCAAATCAGCATCGTTTCCGCGGCAAAAATTGGCCGCCTAATCGCAAATCGTAACTGCGACCTTACTCTTCGATTCGCTTCAGGAGAAAGGCCGCGCCTATAAACGTGATCAGCACTCCGGCCAGGAGCACGATAAGGTCGACAAGGTAAAAGAGCAGACTGGCGTGGTACATATTCACCAGCCGAAACGCGCGGCAAAAATGGGTGAGTGGAAAAAGTTCGGAGATATAGCGAATCGCCTGTGGCAGTTGTTCGAGCGGCGCAAATGCGCCTGAGAGAACAAACACCGGCAACAGAAAGAAAACGGAAAATTGGATCGCTTGCGTTTGGGTGCGCGAGAACGCCGAGATCAGCAACCCGAGCCCGAGCGAGCAAAGGAGGAAGAGCAGGCAGATCAACGCAAGCGCGTGGGGCTGATAAAACGCCACCCCAAAATGCCACCAGCTAAGCGCCATAATCACCACCACCAAACAAATGGACACAACAAGATATGGCAGAATTTTTCCGATTACGATTTCACCGCGCTGGAGCGAAGTCACCAGCAATTGATAGAGCGTGCCCGATTCGCGTTCGCGGGCGATCGTGCAGGCCATGAGCGTGACAGTGAGCAATTGCAAAATCAACCCGATCACGCCTGGCACGACGTAATCGATGAAGCGCGACTTCGGATTGTACAAGTTCTTCGACTCCGCACTCCACGCCGTCATAAGCGAGACGAATTGTTTACGGATATCGACGGGCAATTTCTTGCCTAACTCGATCACGTCGTCCGGGAGTGACTCCACAATCAGGTCGCGCTCTTTGGCCTGGAAGGTCGCCAGATTCTGTTGCACAGCGCCTTCGACTGCACTGGCGGTGTTGGTGTCGCTGTCATCGAGGTAAAGAGGTAGCGACTTCGGATCGCCCTTGTTCAGGCTATCGGTCCAACCAACCGGGATAACCAGAGTCGCCTTCACTCCATTTCCGATCAGGTCCGACTCACCCTGAAAGTCGGGCGCTGGCATCCTCCAGTGAAACGTCTTGTCCTTAGAAATGATCTCGATAAGACGAGCGGTGCGCGGCGTCTGATCGCGATCGATTAGCAACGCCGGGACGTCGGTGAGCTGAGTATTCTCGAATGCGTGCCCAAAAATTAGCGTAAAGAGCGGCGGGAGAATGATCAGTAAAAGCAAGACGCGCCGGTCGCGATAGATGTGCAGGAATTCTTTGTAAGCGACGCTCGCAATCGCACTGAGTGATGGCCATTTCATAATGCCGATTTTTTCAACACGCCATCGTAGCCCTGCGAATATGCGGTGAAAACGTCCTCCATGTCGGGTTCCACCCAGCGCTCCCCTAACAAACGAAGATCTGGAAAAGGCCAATTCTCGCGCCATCTCGCCATCAATTTCTCCGGTTCCTGTGCGTAAAGGCGCAGGCTGCCGCTGCGCAAGGAAACGCCCAGCAGCTCGGGCAGATCTCGCAACCGCACCAGTGCGGGCATGAGTGGTTCCACATCGATCTCGAGCAAGCGAGCGCGAAAGCTCGATTTCAAAGCGCGCGGCGAAGCTTTCGCCAGCAGGCGCCCACTTTCGATAAAACCGACTTCCGTACAACGCTCCACCTCGTCCATGTAATGCGTCGTGACAAAAATTGTCTTTCCCTCGTGACCAAGATCGTAGAGCAAGTTCCAGATTTGCTGCCGGTGAACGGGATCAAGGCCTGCTGTCGGTTCATCAAAAAAAAGGAGCGGCGGATCGTGCACCAGTGCGCAACCGATCGCCAGCAATTGCCGCATGCCGCCAGATAGACTTCCCGCAGCAGCATTAGCTTTTTCTTCAAGGTCGCTCAGCCGAAGCAAGCGTTCGATCCGTCGCTCCAGTTCCGCCCTCGGAACGCCATAGGCGCCGCCGAAAAAGCGGAAGTTCTCCAGCACGGTGAGATCACGGTAAAGGCTAAAGCGTTGCGGCACGTAGCCGAACTTGGTCCTAACGTGTTGTCGATCTTTCCAAACATCCGTACCTGCGATTGTTGCATTGCCAGCGGTCGGATGAGTCAGGCCACACAACATTCGAATCGTCGTCGTTTTGCCTGCGCCATTTGCTCCGAGAAAACCAAAGATCGTTCCCGGCGCGATTGTAAATGAAAGATCCTGCACAGCGTTGACCGCGCCAAAACTCTTACTCAAATGATTGAGGACGATCACCGGTTCGCTCATTTTCGGAATCTTATTGCGATGATGCCTGCACATTTGCAACTATCAGGCACGACTTGTAGTGATCTTTCATCATGAAATTTGCAGCCAGGCAATTTGGTTCGCGGATTCCCGCGGTCAGGTCAGTCGGCGTCTTGCTCCTAATGTTGCTTGCAAGATCGACAATTGCACGGGCTGATGCTGTTTCGGAGCTCGCCGCATTTTCAATTTTCGACAAGGTCGATCTCCCCCAGATGGCAAAGAGCGATGTACAAACCGCACACGGCCCACCAATGGGCAATCCGCGGTTTCTCTCGGTGCAAAGCTGTTATGTTGCGCCGGGCTCACCAGCTCAGCAGATTGAAGCGCTGCGTCGCTGGGACCCGACCAGGCATCGCGAGCTGAAAGTTTTTCTGCATTCCGATCTGCCAGCCAACCCCACTGCCGCGAATTTTTCCAAATTGCAAAACGCACCGGACAACGGCCCGGTCCGCTCATTTGTCAGCGCCACGCAAAAGCTCAGTCCGGAATTGCAAATCAGTAAGGACGAAGCGAAGAGATTTTCGGCCACCAGTGGTGGCGGCGGTGCCATGCCTGCGCCGGTCGCAAAATTCTGGAGCGATGTCCTGGCGGCGCGCACGCACAGTTTTGCTTCCGGCGGAACAGCAGCCCAACCGCCTTACGATCATGGGGGGCAAACGATCCGGGTGAGCGATGAATTAAATAGTCTGTTGCGCCAGCAGGAAAAAATCCGCCGCCAATTTTCCGGACTTATTGGCAGCACGGGCATTGGTCGCGGCGCCGGTTCGCTCCGTCCGGAGCTTTATTGGGAGCTTCTCGACGTGGACGATCAAGGCGTGGTCTCGCTCGGCGCATACTACAATCACGCTGGCGCCGGCGGAGGTTACCAGGCGGCTGACGTGCTCTATTATGCGAGCGGCGGTTATTACGTCGCTCTCACACTTTATCAAATGTGGCCCGTCAATGTGGAAGGAAAAGCTTCCACGCTGGTGTGGCGCGGTGATATGATTTCCGCGGCGTCACTGGCTTCGTTGCAC
>Ga0307305_10000886_pt1 | contig 11425 bp, 11 predicted proteins | sample ER_DNA_186_FD_194512 | JGI IMG/M metagenome (GOLD analysis project Ga0307305, IMG submission 194512) | Bulk soil microbial communities from the East River watershed near Crested Butte, Colorado, United States - ER_DNA_186 | ecosystem: Environmental > Terrestrial > Soil > Floodplain | place... | reverse complement strand
TCCCGTAGTAGTAGAGGTATGACCCGTCTTCACGTCGAGAAGACCTGGGCCGACGTCCTCGTCGACAACGCGGCCGAGGCCGCCACCGCCGAGCGGCTGATCCGCCAGCTCCAGGCCTGCGAGGTCTCCGCGCTGGCGTTCTGCCGGCTGCTGGAGCGCTGGGCCCGCGGCGACGCGGCGCCGTCCACTCCGGGCGGACGGCAGGCTGCGCTCCGGCGCGCGGCCGAACGCGCCGAGACCGCGCTGGCCGGCCTCGAGGGGCCGCTGGGCCGCTACTTGCTCGAGCTGGAGCCGGAGAGGGCGGAGGGCCGGTCTTGGTACGGCGCTCCGGGTGCGGCTGAGCTCTTGGAATGGTCGGCAGTGCTGGAGCGCGCGGGCGTGCGTGCCCAGGCGCTGCGCGTCACACAGGCGTACCTGGAGCTGGCCGTCTTCCTCCGAGCCCTGGCCGGCCTCGGCGATGCCGCACGGATCCGCTCGGCACCCGACCGTTCGTCCCTCTGGGCGGGCCTGTTCGACCTCCGCGAGAACCTCCTCGGCCGCGCCGTCGAAGACCTCCGCGCACTGGCCGCCTAGTTAATCTAGGCGCGTGCTGGCTTCAATCGTGACCTACCTGATCCCGGTCTTCGTGCTGGGCGGGATCCTCTTCCTGCTGATCGTCCTGAACCTGCTCGCGCGAGTGCGAGGCGGGCGGTACGTGCGGCCGGTCGCGAAGGGCCTGATGAAGACGCCGTACGTCGGCAAGCAGCTGAAGAAGGCCTCGCAGGCGACGCTCGAGCGGAAGAACCCGGAGCTCGCGAGTGCGGTCGCCAAGCTGGAGCGCTCCGGCGCGACGCGCGATCCGATGAAGGCGCAGCAGGCACTCTCACGTCTCACTGCGGCCGAGCGTAGGGCGTGGCTCGAGGCCGCCGGTGAGCAGGACGCGATTCCCGAGCCGATGAACCGCCAGCAGCGCCGAGCCGCGGCGAAGCTCAAGAAGCGCCGCTAGCGCACTGCCCTATCGTCGGTGCCATGGCTGACGAGGGCTTTCGAGATCCGCGGCTCGCGGCAATTTACGACGCGCTCGACTCCGACCGCAGCGATCTCGATGTCTACGTCGCCATAGCTGCCGAGCTTGATGCAAAACGGGTGCTGGACATCGGCTGCGGGACAGGCACGTTCGCGCTGCTCCTCGCCGAGCGCGGCTTCGAGGTGACCGGCGTCGACCCCGCCAGGGCCTCGCTGGACGTGGCGCGCAACAAGCCCGGAGCCGCGCGCGTCCGCTGGATCGACGGGGACGCTAGGCAGCTGCCGCCGATGGAGGTCGACCTCGCGACGATGACCGGCAACGTCGCCCAGGCGATCGCCGACGACGTGGCCTGGCAAAGCACGCTGCGGGGAGCTCGCGAGGCGCTGCGACCGGGCGGACACCTCGTCTTCGAGACTCGTGACCCGGCTCAACAGGCATGGACTGAATGGAACCGAGCCGACTCCCACCGCGTCACGGCGATCGCAGGAGTCGGTGCGGTCGAGACCTGGGTGGATCTCGTGGAGGTCAGCGGGCCTCTCGTGAGCTTCCGCGCGACGTACGTCTTTCCCGACGGCGAGGCCCTGACGTCCGACTCGACGCTTCGCTTCCGCGAAAGCTGCGAGGTCGAAGCGGAGCTGACCGCGAACGGCTACGTCGTGGACGAAGTCCGGGGCGCTCCCGACCGGCCCGGGCGCGAGCTCGTGTTCTTTGCCTCAACCGTCGACTGAAGCGCTCCAGGCGTTGATCCCGGTGTCAGGTCTTGCGTTCCGGCAAATCTACATCTCCAGGTGAGATTTGCGTGATTGCAAGACCTGACACCGGTGGTTCCCTGGGTGACAATCGCTTCGTGGAAGCGACGATCCGCTACGCCAGGAGCGGCGACGTCAACATCGCCTTTCAGGTGACAGGCGAGGGAGCGTTCGATCTCGTCCTCGTTTCCGGCTTCGTCTCGCACCTCGACTACGACTGGCAGCATCCGTCCTCGGCGCGCCTTCTCGAGCGACTGGGCTCGTTTTCGCGCCTGATCCGATTCGACAAGCGTGGGACCGGTCTTTCGGACCGCACGGTCGGGCTCCCGGACTTCGAGACGCGAATGGACGATGTACGTGCCGTGATGGACGCCGCGGGCAGCGAGCGGGCGGCGTTGTTCGGCTATTCGGAGGGCGGACCGCTCGCGACGCTGTTCGCGGCCACGTACCCGGAGCGGCTACGGGCACTCGTGCTGTACGGAACCTACGCCAAGCGGACCGGGCCCGACGACGACTACCCGTGGTGCGAGACGGCGGAGGAGCGAGCCGACTACGCCGCGGCAATCGAACGCGAGTGGGGCGTCGAAGCGGACCTCAGCCGCATGGCCCCCGGCGCCGACGAGTCGCTCGCGAAGTGGTGGATGGCCCGCGCGCGGGCGGCTGCGAGCCCCGCCTCGGCGCGTGACCTCGTCGTGATGAACTCGCAGGCAGACGTCAGGGCCGCTCTGCCGGCGGTGCAGGCGCCAACGCTGGTCATCCACCGCATCGGCGACCGCGATGCACGGATCGAGGAGGGCCGCTACCTCGCCGAGCACATCTCCGGCGCCGGGTTCGTCGAGCTCCCAGGTGACACACATGTGCCGTTCTGGGAGCCGGATGACGTCGTCGACGAGATCGAGGAGTTCCTCACGGGAATACGCCCCACGCGCGTCGGGGAGCGCGTGCTCGCGACGGTCCTCTTCACCGATCTCGTCGGATCGACTGAGCGCGCGCGAGCGCTCGGAGATCGTGCGTGGGCGGAGCTGCTCGGGCGCCACCACCGAGTGGTGCGGAGCGAGCTCGAGCGGTTCACCGGCGAGGAGATCGACACCGCCGGCGATGGATTCCTCGCGCTGTTCGACGGGCCTGCTCGAGCGATTCGGTGCGCGCTCGCGATCCGCGGCGGCCTTGCGGAGCTCGGGCTCGAGGTGCGGGCGGGCGTCCACACCGGAGAGGTAGAGCGGCCGCGGGGTGGAGGACCGCGCGGGATCTCTGTGCACACGGGCGCGCGGGTCGCCGCCGCCGGATCCGCCGGTGACGTTCTCGTGTCGGCCACGACGCGCGATCTCGTCGCCGGGTCCGGCCTGGCTTTCGAGGAACGCGGCGAGGTCGAGCTCAAAGGCATCGGCGCACGGCGGCTCTACGCCGCGCAAGGCAGCTGAATCCCCGCAAGGGATGGCGCGCTGCGCGTCGAAGCAGGCGAGCATGGCGCGCCGTCGGAAGAGACGCACGCTCAGGCCGCGCGTGCCCTCGCGCGTCAAGCGGAAGAAGCGGGACCGCAAGGCGCGGGGGCACCAGCATCCCGAGCTGATCGGGCTCGGCCTCGTCGCGGTGGGCGTCTTCCTCGCAGCCGTCCTCTGGGCCGGCTGGAACGGCGGCTACGTCGGCGAGTGGATCGACAACGGCCTCGACGCGCTGCTCGGTTCGGCGGCGCTCGGCCTGCCGGCCGCACTCGGAATCGTCGGCTCGCTGATGGTGGCAAGGAGCGACCTGGTCGACGTGCGGCCCGTCCGCACGGGGATCCTGGTCGTCTCGCTCGGCCTGATGCTCACCCTGGGCACGGACAACGGCGGCTACCTCGGGACGGCGCTCGGCGGCGGGCTCGGGCTCGCGATCGGCGGTACGGGCGTCGCGATCGTCGGCGTGCTGGCGCTCCTCGCCGGCGCGCTCCTCGTAACCGGCGCCTCGGCGGGGGCGATCATCCGCCGTTCGGGCCACGCCGTGCACCACGCGGCGAGGCGATCGTTCCAGCGCGCTGCGCCGCCTTTGCGCGTGATCGAGGGTGAGCGCGCGCTGCCTCCCGCGACGCCGCAGGCGCCACCCTTGGATGTCGTCAGCGAGTTCCCGGACCTCGTCTCGGAGACCGAGCCGGCTCCGCTGCTCGTCCAGCCGGAGCCCGAACCGGAGGAAACGAGCCTCTTCGATGTCACGGAGCCCGCGGCCGACTACCGCCTGCCGGACCGCGACCTGCTGCGACAGTCGCCTCCGGGCGGCGGTCCGAACGGCGAGCACACCGCCAGAGTCGCCGACGCGCTGACGCAAACCCTTGCGAACTTCGGCGTCGACGCGAACGTGATCGGCCAGATCTCGGGCCCCCGCGTCACGCGCTACGAGCTGCAGCTGGCCCCCGGCACGAAGGTCTCGAAGGTCGCGGCGCTCAAAGACGATCTCTCCTACGCACTGGCGACGACGGAGATCCGCATCCTCGCGCCGATCCCGGGCAAGCAGGCCGTGGGCGTCGAGCTCCCGAACACGAGCCCCAACCTCGTCACGCTCGGGGACGTCTACGAGGACCTGCCGCAGAGCGCGAGCCCGCTCGCCGTGTGGCTCGGCAAGGACATCTCCGGCCAAGCCGTCTGGACCGACCTCGCCCGGATGCCGCACATCCTGATCGCCGGCACCACCGGCTCGGGCAAGTCGGGCTGCATCAACACGATCCTGACCTCGGTGCTCCTGCGTTCGAGCCCCGACGACGTGCGGATGATCCTGATCGACCCGAAGCGGATCGAGCTTGGCTACTACGAGTCGATCCCGCACCTCCTGACGCCGGTCGTCTCGAGCCCGAAGGAGGCCGCCGCGGTGCTGCGCAACGTCGTCGCCGAGATGGAGCGCCGCTACGAGCAGCTCTCCCGCGTTCGCGCCCGCAACCTCCCCGAGGCGAACCGCGCGCTGCGCTCCCGCGGCGAGCAGCAGCTGCCGTACCTCCTCGGTGTGATCGACGAGCTCGCCGACCTGATGATGATCTCGCCGCAGGAAGTGGAGGACTGCGTCATCCGCCTGGCACAGAAGTCCCGCGCGGTCGGGATCCACCTCGTTCTCGCGACCCAGCGGCCGTCGGTCGACGTGATCACCGGGATGATCAAGGCCAACGTCCCGAGCCGGATCGCGTTCGCGGTGTCGAGCCAGACCGACTCCCGTGTGATCCTGGACCAGGCCGGCGCCGAGAGCCTTCTCGGCCAGGGCGACATGCTCTTCAAGCCGCTCGGCACCTCGCGCCTGCAGCGGCTCCAGGGCGCGTTTGTGACCGAGGAGGAGATCGCCCTGATCGTCGAGCAGTGCCGCGGTCAGCGCGAACAGGAACTGGACGAGTCGCTTCTCGAGGCGCCCGAAGCCGCCGAGGCCGACGCTGAGGTCGATGGAGATTTCGACCCGGACGAGGACCCGCTGCTCGAGAAGGCGATCGAGGTCGTCGTCCAGACGCAGACCGCCTCTGTCTCGCTCATCCAGCGCCGCCTCAGGGTCGGCTACACGCGGGCCGGGCGCCTGATCGACATGCTCGAGCGGCGCGGCATCATCTCGGGCTACGAAGGCTCGAAGCCGAGGCGCGTTCTCGTGGACGAAAGCGCCCTGGCGCACCTTATCGACGCTGTGTAAAGGGTTCGAAAAGTCTTCACAAGCGGCCCAACTTCGGGTTAGCATCCCTCGTCTCCAGGAGGAGACAGCGTCTTTGTATCTCTAGGGAGGGCATGTGAAGGTTTCACGACGTACATCACTCGTCGCTGCGGCCCTGGCCGTGGTGCTGCTGGCGGGGCTGGCGGCGCTCGCAGGCAGCGGGACGAGCCAGGCGTCGCCGAAGGCGGGCAACGCCACGTTCCTGGCGTCGCTCGTCAGCGACATCGGAAAGTTCAACGACCGATCGTTCAACCAGTCGCAGCTCGAAGGTCTGAAGCGGGCGAAGAAGCAGCTGCACATCAAGATCCTGCCGCTGCAGTCCAACTCGACCTCGGACTATGTCCCGAACTTCAACACCGCGGCTCGGAGCCACTCGAACATCACGATCGCAGCCGGCTTCCTGCTCGCGGACACCCTCGAGACGGTCGCCGACCAGTTCCCGAAGACGAAGTTCGCGATCACGGACTACTGCGCGAAGGGCGCCGCCAAGCGCTGCATCACCGGCAGTGTCCTGACCAGGGACCACAAGAACGTCATGGGGTTGGACTACGCCGCGAACCAGTCAGGCTGCCTCGTCGGCTACCTGGCCGCGGAGATGACGAAGCGGCACGGCGGCCCGCAGATCATAGGCGCGGTCGGCGGCCTGCACATCCCGCCGGTCGACATCTGGATCGCCGGCTACAAGTTCTGCGCCAAGCTCTACAACAAGAACATCCAGGTGAAGATCGACTACTCGGGCAGCTTCACGGAGTCCGACAAGTGCAAGACGCTCGCCGAGAACCAGATCGCTGCGGGCTCGTACGTCGAGTTCCAGGTTGCCGGCGGCTGCGGCCTCGGCACGCTGACCGCCGCGGCACAGCATGGCATCTGGGGCATCGGCGTCGACAAGGACCAGTACAAGGACGCCAAGCGCGTCCTCACGAGCGGGGTGAAGCACGTCGACCTCGGCGTCTTCAACGTGATCAAAGCGACGAAGACCCGCCACTTCAACGGCAACCATGACCTGCAGTTCACGCTCAAGAACGGCGGCATGGGCGTCGGCAAGATCAACCCGTCCGTGCCCAAGAAGTTCATCACCGCGATGAACAAGATCAAGACCCGGATCATCAAGGGCAAGCTGAAGGTTCCGACCAAGGTCACCTAGCGTCCGGCAAACAGGCAAGCGCGAAGGGCGGGCCCGCGGGCCCGCCCTTCGTTTGGTAAAACGTCGCCGTGAGGATTGTGGCGTCGAGCATGGCGGCGATTGCCGTGCTGGCGCTCGTCGCAGGCTGCGGCGGCTCGAGCAAGAAGTCGACATCGACTTCGGCCGGCGGGGGCGGCGGCGGCTCGAACTTCACGGCCGCGCTCGTCAGCGACATCGGCAAGTTCAACGACCGCTCCTTCAACCAGTCGCAGCTCGAGGGCCTGAAGCGGGCGCGCAGCTCTTCAACCCGAGCATCAAGGTCGTTGTGGGCTACTCGGGCGACTTCGTCAAGTCCGACCTCTGCAAGACCGTCGCCGAGAACCAGATCGCGCAGGGCGCGCAGGTGCTCTTCCAGGTCGCCGGCGGGTGCGGGCTCGGGACGCTGACAGCGGCCGCCCAGCACAAGATCTGGGGAATCGGGGTCGACAAGGACCAGTACAACGACGCCAACCGAGTCCTGACGAGCGGCGTCAAGCATGTCGACCTCGGCGTCTTCAACGTGATCAAGGCGACGAAAGACGACAGGTTCAACGGCGACCACGATCTCCAGTTCACGCTCGCCAACGAGGGCATGGGCCTCGGCAAGATCAACCCGGCGGTGCCGAAGGCGCTGATCGACAAGATGAACGCGATCAAGCAGAAGATCATCTCGGGCCAGATCAAGGTCCCGACGACGATCAAGTAACGCCCGTCCGCAAGACCTCCCTAGAATCACCCGCTGTGGAAGCCTCGCCGGTCCTCGAGATGAGAGGCATCACAAAGCGGTTCCCCGGGGTCGTCGCGGACGACCACGTCGACTTCGACCTGCAGCGCGGCGAGGTGCATGCGCTTCTCGGCGAGAACGGCGCGGGCAAGTCGACGCTGATGAACGTCCTCTACGGGCTGTACAAGGCGGACGAGGGCGAGATCTTCGTCAAGGGCAAGCGTGTCTCGTTCAGCTCGGCGAAGGACGCGATCGACGCGGGGATCGGGATGGTGCATCAGCACTTCATGCTCATCCCGGTGATGACCGTCGCCGAGAACATCGTGCTCGCCCAGGAGCCGACCAAGGGCGGCGTGTTCCTCGACTTCGACGCCGCGCGCGAGCGCGTACGCCACCTCTCGCAGACCTTCAACTTCGCGATCGATCCGGACGCGCGCGTCGAGAACATCAGCGTCGGCCAGGAGCAGCGCGTCGAGATCCTGAAGGCGCTCTACCGGCGCGCGGACATCCTGATCCTCGACGAGCCGACCGCCGTGCTGACGCCGCAGGAGGCTCAGGAGCTGTTCGGCATCCTGCGCACGCTCGTCCGCGAGGGCATGTCGGTGATCTTCATCAGCCACAAGCTGAACGAGGTCCTCGAGCTCGCCGACCGGATCACGGTCCTGCGGCGCGGCAAGCGGATCGACACGATCCCGCGCGAGGGTGCCACGGAGGAGGGGCTCGCCCGGATGATGGTCGGCCGCGAGGTGCTGCTGCGCGTCGAGAAGCCCGCGGCCCAGCCCGGCGGCACGCTGCTCGAGGTCAGGAACCTCAACGTCAACGACGACCGCAGCTTGCCGGCCGTGCGTGACTTGTCATTGAACGTCAAGGCCGGCGAGATCGTCGGAATCGCGGGCGTTGAGGGCAACGGGCAGACCGAGCTGATCGAGGCCATCACCGGCCTGCGACACGCTGAGAGCGGCGAGGTTGTCGTGGGCGGCCGCGTCATCTCGCATGCGAGCGCCCGCCAGATGCTCGACGCGGGAGTCGGGCACATTCCCGAGGACCGGCAGCGCCGCGGGCTCGTGCTCGAGTTCACGATCGCCGAGAACATCGCGCTGCACGACTACAACAAGCCGCCCGACTCGCGGTTCGGCTGGCTGTTTCCGCGCCGCCTCGTCCAGCGCGCGCGGGAGCTGATCAAGGAGTTCGACGTGCGCGGCGGCGGCCCGAACACGCGTGCCGCGACGCTCTCCGGTGGCAACCAGCAGAAGCTGGTGGCGGCCCGAGAGGTGGCGCGCGACCCGAAGGTGCTCGTGGCTGCCCAGCCGACGCGCGGGCTCGATGTCGGCGCGATCGAGTACCTGCACCGGCGCCTCGTCGAGGAACGCGACGAGGGCCGCGCGATCCTGCTCGTCTCACTCGAGCTCGACGAGGTGCTCTCGCTCTCCGACCGGATTCTCGTGATGTACGAGGGCCGAATCGTCGCCGAGCACGCCGCCGGGGTGACCGAGGACGAGATCGGCATCGAGATGCTCGGGGGCCGCAGGAAGGAGAAAGTGGCTTGAGCGAACCGCTCGCCCCCCAGCACGGGCCCGAGCCCGACGAGAGCCCGGAGGCGCCCCCCGCGACCGTCGCGGCGCGGTTCGACATGATGCAGCGGGCGGGAGGCATCCTCGTCCCGGTCATCACGGGCGTCATCGCATTCCTCATCGGCGGCGTCGTCATCGCCGCGACCGGCCACAACCCGGCGCAGGCCTATTGGGACATCCTCAAGGGCGCCGGGTTCAACTGGCTCGCGCACCCATGGGACACGGACATCGCGCACACGGCCCCCTACAACTTCAGCCAGACGCTGCTCCAGACGACGACGCTGATCCTCTGCGGGCTCGCCGTCGCCTTCGCGTTCCGCTGCGGTCTCTTCAACATCGGCGGCAACGGCCAGTACCTCGTCGGGTTGATCTGCGCGAACTGGATCGGCGTCTCGTTCGTCAACATGGCCCGGCCCGCGCACATCCTGCTCGCCATCGTCGTGGCCGCCGCCGCCGGAGCGGCCTGGGCGGCGATCGCCGGCTTCCTGAAGGCGACCGTCGGCGCCCACGAGGTGATCACGACGATCATGCTCAACTGGATCGCCTACTGGATGGGGAACTACGTCTTCCAGCAGGGCGGCCCGTTGCAGGCGCCCAAGAACGTCCCGCTCGACATCCCGATCTCCGCGGACGTCGTCCCCGGCGCGCAGCTACCAGTCTTCTGGGGCATCCCCGCGCTGCAGGGCCTCCACATCGGCTTCTTCATCGCCGTCGGGATGCTGGTCGTCTTCTGGATCGTGCTCAACCGGACGACGCTCGGCTACCAGGTGCGCGCGGTCGGATACAACCCGGCCGCGGCCGCGTACGGCGGCATCAAGGTGCGCACGAACTACCTGCGCGCGATGGCGATCTCGGGCGGGTTCGCCGGGCTCGCGGGCGGGATCGACATGCTCGGGTACCTTCACCACTTCGGGACGATCGACGTGCAGGCGACCACGATCGGCTTCCTCGGGATCGCGGTCGCGCTGCTCGGACGCAACACGGCTGTCGGCGTCGGCCTCGCCGCGCTCCTGTTCGGGGGCCTCGTGTACGGGACCACGCACGGTCTGCAGTCGGGCGCGATCGACCCGAGCCTCGCGGGACACCTGACCGAGCTCATCCAGGGACTCGTCGTGCTCTTCGTCGGCGCCGACGTCCTCATCCTGGCCGTCTGGAACGCCCGCCGGAAGGTGCGCAGGCGCGCCCGGACGCCGCAGCCCGCGCCGGAGGCCGGCTCGTGAGCACCTACGTCGGCAACGCCCAGCGCGTCCTCCGCTCGCGCTTCCTCGAGCCGAAGGCGATCGGTACGCTCGGAATCGTCCTCGGGATTCTCGCCTTCTGGCTGGCTGCGCCGCCGATCACGTCCCGGACGCTCACCTGGTCGTTGCTCGCCGGCATTCTCGCGGCTCTGTGCGGCCTCATCGCAGTGACGCGGGGCGCGCTGAAGGTGGGGTGGGGCGCCATCGCGGCCGCGATCACCGGCATCGGGCTCGCCGAGCTGGCTATGCGCTCGAGCGAGTCGAATCTCAATCAGGTCTGGAGCGCGAGCCTCATCGCCCAGACGCTCGTCTTTGCAACCCCGCTCACCTTCGCCGCAATCGGCGGGATGTTCTCGGAGCGCTCGGGCGTCGTGAACATCGGCCTCGAGGGGATGATGCTGATGGGCGCCTTCTGGGGGATCTGGGGCGCCGACAAGACGGGGAGCTGGGTGTGGGGGATCATGATCGCGGCCGTTTCCGGGGGCTTGCTCGCTCTCGTCCACGCGTTCTTTGCGATCCATCTCCGTGCCGACCAGATCGTGGGCGGGGTGGCCGTGAACTTCCTGGCACTCGGCATAACCGGCTACTTCTTCGTCCAGCTCTACCATGGTGAGAACGTGCCGCCGGGGATCTCCCAGATCCCGGACCTGCACCTGACGAAGGACTCGAACCACTCGTTCTTCGGGAACTCGTTCGGGAGCCTCAACTACATGATCTGGGCGGCGATCCTGCTCGTGCCGCTCTCGTACATCGTCATGTTCAAGACGCCGATCGGGCTCCGTATCCGCGCCTGCGGCGAGCACCCGCGGGCCGCCGACACCGTGGGGATCAACGTCTACCTCGTCCGCTACGGCTCGGTCGTCCTCTCGGGGATCCTCGCCGCCCTGGGCGGGGCCTTCCTGACCGTCGGCTACCTGAACACGTACAACGAGAACGTGACCGCGGGCCGCGGCTTCATCGCGCTCGCGGCGCTGATCTTCGGCAACTGGAGGCCCTTCGGGGCCTTCGCGGCGGCGCTGCTCTTCGGGCTCTCGACCGCGCTCGCCTTCCGCCTCCCGACCTACTCCAACAACGCGGCGACGCTGTTCCAGGCGCTGCCGTACGTCTTGACGCTGATCGCCGTGGCAGGCGTGATCGGCCGCACGGTCCCTCCCGCAGCCGTTGGACGCCCTTACAAGAAGCAGTAGCGCCCGCGCGAGGAACGACGCGGCGCGGGCATCGGTCGCGTGCGGGCTCCTCGGCCTGTTGCTTCCGGTCGCCGGCTACGTCGCGGCAAGGCAGCTGAAGGACGTGACGATCGTGCAGGGCACCGAGGCGACGTGCG
>Ga0307305_10000882_pt1 | contig 11437 bp, 12 predicted proteins | sample ER_DNA_186_FD_194512 | JGI IMG/M metagenome (GOLD analysis project Ga0307305, IMG submission 194512) | Bulk soil microbial communities from the East River watershed near Crested Butte, Colorado, United States - ER_DNA_186 | ecosystem: Environmental > Terrestrial > Soil > Floodplain | place... | reverse complement strand
GCTCGACCAAGTCGTCCGAGGTGCGGATTGCGTCCCTGCGCATCCTCGACGTTATCCAGCGTAAGACGGGCAATTTTCAGAATATTGATGCAAGCGAGGCGGGCATTCGGTTCCGTCATAAGCACCCGTCGTGCCGCGAGCGCGATGGCCTGGCTAAGCCGCTCATGGCCCGGCTCGAGATCTATAGCGGCGAGCACGATTGGTGCATTTGCGAGATGGCTTGCCAATGCACGGCGCTGGCGCGGCTGCTGATTGCGTGTTTGCCGTAACCGGCGCCAGGCGACGGTAAAAAAACCATCGCGTCGCGTGCGCGCGGCCCGTTCGGTCAGAGCGCCCTGGCCCGCATGTTGCAAGTCGAAGGCGAGTTGAGCGGCGGTTGCGTAGCGCTTCTCCGGATCGACCTCCAGGCAACGCAGAATGACCTCCTACAGCCAGGGAGGGACGTGAGCGTTCCGACCACGTGGGGGCACAGGATCGCGCCACAGCCGTCGGCGCCAATTTTCCGCAAGCTCGGGCTCGCCGAACGGGGCCTTGCCGGTCGCCAACAGATAGAGGATGACGCCGAGAGCAAACAAGTCGCTGCGCGGATCGGTGCGGTCGCACAGCACCTGTTCGGGCGAGATATACGCGCCAGTTCCAACCGGGCCCTCCGCCTCTTCCTGCACCAGGTCCGGCAACTGGTCATGCCGCGCGAGGCCGAAATCGATCAATACCGCTTCGTCTCCGCGCAGGATCACATTGCCGGGCTTTAAATCGAGATGGGTCACGTGCTGTCGATGAATGTCGTGCAAGGCGAATGCGATTTGCGCGCCAATGCCGCGACTTCGTCGGGTGGCAGCGGCGCTTTTTCCAGCAGCGACTCCAGCAAAAACCCAGAAACAAATTCCATCACGATATAAGGCCGCTCGAAATCGCCGGCAGCAACGAAGCGCGGCACGTGCGGGCCCGTGAGACGGGGCAGGATTATTTGCTCGACTTCATAGCCGATGATGGTGAGAGGTGCTTCGCCGGGCCGCAGCAGCGGTATCTTCATCAGCATCGGTTGGTCCTCACCGTTTCGCGCTACGCGCCAGAAGCTTGCCATCCCGCCTGACGGCAGTTGTTCGAGCAGGCGGAACTCGTCAATAATTTGGCCGGCTTCGAGCGCGCGCTGATTCACCTCTCAAGCCCCCTCGAGCAGCCGGTAGCTGAGGATTGCCGGCAAGCCGGCGTCGCGCACTTTGCGAGCTGCCGTTTCGTTGTCGTACGGCACGCGGACATAGATCAGCACGTTGCGGTCAAGGTCGAGCGCGCCGTAACACGCGGCCGGGTTATAGTCGCGCGGTTGCCCGACCGAGCCAAGCACGGCTACCCAGCGCCGCCGCGCGAGGAGGGGAATTTCCACCGACTGCACCGGCTCGAACCCGGCGATTTTTCCGGTCGGTGATAGGTGGAAAAGCGCGGGAACATGAACGTGCCCGCAGAACGTGGCTTGTGCGCGCGTGGCCATAAAGCTGCGAGAAGCACTTTCGACGCTGGCGACGTACTCCCAGTGTATCGGCACATGCGCGCTGGCATGCACGAACAGCCGTTGGCCCTCTTCGAAGGTCAGCGGTAATTGAGTGAGGAATTCGCGCTGGGCGCTACTGAGCTGAAGTCGTGTCCAGTCGAGCGCTTCGGCTGCGACTGCATTCATGCCGGCGGTGCCGCTGGCGATGGCATCGTCATGGTTGCCGAGTAACACCACCGCGCCTCCCTCAGCCTCGCGCATGATGCTATCGACTGCGAAACCGGGATCGGCGCCGTAACCGACATAGTCGCCCAAAAAAATGAAACGGCTGATGCCGGCGCGTCTTGCGTGCTCAAGGCTCGCCTCGAGCGCTTCTCGGTTGGCGTGAATGTCGCTGAAGAGCCCCACCCACATCTCATCACCTGCCCGGCTTCGACCTAAATTCGGCAACGTTTCTTTAAGTTTAACCGCCGTTAATGGCGTTGATCCGCAGCAATACAGCGCCAGGGGAGGATTTGAGCCCAATTAATTGACGGCCATCTAATCCCATGATATCCCACAATTTCCCAAATCGGGACACAACGTTGCCGAGCCCCGGGCTGCCGGGAAATGCAGGTCATCTGTGGCGTGCCAGTGCCCCTGATTGCGTCCAGTCGGTGAGGAGTACGGGGTGTGGACCGCTTTGTGTCGAATTTCACATTGCGGCTCGACTCCAAAGGGCGCGTCTCGATCCCTGGTTCGTACCGCTCAGTCCTCGGCCGCGACGGCTTCGAAGGTCTTTATTGCTACCCGGCGCTGGATCGTCCCGCGATCGACGCCGGGGGGAGCATGCTGATGGCGGAGATCGAGGCTTTGATAGGGCGCTACGCGCCTTTCTCCGACCAGCGCGAACAGTTTGCCCTCGCGCTGTACGGGACCAGCGAGACGCTGAAAATCGACGGCGAGGGGCGCGTGGTGCTGAGCGAGAACCTGAAGCGTCATGCGGGAATTATCGAGACGGTGGCGTTTGTCGGTCTCGGTCACAAGTTTCAGATCTGGGAGCCCGGTCGTTTCCAAAACGAGCTCGCGGAGGCCACCCAAAAGGTGCGCGCGCTCAAAGGCGAACTGGGTTCCCGGTCGGCGGCGCGCGATGCGCCCGGGGCACGGGAATGATGGCGGGCGGCGGCGGCTCTGCTGTCGCTGGCGGACCCGCCCCCCACATTCCCGTGCTCGGCCGCCCCGCGGTCGAGTTCCTCCAGCCTCGACAAGGCGGCGTCTACATCGATGGCACGTTCGGTGCGGGGGGCTACAGCCGCGCGATCCTCGCTGCGACCGATTGCAAAGTGATCGGCATCGATCGCGATCAGACCGCCATCGCACTTGGCGCCGATCTGGTCGAACAGGCCGGCGGTCGCCTGACACTGATTGAGGGCAGATTTTCAAATCTCGATGCGATTGCACGCGAAGTGAGTTTCCCGACGGTCGACGGCGTGGTGCTCGACCTCGGCGTCTCGTCCATGCAGCTCGACTCGGCGCGTCGCGGATTCTCGTTCCGCCTTGATGGCCCGCTCGACATGCGCATGAGTGGGGAAGGCGCAAGCGCAGCCGATATCGTCAATAGGGTAAGTGAGCGAGACCTCGCCGATATTATTTTCACTCTCGGGGAGGAGCGGCATTCGCGTTCCGTTGCACGCGCCATCGTGAAAGCGCGTGTGATCGCTCAGTTTGAAACGACCCGTGCGCTCGCGGAAGTCGTTGCCTCGGTCGTGCGTTCGCGTCCGAGCGACATCCATCCGGCCACACGCACGTTTCAGGCGTTGCGCATTTTCGTCAATGACGAGCTTGGCGAATTGGTAGCGGCACTTCGCGCTGCCGAACGCGTCATCAAGCCGGGCGGCCGGCTGGTGGTTGTTTCGTTTCATTCACTCGAGGATCGAGTCGTCAAGACATTTCTCGTCGATCGCAGCGGAAGCCGCGGCGGCTCTCGTCACGCACCTGAGGTCGATCGCCCGGCATCGACATTCCGCACGCTCACCAGGCGACCGATCACGGCGGATGACGATGAAGTTGCGCACAACCCGCGCGCCCGTTCCGCCAAGTTGCGTGCCGCCGAACGAACCGATGTGCCTGCACGCTCAGACATGCCGACGAATCTGTTGCCTGTTCTGCCGTCCATCGCCGATGTTCTTGGAGGGCGCTGAGGATGCGCCTGGTGAACATTCTCGTCATCGCCGCGCTGATCCTGGCGGCTTCCTTCGTCTACAAAATCAAGTTCGACTCGACCCTTCAGGCCGAGCGTGTCGCCAAATTGCGCGGTGAACTGCGCCGCGAGCGCAACGCCATCGCGGTTCTTCGCGCCGAATGGGCGAAGCTCGATACTCCTGGCCGCATTCAAGGTCTTGCCGATCGCCATTTGGCATTGCAGCCCGTGAAATCGGCCCAATTCGACAAACTTGAAAAGCTGCCCGAGCGACCTCCCGCTGCCGCACCGACGCCTGGCAAGGATCCGATCGGTGCCATGCTCTCACCTGTCCCGGAAATTACTGGCAGCGTGCTGCCGTCTGCGCGGCGGTGACATCATGCAGGGACCGAGGAAACAAACCGAAAGCCGCTGGCAGCGCGCTCTGCGGTCACTGCTCTATGGGCAGGGTGTTGATCGTAACGTGAAGGCGAGGGCGCGGCTTGGCCTCGCTATCGTCGCGTTCGCTGGCATCTTCGCGGTGATCGCGGTGCGCCTGGTGATGTTCGCGACGGTAACCGAAGGTCATGGCGGCCGTCGCAGCATCGCGCAGGACGCGGTGGCCACGGCGCGCCCCGACATTCTCGACCGCAACGGCGAAATCCTCGCGACCGACGTGAAGACACCGTCGCTGTTTGCCGAACCGCGCAAGATCATCGATGTCGACGAAGCGGTTGAATTGCTGACCGCGGTCCTGCCGGATCTCGACGGCAACGAGGTGCGAGAACGCCTTTCATCGAAACGGGGCTTTGTTTGGCTCAAACGCGAAATTACGCCGAACCAACAGCAGGAGATTCATCGACTCGGTATTCCGGGCATAGGCTTTCTGACTGAGAACAAACGTGTCTATCCGAACGGACCGGTGGTCTCTCATGAAATCGGACACGTGAACATCGACAACCAGGGTATCGCGGGCATTGAGAAGTGGTTGGATGGTCAGGGCCTCGCCGCATTGCACATGGCCGGTCTTGCCACCGATCAATTGCAACGGCCGGTCAATCTCGCGGTCGACCTACGTGTACAATATGCATTGCGCGATGAATTGATCGCTGCGCGTGAAAAGTACAAAGCCAAGGCATCGGCTGGCATCATCACCGACGTCAACACCGGCGAAATCATCGCAATGGTGTCCGAACCGGACTTCGATCCGAACAATCCGCGCGAAGCGAACGATCCAAACCGGCTCAATCGACTCACCACCGGCGTCTACGAAATGGGCTCGACCTTCAAGGCTCTGACGCTGGCGATGGCGCTCGACAGCGGGCGCATCTCATTGTCGTCTACCTTCGACGCGCGATTGCCGCTGCGTTACGGCAAGTTCGAAATTAACGACTTCCACGCCCAGAAGCGCGTGCTCTCGGTTCCCGAGATTTTCACGTATTCATCCAACATCGGCACTGCGCGGATGGCGCTCTCGCTTGGTGTCGACTACCACAAGGCGTTTCTAAAAAAGTTGGGACAGCTCGATCGCTTGCGTACCGAGTTGCCGGAAAGCGCCGAGCCCTTGGTTCCCAAACGTTGGGGTGAGCTCAACACCGTGACCATTGCTTTCGGGCATGGCCTCTCGGTGGCTCCGCTGCAGGCGGTGATGGGGATTTCGGCGTTGGTCAACGGCGGCAAAATGATTCCGTCGACGTTTCTCAAACGCGACCAGGCCGAGGCCGACAGCCTGGCAAAGCGCGTCATCAAGCCGGAAACGGCCGAGAAAATGCGCTATCTGATGCGCCTGAATGTCGAAAAAGGCACCGCGACGCGGGCCAATGTCCCGGGTTATTATGTCGGCGGAAAAACCGGCACTTCGGAGAAAGTGGTCGGGGGGCGCTATTCCAAGACCAAAGTCTTGACCAGTTTCACCGCCATATTGCCGGCCGATAAGCCGCGCTATCTCTTGTTGATCATGCTTGACGAACCGCAGGGTCTGCCGGAGACCCATGGCTTCAGCACCTCGGGTTGGAACGCCGTACCTGTAGGCGCGCAGGTGATCGGACGCGTCGCCTCACTGCTCGACATGCCGCCGCGCTTCAATCTACCTAAGGCCGATCAAATGCTGCTGGTGAGCGCGAAGGAAACGCGGTGAAGCTGCGCGATCTTTTGGCGGAGGCGGCGGCCGATACGCGGATGGGTGCAATCGAAGCCGCCGGTGTTACGTCCGACAGCCGCAAGGTTAAACCAGGTTTCCTGTTCGTCGCAATCGAAGGCGCCAAAGCTGATGGTGCGCATTTCGCAAAACAGGCCGCGAGTGCCGGTGCCATTGCCGTCGCCGCCGAGCAGCGCCCGGATACGCTACCTGATACGGTCGCGTTTGTTCGCGTTGCCAATCCGCGTCGCTCACTTGCGCTTGCCGCGGCGAAAGTCTTTCCGCACCAGCCGGCAACGATCGCCGCCGTCACCGGTACCAGCGGCAAAACATCTGTTGCGGCATTCACGCGTCAAATATGGAACGAGCTTGGATATCGCGCGGCAAGCATCGGCACGGTCGGCGTGGTTTCGCCGGCGGGCGAACGCTATGGCTCCTTGACCACACCCGATCCGGTCGAGCTTCACCGGACACTCGATCAATTGACAAAAGAAGGTGTCACTCATCTCGCCCTCGAAGCTTCGTCACACGGTCTCGACCAGCATCGGCTCGACGGAGTGCGCATCGCGGCCGGTGCGTTTACGAACTTGTCGCGAGATCATCTCGACTATCATGCAAGCATCGAAGCTTATCTGGCGGCCAAACTCCGTTTGTTCGAAGATCTGATTGTGCCGGGTGGCACGGCCATCATCGGCGTTGACGATTGCTATGCAGAGCAGGTCGTTAAAGCAGCAAGGACGCGCGGCCTGAAAATCATGACCGTCGGCGAGCAGGGCGCTGACATAAAATTTGTCGGCACAGCTATCGATGGCTTCAATCAGATCGTTACGATTGCCCATGAGGGACGCACATACAAAGTGCGCTTGCCGCTCGTTGGCGCGTTCCAGGTGCAGAATGCCGGCATTGCAGCGGGACTTGCGATAGCAACTGGTGCAGAGCCTTCGCGTGTGTTTGCAGCATTGGAAAAACTCGTGGGTGCCAAGGGACGACTCGAGCTTGCCGGCACTCACTGCGGCGCGCCGATATTCATCGATTACGCGCACAAGCCCGACGCCCTCAAGAAAGCGCTTGAAAGCCTGCGTCCCTATGCGCGCGGGAAACTGGTCGTCGTATTTGGCGCTGGCGGCGACCGCGACACCGGCAAGCGCCCGATCATGGGTCGGATCGCGACAGAAAACGCCGACCGTGTCATCGTGACCGATGACAATCCGCGCAGCGAGAGCCCGGCCGCAATTCGCGCCGCCATTCTCGCTGAAGCGCCAGGTGCCGTGGAAATCGGCGACCGCGCCGAGGCGATCCGGAAAGCGATTGCGGCGCTTACCACCGGCGACGTGCTGCTGGTCGCGGGCAAAGGTCATGAAGTGGGGCAGATCATCGGCGACCGCGTCGTACCTTTTTCGGACCACGAAGCGGTAGCGGCGGCTTTGCAGGGCAAAGTGGCATGAGTGCGCTCTGGACCCTCGACGAGACCGCAATGGCGATGCATGCCGCACGCGCGGGCACTTTGCCCTCGAATGTGACAGGCATTTCTATCGACAGCCGTACACTGACGAAAGGTGATGCGTTTTTCGCCATTCAGGGCGAAAACCGCGATGGCCACGATTTCGTTCAGAGCGCTTTGAAAGCCGGCGCCGGATTAGCCGTTGTGGCGAAAGGCCAGGAGCAGCGCTTTCCCGGTGCGCCGCTTCTGATCGTTCCCGACGTGCTCGAAGCCCTGCGCAATCTCGCGCGTGCGGCTCGTGCCCGCATGCGCGCGCAGGTCATTGCCGTAACCGGCTCGGTTGGCAAGACCGGCACGAAAGATGCGTTGCGCCTTGCCCTATCGGCTGACGGCGAAACTCATGCCTCCACCTCGTCATACAATAATCATTGGGGCGTGCCTCTGTCACTTGCACGCTGCCCGGCGAACGCAAAATATGCCGTGTTCGAGATCGGGATGAATCACGCGGACGAAATCACCCCGCTTACCAAACTTGTGCGTCCGCATGTCGCGATCATTACAACCATCGAACCGGTCCACCTCGAATATTTTGGTTCGCTGGAAAAGATTGCCGACGCCAAAGCGGAAATTTTCGCGGGCATCGAGTCAGGCGGTACCGCCGTTCTCAATCGAGACAATGGCCAGTATGAGCGGCTGGCTGCCGCGGCGCAGGCGGCAGGAATTGGACGTATCGTTTCCTTCGGCGAGAAGGACGGCGCCGATGCGCGGTTGCTTCGCCTTTCACTGCAGGCCGATTGTTCGACGATAGTGGCCCGCATACTCGGGCAGGCCATCACCTACAGGCTGGGCGCGCCGGGGCGGCATCTTGCGCTCAATTCACTTGCTGTGCTGGCCGCGGCCTCGCTTGTCGGGGCGGATCTCGCGCTGTCGGCACTCGCTCTGAACAATCTCAAGCCCGCCAGCGGGCGTGGAGCGCGGGTCGTATTGAAGGTACCTGGCGGAACCGTACTGCTGATCGATGAAAGTTATAATGCCAATCCTGCGTCGATGCGTGCCGCGTTGGCCCTGCTCGGGCAGGCAGAGGTTGGAACGCGTGGCAGGCGCATTGCAGTCCTCGGCGATATGCTCGAACTCGGCCCATCCGGTGTCGAATTGCACCGTGCAATCGCCGAGACCGTCGAATCAGCCGGCATCGACCTCGTGTATTGTTCCGGACCGCTCATGCATGCGTTGTGGGAGGCTCTTCCCTCGCGGGTCCGGGGCGGCTATGCCGACACTGCGGCGCAGCTGGAGGCATCCGTGCTGGATGCCATCCAGGCCGGCGACGCGATCATGGTGAAGGGCTCACTCGGTTCAAAAATGGGCCCGATCGTCGGGGCGTTGGAACGGAAATTTCCCAGGCAGGCTGCGCTCGCTCAGGCGTCGGCGCAGGGGTGAATACTCAGGGTTCGACCCAATGTTCTACTGGCTGACCGAACTGTCCGATAAGATCTCGTTCTTCAACGTGTTTCGCTACATCACGTTTCGCACCGGCGGTGCGATCGTCACCGCGCTGGTCTTCGTATTTCTGTTTGGCGGCCCCATCATCGATCTGCTGCGGCTCAAGCAAGGCAAGGGCCAGCCGATTCGCAGCGACGGCCCACAATCGCATCTGCTCACCAAGACGGGGACGCCCACGATGGGCGGCCTGATGATCCTTTCTGGGCTGCTGGTATCGACCCTGCTGTGGGCGAATCCGAAGAACCCTTACGTCTGGGTGGTTCTCGGCGTGACGCTATCGTTCGGGATGATCGGCTTCTATGACGACTACCTCAAGATCACCAAGCAGACGCACGCGGGGTTCGCCGGACGAACGCGTCTGATCATTGAAACGATCATCGCGGTGGCGGCCTGCACCGCGCTTGCCCAACTCGGCCGCGGGACGATTGCCACTTCATTGGTATTCCCGTTCTTCAAAGAGCTCGTTTTCAATCTGGGATGGGCATTCGTGCTCCTTGGCGCGTTCGTGATTGTCGCCGCCGGCAATGCGGTGAATCTCACCGATGGTCTCGACGGCCTCGCGATCGTGCCCGTCATGATCGCAGCGGCGAGCTTTGGTTTCATTTCCTACCTCGCAGGAAACGCCGTGTTCGCGGAATACCTGCAGATCCACTATGTCGCCGGCACCGGCGAATTGGCGGTTCTTTGCGGGGCAGTGATCGGCGCCAGCCTTGGTTTTCTCTGGTTCAACGCGCCGCCAGCATCGATCTTCATGGGCGACACCGGCTCGCTGTCGCTAGGCGGCCTGCTCGGTACGGTCGCTGTGGCCATCAAGCACGAGATCGTGCTGGCGATTGTCGGTGGCTTGTTCGTGCTTGAAGCGGTTTCGGTGATCGTGCAGGTCGTCTCGTACAAGGTGTTCGGCAAGCGCGTATTCAAAATGGCGCCGATTCACCACCATTACGAACAGCTCGGCTGGACCGAGCCGCAAATCGTGATCCGCTTCTGGATCGTCGCCGTGGTGTTGGCGCTCGCCGGCCTGGCGACGCTCAAGTTGAGATGAACCTTGATTCCCGTCACCACGTTCGCGGGAAAGAGGGTCGCGGTCTTCGGCCTCGGCAGTTCGGGTCTGCTTGCAGCGCGCGCAATGAAAGAAGGCGGGGCTGACGTCGTCGCCTTCGACGACGATCAGAAGAAAATTTCCGATGCGCAGGCAGCGGGTTTAAAGACGCAAGATCTTCGCGAGGTCGACTGGTCGGGCATTGCCGCTCTTTTGCTGGCCCCCGGCGTGCCGCTGACTCATCCCGAACCGCATTGGACGGTGACCTTAGCGCGCGAGGCGAATGTCGAGGTGATCGGCGACATCGAATTGTTCTGCCGCGAGCGCGCGATATCGGGTCGCGAGTGCCCCCTGATCGCCATTACGGGCACCAACGGGAAATCGACGACCACCGCACTCATCGCCCACCTGATCAATAGCGCTGGACGCGACGCGCAGATGGGCGGGAATATCGGCGTGCCGGTTCTCGCACTGCAGTTGTTCGGGCCCGATCGTGCCTACGTGCTCGAAGTGTCTTCGTACCAGATCGATCTCGCTCCTTCGCTCAGGCCGACCGTGGGCGTGCTCCTCAATGTCACCGAAGACCACATCGATCGGCATGGAAGCATCGAAAACTATGCCGCCATCAAGGAGCGGCTTCCTGCGAATGTGGAGGCGGGCGGCACGGCCGTGATCGATGTCGATGACGCTTATACGCTCTCGGCCGCTGACCGAATCGGGCGAACGGGGAAAAATATCGTGCGCGTTTCCGTCGTGGCGCCGCTAGCCGACGGTTATTATGCGGACGGCAGCTGCATCTTTCGCGCGATCGGCGGCAAGGCAGAAACCGTGGCTGACCTCACCGGCATCGGTTCGTTGCGCGGCGTGCACAATGCCCAGAACGCGGCCTGCGCGGTCGCAACGTGCCTCGCGCTCGGTATTGATGTGGCCACGATCCAAAAAGGCCTCGAAGGTTTTCCCGGCCTGGCCCATCGAATGGAGCAGGTCGGACGCAAGGACAACGTTCTCTTCGTCAACGACTCGAAGGCAACCAACGCGGACTCTGCGGCGAAGGCGCTGGCAAGTTTCCAGGACATCTTCTGGATCGCGGGCGGAAAGCCAAAAACGGGCGGAATCGACAGCCTGACTGAGTTCTTTCCGCGCATCCGCAAAGCCTACCTGATCGGAGAGGCCGCGAACGATTTTGCGAAAACGTTGGAAGGGCGGGTGCCTTACGAGGTCAATCGCATCCTGTCGGCGGCGATCGATGCGGCGGCGCGCGACGCGCAGGCATCGGGGCTAAAGGAGCCGGTGGTACTATTGTCGCCGGCCTGTGCCTCATTCGACCAATACCCGAACTTCGAAGTGCGCGGCAAAGCCTTCACCGACCTCGTGATGGCGATTTCCGGAGTGCACCCGGTTTGAGCGCGTATGGCGTGGCGTTCGTCCGGGCAGGGTCGCGATGATTCGCTTTTTACCGGAGAGTCATACCGATTTTGTTGTCTCGGTGGATTGGCCTGCGATCGCCCTTGGCCTTGGCCTCATGGTGCTGCTGTCATTCATTGTGATTTGGCTATTACGCGCCACGCGCAGGAGCGATTCCGGAGGTGACGCCGAGCGTTAATGCTTCCTAAACCGCGAAGCGTCAGCTTGGGCAGGGGAAGTGGATGATTTCACGCGCACAACGAACGCCC
>Ga0307305_10000879_pt1 | contig 11443 bp, 7 predicted proteins | sample ER_DNA_186_FD_194512 | JGI IMG/M metagenome (GOLD analysis project Ga0307305, IMG submission 194512) | Bulk soil microbial communities from the East River watershed near Crested Butte, Colorado, United States - ER_DNA_186 | ecosystem: Environmental > Terrestrial > Soil > Floodplain | place: USA... | reverse complement strand
GCGTCAGCGGGACCGTGCCGCTGCCTGGGCGGCGCTCTGCTTCGGGACCCTGGGGCTGGTGGTCGTGCTGGGGCAGAGGCAGATCGTCCCCGAGCATCCGAGCGGCTTCGCCGAGAACTTCCTCCATCGGCTCGACATCGCGTTCCTACTCCTCTTCCCCTACCTGCTCCACCGCTTCACGACCGTCTTCAGGAGCGCGACCTCGAGACTGGAGAGCGCGCTCGGGCTGATGACCGTGGCGATGATCGTTTGGACGTTCGCGCTGCCGCACTTTCCCGAGCCCGGAGAGCCACGGTCCGCTGGGTTCATCGCTTACCTCGTTGGTTTCCTGATCCACTGGACGGTGCTCTCCTCGGTCGCGGCAACTCGGCTCTGGCGGGCGGGCCGGGGCCAACCCGTGGTCGCGCGCCGGCGGATGCGGATCCTTGCCTTCGCGGCGGCGCTGCTCACGATCGCGCTGTTCGCGGCAGCTGCGACCAGCCAGTCGTACTCCGTTCTCGCGCTTGTCAGCTCGGCGCTCGGGATCGCCAGTGCGCTCGCATTCCTCGTCGCCTTGGCGCCGCCTGCGGTCGTCCGGATGATCTGGCGCCGCCCGGCGCAGGAGCGTGTCCAGGACGCAGTGCGGGATCTGATCACCCTCAGCCGCAGCCAGGCCGAGGTGGCGACCCGCGTGCTCGGGCCGATGGCCGACATCGTCGGGGCCCGCGCACTCTGCATCCGGAACAATGAAGGAGACCTGGTCGGCTCGTACGGCCTTGGCGAAGGCGAGCTCGAGCCGGCCCAGGCCGGCGACGCCCAGCAATTCGAGGTCGACATCCCTTCCGGCTCGCTGACGGTTTGGGCTTCCCCTTACGCGCCGTTCTTCGGCCGTGAGGAACTGCGGCTGCTCGAGACGGTCGGCGCCCTGACCGGTCTCGCGCTTGACCGGGTGCGGCTGTTCCAGCAGGAGCACGAAGCGCGGCTCGCTCTCGAGCGTGCGAACGAGATCAAGACGAACTTCATCTCCCTCGCCTCGCACGAGCTGCGGACGCCCGTGACAACGATCCTCGGGCTCGCCACGACCCTCAACCGCCGCGGCGACGATCTCGACGATCGCCAGCGGCGAGAGCTGCGCGAGACTCTCGAGCGCCAGGCGGATCGCATGGCGAAGCTCGTCGAACAATTGCTCGACCTTTCCCGCCTCGACGCCGACGCAATCTCGATCGCGCCCGAGCGCATCAACCTGCGCGACCGGATCGAGGAGATTGTTGCTTCGGTCGCAGCCGAGCGCAGCGACGATGTCCAAATTCGGATCGACCCCGATCTCGAGGCGCCCGCCGATCCAGGCGCGCTCGAACGGATCGTCGGCAACCTCGTCGCGAATGCCCTGCGGTACGGCATGCCCCCGGTCAATGTCGACGCGGTTCAGCACGACCGCCACCTTCGCGTCTTCGTCGAGGATCACGGCGACGGTGTGCCGCCGCAGTTCGTTCCTCAGCTCTTCGAGCGTTTCACGAGGGGCGGCCGCGAGCGAGTCGGCGGCACCGGGCTCGGCCTCGCGATCGCGCGCTCGTACGCCCGTGCGCACGACGGGGATCTCGTCTACGAGGACGCGGAGCCTCACGGGGCACGCTTCCAACTCGTCCTGCCGGTGAAGAAGAACGGGAACGGCGATCCGGACGAGGTCGACGTCGAGCCGCCGCCCGAAGTGGAAGCGCACGGCTGGCGGCTGCTCGGACGCCTCCGGTAGCGGCTCGCCTTACAACAGGCGACCGCTTCGCGATGGGGGCGGGAGGATTCGAACCTCCGTAGGCTGAGCCGACGGGTTTACAGCCCGTTCCCTTTGGCCACTCGGGCACACCCCCGGGGTCGGGCATTGTAGCGTCGTGCTAGGGACAGACCCCTTCGGGGTCAGTCCCTCCCGTCTAGGATTTCTCGATGCCGCGCTACGACGTGATCGTCGTCGGCGCCGGGCCTGCGGGCTCGACGACGGCTTACCGCCTCGCGCGCGCGGGCGCGCGCGTGTGCTTACTAGACCGTGCGCGGTTCCCCCGCGACAAGCCTTGCGGCGGCGGGCTGACCCTCCGCGCGGTCCGGGAGCTGCCGTTCTCGGTCGAGCCTGTGGTCGAAGACCGCGTCGACACGCTCGAGCTCGGACTGCGCTACGGGCGACGCTGGAGCAGCCGCGCCGAGGGGCCGCTCGTGCTGATGACGCAACGCCGCCGGCTCGACGCGTTTCTCGCCGAACGGGCGGCGGCCGCGGGCGCCGAGTTTCGCGACGGCGTTAAGGTGACCGACGTCGACCCCGCGGGTGCGGTCACGGTCGGCGGCGAGCGCCTCGAAGCGGAAGTCGTGGTCGGCGCCGACGGGGCGAATGGGGTCACGGCCCGCTCTCTCGGCCCGCGGGCGCTCGAGCTTGGCGTCGCGCTCGAAGGCAACGTCGGCTATGCGTACGTCTCTCGGGAGCGCTTTGGCGGGCGGGCAGTCGTCGAGCTCGGTGTGGTTCCGGGCGGCTACGCCTGGGTCTTTCCGAAGGGCGACCACGTCAACGTCGGCGTCGGCGGTTGGCAGAGCGAAGGGCCGCGGCTACGCGAGCGGCTGAGCGAGCTTTGCGCCGCCTTCGAGATCGACGAGGCGGACGTTCGCGATCTGCGCGGGCACCGGCTGCCGATGCGTGGGGCGTCGCGGCGGCCCGTCCAAAAGCGTGTTCTGCTTGTCGGCGACGCTGCCGGGCTCGTCGATCCACTTTCCGGGGACGGCATGTACGAGGCCTTCCTCAGCGGCCGGCTGGCCGCAGAGGCGACGCTCGACCTCCTGCACGGCCGGGCGAGCGATCTCGACCCCTACGCCGAGCAGTTCGCGGCGACGTTCGCGCCACTCGAGGGCATCTCCTGGCGCTTGAAGCTCGCTTTCGAGCGCTTTCCGAGTCTTGCGTTCCGGTTGGCGACGACGAGCCCGTCGTGGCGACTCTTCCAGGCCGTCGTGCGCGGCGACCGCCGCGCGTCCGATGCGCACGGCCTTCGAGGGGCCCCGCTCAGGGTCCTCCAGGCGCTAGGCGTCTAAAGACATCGGATCGCGCTGCCGATGTGCAGCGCGTGGATTTGAATGCGGTCCTTCGACGCGCCGTGGAACAGGGCGCGAGCGATGTTCACCTGAAGGTGGGCCAGTTCCCGGTGGCCCGGTGCGACGGGACGCTGGCTCCGTTCGCCGACCATCCCCCGCTCACCGACGCCGACCTTGAAGCGGCGCTCGCCATCGTCTCTGAGTTGACGCCCGCGAGGCGCGAATCGTTTTATGAGACCGGCGAGCTCGATATCGCCTACACGAGCGGCGATTTGCCGCGTTTCCGCGTCAATGCCTTTCGCCAGCGCGGCTCGATCTCGTTCGCGTTCCGCGTCATTCCCAAGCACGTCCCGAGCTTCGAGGACCTGAGGATGCCGCCAGGGGTCAAGGCGATGGCGGACGAGCACCGCGGGCTCGTGCTCGTGACCGGCGCCACGGGCTCCGGGAAGACGACGACGCTCGCCGCGATCATCGATCACATCAACAAGACGCGGCGGCAGCACATCGTCACCGTCGAGGACCCGATCGAGATCCTCCATGACGACCACAACTGCATCGTCAACCAGCGAGAGGTCGGGATCGACACCGAATCCTACCTCGCCGCCCTGCGCCGGGCGCTGCGCCAGGACCCCGATGTGATCCTGATCGGCGAGCTCCGCGACGCCGAGAGCGCCGAAACCGCGCTCAAGGCCGCCGAGTCTGGCCACCTCGTCTTCTCGACCATGCACACAATCGATGCGGCGGAGACGCTCGGCCGCATGATCGAGTTCTTCCCCGGCAACAAGCAGGCGCAGATCCGCTCGATCCTCGCAGGCGTTCTGCGCGGGATCGTCAGCCAGCGGCTGCTGCCTCGCAAGGACGGAGGCCGGCTCGCAGCGGTCGAGGTCATGGTCAACAACGCCCGTATCTCGGACCTGATCCGCGACAGCAAGACCGAGGAGATTCCCGACGCGATCGCCGAGGGCTCCTTCTTCCAGATGCAGACCTACGAGCAGGCGTTGATCGACCTTGTTGTCGCCGGCGACATCGATCACGAGACCGCGGTGAACGCCGCCACGAACCAGCACGACTTCATGGTCGCGCTCGACCATGCGCTCAGACGCCGGGCCGCGGGGGTCACGGTTCAAGACGAGCTGCCGCAGTCTGCGCCTCCGGAAGAGGAGCCAGAGATGCCGAGCCTGCGGGTCGCGCGGGCGGAGTGATGAAGCGCGTCCTCGTGGGGCTCGCGCTCGCGCTCGCGAGCGTGGGGGGTACGGCGAGCGCCGACACGTTTCGGTTGCTTCCTTCGGTGCCGGCCAGCCTGCCCAGCGCATCGGTGCCCAATCAGCCGGGCCAGATCAGCACCCCGACGCCGATCTCGACGCCGCCCGCGGTCCCGCAATCACTGAACTTCCAGCAGCTGGTGGCGCTCTGGCAGGGGGCCGGCTCGGCCTACGGGATTCCATGGGAGGTGCTTGCCTCGATCAACAAGGTCGAGTCGAACTTCGGCCGCAACATGGGCCCGAGCTCGGCCGGCGCGGTCGGCTGGATGCAGTTCATGCCGAGCACCTGGGAACGCTGGGGCCTCGATGCGAACGGCGACGGCGTCGCGGATCCCTGGAATCCGGAGGACGCGATCTACGCGGCCGCGCGCTACCTCACGGCCGCGGGCGGGACGCAGGACATCTCGCGCGGGGTGTTGGCCTACAACCACGCTCAGTGGTACGTCGACGAGGTCCTGCAGCTCGCCCACACGTTCGGCAGCGGCGGGCTCGATACGACCTTCAAGCTCGACCGACTTCAGGTCTCGCTCGACGGAGCTCGCAAGGACGTCGCCGAGGCGAACCGGCAGCTGCTCGCGGCGCTGCGCGATCAGCGGGCGCTCGCGAAGCAGGAAAGCCGCTGGCAGGCCAGGGCGGAGGGCGCACAGCTTCTGTCCAAGCAGCTCGAACTCCAGAAGACCGCGACGCTCGTCGGCGTTCGCGAGCACGCGGCCGCGGTTCGGGTCGACCGGCTTCGCGCCAAGCTCCGGCAGGCGGCCGACGCGCTCACGCAGGCACGCACCCAGGCGCAGAGCGCGACGACGGCGCCCACCGCCGGCGCCTTGTTCGCCTCGCCGGTCACGAACGACTCCGGCTACGTCTTCCCGGTCGGTGGCGGCCCCTCGGTCGTCTCCGTCTCGCACCACCACCACGACTACCCGGCCGCCGACATCGCGGCGCCGGAGGGCTCGCCCCTCTACGCGCTCGCAGACAGTGTCGTGCTCAAGTCGTGGGCCCAGCCCGATCCGTACTGCGGAATCGGCCTGACGCTGCGCGCGAGCGACGGCCAGGAATGGACGTACTGCCACCTTTCGTACCTCGACCCGCAGGTCGTCGAGGGAGCTGTCCTGAGCGCCGGTCAGCCCGTTGGTCTCGTCGGGAGTACAGGTGACGCGACCGGTCCGCATCTCCATCTCCAGCTCGACCCGCCCACGCACTACCCGCAACTGGAGCCCTGGTTCCAGCGGTTCGCGGGCACCGCCTTCCGGTGGCAGGATGCGCCGACTCCGCAGCCCAGCGCGGCCGCGAGCGGCGGCGCTCCGGTCTTCGCGGCTGTTTCGAGCCAAGATTCGGGTTCGGCCGGCGTGATTCGATTCACCCGGTAGGGGGATAGCTCGGCGCCCTCGGCAGCCGACCCAGAAGGTATGGCGGCTCGCTTCGCTGCGATCGTTCCTCGCATGGCCGTGATCGGCCTCGTTTGGCTGCTCACAACCGCGACGCTGACCTACGCGGCCGGAGAGAAGCTCACCACGCCCGCGAAGGTCGCGACGACGCCGGCTGCAACCCCGCGCCCAACTCTCACTGTCCCGGACATCCGCGACCAGGCGTTCGTCTTCGCGAAGGGGATTCTCGAAGACGGGGGCTTCGGCTGGCGAGTCACGGGCTCTGTGCAGGGCTACGCGACGAACGTTGTCTCGACCCAGCAGCCCGCGCCGGGAACGCGGGTCGTGGACACGGGCGCACCGACACTGAAGCTGACCCTGCGCCGCGGCACGTATTCCCAGGACGGGACTGCCCAGAACGCGTCACCCTACGCGGGAACGTCGATCCTGCTTCCGAAGCGCTCGAGCGCGGCGGCGCAAAAGCCTGTCGCTGCCAAGCCGAAGGCGGCGAAGCCGAAGGCGGCGCGCCCGAAGCAAGCCGCGAAGCCTGCTCTCAAGCGCGCCCGCCGGGCCGTCGCGAAGCCGAAGCGGCCGGCCGCCAAGCCCAAGCTCACGGCCACGCGGTCACGTCCGCCGGCCTTCGTCGTTCACGGCGCCCCCAAGGAGCCGCTGGACGAAATTCCGCTCACGACCCGGGCGCAGCGCCTGAGTGCCTGGCTGACTCCGTCCCGCCGCCCGACCGTTGCGAACCAGCGCTACTGGCTGTACCAGCACGCCTGGATCGTTACTGGCGCGAGGTTTGGCTGGTCGCACGGAGCTGCCGCCCTGCGTCTTCTGATCGCCGTTGACCGACGCGTCGAATCCCAGTGGGGCATCGGCCGCCGGAGTGAGTCGGTCGCGCGAGCCGCCCTGGCAGGCGTGGAGGCCAAGGCGAAGTGAGGCTCGTTGCCCGCATGCGCCGCCGCCTCGGCGCGCAGGGGGGTTACACGCTGGTCGAGATGCTGACCGTCCTGCTGATCCTCGGCGTGGTGATGGGCGGCCTGACCACAGTCCTAGCGAGCGCCACGAATGCCGACGCCGACATGAACAACCGATTCCAGGCCCAGCAAGCGACGCGGCTGGCTATGGACAAGCTCCGCCGCGAAATCCACTGCTCATCGTCAGCGACCCCTGCTGCGACGGCCACTTCCTCGATCACGCTCACGCTCCCGAGCTACTGCAAGACCTATTCCGGCAGCGTCTCGGTCACCTGGTGTACGCGGAGCGTCTCGACGAATCGCTACGCCCTCTACCGCGTCAACGGCTCGACGTGCACGGGCGGCGTCAAGTGGGCGGACTTCTTGACTCCGACTTCGACGGCGACCGTCTGCAGCGGTGCCCTCTGCGTCTTCAACTACGCCGCCCAGTCGGCCACGAGCCTCGCCAAGTTGCACGTCGATTTCCCGGTCAACCCGAAGCCGATGCGGACGGTTGACACATATGAGCTCGTCGACGACCTCGTGCTGAGGAACAGCACACGCTCATGAGAACGAACCGGAACTGGAAAAGGGGTATCCGGCGCGAGTTGGTCGGCGAAGAGCGCGGCATCGCGCTCGTCATGGCCCTGGGGATCTTGGTCGTCTGCGCCATCATGGTGACGACCGTCATCGCGTACACGAGCTCAGCTCAGCGCACTTCGTCGTTCAGCAAGGCGAGACTGACGGCTTTCGACGCGGCGGACGCCGGGATGAACAACGCGTATGCCGTCCTGAACCTCCCGTCGAACAACTCCCTGAAACAGTCGATTCTCCCGCCCTGCCACACTCCGAATCCGGACACCACGACCCCTGCCGCGACCAATCCGACCTGGATGACGAGCTCGAGCAACCTGACTTCCCAGTCGACCTGGAACACGAATTCCTACGGCAATGCAACCACCTACTGGTGTGGTGATTTGGATGTTCAAGGCGCCCAGTGGTTTCTCCGCTCCGCCGGCTCGATCAGGAACCCGACCAGCACCGGCAACGCGACCCGGACGCTGAGCTCCAAGGTGACGATTCAGCCGACGGTGACCCAACCGAAGAACAACCCCGTCTGGGATTACCTCTACGCCGGTCACACAGGAAGCGCCTGCGACCAGACCCTGAACAACAACATCTCCGGCTCCTCCCGCATGTATGTCGCCGGCAACCTCTGCCTGAGCCCGAACGTCAACCTCGCGCAGTCGAAGGTGATCGTCGGGGGGAACCTCGATATCTCGAACAACGCGTCCGTCGGTGCCAACACGAGCTTGAGCACCCGTGTGGAGACCCAGGTTGGGGGCAACTGCCGGTATGGCAGCTCCAGCCCGCCGTGGGTCGCCTGCACCGGCAACCAGGATGCGAACCACATCTACAGCAAGCTCGCCGACGGAACGACGATCGGTGTCAATCACGTCCCCGACGTGATCGCGCCGCCCGCGGCTGACTTCGCCACGTGGTATCAGAACGCGATTCCGGGTCCCTCTCAGTCCTGCAGCACCTCGAGCGGACCCGTCCCCACGTTCGACGGCAACTATCCGACCCGGGACAACAGCGTCTTGACCGCTTTCGACCTGACGCCTGCAACCTCGTATACGTGCCGCGTCGGCAGAGGTGCCTCGACGACGCTGGCAGCGGCGATCACCGCGTCGCAGACGACGATCACGGTCTCCTCGGCGAGCGGGTTTCCTGCGAGCGGGACGTTTCTCATCAGAATCGACGACGAGGACATGACCGTCACCGGCGGCCAGGGAACGACGACGTGGACGGTCACACGCGGCGTCAACAGCACGATTGCCGCGAGCCATGTCATCAGCCAGGCGGTAAATCGGGACGATGCGGGTACGAGTGGCGAGCTCTCCTGGAATGCGACGACGAAGACCCTGACCGTCACCGGCACGATCTACATCGACGGCAGCGCAAAGATCTCGAACGGCGCGATCAACACGTATAACGGACAGGCGACGCTCTACCTCTCGGGAACGTTCTACGCGAACGGCTCCCTCTGCGCCGCCGTCTCCGGCTCCGCTTGCAACTTCGCGGGTTGGAATCCCGACCACGAGCTCCTGATGATCGTCGCCAACGGAAACGGGGGCCAGGTCAACCCCGGCGACGGCGTTCAGATCGCGAACAACTTCTCGTTTCAGGGCGGTCTCTACGCGACAAACGCGGTCGAGTTCGGCAACAACGTCAACGTCGACGGGCCGATCGTCGGCAGCCAGATCGTTCTTAGCAACAACCTGACGACGAACGCCTTCCCTTTCATCACGACGGTACCGGTGGGTATGCCCTCCAACGACGAGGTCTACGCACAGCCGAACCCGCCGCAGAGCTTCTCCGGCTGATTCAACTCTCAACCCCCGGCCGCCGATAGAACCACCGTGAACGCTGCGCTCGCCGCCTTCGCCCTTGCGCCGGGACTCGCCGTCGGCAGCTTCCTGAACGTGCTCGCGGTCCGCGTTCCGCTTCGCCGCTCGGTGGTCAAGCCACGCTCAGCGTGCATGAGCTGTGGTACCGAGCTCGCCTGGTATGACAACCTGCCGCTCGTCTCCTACGCGGTTCTGAAGGGCCACTGCCGCACCTGTGGGACGGGAATCAGCCCGCTCTACCCGGCGGTCGAGCTGGCGACGGCGCTGCTCGTCGCCGCCTGCGCGTGGAGGTTCGGCTTGACGGGCGAGGCCGCGGTCGCCGCGTTCTTCTGTGCGGTGCTCGTGGCTGTGACGGCAACCGACCTGACACATCGGATCGTTCCGAACCGGATCGTCGTGCCGGCTGCGGCGATCGTGCTCCTGGCGCACACTGCGCTCGAGCCTAGGCCCGAGTGGGCGCTGGCGGCTCTCGGTGCTTCGTTCTTCCTGTTCGCCGCTGCCCTCGCGTATCCGGCGGGAATGGGCATGGGCGACGTCAAGCTGGCGCTGCTGATGGGCGCGGCGCTCGGAAAGACTGTCTCCGTCGCCTTGTTCGCGGGCATGATCTTCGCGCTCGTCCCGAGCATCTTTCTGCTCGCCCGTCACGGCTCTTCGGCGCGCAAGATGGGCATTCCGTTCGCGCCCTTCCTGGCTCTCGGGAGCGTCGTGGCGCTCTTCGCCGGGGGCGCGCTTCTGCATGCCTACTGGGCCTTTTTCACCCATTAGGTAGTAGCTCGAAGCGCGGAAAAAGGCTCAGGGTTTCGGTCCCTGGCGCCGATACCTCATTCGAGGGATTGACGCATGAACCCTGAGGGCCCAACCCGCGCGTCCGAGCAGAAGGACGAACAAGCCGCCACCGGCGGCGGGGCTCCGCATGTTTTCGACGGAGTCAATGTCAACGCCGAGCTCGTCGCCGACCTGCTTGCAGCGACAGGTCTTCTGTCCGATGACAAGCTGAACGCTCTCAGGGGCCTCGCGGGTCAGGGGTCGCTTGCCGAGGCGCTCGTTACCGGGGGCTTTGCCGCCAGCGAAGGCGTGGCGCGAATGCTCGCCGCGCGGCACCACGTGCCGCTCACGGACCTCGCGCTCACAGGCGTCGATAAGAAGGCAACCGATCTGGTCCCGCTCCACGTGCTCGAACGCCTCGTGGCGATCCCCTTCGCGCTCGACGGCGACTCGCTTCGTGTCGCGATCGCCGACCCAGCCGACCTGCACGCAATCGACGAGCTTCGGCTCGCGACCCGCCACCAGCTAGAGCTGTCCGTCGCCGCCCGCGAGGACATCCTCACCGAGATTCGACGCCTCTCGCGTGCGTCCGAGGCCTTCGGCGCCCGTGCCGCACTCGCCGAGGAAGAGGCGCTGCTCGAGGAGGAAGAGGAGGACGTCGACGATCTCGACGTCGAAGACGGCATCTCGGAGGCGCCGCTCGTCCGGCTCGTCAACTCGATCATCTTCCAGGCGGCCGAGGACGGCGCCTCGGACGTCCACTTCGAGCCGCAGGAGGACGCCCTCGCCGTCCGGCTCCGCATCGACGGCGTGTTGCACGAGGTGCAGCGAATCCCGAAGCGAATGATGGCCGGGGTCACCACGCGCCTGAAGGTGCTCGCCAAGCTGGACATCGCCGAGCGCCGAAAGCCGCAGGACGGCCGCATCTCGCTGAACGCCGCGGCCGCGGGCCGGATGCTCGACATCCGCGTTGCGACGCTGCCGACTGTCGAAGGCGAGTCCGTGGTCATGCGTCTGCTCGACAAGTCGAAGCGGCCGCCGACGCTCGAGGAGCTCGGGCTCTCGGACGAGATGCGCAAGACGCTCGAGGAAGTCGTCTCGCGCCCGACCGGCGCGCTGCTCGTGACGGGACCGACCGGCTCAGGTAAGTCCACGACTCTCTACGCCGCGCTGGCCGAGATCAACAACCCGGAGATCAACATCATCACGGTCGAGGACCCGGTCGAGTACCGCCTCGGCGGAGTCAACCAGGTGCAGATCAATCAGCGCGCCGGTCTCACCTTTGCGGCTGCGCTGCGGTCGATCCTGCGCTCGGATCCCGACGTCGTGATGGTGGGTGAGATCCGCGACCCCGAGACGGCCAAAATCTCGATCGAAGCCGCGCTCACCGGTCACTTCGTGCTTTCGACGCTTCACACGAACGACGCCCCCGGCGCGCTGACGCGGCTGAACGAGATGGGCGTCGAGCCGTTTCTTACCGGCTCCGCCGTCACCGGCGTGCTCGCCCAGCGGCTGGCGCGAAAGCTCTGCACGCACTGCTGCGAGATGTACACGCCTTCGGTCGACGAGCTGATCAAGGCCCGCGTCTCGCCCGACATCGCGGCCCAGGCCGACGGAATGGTCTTCTACCGCAAGAAGGGCTGCCC
>Ga0307305_10000877_pt1 | contig 11447 bp, 5 predicted proteins | sample ER_DNA_186_FD_194512 | JGI IMG/M metagenome (GOLD analysis project Ga0307305, IMG submission 194512) | Bulk soil microbial communities from the East River watershed near Crested Butte, Colorado, United States - ER_DNA_186 | ecosystem: Environmental > Terrestrial > Soil > Floodplain | place: USA... | reverse complement strand
GGCCTGCATGCTCGCCGGTCTCTGCTACGCCGAGCTGGCATCGATGATTCCGCAGGCAGGCAGTGCGTACGCCTATTCGTACGCGACGCTCGGCGAGGTCGTCGCCTGGATCATCGGCTGGGACCTCATCCTCGAGTACGCCGTCGGCAACGTCGCGGTCGCGATATCGTGGGGTGACTACTTCAAGCGGGTGCTCGCTGCCGTCAACATTCACTTGCCGGACTTTCTATCGACCGGCTATCGCACGGCGTTGTTGGCCGACCCGGCGAAAGCGCCTGAGCTTCATGCTCTTCTCGAGACGGCGCCTCGCGTTTTCGGCGTCCCGATCCTGATCAATATTCCGGCGTTCGCGATCGTCATGCTCATCACCTGGCTCCTCTACATCGGTGTCAAGGAGAGCACGCGGGCGAACAACGTCATGGTCGCCGTAAAGCTGCTCGTGCTCGCGATGTTCATCATCATCGGTGCGACGCGGGTCGACACCGCGAACTACCATCCATTCGCGCCGAACGGCTTCACCGGAATCCATCACGGCGCGGCGATCGTGTTCTTCGCGTATATCGGTTTCGACGCGATCTCGACGGCCGCCGAAGAGACGAAAAACCCACAGCGCAACCTACCGATCGGCATTCTGGCCGGACTCGCCATCTGCACGCTGATCTACGTCATCGTCGGCGCGGTACTCACGGGCATGGTGTCGTATACGCAGCTCGGCGTCGCCGACCCGCTGGCGAAGGCCCTCGACCTCGCCGGCCTGACGAAGATCAGCACGATCCTCTCGATCGGCGCAATCTTCTCGATGGCGGCGGTGCTGCTCGTCTTCCAGTACGGCCAGCCGAGGATCTTCTTCGCGATGGCCCGCGACGGTCTGCTCCCGAAGTGGGCGGCGAAGATCCATCCGAAGTATCGCACACCTCACATCACGACGATGCTCACCGGGCTTCTGGTCGCCCTGGCGTCGCTCGTCGGCGATGCCAGCGAGACGTACGACCTCACGAACATCGGAACCCTCTTCGCGTTCGTTCTCGTCTGCGTGGGCGTGCTCGTGCTGCGCGTGAAGGAGCCGGATCGGCCGCGCCCATTCCGCGTACCGTTCGTGTGGGTCATCGCGCCGCTCGGCGCGGCAGCATGTGCGTTCATCATGAAAGGACTGCCGAAACACGCGTGGGAGCGGTTCGGAATCTGGCTCGTCCTAGGCATCGCGCTCTATTTCGTGTACGGATTCCGCCACTCGACACTCCGCAGCGGCGCACCGCCGGTGCCTGTCGAGCCTCCGATGCCGATCGAGAAGAAGTAGACGCAGGCTGGATCGCGGCCTAACGGCCAGTGCACGCCGGCGAAAGCCAGCGCGCGTTCATTCGCGGGACTGGTGATCGAAGCATGTGGAATTTCCTCAAACGCGTGACCCAGACGCAGTGGATCATCGTTGCGGTGGTCCTCGGCATCGCCGTCGGATGGCTCTATCCCGAGACGGCGCAGCAGCTCGCGCCGGCGTCGCACATCTTCCTGCGCCTCATCAAATCCCTCGTCGTTCCGCTCATCTTCAGCACGCTCGTCATCGGCATCGCCGGGCACGGCGACGACATGAAGCAGGTGGGGCGTCTCGCACTGCGGTCGATCATCTATTTCGAGATCGCGACGACCCTCGCGCTCGCGATCGGCCTCGTGGCCGTCAACGTCGCCAAGCCGGGAGTCGGCATAAACCTGGCGGCGGCTGATACGAGCAAGATCGCGAATCTCTCGAGAACGCCGATGACGTTCGGACAGATACTCGAGCACGCGGTGCCGCAGAGCTTCGCCGAGGCGTGGGTGAACAACGAGGTACTTCAGATCGTCGTCTTCTCGATCATCTTCGCCGTCGCTCTTGCCCGAGTGAAGGGCAAGCCGAAGGAAACCGTCCTCTCGTGGTGCGAGGGGATATCGGAGGTGATGTTCAAGTACGTGGCGATCGTAATGGCGTTCGCGCCGATCGGCATCGGGGCAGCGATCGCGGTCACCGTGGGCGCGAGCGGGCCAAAGGTGCTGCTGAACCTGATCAAGCTCGTCGCAACGCTGTACGTCGCGCTGATTGCGTTCGTATTCCTCGTTCTACTGCCTATCGCGTTGATCATGAAGGTGCCGCTGCAGCGCTTCCTGCGAGCGGTGAAGGAGCCGTGGCTGATCGCGTTTACGACCGCCTCATCGGAGGCTGCGTTGCCGCGAGCCATGCAGGCGATGGAAGCGATCGGCGTCCCGCGACGCATCGTGGCGTTCGTCATGCCGACCGGCTACTCGTTCAACCTTGACGGCAGCACGCTCTATCTCGCCGTCGCTTCGATCTTCGCGGCCCAGGCAGCGGGGATCCATATGCCTATACGCGACCAGATCATCATGATGGGCGTGTTGATGCTGACGAGCAAAGGCGTCGCCGCCGTACCGCGCGCATCGCTCGTCATCCTCGCCGGTGCGCTCACGCAATTCCGCCTGCCGGTCGAGGCGATCGCCATCATTCTCGGTGTCGACGCGATCATGGACATGGCGCGAACGTCGCTCAACGTGCTCGGCAATTGCCTGGCGACGGTCGTGATGGCTCGCTGGGAGGGCGTGCTCGGCATCGAGGACGTCGAGCAGTCGATCGAGAGACGGGCAGAGCTCGAGGGCGTGTAGCACGATATACAGCGCCATCGGCATCAGTCACAGAGGAACAAAAAAAATGGGGTTCGTCGGAGGCAGCTGGCCTCACGACGAACCCCATTCATACAACCCGAACGGCTAACGGTCGTCCGAGTGGCTAACGTGCTGACGTTAGCGGTTTGCGGCGACCATCGCCCTATTCGCGGGTTGAGACAATGGATCACCTCCTCGATTTTAGGGTGGGACTGCGCGGTCGAACGCTACGAGGCGTACCCGACTCCAGTACGTGGATCCTCGCACGACCGGAAATAATAACAGGCAGAGGCTCACAGTTGCAGTGGGTCAGCCCGTTGCGCTCCAGGCCGCTACTGTGGCGGGATCATGAGCACGACCGTGTCGCCCGGACTCACGGTGATCGATTCGGAGATCGGCGTGCGCTGACTGCCGACGAAGTCGACGAGAAAGCTCAGTTGTGTCGGGCCGAACATGATGCTGCGAGGGATCTCGAACGTGTTGGCGCCCGATCCCGTCGCCGTGCCGAGACGCTGCCGCTGGCCACTGGCGATGACGTAAATGTTGGCATCCAGAAAGGCCTGATTCTCCACCTTCACGAAGGTGTGTGGCGCGATCGCGTCTCGCGCCTCCTGTGCGGCGCTGCGGTGCACGCAAGCCGACGAGCCGGCGACAGCGATCCCGAGCACGAGTGCGAGCAGTCTGCGTTTCATCTTTCCTCTCGAATAAGCGAACGAGGTGAATCAGTGGAATACACCCCATTGCCCTCCGTGTTCGGCCGCACTCTCGGCGCCAGCTACCACATGCGTAACGATTCAGAATGCTCTGATCGTGGGACTGCGCCGGTCACGCGTCCGAGCCATCGGTCACGGCGGCGCGGCGTCGTCGCCAGCGAGAGGCGAACGCCATGCCTCCGAGGAAGGCGCACGGTGCCATCAGACAGAGCGCGGCCCACTGTGACCAGTGCGCACCCGGGTTTCCAGCCGAAAGCGAGGCGAGAGCGCCGAGGGCGATGACGACCGCCAGCACGGCGGGCACACGATTGTCATCTCGTCGAGCAAGGGAGGCTGCCATGTACCCCGAAGCCGTCGCGGCGATCATGCCATAGACGGTGCTGGATGCGAGGAACCACGCGGGCGCGGCGGCATATGGGTCGCGGCCGGTGATCGCGAAGAGCGCGATCGACGCCGTGGCGAAGAGAAGATAGCCGGCGATGATGGCAAAGAGACCACGCAGCATCGGTCCTCCCGCGCGGTTGTCGCCGCGCCTAACGTGCGGGTGGCGGCACGCCGCGCCCGTGCGCGGAGTCCGACAGTAGTGGATACGGATCGACCGCCTGGTTGCCCCACGTGTACACGCCGTAGTGCAGGTGGCACGGCGTCCCCTTGGCGTTGCCGGTGTCGCCGACGTAGCCGAGCACCGTGCCGGCTGCGACGAGCTGGCCTTCCTGCACGTCGCCGTAGCGGCTCAGGTGCGCATAATAGTGCCAGTAGCCGCCGGGACCCAGCACGCGCACGATCTGGCCCCCGAGGCTGTTCGTTCCCACCGTGAAAACGAGGCCCTGCGTCGCGCTCAGGATGGGCGTTCCGCACGGCGCGAAGATGTCGATGCCCTGGTGGCGTCTGTTTCCACTGCGTGCCGCACCCCATGAGTGTATGAGCTGACGCTGCTGCACGCCTTCGACGGGAATCGGGTACGGGAGAACGGGAGGAGTCCGCACCAGCCGGACGATCACCCGCAGTCGGCGCAGAGCGGGGAACGAGATCGTGAAGACGACGACGAGTAGCACCAACCCCGCGAGATACCACACGCGGCGGCGCCACCGCGGCGAAGGGGAGGGCGGCGCGACTACAGATGGCCAACGTGCTCGATCGGGCACCTACTCGGCCAGCATGTCGTGACGCCTATCGATCCGGAATTCCCTTGGAGCAGGGCGCTTGGCGGCGAATGCAACGCGGTAGTGGCCGAGGATCATGGGGGGCGATTGTCGTTTGGACGTGTGGCGAACGAGACAAAAGATGGTGATGCAGGGAGCGTTGCCGCAACACGCGCAAAGCATTCAATTTCCCGCGGCCAACTGCGGCCATACGCCAGCACGCCGGATCGTCCTCGGCGTCCGTCCATCCGCATCCAGCGCATCGTATGTCCTTCACGCTCGCCCGCCGCGTTTCCGCAGCCGCGCTGCTTCTCGCCGCGACGTCCCGTTCGCCCCGTCACGAACCGCCGCTGTCGATAAGAGGTGCGCCGTCGACGAACTGGGAAGCGACCGACGTCGACCCGCTACGCGTGGTGCGTGCGCTGCCGACGGGCACGGCGGTGCCTAACGCCGAAATTCGCGTCACGTTCGATCGCCCCGTCGCCGGCTCGCTCGACTCGAGCGTCGACCCCAGGACGGTCCTCACAATCGTTCCCGCGGCGGCCGGGAAGCTCGAATGGCGCGACCCGGTGACGATCGTCTTCACCCCCCGCGCGCCGTTCACACCGGGTGCGAGCTACACGGTGACAGTTGCGACCACGTTTCGCGCGATGGACGGGGCCCAGCTCGAGCGGCCGTACACGTTCTCCTTTCGCGTGAGCGGACCGATGCTCATCGGAGGCAATCCGGTGAGCGCCGACGTCCACCCGACGCTGCTCATGCCTAACGCGAAGTTCGACATCGTGTGGAGCAGCGTGGTGGACCCCGCCCTGGTCGCCGCGAACACCTACATCCAGCCCTCGATCGCCTGCTCCGCCAAAGGGATCGTGCGCATGCGCGCGCTCGGCGTGCGCCCGATCGCCGCCAACGACGACTACCGGCTGCGCGAGGCGGGAGGCTACCGGCGCGATCGCGCCGCCGACTCGCTGCGGCGCGTCGTCTCGCTCGCGCCAGTCACGCCGCTACCGCTTGCCTGCCCGGCGTCGCTCGTCGCGCCACTCGAGCTCGAGCCGTCGTCATCGAGCCCCCGTGTTGCCTGGGCCTTCAGCACGTACGGGCCGCTGCAGCTCGCGGAGGTGTCGTGCGCAGGGCGTTCGCAGAATTGTCCGACCGGGCCGATCACGGTCCGGTTCTCGACTCCCGTCCGGGGTTCAGCCGTCCGAAAAAGGGTGTCGCTCATGCCGGTGGTCCCTTTCACGCTGGCTGACACCGCTCGCGAGTCCGACGTCTGGCAGCTGGACGCACCGCTACGTCCACGCACGACGTACGCCGTCGTCGTCGACACCGCGCTCCGCGATGTCTTCGGACAACGGCTGACCGGCAATCCCGCCGCGGGCGTGCGGACGACTGGTTACATGCCATCCGTCAGCTACCCGTATGGCCGCCTCCTGGTGGAGAAGGAGGGGTTCGGAACGCTTGCCGTCAGGCACGTCAACGTGGACACGTTGGTCGTCACGGCGGCGGCCGTTCCCGACTCGCTCGAGACGTCGTTCCTCCGCAACTCGATCTGGAGCTGGGGCTCGCTCTGGCAGGATATCGCATCGAGCGCGACCGTCGTCCGCATTCCGACGCAGGCGGCGATCGACGTTCCGACGATCACGGGGGTCAAGCTGCCAGCAATCACGGGAGGTGCCGGGCGACGTGGCCTGATCGCGGTGCGCATCACCGGCCCCGCGAACGTGAAGCTCGAAAACGAAGTGCCGAACGTTGCGCTCGTCCAGATCACCGATCTCGCCGTGCATGCCAAGGTCGGCGCGGCGAGCGCCGTCGTCTGGGTCACGCGCGTGAGCGACGGCCGTGCAGTTCCCGGCGCGACGGTGAACATCCACGATCAGCGTGGCAAGGTCATCGCCACTGGAAGAAGCGACTCGCAGGGGCTGGCGTCGTTCCCGACGCTCCAGCGCACGGCGGTCACCGATGTCGCCAACGATGAGGAGGAGGGCGGCGGGTCCAACGTCGACGGCTACGTCAGCGCCGCGCTCGGCGACGACCGGGCGCTGGCCGGCGTGAGCCAGTACGACCCCGATCTGAGCCCGTGGCAGTTCGGCGTCTACGGCGCCTGGGGAACGCAGCGGTTGCCGCTCGCCGGCGCCGTCTTCACCGAGCGCGGCATCTATCGTCCGGGCGAGCCGCTGTACGCAAAGGCGATCGTGCGCCGCGGCGCCCTCGGAGCGTTAGGCTCACCGGCGGCCGGTGACTCTGTACGCTGGCTGTTCAAGGACCGCGAGGACGGCGTCATCAAGGACACCGTCGTCCGCCTGTCGTCCTTCGGCACGGCGGCGTACACGCTGAATCTCCCGAGGACGCTCGCTCTGGGCTACTACTGGGTCGAGCTGCAATACCGATGGCAGGGCACGTGGGTGACGGTCGACGCGACGGGATACCGTGTGGCCGAGTACAGACCACCCGAGTTCCTCGTCGACGTGACGGCGCCCAAGGCGCCGATGCTGCCCGGCGACTCGATGCGTACGACCGTCGAAGCGCGCTACCTCTTCGGAGCTCCGATGGGTCGCGCCGCGTTCGAGTGGAACGTGCAGCGTGCGATCGTTTCCCCGTGGGCGCTCGACATCCCCGGACTTGGGGAGGGCGACTGGTACATCGGCGAAACGGGGTGGTGGTGGGAGGATGACTCGGGGGACAACGCGGTCGAAATGGTGGCGAGCGGCATCGACACGCTCGACGCGAGCGGCCGTCGCCAGATCCGTGTTGCCGTTCCCGCGCCGACAAAAGGGCGCGCGGCGCTCGTGACGTTCACGGCGCAGGTCACTGACGTCAATCGCCAGTCGGTCGCGAATCGAACGTCCGTAACGGTGCATCCCGCGGAGTTCTACATCGCCGCCAAGCCGGCGGGCGAATCGTACTTCTGGCGCGCGGGAGATCGACAGGCCGTACAGTTGATCGCCGTCCGTCCCACGGGTGAACACGTGGCTGGCGTCGGCATCCGCGGTACCGTCGTCCGGCGCGAATGGCACCAGGTGCATCGCGAGCGGGACGGTGCGGCGGAGGTCGTCGGTGAGTGGGTGTCTGACACGGTCGCCCGCTGCGCGGTGACGAGCGCCGACGAGCCGCGGCGCTGCGAGTTCTCGCTCGCGCAGGGCGGGAGCTACATCGTCTACTTCGAGGCGAAGGACGCGCGCGGCCGCGAGGCGCGCACGAGTCTCTACCGCTGGGCGACGGGAAGCGAGTGGGTGCCGTGGGAGGACGAATCGCGCTTCCGGATGGACGTCATCGCCGACAAGAGCCGCTACACGGTCGGAGACACGGCCACTGTCATGCTCGCCTCACCGTTCACCGGCGCCGAGGCGTGGCTGACCGTCGAGCGCGAAGGCGTCATCGAGCAGCGGCGGATGACGCTCGGCAGCGGATCGACACTCGTCAGGCTGGCGGTCACCGAGGCGTTCGTGCCTAACGCCTACGTTTCCGTGGTCGTGACCCGCGGCCGTAGCGCGCCGCCAGGCCGCCTCGACGACGTCGGCCGCCCGACGATGCGCGTCGGCTACGCACAGTTGAAAGTGACGCCGGAGGTCAAGCGCTTGACGGTGAAGGTGCAACCGCTGGCGAACGAGTATCTCCCGGGCGACTCGGCGCGCATCCGTCTCCACGTCGCCGACTCGCGTGGCGCGGGCCGACGTGCGGAGGTGACGCTCTGGGCGGTGGACGAGGGCGTCTTGTCACTCACGGGGTACAAGACTCCGGATCCGATAGACATGCTCTACCAGCCGCGCGGACTCGGTCTGCGGCTGGCGAGCAACCTTGTTTCCGTGGCGCCGCAGATCCCGGAGGGCGAAAAGGGACGTCGCGAGCCGGGTGGTGGTGGCGGCGCCAGCGCCGCCGACGTCCTCCGCTCGCAATTCAAGACAACCGCGTTCTTCCTCGGCGCCGTTATGACCGACGCGAAGGGTGAGGCTGTCGCGTCGGCGAAGCTGCCCGACAATCTGACGACGTTTCGCGTCATGGCCGTCGCAGCAACGCAGACCGACCGCTTCGGCAGCGGGCAGGCGAAGCTGCTCGTCACGCGCGCACTGGTGGCCCGGCCGGCGCTGCCGCGCTTCCTGCGGCCGGGCGACGAGTTCACGGCTGGCACCGTTGTGAATCGCCGGTCCGGTGCGGCGAGCCCGGTTACTGTGCAGGCGACCGGCACGAATGTCGAGCTGCGCGGCAGTCAGGAACAGAAGGTGATGCTCGAGCAGGGAAGAGGAGCAGAGGTGCGCTTTCCGTTCCGCGCCGCGTCCACGAACGCTGGCGATACTGGCGACACTGCCACGTTCCGCTTTACCGCGACGAGCGGCAAGGACATCGACGCCGTGCAATCACGGCTGCCGTTCCGCCCCGACTATCATCCGCGCTCGTACACGGCGAGCGGAGTGCTGCACGACACGGCGACCGTGGAGCTCGTCCTGCCAAAGGGCACGGATGCCTCACGCTCGAGGCTCGAGCTGAGTCTCGGCGGATCGGTGCTCGCGTTGATTCGCGGCGCATACCGCGAGCTTCGCGTCTACCCGTGGTATTGCACCGAGCAGGTGACGAGCGCCGGCAGACCGCTGCTCGCGCTCTATCAGGCGGGTCGCGCCAATGGCGCCGCCGGAACGGCCATCGCGCCGGCGTCAGCGAAGAATGATCTGGAGCTCGCCGTGCGCATGCTGACCGCGCGCCAGCGCGCGGACGGCGGAATTGGATACTGGAGCTCGGAGCACTGGACGACGCCGTGGGTCAGCGCCTACGCCGGCCTCTTCCTCGCCGACGCTCGCGACGCCGGCATTGCCGTCGACGATTCGGTCCTCGCGCGGTTAGGCGAGTACGTCAAGCGGAGCATGAACTCGCAGCCGAATGCATACTCGCCGATCGCAACGTGGTACGGCCATCGGGCAGTAGTACTTTCCGAACACGTCGCCGTGGTCGACTTTCTGAGCCGCGTCGGCAAGCCAGACGTGCCGGGCGAAAATCGACTGCTCGCGCAGGTCGCGCAGATGCGCTGGGAAGACCGTGCACGCCTTGCGGAGGTCCTCGGCAGACGCGGACGGACCCGCGAGGCGGCCGGCCTGCTCGCTCCACTCTGGGCGGGCGTGCAGATCGCAGGGCGCCGGGCCGTGCTGCCGGACATCGCACAAATCGACTCCCTGTTCTACTTCGAGTCCACGGTCCGACCGTCGGCGCGCCTGCTGATGGCGACGCTGGCTGTCGCACCGACACACCCGCTCGTCGGACCGCTCGTCGAAACCGTACTCCAGCAGGGGAAGGCGACCAACAGGTGGAACACGCAGGACTGGGCGATGGCTGTCGAAGCATTGGCGGTATTCGAACGCCGGCAGCTCGCCAGCGCGACGGGGACGATCCGTGCGCGGTCTGGCAGCAGAACGGTGCTCGAAGGTCCGGTCGGCCGCACCGCGACGCGGGATTCGACGATCTCGCTCGACGGACTGCTGACCGACGCGCCTAACGACGCAAAGGCGCTGCGCCTCTCGCTCGATCTGTCTGGCGCGACGAGCGGCGGCGTGGCCTATTACTTCGTGACGGTCCGTGAGGTGCCGTTGCAGCGCCCGGTGCGACCCGACGACCACGGCGTGATCGTCGAGCGCTGGTACGAACGCTACGACTCCCGCGTGCCGACGACGAGCGCGGTCGAAGGCGAGCTGGTTCGCGTCCGGCTGCGCATCACGATACCAGAAGACCGCGAGTTCCTCGTCCTCGACGATGCGCTACCGGCGGGTCTCGAGGCCGTCGATCTGAGTCTGCGTACCGCGGCGCTCATGCCCGGTCCCGGCCTGGCACAGTCGGCACGGTCCGGCGCCGCCGGCGAGCAGGAGCAGGCCGAGGAAAACGACATTCGCTGGGGCTACGGTAGCTGGGACTCCGGGTGGTGGTCGCCATTCGACTACCGCGAGATGCGCGACGACCGTGTCGTCTACTTTGCGACGCGGCTCTGGAGAGGAAAATACACCGCGACGTACGTGGCACGAGCGACAACTCCGGGAGTCTTCGTCCGGCCGCCGGCGCACGCTGAAGAGATGTACAACCCGGCAATCTTCGGCCGCTCGGATGGAGGAGTGTTCACCGTGAAGAAGAAGCCGTGAAGAGAAAAGTCATCCTCGCCGCGCTCATCGCGCCGGCTCTCGCCGTCGCGTGGGCGATTGCCTGGATCTGCTGGCCCCTCCCTGACGATCTGACGCGGCCGTCGATCGCACCGGCTGTCGTCATCGCCGATCGCGACGGTATTCCGCTGCGCGGCACGCGCGCCGGCGACGGCACGCGCGCGCGCTGGCTGCCGATCGGTGAGATCGATCCCGATCTCATCACGGCATTCGTGGCCGTCGAGGATCGCCGGTTCTTCGAGCACCACGGAGTCGACTGGTGGGCGGTGATGCGCGCGGTCCGTGACGATCTGCGCGCAAGACGAATCGTCTCCGGTGCATCGACGCTGACCATGCAGACCGCGCGGCTGCTCATGGGCACGGATCGGGACTGGGGCGGCAAGCTGTCGCAAATGCTGTGGGCGCTTCGCCTGGAGCGGCATCTGAGCAAGCAGCGGATTCTCGAGCAGTACTTGAACAGAGTACATCTGGGGCAGGGAACGGTCGGCGTCGCCGCGGCAACGGCATTCTACTTCGACTCGCCGCCCGACGAAATCAGTGTTGGTCAGGCGGCCATGCTCGCCGGGCTCGCGCATGCGCCGGCGAGCGACAACCCGCTGCGCTCGACACGCCGCGCCGGCCGGGTACGCGCCCGCGCCGTCGCGCGCATGCGCGCAGCCGGCTTCGTCCGCGACGACGACGCGCGGCGCGCACTGTCGGAGCCGCTGTTCCGCATTGCCCCAGCCGCCGGCTTCCTTGCTCCGCACTTCACGACGCGAGCGCTCGAGTGGGCACAGGATTCCGGCCTCGTCGAGCCAGGAACGTTAGGCGTCGACGGC
>Ga0307305_10000873_pt1 | contig 11471 bp, 11 predicted proteins | sample ER_DNA_186_FD_194512 | JGI IMG/M metagenome (GOLD analysis project Ga0307305, IMG submission 194512) | Bulk soil microbial communities from the East River watershed near Crested Butte, Colorado, United States - ER_DNA_186 | ecosystem: Environmental > Terrestrial > Soil > Floodplain | place... | reverse complement strand
TGGGACGACCGGCGCCAGTCAGTGAAAGGCGGCGGGAAGAATCCTGCCCAAGACAAGAAATGTCGCAGGCCGCGTCCGTCATTGAAGAACTCGAATATGTTCTTGCCGCGGGCTCGAGCGACCGGCGTACCGAAATTCTCAGGCGCATGACCGATCTTTTTCTCGGCAACGCAGGCGATTTCAACCCCGAACAGGTTGGCCTTTTCGACGACGTGCTCGCCCACCTCATCCGGCAGGTCGAGACCACGGCGCTTGCGGAGCTTGGTGCGAAACTCGCACCCATCGACAATGCGCCCAACAAGGTCATCCGCAGCCTCGCCCGTCACGATGAGATCACGGTCGCCGGTCCGTTCTGGCCCGCTCGGTCCAACTCACGGACGGCGACCTGATGGAGATCGCCGGCGCGAAAGGCCACGCTCACCTGGGCGCGATCTCCGAACGAACGCGTCTTGCAGTGGCCGTCACCGACATCCTGATCCAGCGCGGCGACACCGGGATGGTCCGCAAGTTGTCGCAAAATCAGGGCGCGATTTTCCGATCGCGGTTATGTGACATTGGCCAAGCGCGCAGAGACGGACGAGCGGCTGGCGGAAAATCTCGGCGTGCGTCTGGATATGCCGCCCCAGCTCCTGCAGGATCTGATCTCGAAAGCGACCGAGACCGTTCGGGCACGCCTGCTGACGGCGGTTCCGCCGGATCGCCAGGCCACGATACAGAATATTCTCGCCGCGGTGTCGAATAAGGTTCTACGCACGGCAACAGGACCTCGCGACTTCAGCCGGGCGATCGCGCGGATCGACAAGATGCAAAGCACCGGCCAACTTAACGACCAGGCCATCGCCAGGTGCCGGCCAATTCGAGGAACTGACCGTCGGTCTCGCCCGGATGTGTACGACGCCGGCCGACCTGATCGAACGGCTGATGCAGAACATGCAGCACGACGGCATCCTCGTTGCTTGCAAGGCCCGCCGAGTTGAGGTGGCCGACGTTCCATGCAGTTCTGAAAGCCCGGTTCGCCTATGATCGGTCGGCATCCGACATCTCGCAGACGAAATCCGACTACCTCAAACTCTCCGTCCCCACGGCCCGCCGGATGCTCCGCTTCTGGCTCGTCCGTGGCGCGACGACAACCGACGCCTGACACCCGACACGCCGACGAGATTCGTCCGGCGCATTCGGTGGCTTGCCGGCTGAATGTTATAATGTTACATTGTGTTAGAAACCGTTTGAAACAGGGCCTTTCATGAAAGCCGCCTTTGCCGGCCTCGCCTTTGCGTTCTGGCTCGGCCAGGGCATTCCCGCGCTGGCCGCTGAAGATCAAATCGCCGTGGTCGCCGCCGAGAATTTCTATGGCGACATCGCGCGCCAGATTGGCGGCGAGCGCACCGCGGTCGTCGGCATCATGAACAATCCGGATCAGGATCCGCATCTGTTCGAAACAACGCCCACCACTGTCCGCCAGATCGCCAAGGCGCAGATCGTCATCGTCAATGGCGCGAACTACGATCCCTGGATAGAAAAGATCTTGGCGGCCACGCCGCGTGCGGGACGTATCGTGATCACAGCCGCCGACCTCACTGGACGCAAACCCGGCGACAATCCGCACCTCTGGTACGATCCCGCGACCATGCCGGCGGTTGCGACTGCCTTTGCCGACGCCCTTACCAAGATCGACGCGGCACACGCGTCCGACTACGCCGCGCGGCTTAAGACGACACTCGCGACGCTGGAACGCATCACGACACGCGTTGCACAATTGAAGGCCAAACACGCAGGCGCGGCAGTGACCGCGACCGAGCCGGTTTTCGGTCCGATGGCTGATGCGATCGGCCTGACCGTGCGCAACCAGCGCTTTCAGCTTGCCATGATGAATGACACCGAGCCGAGTGCGCGGGATCTCGCGGCATTCGAACGCGATCTGCGGGAACGCAAAGTCAGAGTTCTGATCTACAATAGCCAGGTTTCGGAGAAGCTGACCCAACGATTGCGGGACATCGCTGTCAAATCCAAAGTGCCTGTGGTCGGCGTTACGGAGACGATGCCGGCGAACACATCTTTCCAGGACTGGGTTCTTGGTGAACTTGACGCGCTTGATAAGGCGCTGAGTGGACCAAACTCGTGAGCGCCATCGCGTTCGAGCACGCCACGCTGCACATCGGCGGCCGCACCGTACTTTCCGATGTCAGCTTCGAGATCGCGGCCGGCGAATTCATCGGTCTTCTCGGTCCAAATGGCGCCGGCAAGACCACCTTGATGCGCGCCATACTTGGTTTGCTACCGCCGAGTAGTGGCCGCGTGGAGGTTTTCGGGCGCGCGCCTGAGCGCGGGAATCCGGCCATCGGATATTTCCCCCAGCTGCGTACGGTATTGCCCGATCTGCGCGTACGGGGACGCGATTTCATTGCAAGCTCGCTCAATGGCGAGCGTTGGGGCTTGCCTTCGCTCAGCCGCAAGGAACGCGAAACAGTTGAAGCCACGCTCGAGGCCGTCGGCGCCCGCGGTCTTGCCGCTCGGCCGCTCTCCGAAATGTCCGGCGGCGAGAGGCAAAGGCTGCTGCTGGCCCAGGCGTTGATCGGCAACCCGAAGCTCCTGTTGCTCGACGAGCCGCTGATCAGCCTTGACGCGCGCAATCAGGAAATTGCCATCGATGTGGTGCGCAAGGTCTGCCGGGAGCGCAAAATCACCGTCTTGTTCAGTGCCCACGAGCTTAACCAGCTGCTGGGAGCGCTTGATCGCGTGCTCTATCTCGGCAACCGGCAGGCCGTTCTCGGAACGGTCGACGAGGTGGTGAAGGCCCCTGTTCTGTCGCGACTGTACGGCGCGGAAATTCAGGTCTTGCGCGCTGACGGCCATATCTTCGTCATGTCGCGCGGGCGCGACGTGGAACGCGTGGATCACATGCACGATCATGATCACGGCCACGATCACGGCCATAACCACCATCATCACTGACATGTTTGCCTACGAGTTCATGACCAACGCCTTCGCCGCTGCCGGCATTGTCGCAGTCGTGTCAGGTCTCGTCGGTTATTTCCTGGTAATGCGCGGGCAGACCTTTGCCGGCCACGCGCTGTCCCATATCGGTTTTGCTGGCGCGACCGGCGCCGGCCTGATCGGCGTAGCGCCGCTGTGGGGCCTCCTGGCCTTCACTTTGGCCGCCGGCCTCGCGATGGGAGCGTTGGGAGAGCGCATCAGCAACCGCGACGTCGCGATCGGGGTGATCCTGGCGCTGGCACTCGGTTTCGGCCTGTTGTTCCTTCACTACTACACATCGTTCGCAACACAGGCGACTGCGCTCCTCTTTGGCAACGTCCTGGCTGTCGACCATTCCATGATCGTCACGCTGGCGGTGCTCGGCACGATCACTCTGGTCGCCCTCGCCGCGATCATGCGACCGCTGATATTTTCCAGCCTGCAGCCGGAATTGGCTGAGGCCAAAAGTGTGCCGATCCGTTTTATCTCAACGGCCTTCCTCTCTATCGTGGCCCTGGCCGTTGCAGAATGCGCGCAGATCGTCGGGGTACTGCTTGTGTTCACGCTGATGGTCGGCCCACCGGCGGCGGCGCAACGCGTGACCACCGGGCTGTGGAGCGGACTTCTCGCAGCGGCCGCGTTTGCTTTGACTGAAGCATGGCTCGGCCTGACGATGGCCTTCCACACCGACTGGCCGGTAAGCTTCTGCATCGCCGTTTTGAGTGCGCTCGTTTATTTCGCCTGCCTCGCGCTATCGATGCGAATGGGGCCGGCCCATCCGGCGCCGGCCCCCTGAACGTCGCAAATACGCGTGCGGTTTACATCTTCACGCCGTGTTCGGTCATGTACTTGATCGCGCCCGGATGCCACGGGATCGGTGAATAGTCTTTTACCTGGTTCTCCAGCAGAAAGTTCTTCGCCTCGCCGTGCACCGCGACGAGATCCGCTTTCTTGTCAAAGATGGTCTTGACGATGTTGTAGGCATCCTGGTCGGACATTTTCGCGTTCGAAACAAGAATGTTCCACACGACCGTGTTCTTGTTGTCCGTCGCCTGTCCCGGATAGGTGCCGGCCTTGATGGTGCTGCCTGCATACAGGTTGCCGTATTTCGCATTCATCTTGCCAGTAAGATCGGCGTGATCGATCAGCTTGATCTTGACACCGGGGGTGGCGCCGAGATCGGTCACAGCTGATGTCGGCAGACCGCCGACCCATAAGAATGCATCGATCTTGTGATCCTTGAGCGCATTGACCGATTCGGCAACGCCAAGTCGTTCGCGTTTCATGTCCTTGTCTTTGTCGAGGCCGGCCGCCTCGATCACGCGGAACGCCATGACTTCGGTTGCGCTGCCCCCGGAGCCGGTCGACACGCGCTTGCCTTTGAGATCAGCCATCTTCTCGATGCCCATCCCTTCGATGGTAACCACGTGCATCTGGTTCGGATAGAGCACCATGAGCGTGCGAACAGGCACTTCCGTGCCCTTGAACTTGTCCTGGCCCTTGTATGCATCGAGCGCGGCATCGACCATCGAAAAGGCCAACTCGCTGTTGCCGGAATTGATCAACTTGAGATTGTCGACCGAGCCTCCGGTCACTTCCGCCGTCGCCTGAATGCCGGGCAGCGTTTTCGACAGGACATTGGCGAGTCCACCGCCGAGCGGGTAATAGACCCCGCCGGTTCCGCCCGTTGCGATGGAGATCGCCCGCTGCTGGGCGAATATTGTGCCGGCGACAAGTGTGCTCGCCAGCGCGAAAGCGGTCAGAGCGATCCTCCGCCGCCGGTTCTGTGCGCGTTTCGACATCATTTCCTCCCTCGTGTTCTGTTCTTATCCGCCTTATGCGGCAAGTCTGACCGGAACGAATTTCTGTTTCAATAGGAGCGCCGCGGCCAATGCAAGGCCAAATGGCGCAGGATAAGGAACGTCGAGACCCGTGATTGTCTCGGCCAGACCTTCGATTAGGCTCGGGAACACCAGCAGCAAGCCGACGAACAGCCACAGCCACCGCTCCGCCTGGGTATTTTTTCGCAAGGCCCAGTTCTGTGCGGCCGCTGCGAGTGCACCCAGACCGATGGCGGTTTTCAGCGTGATCCAGATGACGTCATAGACCGAGCCGTCTTTTGGAATCTTCATCAGCAATCCGACACCTTGCGGGTCGAGCACGAACACGAATGGCACCAGGAAGGCCGGCAGCGTGTATTTCCACGCCTGCATCGTGGTGAGGTAAGGGTCGCCACCGGTAATTGCGGCAGCCGCGAAAGGCGACAGCGCAGTGGGCGGAGACACCTCCGACAGCACGGCATAATAGAAGATGAACATATGCGCAGCGAAATCCGGCACGCCGAGCTTGGTCAAGGCGGGTGCCGCAATCACGGCGCAGATAATGTAAGACGCGGTCACCGGTACGGCGAGACCGATGATCCAGACGACCAACGAGGTGTAGATTGCGGTCATCAGCAGACTGCCGCCGGCAAAATCGATGACGATGGCGGAAAACTTCAGGCCGAGGCCGGTGAGCGTGACAATGCCGACGATGATGCCGGCCGCCGCGCAGGTCGTTGCCGCGCTGAGCACGCCTATTGAGCCGTCGGCCATGGCCGCGGTGAGCTTCTTGGATGACGGCACCAGCTGCTGACCGGACGGCGTCAGGCCAATGATGGCGAGCACCGCGATCAGCAGCAGGATCAGCATCGGATAGTAAGCTTCAAAAAGAGCTGCAAAGTGAGATGCGCCGACTGCGGGAATCGTGAAGGTCAATGCAGCCACCACACCGATCAGCAGCATCGGAATCAGCAGATTGCGTGGACCAAGACTGGTTTCGGGTGCGAGCGCGCTCATGCCGAAAGCAAGCACGGTCGAATAGAACACGGACAGCATCGGCGAATAGCCGATCACCATGAAGATGACGACGGCCACCAGCGAGACGAAATGGAATCCGTATCGCTTGGTCATCTCCGATACTGTCATCTCCGGTTTGAAAACCACCTCGTGGGCGCCGAAGCGGAGCGCGTCGAGCTCGACCATGAACAGCAGCGAAAGGTAGTAGAGGCACGTCGGGATGGTCGCCATCCAGATCACGTCGAGGTAGCTGATCTTCAGAAATTCAGCGATGAGAAAGGCTGCGGCGCCCAGCACCGGCGGCGATATGATTGCGCCAAGCCCCCCTGCTGCGAGCAATCCGCCGGCGGCATTTTTTTCAAACCCGGCCCTGGCCAGCATCGGGTAAGCCACCGTGCCGATCATGACCGTCGTCGCGACACCGGAGCCGGACGGACCGCCGAGCAGGAATGACGAAGCCACCACCGCACGACCCGCGCTTGAAGGCTTCCCGCCCATGACCGCGAGGGAGAAATCGATAAAAAATTTCCCGGCGCCTGAGTGCTGCAGGATGGCGCCGTAGATCGTGAACATGATGATCAATGTCGCCGACACGTCGATCGGCACGCCGAAAATGCCTTCGAGCGTGATGAACAGATGGCCGACCAGACGCGACACGTCATAGCCGCGATGCGTCCAAGGGGGCGGCAGGTCAGGTCCGAAATAGGCATAAAGAATGAAGCACACCGCAACCATCGGCATGATCCAGCCGGTTGTGCGCCGCGCGGCCTCAAGCACCAGCACGATGAAGATGGCGCCAAGGATAACGTCCCATTTTTCCGGCACCGCCGCGCGGTCGGTGAAATCGTCGCCTTGCGATAGTGCATAGATGATGGTTGCGATCCCGAGCAGCGGCGGGACCACGTCGAACCATTGGATGCGGTTGCGGAAACGGTCGGAGACAGGGAACAAGAGGAAACTGAGAAGCAGCACGAAAGCAACGTGCGTGTAGCGAAGTGGGATCGTGGGCACGATGTCGTAAGCGGCATAGAGATGGAAAAGCGTCATGGCGACCGCGATCGCCGTAACGGTGACGCCCACCCAGCCTGACAGCCGGTTGGCGGCCCCCTCTTCCTGCTGGACGTATTCTTCAGCCTTGCGCAGTTGCTCTTCGGTAATGACTTGCGCGTCGGCGCCCGCGTTGAGTTCTTCCGCCATCGTCCCCTCGCCTGGTGGCGGTGTGTCCCCGCCTTTGGAGGCAAGCTAGCATGGCCGAAAGCGGCCGAATACTCAGCGAAAGTGCTAGGACTCGCGCGCCCTATGGACGCCCAAAACCATCGCCGGCCCGGCCGCTATAAACGGCAGCGGAAGCGAAACCGCCGCGCGGAGCCAGACAAAATTTCGCGCGTGCAAGTCGAGTGGATGGGCTCCGCCTTGTCGGCGGTCGCCCTGTTGACCGCATTTTGCGCCGCCGGTAGACGATGGGGATGGGGTCCCCCGACAACCGCCCGCAAGGGGCTGATGACTCCTACCGCGCAACATGGCGGTAGGAATCTGTCCGCCGCAGGGCGGTTTTTCTTTGCCCTGAGAAATGGGGAATAGATCGATGGGCTATCTGATTGTGTTTCTAGGCGGCGGCATTGGGGCAGCGCTTCGGCGCAGATTCAACCTTGCTTTTGCGCGCGTGCTGGGCACCGCATTTCCGTATGCAACCCTTTTCGAGAATGCATCGGGCTCGATCGTGATGGGCATGCTGGTGGCTGTTTTCGCTTTCCGCAGTGGAATCCCGCACCATTGGCAGCTCTTCCTGACCACCGGAATCCTCGGCGGCTACACGACATTCTCGACGTTTTCGCTCGATGTCGCGCTGCTGTATGAGCGCGGCCAGATGGGACTAGCGGCCCTCTACGTCATGTTATCCGTCGTGCTCTCGGTTGGCGGTCTGTTCGCAGGGCTCGCGCTGGTCCGCAACTTGGCTTAAGCGCGCTAGTCCATCGGTCGCAAACCGAGCTTGTCGAGCAGCGCCATGTCGCGGTCACGTCCCGGATTTGGCGTCGTCAGCAGCTTCGGTCCATAGAAGATCGAATTGGCCCCGGCGAGAAAGCAGAGCGCCTGTGTTTCTTCACTCATGTCTTCCCGGCCGGCGGATAACCGAACCATCGAGGCCGGCATTGTGATGCGCGCGACCGCAATCGTACGGACAAAGTCGAGCGCGTCGATCGGCGCTGTGCCGGCAAGCGGCGTGCCTTCAACCTGCACCAGCATGTTGATCGGTACGCTTTCCGGATGCAACGGCAGACTGGCGAGCGTCGCGATCATGCCGACGCGATCCTCAAGCTTCTCTCCCATGCCGACAATGCCGCCGCAACAAACATTTATCCCCGCCGCGCGGACGTGTTCGAGAGTGTCGAGCCGATCCTGGTAAATGCGCGTGGTGATGATCTCGCCGTAGAATTCCGGCGAAGTATCAAGGTTGTGGTTGTAGTAATCGAGACCGCAGCTCTTCAGTCGCCTCGCCTGCTCGTCCGTCAACATGCCGAGCGTGACGCAGGTCTCCATACCAAGCGCTTTCACGGCCTCGATCATATCGCAGACTTTCTCGAGATCGCGATCTTTGGGTGAACGCCAGGCGGCTCCCATGCAAAAGCGCGATGCTCCGCCAGCCTTCGCGGCACGCGCTTCGGCGAGCACGGCCTCCAGATCCATCAGCTTTTCTGCCTTCACGCCAGTCTGGAACTTCGCCGCTTGCGGACAATATGCGCAGTCCTCCGGGCAACCGCCGGTCTTGACCGACAGCAACGTGCAGATCTGCACTTCGGAAGGATCAAAGTTGTCGCGATGCACCTGGGCGGCACGAAACATCAATTCAGGAAACGGCAGTGCAAAAAGCGTCCGCACCTCCTCACGCGTCCAATCGTTGCGCGGCAGACTCGATGCCGTTAGCGACGGAATCTGGTGCGACAGCGACATGCCTTAAGCCTCCTGACCCGGCCCTATATACCAAGACCGGCAATCTATTGTGCAAGATTTGATCGCAATTGAGCCCATTTCAGCGCCATGATAGCTTTGCCTAAATTGCCGGGACGGATCGCCATGAAGAAACACGTCGCAACTGCCGTCATGCTGGGATTACTGACAGTGCCTGCGTTTGCCCAGCAGGGTAAAGATAGCGAACCTTTGGAAATTCTGGACAGGGATAAACGACAGCAGGCCGAGGCGCTCGACAAGCAATACAAGCGGACGATGGAGCGGAACCGCAAAGAAGGCGACGCAACGCGGACCGATCCGTGGTCGAATATGCGAACGCCGAACGAGGGTAAAAACAAGTGACGGCGTGAGCCGGGATCATCGGGTCGTTACCGCTCGAGCCGCCGTTCAGGCAGCCACGCGATAATCGTCACCACCAGCGCCGGCGCCAGCCCCAGTAAGGCCGATAGTATGGCCCGCCGTAATAAACGACGGCCGGCGGCGGCGCTGCATAGTAAACCGGTCCGTCGACGACCTCGGGGCCTTCGACCACCTGAGGACCGTAAGGCCCTTGAGGCCCTTGATGTCCCTGCGGACCTTTCGAACCCTGCCGATAGGCCGGAGCCGCAGGCGCAGCGGCACGCTGCTGGGGTACACGTCCGCTGAGGTCGAGCGCGCTCTGGATGGCAAAGCCCTTCTTTTCCTGCCAGGTGATCTCGCACCATCCTTCATCGCATCCGCCCGTATCAACCAGACTGCCTCCCGGAATTTTCGCGACGATCTCGCTGCCGGTGCCCGGCGCCGCGCGCAGGTTAACTGTGGAAGCAACATAGGCGGGTTTTGCCAGCGCAGATACGGCAATGCAGGCAACGGCAAGTCCTAAGACATGCGATGCAAATTTCATGACTTACCCTCCGTCCGCGACGCCCCCGTCAAAGGTGTCGAAACTGTCCGCCGCGAAAACGGCGGGAAATAGGCGAACGCAGCTGAGTTGTGCATGCCGCCTTGTCGGCCGCGCTTAAAGCCTTGGCAGCTAAAGCGCTTCGACGACATCGGTCGCTTCACTATCCGTATCGAAGATCCGGGCCGTGCCAAGGCTGACCGCCGGGACGCGTTCGCCGCTGCCGGGAATCTCGCGTGCGAGAAGTGGTTCCGTCTGCGTCAGGGCGGAAGGCGCTACCAGACTTGCAGCCGCGAATGCCGCGATTCACGCGGTGTCAAGCCTGTATTCACACTGGCCCTCTGTGACAGATGTAGCGCCATGTTGCACGGACCGTTTTTCCTGCGCCCGCCCCAACGCCAACGAGAGCACCGCCCATCCTGCGACAATCGGCAGAGAGCAGAGCGCAATTGCGCCGAGCTTCAGCCCCAATGCTTGCAGGCTGTCGAAGATCCAACCGGATAACGCATCAGAGCCGCGGTAGACGACAACATCGATCAGGTTTTTTGCCTTGTATTTTTCTTCCCGGCTGACCACCGTGAAGAACAGTTGGCGCGCTGGGTTAGCAATTGCAAAGTTCATCCAGCGCTGCACAACCTGAAGCGTGACGACAACTATGAGAGTCGGCATCACGGCTAAAACCGCGAAGCCAACAATGTAGACAGCCGGCAAAGCCGCTGCCGCTATGCCCGTGCCTGCGCGTTTGAGCACCTGGCCGGTGATCAGCACTTGCGTTGCCAGCGTGAGCAGGCTCACTGCAAGATCGATACTGGCGAAAATCCGCGTCTGCAGGCCTGCACTCTTGACTGCCTCGGCGACGATGTGCGCCTGCTCGAAATAGACAATGGTCGCAGCATATGAAAGCAGCGCCACCCAGGCACCGATACCCAGCATGTAGGGCGAACGCACGAGCTCCGGGATCGCTGCGAACGCGCTGCCGCCGATATTTTCAGTCGACGTTTCCGGTCCCGCATGCGCAACCGCGTTTCGTTCGAGGCGATAAACGCAAAAGACCGCCAGCTCGAGCAAGACCGCAGCGGCGATCATCAAGTTCACCGGCCCCAATGGGACCGAAAGCCAGATCGTAATGATCGGGCCCAGCAATGCGCCCGCCGTTCCACCTGCGCCGATAAATCCGAAAAGCCGTTTGCCTTGTTCGGAGGTGAACAGGTCAGCCATGAACGACCAGAACACGGCAACGGCGAAGAGGTTGAACACGCTGACCCAGACGAAAAAAACCCGTGCGACGATGGCTGTTTCAACGTCGAAGGAAAGCAGCGCCCAGAACACGATGAGATTGGCGACAAAAAAGTGATAGACAATCGGAATGAACCGCGCGCGCGGCAGCCTTGCGACCAGGGCGCCGTAAAGTGGCTGCGCCACGAGCAGCGTGACAAAGGTGGCGGTGAACAGCCACGGCAGGTTCTTCACCCCGCCGGCGATACCCATCTGGTCACGCAAAGGCCGCAACACGTAGTACCCTGCCAGCAACGCGAAGAAATATGCGAACGACCAAAGCGCCGCCGCGCGTTCCTGCGGCGTCGCCGGCATGACGCGCCTGAGCCAGCGTTCAAGGAAATTCATGGCAATGACAGCTTCTGCTTCAGCTCCGCCGCGGTCACCTGCTGTCCATACCCCGGCTGTCCGCGCTGAAAGCGCCGAGCGTCGGCAAGCGTACCGACCGGCACCGGATCAAAGCCTGCGTCGCGCACAAGAGCTGCCGCGACTTCGGATCATCACCGGCGATCGGTATGGCAAGCTTCGGGTCGGGGCGG
>Ga0307305_10000872_pt1 | contig 11473 bp, 7 predicted proteins | sample ER_DNA_186_FD_194512 | JGI IMG/M metagenome (GOLD analysis project Ga0307305, IMG submission 194512) | Bulk soil microbial communities from the East River watershed near Crested Butte, Colorado, United States - ER_DNA_186 | ecosystem: Environmental > Terrestrial > Soil > Floodplain | place: USA... | reverse complement strand
TAAAATCCAAGGCGCCTTTTTTGACCGCGTAAGCGTAGCCGACCATCAGGATCGTGATGAAGCTGAGCATGCTCCAGAAAATGACGCTGCTCTGCTTGATTGCGTCGCGGTACACGACTGCCCACGGGTACATGAACACGATCTCAATGTCGAACAGGATAAAAAGCATCGCCACGACATAAAACTTCACGCTGAAGCGTGGCTGGCGTCCGCCCTGGGGGATCATGCCGCATTCGTACGGGGTATCCTTGGCGGGCGTACGTTTTCCGCTTTTGCCTACCAGCACACTGACAACCAACGCGGAAGAGGCGAAGAGAATGGCTACAAGGATTTGCAGGAGAACCGGCAAATATTCGCCTAGCATCCGGAATTCCCTGGAATCAGGAGGGTTCCGTTATTTTACACCAGCAAGATGGCCATTCTGCTGGGCGATCGCGCTGGCCAAAGCCGAAGGCAACCCCTTGTATTTCTTGCCGTTCTTCTTGACCGCGCCCCGCGCCACGAGATTTTGCAATTTCTCATAAGCTCGCAAGCGCAGCATTTCCTCGCCACCGCTGGCAGCGTTCCGGGCCCGAAGATTCTCGTGCACGATGTCGAACAACTGCTTAAATTCGAACGACGAACGCCGTGAGAGGACAGCGACCAGCTCCTCAGTTACCAGATCAGGAACGCGACGGGAAAATGCATTTTTCTTTAGAATAGCCATAGGGCGAGAAACATAGCACGTTTTCGCCAAACTGCAGCACTTTTCTTTAGTTTCCCCTCGCGAAAACCCAAAAGAGTGCCGAAATGGCGCAGCTCTCCAGGCCGGCAGTTCGTACCCACTTATGGCGTGGGTGATGGGCTGCTCATCGCCGGCTGCGGCGTGGCTGTCGAAGAAGGCGCCCAACTGCCAAAGCCTGTGACGGCTTGCTGTCGTGCCGTCGTGCCGACGCTGCTCAGGATGGCGAGGCCTATGGCAGCTTGGTCCAACGTGATTGGCCCGAGTGACTCGGCCACATAGCCATCGCGGTCATATCTTTGCGAGGAGACAATCGGACTCAGGTGCTTTGTAATCACCTCTGGCGATGGAATCTTGCCTAGATCAACGGAACGAGTTATTGCCGGCATGAAAGCCGCCGCCATTAGCAGCATTGGACGAAGCGAAGAATCAAGCCGCGAGTACAGCAGCGCTGTATCGACGTATGAAAAAAAATTCGTTGGCGCTGGCAGCAATCGCTCGGCTGCTTTGTAAGTTTGCGAATCAACGAACTCCGACGAGCCAGCCGCGCCGCGTTTCACCGCCTCTTCTACTGATACGGGATTGAAACCGGCGATAAGAACTCGGTCAGATAATACGATTGTTGGAGTGATTGCGACGAGTGTGGCTGCCGACTGCTTCGAAAAATAGCGGACACCGTCCTTCTCTGTTTGCGTCCAGATCGCCCCTTCATCGGCGCGTGTAAACGCCTCGATGATCTTACTGGCCTTGGCGATGTCCAGCACTGGCAGAGTCAGAAGTAAAGATGGCCAATGCGCACTGGATGGCCAATCTGCTAGCGCTCCCAGCTCGAGGCCGAACGCAGCTTTCCAATCATCGGCTGCAATCCCGCTAATAGCGAAATCCTGGAAAGCTTTCTGCACTGCGCCGCCCAGGGTAGCAGCCTGGTTTAGTGTTTCCATTTTTTCCCCGAGATTGAGCAGCATCGCCAGATAAAAAAACGTTTCCTTTGTTCCAAGCGTTAGCGACGAGCGGTTGAGTGTGGCGTTATTCTCGAGCTTTGGCATTCCAAGAAAAAGCAGATCGCGTATTTTTCCGTTCTCGAATCGCGTCGAACCCGCAATGCAGCGCATTTTTTCAAGCATCGTGGTCTCGCCGGGAGTCGGGCTTGATTGCACAGCAGCACGCAACGCGGCAAGCCGCTCAGAAAATGCTTTGGGCTGGAGATAGAAAAACGCTGCGTAATTCGATGGCCGATGCGAGGTTGCCGTACGATATGCTTCGTCCTTATCGAGGGTTTCGCCTGAATTTTTCGCGCGATGATCGACGCGATCAACCAGTGCTTTTAATTCCGTCACGTTTGTCGCCGCGAAGAACCATGGGCGATCATATGTTGTTGCCAGAGTAAATGGAGTCGCCGTGGCCACGTCGATTTCATGGCCCTGATACTGAATTTTTTCCCCCTTCGTGCCCGGACGTTGGTCCAAAAGCATCGCGCGCCATTTGCCGATGACCCGCTCGGAGTCCTCTTGGGTCCCGCGAAAACGAAAGCCGCCCACAACGCTTGGAGCGCTATCGCTGATGGACGTCAACGCGACGAAGACGTTCTTTGGTTCGAGCTGTTCCATTTCCTGCAGCGTTTGAGAGACGGGGTTTTGTTTTTGCACGTTACCCAGCGGCTTGCGCAGAAAATCCTGCACAGCCGGTTCGCGGTACAGCTGATAAATATCCGACTGAAGCCACTCATCATGCGTCCGATTAAAGTCCGGCATGTGCGCCAAAAAAATTGTGTCCCGGGGCAGAAGCCCGGCCACAGGAGCGCTCGAAATTTGTTGGGAAAAATTCCAGTAGTACCAACCAGCGTATGCGGCAACGGCGACCGCGATGACCAGCAACAGAATTCGTCTCATGGCTAGCGCCTCTCAGGCGCGGATGCTCGATACTCGATGCTCGATACCTGATCAAACGCAAAGTGATCGAGCCCACTTTCGCTTTTGTTATGCCCTCGGATGAAATTGCCGATGCACAGCTTTCAGTCGCTGTTGATCGACGTGCGTATATACTTGCGTAGTTGAAATGTCAGCATGGCCGAGCATTTCCTGGATGATGCGCAGATCGGCGCCGTTCCCCAGGAGATGCGTCGCGAAGCTGTGTCGCAGAAGGTGCGGATAAATGTTCTGTTCGAGTCCGGCGCGGCGCGCATGTTCCTTCACGATCTGCCAAATACGCACTGTCGTTAGTTTGGTGCCGCGCGCTGAAAGAAAAATCTCGCTGCTGCTACGACGCTTCACCAGTTTCGGCCGCTCGGTGGAGAGGTAAGCAGCCAGCGCTTCGCACGCCTTGCGGCCCACGGGTACAAGGCGGGTCTTGTTTCCCTTCCCAGTCACGCGCACAACTCGCTCTTCGAAGTTGAAATTCTCAAGACGCGCGTTTGCCAGCTCAGAAATACGCAGGCCGCTTGCGTAAAGCAGCTCGATCATCGCTCGATCGCGCAATCCGTGAAGAGCATTCGTGTCGATCTTTTCCAGGAACTGCTCGATTTGCAATTCATTCAGCGTTTCCGGGAGATAACGCTCGATTCGCGGGAGCGTCAGCGCTTCAGCCGGATCGCGCTGAACCTTGCCTTGAGCGACCAGGAACCGGAAAAAAATCTTCAACGCGACCACGATAAGTTTGATCGAGGAAGCGGCGAGGCCAGCGCGCTTGCGATCTGCAAGATATTCGCTGATCGCCGGCAAGGTCACCGAGCGCGGATCTTCGATTTTTTTCCTGGCGGCACACCACCGCGCGAATTCGCTCAGCGACCTTTGGGTGGAGAGCTGATAATTTTCAGAAAGGCCACGCTCGACTGCGAGGAAGCGGATAAACGAGTCGATCGCCTCTTCCATTTTCCATATTGTAGCGGCAGGCGTGTTGCTTGCAAAACCGATGGTTACGGATTGCATTCTGAAGGCGTTCGCGATCAGCCGGCTACCTCTAACGGGAAGCGCAGTCGCGATATTATTGACAAGGCAAGGTTAAGTGTTCGATGTTTGGTTACGATGAGCTTGGATCTCAATACCATTCTGAAAGATTGGCCGCACGAGAACGGCAATATCAAAGTGCGTAAGATCGCCGGGCTCGATGGGCGCGAGAAATTGCAGCTGCGGGTGGATCTAGGCGTATTACAAATGGAAGTGGCTGGCCGGCCGGATGGCCGGCGTCCGCACAATTGTGAGTCGCTTTTGGAATATCATCAAAAGCGGGCGACCCGCGCTGCGGCGAAAGGCGAAACCTACGAGCTTCCACCTGAACAATGCGCGGAGCTTCAACAGGAAGGTATCCAATATTATCATCGTTATCTAAGCCTGTTTCAGATCAATGATTTCGAAGGCGTGGTCCGCGATACGCAGCGCAATCTGGATCTTTTCACGTTTGTCTCCGAGCACACGGATCGCGAGGAATTTTCCTGGAGCCTCCAACAGTTCCGGCCTTACGTGCTCATGATGAACACACGCGCCAAGGCGTCTATTTTTCTCGGTCAGGGCAAATTTGCCGAAGCCATAGTCGAAATTGAGCGCGGCCGTGATGCAATCACGGATTTCTTGCAACAATCAAACTTTCCGGAACTGGTATCGAAGAGCTCCGAGATCGCATTTCTCGACGAATGGCTCGAGGAAGTGAAAGCAAAGCGCCCGCTTTCCAAGCTGGAGATCATGCAGCGCGAGATGGAAACTGCGATTGCAAAAGAGCTTTACGAGCGCGCCGCGGAGTTGCGCGACGCGATCAAGCTCTTGCAAACGAAGAAGCATTAGCACATAGAAACTGCCGACCGATCATGGGCGAGTCGGCATCCCTGCTTCCATCGGCGATCAGACTGTGAAATCCCTTGCCGGCCTGTGAGAGCAGCGTGAAGTTTTCGGTCCTATGGCTACGCATCCTACGCAATACGCGCATCCGGAAGCGCTGGTAGAAACCGAGTGGCTCGAGAAACACCTGAAAGACGAAGGGATCCGGATCGTTGAGTCAAACGAAGATGTGCTCCTTTACGATACCGGGCACATTCCCGGCGCAGTGCACATCGATTGGCGTGCCGATCTGCAAGACCCGGTGATCCGTGATTATATCTCGCCTGAGAAATTTACGGAGCTTTGCAGTCGTAACGGGATCACACCAGACACGACCTGCATTTTTTATGGTGATAAAGCCAACTGGTGGGCCTGCTATGCTCTCTGGGCCTTCCGGCTGTTTGGACACGAGAAAGTGAAAATTCTCAATGGTGGTCGGGACAAATGGAAAGCCGAAGGCCGCCCCATCACCCGCGACGTTCCCAAGTATGCAAAGACAAATTATCCGGTGCCGAAGAAACGATTCGACAAAGAGATTCGTGCTTTCTTCGATGAAGCGCTGGCGCAAAGCAAAAGCGGCAAACCACTGATCGACGTGCGCTCGCCGGGTGAGTACAAGGGCGAGATCACGCACATGCCCGAGTATCCGCAGGAGGGCGTCCTGCGCGGCGGTCATATTCCCGGGGCGAAGAGCATGCCGTGGAAAACAGCCACCAACGACGACGGTACGTTCAAGTCGGCTTCAGAGCTGGCAAAAATCTATTTCGATCAATGCGGAGCTGGACCAGAAAAGGAGACAGTTGTTTATTGCCGCATTGGCGAACGATCGAGTCACACCTGGTTCGTGCTCACCTATCTCTTGGGACTAAATAACGTCCGCAACTATGACGGTTCGTGGACCGAATGGGGCAACAGAGTAGGCGCGCCCATCGAGAAGAGCGCGTGAAAGAACGGAGCGGTACTCAACTGGCGCGTGTGCGCTTTCCAGACTTGTGTTCAAACGCGTCCGGTTTTTACCAGCAACTCATGGACTAAGCGCATCCGCTTTTGCTCTTTGCGGCTGGAACTCAACTGCGCAATCGAGCGCTGCATCCGCCGTGTCCAATTCAAGTTCGCCTTTGTCCCAGGGACGTTGAAGCGATATTTGCGCGCCAGCAGATCGGTGATCATGACGATGGCAATCCACGACTCGCTTTTGAAAAGCGCTTCCATGATCGCCGGATAGAAATCCTTTTCGAAGTCGATCTGATCAATTGTTGGCGGGAAACCGGCGAAGACGGCGATCTTTGCCAGATCGAATCTCGATTGTTCCGATGTCGCCGTTGGATGTTCGAAGGCTTCTTCCCATAACGCGCGGACGGGCTTGTGGTCATGGGTCGCATACGTCGCAACCGAAAGCCGTTCATATTTGTCTCCCGGCGTGATTGCGCCATCTCGAACTTCCCATTGCGGGATTTTGAATCCGGCGATGCCCAGCGAGCGCAGGTCTGGACGCATGTAATCGGGTACCATGCCAAGGTCTTCGCCGATCACACATGTGGAGCCAGCTTCTTCCAAAACAATGCGCAGATACTCTTGGCCATCGCGTTTGTTTGCTTCGCAGTTTTCTGGAGTCTGGTCGTCACGCGGAATGAAATGCGGTGCCCAGCCACCGGTTTGTTCCAGCATCCGATTCCAATCGAGCGGGAGGAAATGATTGTTCTTCCGCGGCCGCCACGGAAAGGCGTAGATACGATAAAACCCGAGCACGTGATCGATCCGAAAGAGATGAAAAATAGATCGGACTGCACGCACGCGCCCGCGCCACCACGCGAAGTTGTTTGCACGCATTTTCTCCCAGCGATAAACCGGTATACCCCAGTTCTGCCCCCATTTTTGCGTGAACGCATCATCCTTAAAATACGGCTCTGGAGGCGCGCCGCCCGACCACTCCAGCATGAATTCGTTGCGCCGCGTGAACACGTCGGCGCTATGATAACTCACGCCAAATGGAATATCGCCCATTAGCGCGATGTCCCGCGATTCTGCATACGATTTGATCTCGCGCCATTGGTGGTAGGCGATCCACTGCACATAGCAGAAGAAATTTTGCCGATCCCTTATGACGGTCTGTCGATCCTGCGGCAGATCGCTCACCCAGTTTCGGGCCCGTTCCATTGATTGAAATTGCGCAGGCCAGCGATTCCACGTCGGGCTGTCGTCATTCTCCTCCATTAAGACCCGAAAAAATGCATAGTCGCGCAGCCACATGGATTCTTGTTCGCAGAATTTCTGAAAAGCAGCTTGTCGATCCACGCTGGCGCGAGCAGAGAAATTCGCGAACGCTTTCTCAAGGATACGTCGTTTCAGTTTTTTCACCTGGCGATACTTGATTGCGCCGCTGCGGAGCGTCGGAAGGTCGATATCGGCCAACACGACATCAAAATCTTCCCGCGTTAAATCTTGCGGCGAGTTTGGCGCCAGGTGCACCGTTGTCGGCTCAATCGCCATCGCGCTGATCGCGTTGTATGGACTGTTGTCGGTCCCGGTTTCGTTGATGGGCAGGAGCTGGACAAGCTTGAATCCAATCCCCGCTGCCCAGTCGATGAACTGCCGCAACGCGCCGACGTCGCCGATCCCTAAATCGTCTGTTCCGCGCAATGCAAACACCGGCACGAGAACGCCTGCTATCTTTTTCTCTGGGGAGAGATTCATTCGCAGGAAAGTGACGAATGACGAATGACCCGCCTTCGCTTGACTATGGCGCGGCAAGCGAATGACGAAATAATGACGAAGTCCGAATGACGTAGAAATCGATCGTGGGCGATTTTCTTTTGAGCATTTGGGTTTTCCTTCGTCATTGTCTTCTGACTTGCCAGTCTTCCACGAGCTCGTTTGGAATTTCCTGGAGAAAACGCGAGGGCCTTTGGAAAACATCGCCATACGCTCCGCTTAGGCGCATTTGCGGATAAGCGAGATAAAGCTCATCGCGCGCGCGTGTGATGGCCACATAAAACAGACGCCGTTCTTCCTCGAGCGCGTCGCGGGTATCGAGCGAGCGATTACTCGGAAACATCCCGTCGGTTAACCAGATCACGAACACAGTGTGAAACTCAAGGCCCTTAGCTTGATGCACGGAAGAAAGGTTGACGGCCTCTTTGTCGTTTATTTGGGCTGGCGCGGCCTCGGCATCGACGTTGCTAATCAGCGCCAATTGCGAGAGAAATTCGTGCACATCTTTAAACTGGCGGGCAAAGATTGCGAGCTGATTCAAATCTTCGCGGCGAAGTTCGTAGTTTGTGAAATTCGCCTTGGCATAATCATCGTAGATGGCTTCGACCACGGACGTGATCATTTCCGATGGCATATTGGGCCGACCAGTCGGAGCAATTTCGTCCAGTGTATGCGCGAGTTGCTCCCAGGCCTTCTTTGATTTCGCCGGAACAGGCATCGACAATAAGCGTCCACTCCAAGAGGAGATTTCGCCTCGTTCGGTCAACGAACTTTCCCAGCCGCGCCAAAGATTTTCTGCGGTGCGATTGCCAATGCCGGGCAGCAATTTCACCATGCGTTTGAATGCGACTTCATCGCGGGGATTGACTACGATGCGAACAAACGCGGTCACATCTTTAATATGCGCCTGCTCGAAAAATCGGATGCCGCTGGTGATTTGATAGGGTATTCCGCGCCGCGAAAGCTCCAGTTGTAGTTCGATCGCGTGATAATGTGCGCGATAAAGCACGGCGATGTCGTTGAGATCGACATTTTCATCGCGCAATTCGAGAATCCGCTGCGCGACGAACTGCGCTTGCTCAGCACTGTCGTTGAGCGCCACCAAAGCCGGTTTCAGCGCTTTTGATTCGCGCGTTGCGCTCAAGTGTTTTCGGAATTGCTGAACGTTTGCCGCAATGGCCGCGTTCGCTACCTCCAGAATTTCGGGAACGCTGCGATAATTCATTTCAATCTTGAACACCTGCGTATCCGGATAACGCTTCGGAAATTCGAGAATGTTTTGGAAGTTTGCGCCGCGCCAGGAGTAGATCGACTGCGCGTCGTCGCCCACGACCATCACGTTGTGATGATCGCGGGCAAGCAGATCAACGAGGTCAGCCTGAATCTTGTTCGTGTCCTGGTATTCATCGACGAGAATGAACTGAAACTGCCGCCGGTAAATCTCCGCGATTCGCTCGTGCTGCTGGAACATCGACAACGTCTTTTGCAGCAAATCGTCGAAATCCATCGAGTTGGTTGCCTTCTTCTTTTGCTCGTAGCGCTCCCGAACGTGTTGAATTTTGTCGAGCAGCGGGAGGAAATAAGGAAACTTTTCCGCAAGCAATTCCTCCATCGGTTTTTCCGTATTGACGACGAAGCTGAAGATTTCCGCGAGCACATCGCCTTTCGGGAATCGAATCTCCTTCGGATCGATCCCTGAGCTGGTTACGACAGCATCGATCAAATCCTTTTGATCTTCGCGGTCCATGATTGTGAATCCGCTCGAGTAACCGAGCGCGCTGCCGTGCCGGCGCAAGATGCGGTTTCCCACTGAATGGAATGTCCCGCCCCAGAGTCCGCTGGCATCGACCGGCAGCAAATTCGCCACGCGGCCCAACATTTCACGCGCGGCTTTGTTCGTGAATGTGAGTAGCAGAATGTTTCGCGGATCGATTCCGTTTTCCAGCAGGTACGCGACGCGATAGGTGAGCGTGCGTGTTTTCCCCGAGCCCGCGCCGGCGATCACGAGAAGCGGACCTGGCGGCGCAGTCACTGCCGCAAGCTGCTGTTCGTTTAGCTCGGCGGCGTAATCGATATGGATCCCGCCGTCGCGGGATGCTGGCGCGCGTTGCAGAGTATATTGACGGGACATTCCGATTCACTTGTAGCGGCGGTCCATGACTGTCGCAATTGTCCGCCGAATCAACGCACGGTTACCGTGCAGGAACCGGAGCGCCCGTGATCGTCTAGCGCGGTTAATTCGTAGCGGCCAGGTGCTGATTTCCAGGAAAGAATGTCGGTGGCAGCAGATTTTCCAATGAAACTCTTGTCGGCGAACCAATATACTTCGCGAACATCGGCATCCGTTTTCGCTCGCAACGGAATTCCTTGTTTGCGACTCGAGTCACTATTTAGAACTTCATACGCGGTCCCCGCCGCCGGGGCGATAATCCGGGGAGGATTCCCAGTGCGTGCGACCAGCTCCGGGTCTGTTTCCGGCAAAAAAGGCGGCGGCAATTTTCTGGGCACTCCAGCTCGGCGAAAGATTGACAACAACTCCGTCGGCCAAAATTCATAGACTTCACGCCGGAGCTGGCGCGTTCCGTCGTCGCGCGCGACGCGAAGCCCGCTTACGGCATCGACGAGCACTTCCTGATGGACATCGCAAAGTTTGATCGGTGAAATTCCGGGAATGAACCATCCCTCGGCCTGTTGTGTGCAGTACGGCTCGGGTAAATCACCCGAGACGGCGCAAAAGGAGACACGTTTCAAATTTGCGCCCGGAGGCGGAAGATGCGGTTGGTTCGGCTCCGGCCAGGTCGCGCGCAAACTGTCGATGATTTGAAACAAGAGGGGAGCAGCGGCAATTCGTCCAACAAAAGTTCCGTTGGAGCGGCCATCAAAATTTCCGATCCAGACTGCAAGCACATAATGATTGAAGACAGCGACTGACCAGGCATCGCGAAAACCATGGGATGTTCCCGTTTTCCAAAAAACCGGCGCAGCCTGGTCCGAATAAGCACGGCCAACTTCAGGCCGTGGCAAGTTGAGCATTTCCAGCGTCAGGAAGGCCGCCTCCGGCATGATGACTGAGCGACCTCGTAGCGCGGTTGGATCGCGTAACGTGCGGCGAAGGGGACGCAGCTCTCCGTTATTAGCGAGCGCGGCGTAAAGTCGCACCAGATCTTCCATTGTGACTTCGGCCCCGCCCAGCGGAAGCGTCAGTCCATAAAGCGATTCCGAGCGCGGCAATTTGACGCCTGCGACGCGGAGGAATTCGTAAAGCGTCGGGTGATGCAACCGGGATGCAAGGTCAACCGCTGGAAGATTGCGGCTGCGCGCGAGGGCGTCGCACGCGCGGATAGGGCCGGCGAATTCGCGATCGAAATTTTCCGGATCGTAATCGCCGAAAGTATGTGGCGCATCCGACAGGATCGACAATGGATGAATCAACCCCTGTTCCAGAGCGAGCGCATAGACGAACGGTTTTAGAGTCGAACCGGGCGAGCGTGGGGCGCGTGTTCCGTCTACTTGTCCCTGTATTTCGGCATTGAAGAAATCGGCCGAGCCGATTTGCGCGAGCACATCCATAGTGCGCGTATCGACGAGCATGGCGGTGGCATTCTGAATTCCGCGGCTGCGATTTGTTTTGATGTAGTCGGCGATCCGACGCTCGATTAGTTGTTGCTTCGGCAAATCGAGCGTGGTGACGATCTCGCCGCGACCCTTTTCGGTCGCCAGAATCTGCTGAACAAAGTGCGGCGCGAGAAATTTCCGTTCACTTTGTGCGCGTGCGCTAAACAGGCGCGCGGAGAACTGCCGGTCGATTTTCGCCCGGTCGTACCAATTCCTCTGGGCCGAGTCAAGCGAGCGGTTATCCCGATCCACAAACAACGCTCGCCGGGTGGGGCTTTGCGGAATCACACTGAGGGCGATTGATTCCGGCGTCGTCAAATGCGCAGCAGTCTTGCCGAAATAAATCTGACTGGCCGCGCCTGCGCCTTCGATGTTTCGCCCGTAGGGCGCGAGATTCAGGTAGGCTTCAAGAATTTCGGCCTTCGAGTAATGCCGCTCCAGTTCGAGTGCGCGAACAATTTGAACGAACTTTCCGCCAAGCGTGCGGGTGCAAAGATGATAACGCAGCCGAGCCAGTTGCATCGTAATTGTCGATGCTCCGCTATGTACGCCGCTGGCGCGCAGGTTAAGGGCCGAGCGCAGTAATGCGAATGGGTTAACACCCGGATGGTGTCGGTAA
>Ga0307305_10000871_pt1 | contig 11477 bp, 10 predicted proteins | sample ER_DNA_186_FD_194512 | JGI IMG/M metagenome (GOLD analysis project Ga0307305, IMG submission 194512) | Bulk soil microbial communities from the East River watershed near Crested Butte, Colorado, United States - ER_DNA_186 | ecosystem: Environmental > Terrestrial > Soil > Floodplain | place... | reverse complement strand
CCGACCTGCTGAGCGCCCGACGCGGTGCCCAGGATCACGCTGACCAGCCCGGCGGTCAGGACGAGTTCCCACAGCATCGCCGTGGTCGTCGAGATGCCGGGCCCGGGCAGGGTCAGGCCCGCGCTGGCCTGCTTGCCGATCAGCGCCCACAGCAGCCACGTGGCCAGGGCGGCGCCGAGGAACTGGGCCACGACGTAGGCGGGGACGCGCTTCCACGGGAAGTCGCCCCGCGCCGCGAACGCCACGCTCACCGCCGGGTTGAGGTGCGCGCCGGAGACCGTCCCCATGAACAAGATGATGGCCGCCACCATCAGCGCCGGGGCCACCACCTTCGCCCCGTAGGGGACCGCGTTGCCGCCGAACCGGGCGCTGACCATGCCGCCGCCGACGGCGACCAGGACCAGGAAGAAGGTGCCCAGCAGCTCCGAGAACAGCCGCCGTCCCTCGTACCGGTCGTCCCAGAAGTCGAACTCACCGGCAACCGAGTTCGGCTGCCCGATGGACCGCAGGGCAACCTCGGCATGACGGACCGCCTGCTGCCGTTCCGGCCCGGGTGGCGGGACTACCCCGCTCGGCTGACTGGTCATCCGCCACCCCCGTTTCCGGCGCAACCGCAGCGCCCTGGCCACCACGTCATCATCGCCTGGCTACATCGTCACCGCCTCACCCGTGCGCGGGTGATCATGCCACCCTGACAAATCCGGCAAGCCGCCGGACGTAACGGGACAGCTTGAGACGGGAGAGACATGGAAGGTCGGAGTCGACTTCGCGGCACAAGTTGGCTGAGGTCAACGTGATGGCCAGAGACTCCCCGAGACAGCGGAGACGGTCGTCGGCCGGGTAGCCCCGGTGCATTGCTGCACCGAGGCCCCCTCAGGACCGCGCATGCACGTTTCCGCGCACGCGGCCCAAGCAAGCCGCTGGGGCGGTTCAGGTCTTCTACTGCACCGTGGTGTTTTCCGGCCGTCGGGGCGTATGTTTGCTCCGGTGGCAGGTGGCGTGTACGAGGTGTGTTCGCTGGCTGCGTGCGGCCCTGGGCGTGTCGTGGTGAACGAGGTAGTCCGCCGTGATCGCCTTCCTGGTGACCTGCAGGAACCAGCGTTCCCAGCCCTGGGGGGACTGGGGTGGCTGGTCTGGGGTCAGCAGGTTCTCCCCGCATAGGCTGCACCGGCCGTCCTGCCTGGATAGCAGGCGCACGGTGCAGGAGTCCAGCGGGGGTTTTTCCTTCTGGCGACGGTGCGCCCAGTACCCGGCCAGGGCCGGGTCATCGGGGGACGACCCGGCTTTGACCAAGGTGTGCCGCACGATATCGGTCCAGGCCGGTTTCGGCAGGTAGGCGCCGGTGTCCCGGTCGCCGAATACCCACCGGTCGTTCCTGAACTTGTCGAACTTCCCGAAATACCGGTCGACGATCCAGCGCCTGGGCTTATTCCGGTGGCTCCAGCACGCCCACTTATAGGTGAGTTTCCACAGGTACCCGGTCAGCGCGTGGAACACGCTGGACGATACCACCGTCCGGTAATAGGCGACCCAGCCCCGGATGACCGGGGAGATCGTCGCCAGTACCGCTGCGACGTTGGACCCGCGCAGTGCACGGAACTCCCTGGAGAGCCTGTCCCGGAACCTCTTGATGGCCTTGGCGCTCGGTTTGATGAGCAGCTTGCCGTTAGGGTAGCGGCGAAGATTGAACCCGAGGAAATCGAACCCCTCCGAAAGGGGAACGATCCGGGTTTTGGCGTCGTTGAACGCCAGCCCTCTCGGCTCCAGCCACCCGGCCAGCTGCGCCTTGACCTGCCCGGCCTGCTGCCTGGAGTAGCAGCACACGACCAGGTCGTCGGCATATCTGGTAAGCACCGGGCAGCCCGGCCTTACCGTCCCGGAGTAATTCCCGGTGTGGTACCGGACGCCTGCGGCCTCCTCCAGCCCGTGCAATGCGATATTCAACAGCAAAGGCGAAATAATGCCGCCCTGGGGGGTTCCCTCCCCGGTCGGCGCGAACCCTTTCCCGGCCTCGAAAATCCCTGCCTTCAGCCACCCGGCGATCATTCCCTTCGCAGGGAAACCGCCGAGCATTCCTAGCAGGTGCTCGTGGCTGATCTTGTCGAATGCGCCTGCCAGGTCCGCGTCAAGAATCCACACCCGCCGGGATTTCCCGCGCAGGGTATTGAAAAGCGACTCTATCGCGTCATGACAGCCGCGGCCCGGCCGGAACCCATAGGACCTGGGCTCGAACCGGGCCTCCCACTCGGGCTCCAGCGCATTACGTACCCGCGCCTGATGGCACCGATCCGAAAGAACCGGAATCCCGAGCGGCCGCATTTTTGCCTTATCACTGGCTTTCGGTATATACACCCGCCGGACAGGGGAAGGCCGGTGCGAGCCGATGCTGGCATGCACGCGCACCGCCATCTCGGCCCTGGCCTGGCTGGTCAGCGCGACCAGCCCGTCGATTCCCGCAGTCCTGCGGCCCGCGTTGCGCTGCGTCGCCTGCCGCACGCTGACCAGCGTGCAGCTCCAGCTCCGCAACATCAGCTTCTGCAAGTTCCTGGCCAGCGGCCAGTCACCCTCCTGAACCGCCTTGAAGATCCGCCCGCGCAGCCGCCGTACCCGCTCCTCATGGCCCCGCCAGTCCACATGCTCCCAGGCGTCACCATCGAACGAGGGCAGGCCCTCAGGTCCGTTCACCGAAGTGTCCAACGTGCCCGTCAGTTCCGGCATTTACGCTCGCTTCGCCTCAAAGGCTCACCTGACTGCGTCAGCTCCCTTACGGGACCCGGGCACCAGGCCCGGTATCCGGCCAGTTATACGAGCGCCATCCGGAGGAGAACCGGACACGCGACGCCGCTTTCCTGCTGCCTTTCGGCCGCCGGCCTTCGCTTCTCAGTCACCCTGTCCCGCCAGGGACTTCCGCCCCCCTTACGGTCGGCCTACCGCCCCGCCTGCGCATACCCGCGCCTGCCCGGCGGACCCTGGCGAGGTTTCCACGTTCCGCACCCATGAGACCCGGACCGGGCCGGGCGCCCTCTCTACCCCGGGGACAACGGTGCCTGCCGGCCACGGAATATGCGCGGCCGCCGCCTGCCGCCTCTCAACGGCCGGTCCCTGCCACCCCGGAAACCACCCAGCCCGGGATGCTTACGTGACGAGGCATCAGCAAGGGTTCCCTGATAGTCGCCCCTCCGGTCCTTCCCCTCACCCGTAACCGCCATGGCTGGGACGGCGGCCCTCCGGCTTTCCCGTGAGCTCCGCACCCAGCCAGCCAGGAGCCGACCACGCACGTCACGGCGGGGACAGGTCAGACACAACCCGTAGCTACGTTCCTGGCATCAGCCAGACCTCCTCAACGCGCTCACTCACAACGTGCGACCTCGTGTCGCAATATGGCTCACTGGTGCACCCTTGTCTTGTCAGTGGAAATGCTGCTGATGCACCCGAGGTGCCGCCGGGTCACCGCCCTGCTCGCTCGACGCTGTGGACGTCCATTATGAGTTCTGCGGGACCCGGTGGTTACCCGGGACGTGCCGACCGTCGACAGGGCTGTATGCGCAGGTGAGCGCCGAACAGTGAGCGGACAGGCAGCCGCGTCCCGGCACCGCGCATAAGGGTGCCTCCCCACTGGGCAAGCAGCGAGGAGGCTGTAATGGAGTATCCTCCGGAGACGTTGCCCGCGGTCCCGCCGGGCGGGGTGACCTGCGGCATCGACTGGGCCAACGATGATCACGCCGTCTGCGTGGTGGACATGGCCGGCAAGGTCGTGCAGCGGTTCATCGCAGAACACACGGGCAATGGCCTGGCCGGCCTGGTGCGCCGGCTGCGGCGGGCAGGCGCCGGCGAGGTGGCGATCGAACGGCCCGACGGCACGGTCGTGGAGACGCTGCTGGAAGCCGGTTTCACCGTGGTAGTCATCAGCCCGAACCAGCTGAAGAACCTGCGGGGGCGCTACGGGTCGGCGGGCAACAAGGATGACCGGTTCGATTCGTTCGTGCTGGCGGACACGCTGCGCACCGACCGGGCCCGGCTGCGCCCGCTGCTGCCGGACAGCCCGGCCACCGTCACCTTGCGCCAGACCTGCCGGGCACGCAAGGACCTGGTCCACCACCGCGTCGCGGTGTGCAACCAGCTGCGCGCCCACCTCAAGATCGCCTTCCCCGGCGCGGTCGGCCTGTTCGCCGTCCTGGATTCCCCGGTCAGCCTGGCGTTCCTGGCCCGCTTCGACTGCCAGGACCGCGCGGACTGGCTGTCGCCCAGGCGGCTGGCCGCCTGGCTGGAAGGCCAGGGCTACTGCGGCCGCAAGGACCCCGCCGAACTGCACGCCCGCCTGGCCGGCGCACCCCGCGGCGCCACCGGCGACGACGGAGCCGCCAAGGCGCACATCACCCGCGCCCTGCTCGCAGTCCTGGCCAGCCTCGTCCAGCAGATCAAGACCCTGAACGCCCAGATCGCCGAGCAGCTCGCCCTGCACGCCGACGCGCACATCTTCACCTCGCTGCCCCGCTCCGGCACCGTGCGGGCCGCCCGGCTGCTCGCCGAGATCGGCGACTGCCGGGCCCGGTTCCCCACCCCTGAATCGCTGATCTGCCTGGCCGGAGTCGCCCCCTCCACCCGCAAGTCCGGCAAGACCACCTACGTCGACTTCCGCTGGGCCGCCGACAAACAGCTCCGCGACGCCGTCTGCGACTTCGCCGGCGACTCCCGCCACGCCAGCCCCTGGGCAGCCCAGCTGTACAACGATGCCATCGCACGCGGCAAAGACCACCCCCACGCCACCCGCATCCTCGCCCGCGCCTGGCTGTACGTCATCTGGCACTGCTGGCAAAACCGCACAGCCTACGACCCCGCCCGGCACAAAGCTCTCCAGCGCATCCTCGCCCAAGAAAAACCGGCGGCGGCTTGACACAGGGCTACTCATAACGCCCAAGGCTATGGACGAGATTAGAAAACAGACATAGGTCTCAGATGGCTGCTACTGCACTGCTACCGGACAACAACCCCGCCAGAACCCAGGCCAGTATTTGGCCTGATTTGCGTCTTTCGCGTTCTGGCGGGGTCGCGGTGTTTTACGCGGCGTGGAACTGCTCGGCCTCGGTGGAGCCGGACAGGGCCACGGTCTCGGCGTTCGGGGAGATCGCCGAGGTCACCCGGTCGAAGTAGCCGGTGCCGACCTCGCGCTGGTGGCGGGTGGCGGTGTAGCCGGACTTCTCGGCCTCGAACTCGGCCTGCTGGAGCCGGACGTAGGCGGGCATGCCCTCCGTCGCGAAGCCCTTGGCCAGGTCGAACATCGAGTGGTTCAGGGCGTGGAAGCCGGCCAGGGTGATGAACTGGAACCGGTAGCCCATCGCGGCGAGTTCCTTGCCGAACTTGGCGATGGTCTCCTCGTCCAGGTGCGCGCGCCAGTTGAACGAGGGCGAGCAGTTGAAGGCGAGCATCTGGTCCGGGTAGACGTTCTTGATGCCCTCGGCGAACGCGCGGGCCACGTCGAGGTCGGGCTTGGACGTCTCCATCCAGAGCAGGTCGGAGTACGGCGCGTAGGCCAGGCCCCGGGCGATGCACGGCTCGATCCCGTTACGCACCCGGTAGAAGCCCTCGGCGGTCCGCTCGCCCGTGACGAACGGCTGGTCGCGCTCGTCGACGTCGGTGGTCAGCAGGGTGGCCGCCTGCGCGTCGGTGCGCGCGATGATCAGCGTCGGCACGTCGCACACGTCGGCCGCCAGCCGGGCCGCGTTCAGCGTCTTGATGTGCTGGCCGGTCGGAATGAGCACCTTGCCGCCCAGGTGCCCGCACTTCTTCTCGGACGCCAGCTGGTCTTCCCAGTGCACGCCCGCGGCGCCCGCGGCGATCATGGCCTTCATCAGCTCGAAGGCGTTCAGTACGCCCCCGAACCCGGCCTCGGCGTCGGCCACGATCGGGGCCAGCCAGTAGGGCGAGCCGGTCGTGTCGCCATCGTCCGACTCCGACCAGGCGATCTGGTCGGCGCGCAGCATCGCGTTGTTGATCCGGCGGACCACCTGGGGCACCGAGTTGACCGGGTAGAGGCTCTGGTCCGGGTAGGTCTGCCCGGCCAGGTTGGCGTCCGCCGCCACCTGCCAGCCGGACAGGTAGATGGCCTGCAGGCCCGCCTTGACCTGCTGCACCGCCTGGTTGCCGGTGAGCGCGCCCAGTGCGGTCACCGCGTCTTCCTCGGCGAGCAGCTTGCGTAGCCGTTCGGCGCCGCGGCGGGCCAGCGTGAATTCCTCCGTTACCGTGCCCCGCAGCCGCACCACGTCTTCAGCCGAGTAGGCCCGCTCGGTGTCGCTCCACCGGGAGCTGGTCTCCCATTCGCTTTGCAGCCTGGCCGCTTGCTGGCTGATCGTCTCCACTATGGCGCCTTCCTCGGATGTGCAGGTTGTCCGGTACTACCTCAGCGTGTTTCCTCAGGCCGGGAGCTGCCTAGGCTAGGCACACGTAAAGTTTTGCTGTTTTTCATAGATCGGAAAGTTATACTGAGCTTCGTCATGAAAGATTCGAAAAATTTGGTCCAGACCGATGGTATAGACCTTGTCACCTTTGGTCAGCGGCTGCGGCACCTGCGCCGGATGCGCGGCCTGACGCTCAGCGAGCTCGGCGAGCGGATCGACCGCGCGCCCTCGGTGCTCTCGCTCATCGAGAACGGCCGCCGGGAGCCGAAGCTGTCGCTGATCGAGCAGCTAGCCACCGCACTGTCGGTGCCGATGACCGAACTGCTCAGCCGGCAGCCGCCCAGCCGCCGGGCGCAGCTGGAGATCGCTCTGGCCGACGCGCAGCAGGACCCGTCCTACCGGCGGCTCGGCCTGCCAGCGCTGAAGGTCGGCGCCCGCGTCCCCACCGACGTGCTCGAGCACCTGGTCGCGGTGGCGGCCGAACTGCGAGCCCAGCAGTCCAAGCCCGCCGCCACCCCGGAGGAGGCCCGGGCCGCGAACGCGGCGCTGCGCGAGGCCATGCGGGAACGGGGCAACTACTTCGAGGTCATCGAGCGTGAGGCGGCTGACACGCTGCGCACCGTCGGTTACTCCGGAGGCGCGCTGTCCCAGGGCATGCTGGTCTCGGTGGTGAGCCATCACGGCTTCGCCATCCGGTACGTCCAGGATCTCCCGAGGTCGGTCCGATCGCTGACGGACCTGCGCAACCGCAGGATCTACGTCAAGCAGGAGCCGGTCGGCGCCGATTCGCCGCGCGCGGTCGTCCTGCAGGCGCTCGGCCACTTCCTGCTCGGCCACCAGGTGCCGCGCGACTTCGCCGACTTCCTGCGGCAGCGGGTGGAGGTGAACTACTTCGCGGCCGCGGTGCTCATGCCGGAGACGGCGGCCGCGCCGGTCCTCGACCGGGCCAAGCAGAACCGGGACCTCGCGGTCGAGGATCTGGTCGACCTGTTCTCGGTGTCCTACGAGATGGCCGCGCACCGGTTCACCAACCTCGCCACCCACCACCTGGATCTGCCTTGCCACTTCGTGAAGAACGACGCGAGCGGCATCATCTACAAGGCCTACGAGAACGACGGCGTGGTCTTCCCGGCGGACCCGTCGGGCGCGATCGAGGGGCAGCGGCTGTGCCGTCAGTGGTCCGGGCGGCGGGTGTTCGGGGCCGCCGACCGGTTCTCCCCGTACTGCCAGTACTCCGACACCCCGTCCGGTACCTACTTCTGCGTGGCCCAGGTCGATCCGCGGGCCGACCGCGGGTTCGCCATCACGCTCGGCGTGCCGTTCGAGCACTCCCGCTGGTTCCGTGGCCGCGAGGCGACCACGCGGACGCGTTCGGCCTGCCCGGACGGCGAGTGTTGCAGCCGGCCCCCGGTCGCGCTGGCCGAACGGTGGGAAGGACAGGCCTGGCCCTCGGCCCGGGCGCACTCGCATATCCTGTCCGCGCTGCCGGCCGGCAGCTTCCCCGGCGTGGACGACGCCGATATCTACGAGTTCCTCGATCAGCACGCCCGGGACTGACCGCGTGCCGGACCCGCCGGGGGACATGGTCTTCTGCCATCCCGTCATGGTCCACTGCGTCGCGTCGAACCGGGGCACGCGGCCGCGCTTCATGCGGATCAAAACGCAGGTTCTCACCCACGAGGGCCGCGAGCTGCGCAACAGACAGCAACGGCTGTCCTACTAGGCCGAGTCCTTGATCTCGCCGCGGACCTCGTCCGCGATCTGGTGGATCTTCTGCTCGGTCTCGACCAGGCTGGCCTCGGCCCGCGCCGTCCGCTCGGCGGCCCGGCGCTCGCGCAACGTCGGCTTCCTGCTGGTCCGCGTAGTGTGTTTCGATCGCCTGAACAAGCCCATGATCCCGTCCTTTCGATCGCCCGGTGGACCGCCCGCTGGCAGCCAGAGGGCTGCTACCCACCTGATACGTATCTATGTCACCCCTGGGGTAGGAGAAGCGGATGAAGGGTGTCCCGGTAGGGTGAGCCCAGGAGGAAAACCTTTCGCTGCGGCAGGTGCTGTAGCGGGAGCTGGAGGAAACGTGCAGTATCGTCCGCTCGGCAAAACGGGCCTGTCGGTCTCCGAGATCGGGTACGGGGCGTGGGGCATCGGCGGATCGGGATGGATCGGCGCGCAGGAGGATGAGTCGGTGCGGGCCTTGCACCGGGCCATCGAACTCGGCGTGAACTTCATCGATACCGCCCGGGGTTACGGGGAGAGCGAGCGTATCGTCGGCGCGGTCGTCCGCGAGCACCGCGGCGATCCGCTCTACGTGGCGACCAAGGTGCCGCCGAAGAACCGGATATGGCCCGCGCCGGACGGCGTCGACCCGGCCGAGACCTTCCCCGGTGACCACATCAGGGCCAGCCTGGATAAGAGCCTGCGCGCGTCCGGCCTGGAGGCGTTCGACTTGCTCCAGTTCCACGTCTGGAGCGACGAGTGGATGGGCCGCGGCGACTGGCTGGAGACCATCGAGGACCTCAAGCGCGAGGGGAAGATCAGGTTCTTCGGCGTGTCAATCAACGACTATCAGCCGGACAACGCCCTGGACCTGGTGCGCAGTGGCCACGTCGACGCCGTCCAGGTCATCTACAACGCGTTCCACCAGGCGCCAGAGGAGCACCTGCTTCCCGCCTGCGCCGAGCACGGCGTCGGCGTCATCGTCCGGGTCGCCCTGGACGAGGGCGGCCTCACCGGCCGGATCACCCCCGACACCACGTTTCCCGATGGCGACTTCCGCAACAGCTTCTTCGGAGGGGACCGGAAGGCGCAGGTCAAGCAGCACGTCGACGCTCTGGTCGCAGACCTCGGCATCGAAGCGGACCACATCGCCGAGGTCGCGCTGCGCTACGTGCTCAGCCGGGACGCGGTCTCGACCGTGATCGCGGGCATGCGGACGGTCCGGAACGTCGAGCGGAACGTCGCGGTGGGCGACGGACGGGGGCTGAGCGCCGGGCAGCAGGCCATCGTGGCCAAGCACCACTGGGAGCGGAACTTCTACGCGTCCTGACGGCCCTCCCCATGGCGATCGGTCCGCTGCCGGACGCCTGCCGGACGCAGTGGAACCGGGGTTCCAGTGCGTTAGGACGCACTGGATCCGGGATTTCATCTCGTTCCAAACGGTCCGGCGAACGACCGTGAACGCCACGGGATCCTGCCATCGCCCCCGTCGCTGAGGATCAGAAGTGCCGCCGGAGGGGCGGGTCGTCCGGCCCGTTCGGGATAAATATCGAGACTGCGGACGGTCACCCTTCCCGCGGCCCGCACCGCAATGTTACTCTCGGGTAACTAAGTACCGGAGGCGGCATTGAGCGATGAGAATCCCGCGGCGTTCTCGCTCGAACTCGGGGATGACCTGGTTGAGATGCGGGAGTGGCTGCACGGGTTCGCGGAGTCGGTGATCAGGCCGGCCGCCGCGGAGTGGGACGAGCGGGAGGAAACCCCGTGGCCGGTCCTGGAGGAGGCCTCCAAGATCGGCCTTTACTCGCTGGACTTCTACGCGCAGCAGTACCTCGAGGGATCCGGGCTGGGTATCCCGATCGCGTTCGAGGAGCTGTTCTGGGGGGATGCGGGGATCGGGCTGGCGCTGGCCGGCAGCTCGCTGGCGGCCCTCGCGGTGGTGGCCAACGGGACGCCGGAGCAGATCGGGGAGTGGTGCCCGCAGATGTTCGGCGGTCCGGGCGAGGTGAAGCTGGGGGCATTCTGCTCCTCGGAGCCCGAGGCGGGCAGCGACGTCGGCGCGATCAAGACCCGCGCCGTCTACGACGCCACCGCCGACGCGTGGGTGCTGAACGGGGTGAAGACCTGGGCCACCAACGGCGGCATCGCGAACGTGCATGTGGTCGTGGCGTCGGTGGACCCTGAGCTCGGGTCGCGGGGGCAGGCCAGCTTCATCGTGCCGCCGGGTACGCCGGGACTGTCCATGGGGCAGAAGTTTCGCAAGCACGGGATCAGGGCCTCGCACACCGCCGAGGTCGTGCTGTCCGACGTCCGGGTACCCGGCCAGTGCGTGGTCGGCGGCCGGGAGCGGCTCGACCAGCGGCTGGCCCGGGTCCGCGAGGGCGGCCGCGGCGGCGAGCAGGCCGCCATGAAGACGTTCGAGGCGTCCCGGCCCGGGGTGGCGGCGATGGCAGTCGGCGTGGCCCGCGCGGCGGTGGAGTACGCGACGGAGTACGCGCGGACCCGGGTTCAGTTCGGCCGTCCGGTGGGGCAGAACCAGGCGGTGGCCTTCATGCTCGCGGATATGCGCGCCGCGGTCGACGCCGCCCGCCTGCTGACCTGGCGCGCCGCCTGGATGGCCCGGCAGGGTAAGCCGCTGGCCAGCGCCGAGGGATCGATGTCCAAGCTGGTCGCGGGGGAGACCGCGGTCCGGGTTACCGAACAGGCCATGCAGATCCTGGGCGGCAACGGGTACACGCGCGACTACCCGGTCGAGCGGTGGCACCGCGACGCCAAGATCTTCACGATCTTCGAGGGCACCTCCGAGATTCAGCGCATGATCATCGGCCGCGCCATCACCGGCCTGGACGTACGGTAATTCTGACCTGCGATAACTGCCTTGCTTCAAGACGATGCGAACGATGGTCTGATTCCCGAACATGCTCAGATTCCAGGCCGATTGGCCTGGTGTTCCGTCACTGTTCCGTAAGCATCGGGCGTGACCGCTCAGCTGTCTGGCCCCATCACTCGGGTGAAACGCTCGCTGATGACCGCGCGGGCACGGTCGTGGGAGCACGGCAGCATATGGGCGTAGACGCGCAGTGTGAAGGCCGGGTCGCTGTGGCCGAGGTATTGAGCGAGCTCCTTGATGGAGACGCTCATGCCTACCAGTGCGGATCCAGGCTCTTGCCGTGTCCGCAGGGACAACTGTGACCGTAACTGGACTCAGACGCATGCCAGTGGATATAGCGGTAAGGAGTGTTTGCAGTCTGGGATGAGGAGTTCCGGGCAGCCGACGGAAACTGACCGCGAGGAAGACGTGAACCCACTGATCTGCATCCAGGGCTCCGCCTCCCCTGGGCACAGTTACCCGATGACTGCCCTGAGCGT
>Ga0307305_10000868_pt1 | contig 11519 bp, 9 predicted proteins | sample ER_DNA_186_FD_194512 | JGI IMG/M metagenome (GOLD analysis project Ga0307305, IMG submission 194512) | Bulk soil microbial communities from the East River watershed near Crested Butte, Colorado, United States - ER_DNA_186 | ecosystem: Environmental > Terrestrial > Soil > Floodplain | place: USA... | reverse complement strand
GTTTCGGGCCAAGGGCGAAGAGGCTCCGCACGATCACGAGTGAGAATGGCTCGAGCGAGCGAAAGCTGATCTCCCGCGGGCTTGCGCCATCCATGGCCACCAGGTGGAAATCTCGCTCACCGTCGCTTGCACGCAGACGAATGCCGACGGTCTCCAGCCCGAGGGGGATCGGCATGGCACGGGCGAGCTCGCCGAGCGAGGCGAGCAAGTCGTCGCTACCGGCGGCCTTGATCGCCTTTCGCAGGCGTTCTTCGGAGCAGAGAGGCGAAGTCACTTCAAAAAAGTGTACCCCTGGTTTGCGGTACGGAGGAGGTCAGCTCGCGCGGGCTAGACTGGTCCTATGCCTTCGCCTGAAGAAGTTTTCGACGCTTTGCGCGTCGTTGAGGATCCCGAGCTCGGGATGGACATCGTCGAGCTCGGCCTCGTCTACGACGTCGAGGTCGAGGGCCCAAAGGTGCACGTGACCTTTACGCTGACTTCGATGGGATGTCCCGTCGGGCCGATGATCGAGCAGCAGATCAACGAGACGGTCGCCGGGATGGACGGGGTGGAGGAAGTTACACCCGAGCTCACGTGGAGTCCTCCGTGGTCGCCCGAGAAGATGTCCGAGGACGCGAAGTTCGTCCTCGGCTTCGGCTAGCTCTAGACCGAGCTTCCGCAGAAGCGGAGCGCGGAGAGAGCGAGCGCCTGGGCACAGGCAACCAGGTCGTCCACGGGCACGAACTCGTCGATCGTGTGCGCACCGCCGATGGCGGAGGGCCCGAACCCGATCGCCGGCGTCCCTCCGAGGAGCGTGAAGGTGGCGCCGTCGTACCAGGAGTCGAGGCCGGCGAGCTTGCCCGGACGACCTAGATCCTCGGACGCGGCAAGCGCGGTGGTCACGATCGGCTCTTCGGGGGAGATCTCCATCGACATCACGCCCGTCGACCAGGTGATCGAGGGAGGGTGTTCGGCGAGCCAGTCGTCGACGGCGGCAGCCCGGAGAAGCCGGTCCGTCACTTCGCGCTCGACTTCGCTCCCCCAACCCTCGGCGTCGGCCTGGGCAGGCACGTAGAGGACGCCGCAGGTCATGCGGCACGAGGACGGGTAGGTGACCGGCCATTCGCCGCCCGCGATCACCGTGGGGACCATGTCTGGGGCCGACAGATAGGCGTGGCGGTAGTCCTCTCGCGCGCGCCAGTCCTCACGCAAGCGCTGGATCTCGCCGAGGACGATCGTCGCTTTTTCGATCGCGTTGACGGCGCCCCCTTCGCGCCAGTGCGGCTGGGCGATCTCCGCATGCCCAGGCCGGCCGGGCACCTCGATGGTCGCGTAGCTCGAGCCGCGGCAGGCGACCCAGACCTCGAAGCTCGTTGGCTCTGGGACGATGCCTGCGTCCGCCCGGACGCCGCGGGCGACGAGCGCCATCCCTCCGGCGCCCGAAGATTCCTCGTCCGTGTTCGTGCAGACGACGAGGTCGCCGCCGAGTCGGATCCCCAGGCCCGCGAGCGCCTCCGCGGCGAACACCATTGCCGCAACTCCGCCCTTCATGTCGCACGAGCCGCGGCCGTACAAGTTTCCGTCGCGCACCTCGGCGCGGTTCGGGTCACTGGACCAGCTGGCCCACGGCTCCGACGAGACCACGTCAATGTGGCCGTTCAACAGCAAGCTCCGCCCGCTTCCTTTACCGGGGAAGCGGGCGACGAGCTGGGGGCGGCCCTCGAAGGTGAGCCCTTCAGGAACTAGGGGTTTCCCTCGCAGCTCGCTCGGATCCGGTTCCCAGACCTCGGTTTCGGCGCCTGCGGTGCGCAGCCGACCGGCGAGGTATTCCTGCAGTGCAGCTTCTTCCCGTGGCGGATCGTCCACCGCGCGGGCTGTCGTGTCGAACGCAATCAGGTGCGACGTGAGCTCCACGAGCTCGTCGCGGCCCGCCTCGATCCGCTCGACGACCCGCCGCTCGAGGTCGTTCACGCCGCCGGCTAGCCGAGTCCGAGCGCGCCGGCCAAGCCCTTTTCCTGTTTCGCCCCGACGCGCGAGCGGCGCAGGATCACGACCGTCGTGATGACGACGGCGAAGGTGGCCAAGAGCATGATCGAGGCGAGCGCGTTCACGGCGGGGGTGATTCCGAACCTGACGGCCGAGTAGAGCACGATCGGCCAGGTCTGAGTTGTCCCGTTCGTGAACGCCGGGAGGATGTAGTCGTCGAACGAGAAGGTGAAGGAGAGCAGGGCGGCGGCGATGACCGCCGGGGCCAGACGGGGCAGGGTTACCTGCCGGAACGTCGAGAGGGGGCCGCTGCCGAGGTCGTACGAGGCCTCTTCGAGCGTGTCGCCCATGCCGACGAAGCGCGCTCGGATGATGAGCATGGCGAGCGAGGCGTTGAAGACGATCTGGCCGACGATGATCGTCCGCATGCCGAGCGGCGGGAAAATATGGAGGTAGTTGCGCAACTGCACGAAGAAGATCAGCGACGCAACCGCGATGACGATCTCGGGTACGACGAGCGTCAGGTAGACGACCGCGTCGAACGGAATCCGCCAGCGCTTCTTCATCCGGGCCAGGGCGACCGCGGCACAAAGACCGAGGATCGTCGCGATGACCGAAGAGACCGCGGCGATCTTCAGGCTCGAGATGATCGCCGAGCTGTACGTGGGATCGCGCAGCCCCTTGCCGAACCAGCACGTCGTGCCGCCGTTCCAGACCGAGATGTTGCCGATGTTCGCCGGTCCGATATCGCAGATGCTCTCCCCCTTGAAGGACTCGAGGGACGTCGCGGAGGGCTTGTCGAACGCGAAAATGACGACCACCGCGATCGGCAGGTAGAGGAAGGCGTAGACGAGCAGCGCCCAGCCGCCGAAGAGCCGCTTCGTCGCCTGCCCGCTACGCACCGAACTGCTCCTCCTTCGTAGCGAACAGGACGTAGAAGACCATGAAGACGGACAGGGCGATCATCAGGGAGATGGAGAGCGCGGCCCCGAACGGCCAGTTCTGCGCCGAGGAGAAGGTGTCCCCGATCGCATTGCCGACGAACTCGAAGCGCCCGCCGCCGAGGATGTTCGGGACGATGTACTCGCCGCACATCGGGATGAACACCAGTAGCGCTCCGGTGACGACCCCGGGCATCGTCAGGCGGAGCGTGACCTGGCGGAACGCGCGCAGGGGCGTCGCCCCGAGGTCCGTGGCGGCCTCGACCAGCGTCCAGTCCATTCGTTCGAGCGAGGCGAACACAGGAACGACGAAGAGCGGCAGGTAGTTGTAGACGAGGCCGATCGCGACGGCCTTCCACGTGTACATGGCGTCGAAGCCCGTGTACTTGGCGAGATAACCGTGCGGGTCGAGGATGATTTTCAACGCGTAGGTGCGGATCAGGAACGACGTCCAGAACGGCACCACGAGAAGCAGCAGCGCCAGCATCTTGTACGTCGAGAGGTAGCGCGCCATCCAGTAGGCGAGCGGGTACCCGATAGCCATCGTGAGCAGCGTCCCGCCGGCCGCCATGACCAGTGTTCGCTGGAAGATCTTTCCGTAGAGCGGGTCGAACACCTGGTGGAACTGGCCGAAGTCGAAGGCGTAGGAGACGCTTCCGAAGCCTGACTGGATGGACAGCGAGAAGACGACCAGCAGCGCCATCGGGCCGATGAAGAAGAGGCTGTAGTAGAGGAGCGACGGCAGCGTCAGCCAGCCGGGGTACCGCGGCTTGAATGACCGCCGCCGGCCGGCGGGCCCCGGGAGACCGAGGCCGCCGGCAGGCGCTTCTGGTCGAGCTATGTCACGCAGCCTTGAACTCCGTGTAGATCTTCGTCCGCTGGTTCACCACGTCGGGATTCACGTTGAGGATGTAGCGGTAGTTGTCCGTGTACTTCTTGTCGACGTTGAAGAACGGATCGTTCTTCAGGTCCTCCGGGGTCTGGTCCAGCGCCGCGGGAATCGGGATCGGATAGTTGTGGTAGTTCATCTCGGTCACCGCCGTGCTGGGCTCGAGCACCCAGTTGATGAACGCATGAGCGGCGACGGGGTGTGGGGCGGAGGCCGGAATGACCCAGTTGTCCGCCCAGACCTCCGACATCCCGGTCAGGAGGACCCCCGTCATGTCGCCCTGCTTCTTGCGGGCCTGAACGATCCTGCGCACGTCGCCGTTCCAGCCCTGGCCGAGGATGATCTTGCCGGCGATCCCGTCGTTGATGTAGCTGAACGAGTCGATGGTCGTGACGCCCTTGCGGAGCGGGAGGAGGAAATCGCGCACCTTGTTGAAGTCTTCCGACTTGTCGGTGTTCGGATCGATTCCGAGGGCCATGAGCGCGAGCGGCACGACCTCTTCAGCTCCGTCGAGCAGGTTTGTCCGGCCCTTGCTCACATATTTCGGAAGCAGGTTGTAGAAGTCGAGCATCGTGGCCGGCTGCTCCGTGATGATCTTGTTGTTGAAGAAGATCATGGTGATCCCGTAGTCCTTGATCACGTGGTAGTCGCCGTCCTTGTCGTACGAGGCCTTCAGGAACGACGGATCGAGATTCTTCAGGTTGGGGAGCTTCGCCTTGTCGAGCTTCATGGCGAGGCCTTCCTCGATCATCTGCGCGACGGCGTTCTGGCTCGGGACGACGATGTCGTAGCCGGTTCCGCCCGCGTGAAGTTTCGCGAGCAGCTCATCGTTGGAGGAGTAGTACGTCTTGTTGAACTTGAAGCCCGCGTGCTGGGCCTTGAACTTCGTGAACGTGCTCGGATCGTCGTACTCCGACCAGTTGTAGATGACGAGCTCGTTCTCGATCGGCTTGTTTCCCAGCGTGTCGGTCGCCTGCGTGTTCGTCGTCCCGCCGCCTCCGCCGCCGCTCGACGTCTTGCCGCCGCAGGCGGCTGCGATGATGGCGAGCGCGCCCAGGCCGAGCAGCTGACGGCGGTCGAAGCGCCGTCCCGCCTGGATGTAGAGCTCGCGCGTCAGGTAGTCGAGCTTCGGCTTGGTCGTTGTCGGCGCGAGGATGTTCAGCTCGTCACGCTCGTCGTTCATTTCTCCTCCTCTTCATTTGGTGTTTCCTGCCTATCCGCTTCCCCGAGGAGAAGTGGCGCCGATTCGTCCCAACTGAGTACGACCTTGTCTCCGGGGTGGATGGCGTCGATCCCCGGGTGGGCGCCGGCCCTCTGCTCTCGTACGAGGATCTCGACGCCGTTCGCCAGCCTGGCGAGAAGCTGCACCTGGTCGCCGAGGTAGAGCTTCGTGACCACCTCGGCCGGCACGGAGTTCGGGGCCGATTCGGCCGTGCCGGGCCGAGCGACGATCCGTTCGGGTCGTACCCCGACGCGAACCTGACTGCCGCGGACGGCATTCCCGCGTCCCCGGATGACGACGCCGTCGCCGGCCACGGCCGCGAAGCTGCCGTTCTCGGCTTCGACGACCTCGGCCTCGATGAAATTCATGTCCCCGATGAAGTCTGCGACGAAGGCGGTCAAAGGATGGTCGTAGATGGCCCGCGGCTCGTCGAGCTGCTCGATGATGCCGTTGGACATGACCGCGACGCGGTCCGACATCGACAGGGCTTCCTCCTGGTCGTGCGTCACATAGATGAACGTGATGCCGACTTCGTCCTGGATGCGTTTCAGCTCGATCTGCATCCCCTTGCGGAGCTTGAGGTCGAGAGCGCCGAGGGGCTCGTCGAGGAGGAGGACCCGCGGATTCATGACCAGGGCCCGCGCCAGCGCAACCCGCTGCTGCTGACCGCCCGAGAGCATCGAAGGCCTATGGTCGTCGCGCCCGGTCAGCCGAACGAGCTCCAGGCCCTCTCCAGCTCGTCGGCGTCGCTCGGCCTTGGAGAGGCCTCGCTGCTTCAGGCCGTAGGCCACGTTGTCCAGCACGGACATGTGCGGGAAGAGTGCGTATTGCTGAAAGACCATGTTGACGTCGCGGCGGTATGGGGGAACGCCGACAGCGTCTTTTCCACCGATCAAGATCTCGCCCTCGTCCGGCTGCTCGAACCCAGCCATCATCCGCAAGGTCGTCGTCTTGCCGCAGCCTGACGGCCCCAGGAGCGAGAGGAATTCACCGCGTGGCACGTTCAGGCTGACCGAGTCGACCGCGACCACAGAGCCGAATCTTTTGGTGACGTTGCGAAGCTCGACGTCGAGGGCAGACCCGTCACCACCGCCAGGCGGCTGGAGCGTGCCCCCCCGCTGGTGGCTCGCAGTTTTCATGACCCTCCGCAGTGTTTGGGCGATTCTAGTAGGACCGGCACAAGGCCTAGTGGGGTATGGCGAGGATGACTTTGCCGAACTGACGGCCCTCCTCGAGGTACTCGTGGGCCTGTGCGGCCTCTTCGAGAGGGAAGACCCGGTCGACGATCGGTCGCGCCGCGCCGCTCGCGACGAGCTCGTATGCGCCCTCGAAGTCCTGCTTCGACCCCATCGTCGAGCCATACACAGTGAGCTGCTTCCACCAAATGCGGTGGAGCTGAGCAGGCGGATTCGGCCCGCTCGTCGCGCCGCAGACGGTGATCCGCGCATTCGTGCCGGCAGCCTGCAGGGAGGTCTTCCAGGTCGCCTCGCCCACATGCTCAACGACCACGTCCGCGCCTTTCCCCTCCGTGGCCTCCTTTACAGCCGCCGCGACATCGTCCTCGGCGTGATTCACCGCCGCGTCGGCTCCCAGCTCGCGTGCGCGTGCGAGCTTTTCGGAACTCGAGGAGGTCACGATCGTGCGCGCACCGAGCGCTTTTGCAAGAACGAAGGCGGCTGAGGCGACGCCGCTTCCGATTCCCCACAGGAGGACCCACTCGCCTTCGGCCAGGCGCGCCTTCGTCACGAGCATCCGGTACGCGGTTTCGAAGACGAGCGGGAAGGCTGCCGCCTCCTCGAACGAAAGCCCGTTCGGGATCGCATAGACGTTGTCCGCGGGCAGAGCCACGAACTGCGCGTGAGTTCCGTCCATGTGCTCTCCGACGATGCGGGCGCCGTCGTCCAGGCCGGGGTTGATGACCACCCGATCACCCTCGGAGAACGAATCGGCGCCGGGCCCGAGCGATGCAACCACGCCGGCGCCGTCGGCCCCAAGCGTCCTGGGCTTGGGGACGGACGGAAGTCCCTGGCGAACCCAGAGGTCAATGTGGTTGAGCGAAGCGGCGCGAAGGCGGATGAGGACTTCGCCGTCGCCTGGAACCGGGTCCTCGACGTCCTCGTAACGGAGGACGTCTGGCCCGCCGTCCTCGTGGATGCGGATGGCCTTCACGTGCCCATCCTAACGGGGCGAATTCGTGCTGCTACCGTCCTTTTCATGACGCAGCGGGAGCTTGACCGCATCGCCCGCGAGCTCGGAATCGACGTCGTCGGAGCAGCACCCGCCGAGCCGTACGAGGAAACCGAGCGGCACATCCGTGAGCGCCGAGCGCGTGGCCTCTTCGCTCGCATGCGCTTCACGATGGCCCGGCCGGAGGTCTCGTGCCATCCGGAGACGCTTCTTCCTGGAGCCCGTACGGTCGTCTCGGCCGCCCTCTGCTACTACGCACCGGGCCCCGTGGCAAAGCCGGGCGAAGGGAAGCTCCCGCGCTACGCCTGGAGGGATCACTACAGCGACCTGCGCAAGAAGCTCGAGGCGCTGGGAGAGCGGCTGGGAGGCTCATACCGAGTCCTCGTGGACGCGAACCAGCATGTCGACCGGGAAGGAGCAGCGCGGGCGGGAGTGGGCTTCTACGGGAAGAACACGCTCGTGATCACGCGCCGCTTCGGGTCGTGGGTCGTTCTCGGCACTCTGGTAACGGACGTCGAGATCGACGCGAGCGCTCCACTCCGGCTCGACTGCGGGTCTTGCACGCTGTGCATCGACGCCTGCCCGACGGGCGCGCTCGACGAGCCGGGGGTGCTCGATTCGACGCGCTGCCTCTCGTACTGGTCGCAGGCACCGGGCCCCGTTCCAGAGGCTTATCGCAGCGAGTTCAGGGACCACGTGTACGGCTGCGATATCTGCCAGGACGTGTGCCCCTGGAACCGCGGCGTCGAGAAGCGCCGGGCCGGGGCGCCGCTCCCGGACGACGCCGAGCCTCTCGTGTCTCTCCTGGACTGGTTGGAAGCGCCCGACGAGGAGCTCAGTGCCCGGTATGACCGGCTCTACTTCCCGCGGAACGACGCTCGTTACCTGCGGCGGAATGCGCTCCTCGCGGCCGGCAACTCGGGCGAGCCCCGGCTGGCGGGGGCCGTTGCTGCCCACAGCGAAGGGCCGGACGAGCTTTTGAGCGAGCACGCCGGTTGGGCGGTGGAACGGCTCACGCCATGACGCCCGACCTCGAACGCCTCCGCCAGACGGAGCGCTGGATCGCGTTGGTTCGCCTGATCGCCGTCCCCTTCGCGGCAGTGGAGGTCGGTGTCGTCTCGAGCGGCTATCCGCCCGGCTACGAGACCTACGCCTGGATCATCACCGGCATCCTCGCGGGCGGCGCGGTGGCCCTCTGGCTCCTCGCCCGCCGCGACCTCGCTCCCGCGGCACAACGCGCGCTCGGGTTCTCCGCGCTCGCGTTCGACGCCGCTGTTGTAGCCGCCTACGCCGTCCTCTACTACTCCTACGAGCTCAACACGCCTGTCCGCCAGGTGCTCTTCCTCCCAGTCGCGGAGGCGGCGGTGCGTTTTGGAGTCGCGGGCGGTGTCCTGCTCCCGCTCCTCCTGGCTCCGTTCCTCGCCTGGGGCGAGCATCTGCGCGCTGACCGGTACCACCAAGACTTCAGTGCCGACGCCGTCACGCTTCCGCTCGGCATACAGATCCTCGTCGGGCTGATCGTGGGCTGGCTATCAAGCCGGCTCCGGGCCGAGGCGGCGGAGGCCGAGACACGAGCGGCCGAAGCCGAGGTGCTGCGCGACCAGCTCGGCCGGCGCGCGGACCAGCTCGAGGCCGTGAACCGAGTCGCCCGCGCTCTTGGATCGTCGCTCGAGCAGGACGAGGCCTTCGAGCGTTTCCTGCGAGAGGTTCGGAACGTGTTCGAGTTCGAGCGGCTCGCGATCATCCTCGTGGAAGGCGAGGAGGCCGTCGTCATGGCCAACTCGGGCCGGGAGGAGCAGAAGCTGTATCCGCGAGGTACGGCGCGGCCCGTGGCCGGCTCGATCGTGGCAGACGTGGTCACCGGCGGTCAGACGATCACGCGCGGCGACATGCACCTGAGCCCGCTTTACCCCGAGGAGCGCGACCTGGCGGCGATCGGCCTGAGGTCGCGCGTCGTAGCCCCGCTGGCGGTGGGCGCCAACGCGCTCGGGATTTTGTCCGTCTCACGCGAGGAAGCCGACGCCTTCGGCGAGGACGAGGCGGAGCTGATCACTCTGCTCGCCCGCCAGGTCGCGGCCGCGGTGCAGAACATCCGGCTGTACACCGCCGAGCGAAGCGCCGCCGAGGAGCTGCGCCGACTTTCCGCCCTGCGCGCGGACTTCGTCTCGCTCGTCTCGCACGAGCTGAGGGCTCCGATGGCCTCTGTGATCGGATGTGCAACGACGCTGCGCCAGCGCTGGCGTGTGCTGACCGCCGATCAGCGCGAATCGTTTCTGGCGCTCATCGAGCAGGAAACGGGGCGGCTTTCGGTCCTGATCGGCGATGTGCTGGACACGTCCCGGATCGAGGCCGGGACCTTCACGTACGTGTTCTCCGACGTCGATCTTGCCGAGCTCGTCCGTGAAACTTCCTCGATGGTCGGGTTCGCGAACGACGAAGTGACCGTTACGGCCCACGTGCACGAGCCTCTGCCCGCCGTGCGCGCCGACCGGGAACGGCTACGTCAGCTGCTGCTCAACCTCCTCTCGAACGCCGCGAAGTACACGGTGGCCGGTGATGAGATCGAGGTGCGGGCGGCCGCAGAAGACGGCGCGGTGGTGGTGAGCGTCCGCGACCACGGCCCGGGAATCGCGGCCGACCAGCAGCGCCTCATCTTCGAGAAGTTCGGGCGCGTGAACACCGGCGGACGCTCGAAACCCGGCGCGGGACTCGGGCTCTTCATCGCCAGCTCGATCGCGGAGGCCCACGGCGGAACGCTCGACGTTCGCTCCGAGACGGGCGCCGGCTCGACGTTCACCTTCCGCTTACCGGTCTCCTAGAGCGCGACGTCAGCGCGCCGCGCGGGGACGCGCGGCGCTGAGAGGCTGAAGCTCCTTCTTGAGCTTCTTCGCCCGGCGGAGGACCTCACGACGCAGATCGGCCGGTTCGAGCACCTCCGCGGCTCCCCGGTGGAAGAGGATCTCGCCGACGAGCCAGTCCGTGCTGCCGACTCGAAGCTCCTCGAGGGCATAGCCGCGGGCAAGTGGAACGGCGTTGCGCTCGATCCGCCAGCGGCTGACTTCCGGGGAGAAGAGAACCCGCGCTGTGCGCGCTTCCGAGAGCTTGCTCGGCACGAGCCCCGGGCGCGGCTCGAAGCTCTCCTCGAGCAGGGTCGCCCGGTGCATACGGTCGAGGCGGAAGCTCTTCTGGCCGTCACGGCCCCGATCCCAGCTGTGCACGTACCACCAGGGCAGCTCGCGCTCGAGGACGTGCGGCTCGATCTCGCGCACGCTGGCCTCGCCTGCTGCGTTCGTGTACTCGATCTCGACCAGACGGTGCTTCTGGATCGCATCCGAGAGCGTGCGAATGACCTCCTCCTCAGCCGAGCCGCTGCGCTTGCTCGCCTCAGGCAGTTCGAACTCTCCAAAGGTGTCCTCGAGCTTCCGGCGCACGCGCTCGAGGGGCGTATGGGCCTCCGCGGCGATCATGGGACCCACGAACTCGAGAGCGAGCCGGATCGCGCGCGCCTCCAGAGGGGTAAGGCGGGGCGGCCGACGGAAGGCCTCCCCGAAGAGCTCCTTGTCCACATGCACTTCCCCGTCCTCGAGTGAGGCGTAGACGGCGTAGCAGCCGCCCCCGAAGTTGACGAGGTTGAGGAGCTGAAGGTGGTCGTCCAGCTGATCGGCTGGAATGTGGAAGCGCTCGACGAGTTCGTCCGCAGGAATCGTCGCGGAGGAGCTTTCACCGCAAGCGTCCAGCAGGTACGCAAGGAGTGCCTGCAGCACTCCGAAGCGCTCCGGTGCCACGGGGCCAGCGGGACGCTCGAGAGTCTCGGGTTCCGGCTTCGCGGCTGCGGCGCGGGGCGGCTTCGAGGGCTCGCCCTCGTGGGCCGCGATTACCCGCTCCAGGCCCTCCTTGGCCTCGGTGATGAGCTCCCGCGGAGACAGCGGCCGGGCGCGTCCTTCCTGCCGGAGCACCCAGCCGGCGAGCTGGCCGATGCTCGCGTAGGGCGTCGTGAAGACGCCGTCCTCGACGTTGCCGCGCTCGATCATCCGCTCTGCCCACCAGGCGGAATCGGCATCGAGGTCGACCTCGGCTTCCCCGACGATTTCGCCGAACTGCCAGTCCTGCCGCCCACGGTACTCCGAGGGATCGAAGCCTTCCGGCGCTCTGAAGTCCCGTTCCCTCCGTGTCGCGAAACGGATGTCGCTGCGAATTCGCGAGACACGGAACGTGCGAATGTCCTCGCGCTGGTGGTCGTAGCCGATCACGTACCAGGACCCGCGCTCCGGGAGGAGCGCATACGGATTGACCGTTCGCTCGGAAATGTCGTCGC
>Ga0307305_10000866_pt1 | contig 11534 bp, 14 predicted proteins | sample ER_DNA_186_FD_194512 | JGI IMG/M metagenome (GOLD analysis project Ga0307305, IMG submission 194512) | Bulk soil microbial communities from the East River watershed near Crested Butte, Colorado, United States - ER_DNA_186 | ecosystem: Environmental > Terrestrial > Soil > Floodplain | place... | reverse complement strand
CGGGGCCATCGTGCGAGCCTAGCAGCGTTCGTCGCTGAGGAAGGTCCGCCAGAAGTGGCCGGCGCTCAGGACCTCGTCACGCGTCGGGGCCCGCGCGATCCGGCGGCGCCAGCCTTCAAGGCGTGCGTCCCCATCGTGCTCCACGGGCGCCTCGGCGGCCGGTCGGGACGGACACTCGGCTCGAGGACGGACCGATCCCAGCCACCGAGGTCAGCGCCGGCGTCGTACGTCGACTGGAAGAAGTCACGCACGGTGGCGTCGGGGTCGGAGGCTTCCCGGACGGCGTCGTACGGCAGCATGTACAGGCCGAGAGCCGCATCGAAGAACGCCTCGGTGGGACGCACGGACGCCGACCGGTACCCGTTGGGCTCAGGGTACGTGTAGGCATAGAACGCCGGACCGGGCGGCTCGTTCGGCGGCCACCAGCCGATGCTGCTCTCCTCGCGCGAATAGGCCTCCTCCATGACCCAGTCGGCGCAGTTGGGTGCCCCGCCCGGGTGGAGCGGCGCCGGCCGGCCGGAAAAGCGCGTGGCCGCCAGGTCGAAGCTGCCCCAGAAGAAGTGGACGGGACTGGCCTTGCCCACGAACCCGGTCTGGAACGTCTTCATCACGCGGTCGGCCTGCAGCAATCCGCGCCAGAACGTGTGAGCATGGCTCGGATCGTACGAGGCGTGCTGCTCATCCGCCTGGAACGGGATCGCCTCGGCGACCTCTACGGGAACGGGCCAGATCCGGACCTCGATCCCGAGGCCTTCGAGTCCGGCCATGAACTCGCGATAGAACCGGGCGACGGACATCGGCTCGAGCGCCATCGTGAACGAGCCGCCGTCGCTGGTCGCGGCCTGCAGCCGGTGATCGACGAAGTCGAAGTCGACCTGGAGGTGGCGCGAGCCAGACGGGATCGCCGAGGTGGTCAGGCCGCGCGCGCTGGCGTAGAGGGGCACGTGCCACCAATGGTTGAGCGGCGGCGCGAGGGCCATCCGCACCTTGCCCACGATCTGGACCCACATGTGGAGCGTGGCGATCGTCGGTTCCCACGCCCTCCACGGGAGTTCCGGCCAGCGCTCCTCGGTCGCGACGATCTGCGATCCGATCACCGGCCGGTGCCCCTGGCATTCGGCGGTTGCGCCGGCTCGTGCGGAGCCGAGGTGCGCCGGTCGATCAGCTCGGCGATCCATCCGCGAAGTCGGGCGAGATGCTCGCCGTAGTGGTCACCGCCCGTCTTGCGGATCCACCACGCGGCTTCCTCGGTCGGCTCATTCAGGAGGTACCACTCCTGGACCATCCTCGTCCGACCGGCGTTGGCCTGCACCCAGGCGACGTCCCAGGGCTGGCCGCGCATGGACGCGAGGAATGCGGCGTTGAGCGCGTCGATGTCGATGTCGTGGCCCTCATACGTGCCCGCGCTGATCCGTTCGAACTGCACTTCCGCTTCGGCGAGCCAGGTGCCGAGATGCGCGACGACGTCGCGAACGGTCCAATCCGGGTCTCGCTGGTAGCCCGGTTCGAGGCACTCGCTCGGCGTCAGGAGACGGACGAGATTCGCGATCTCGTACCAGCCTCGACGTTCGGCCTCGATCTCGTCGGCGTAGGGATGATCCGGGTGCGGGCCGGGCATCGGTGACTCGAGGACGGTCATGGCACGGGGACGAATGCGCCCTCGAGCGGGAGCCCTGCATCCTCCCAGTCGAGCAGCCCGCCCGAGTACCGCCGGACGTTCCGATAGCCCCGCCGGACGAGGTCCCGGTACAGGGCGACGCTCGACAGGCAGTCGACGTGCGAGCAGTAGACGACCACCTCGTCGTCGGGCTGGACGGCCGCGTAGAGCTCGTTGGGTGTATCGAAGTGGATCGAGCCGGGGATGTGCTTGGCGTCGAACGCCCAGCGATTGAGCGCCATGATCAGCCTGAAGTCATCGCCCCGGTCGAGCTTCGCCTTCAGCTCGTCACGGCCGATCGTCCGGATCGGCTCGAGGCCGAGGGCAGCGTTCTGGTGCGGCTGGTCCATGATCGGGGAAATCATCGCTCAGTTGGTGGGGGAGCGCTTCGGAGGCCCCGGATCTCCGCGTCAATGTAGCTGCCGCTCCCAGTCCGGTGGCACGCGCCCGGCGGGTCCGGGCACGGGCTGGTCGAGCGGGTGATGTGCCGGCGGAGCGAGGGCGGGACCCTCGAGGTACTCCTCGGTCGCGTAATCCCAGAACCAGTCCTCGCCTGGCTCGAAACTCCGGACGACCGGGTGTCGCTGATCGACGGCATGGTGGCTGGCATGCTGCGACGGCGACGAGTCGCAGCAACCGACATGGCCGCAATGCGCGCAGCGGCGCAGGTGAAACCACCAGCCGCCGGAGGCGTCGCACTCGACGCAGCCCGAGCCGCTTGGTGGGATCGCGGGATCGATCTCGTTCCTAGCGGCCATGGCGTGCCTCGCGATCGAAGCGCAGGTACGCGGCCCCACGGGCGTCCACATAGGTCGCTGCGTCGGTCTCCACGATGCGCAGGACGACGCCATCACAGGAAGGGCAGCGCAGGACGGCCCCGGGCGCGCGCACGTAGGCGCGCAGCTCCGCGACCATGTGTACCGCGCCGCAGTGCGAACACCGTCCGGGAACCGCCGTCATGTCCCCGCCGAAGGCGGCAGCGAGCGACCCGGCGAGTGCGTTGCCGTCAAGCATCTGGGCCGCCACGGGGTCGGTCGGGGGCTGGTCGTCCATCGGTCGGTCCTCCTTGGGGATCATGTCCCGGTCGGGCCGAAGCGCTCGGTCCGGATGCGGTCTGGTGGCAGGCCCAGGCGCACGAGCGCGTTGGCCCCGGTCTCGACGAGCGCCGTTGGTCCGCAAAGGTAGACGCGCGCGCCGATCCCGAGCGGCACGAGGACGTCGGCCAACATGCGGTCGTCGATGCGGCGCGCATAGCCGGTCCAACCCGTCGGCACCGATCGCGTCAGCGTGTGGACCACCTCGAGCCCGTCGCCGGCCGCCACGAGCCGTTCGAGCTCATCACGATAGATGATCTCCTCGAGATGGCGCGAGCTGAACAGGAGCCGGGCCGGGATCCGCGATCCGGCGCGGGCGCGATGGCGGAGCATCGCCATGAGGGGCACGACGCCCGAACCACCGGCCACGAGGAACAGCGGCCCGCCCAGGGTGGCATCCCAGACGAAGTAGCCGCCGATCGGGCCCCGGATCTCGATCCGGTCACCCGGCACCACGATGTCGTGGAGGAACGGCGAAACCTCGCCATCCGGGATGCGCTCGACGGTGATGTCGATCTCGCCGGCGCGCTCGGGCTCGGAAGCGATGGAGTAGCTGCGCTCGACGCTGTAGCCGTCCGCGGCGGTCAGGCGGACGTCGACATGCTGGCCCGGGCGATGCGCCTGCCATCCCGCAAGCGAGAGGGTGAAGGATCGGACCGTCGGGGTCTCCTCCCGGATCGCGGTCACCGTCGCGATCTGCCAGGCGATCGAGTTGGCCATCGGTCGTGGTCCTAGTCGCCGCTATATCGTTCTTCGAGCCACTGGTCACCACGGTTGTGGTACCCGAGCGACTCCCAGAAGCCCGGTTCGTCGGTCGACTGCAGGCGCAGTCCCCGGACCCATTTCGCGCTCTTCCAGAAATACCGCCCGGGCACGACGAGGCGCGCCGGACCGCCGTGCTCGGGGGCGAGCGGCCGGCCGTCGTACTCGAAGGCGACGAAGGCCTGTCCGTTGAGGACGTCCGAGATGGGCAGGTTCGTCGTGTAGCCGCCGTCCGACCAGGCGATGACGAACGCCGCGGCCGGGTCGAGCTCGACGTGCTCGAACAGCGTGTCGAGGCTCACGCCGCGCCAGCGCATGTCGAGCTTCGTCCATTTCGTGACGCAGCTGATGTCGACGGTCCAATCGCGGGCAGGCAGGGCCATGAACTCGTCCCAGGTCCACCTCACGGGCTGACGGACGAGGCCCTCGATCGAGAACGACCAGCGGTCCAGACGCGTTCGTGGCGTCGGACCGGCCGACAGGACCGGGAAGTCCGTCGTCCGGTACTGGCCCGGCGGGATGCGCGAGGCGAAGTCGTCGCCTTCAACGCCCGGGTCCTCGCGGCGACCGACGAAGCCCCGGGTCACGAACCGCTCGCTCATCGGTTCCTCCGAATCCGTGTCGCTCGCTGATCAGCCGCTCTACTGTAGGTCAGTCGCCTCACGCGAAGGGACGGCGGCTGCGCCGGCGACCGGAGGCCGTGCGGATGGCCAAGGGCCATCGTTGCGGCCGATCTAGTTGCCTGGGGACGGAAATCGGGGTTCGAGGCTGGGATTCACATGGGTCACGGCCCTCTGGCCCCACCGTCTCATCAACGCCATGACGACCACGAATGCAGCAACCGCTGCAACGACGGCGCCCAACGCCGGGATGGCCAGGGCGAGCGCCGCCAGTGCCCCGATCGCCCCTGCGACGGCCGCGACGATCACGCTCAGCATGCCCGGCAGGGTTTGGAACACATGGAACACCGAGCCGATGCCTCGCCCGGCTGTCGCGTCGTCCACCTGGATGCCGAGGGTCTGCAGTGCGCCCGGCAGATCGTCGTACGGGCTCGTGACGAAGTGGCGCTCGAGCTCGGGGTGCAGCTCGATGTACGCGTGGCGGAGCCGGTTCATGCCGACCACCCATCGGTAGTCGTCGCGATTGAGGGCGTTCAGCCGCGAGATCGTGGCGACGCCGGCGAACAGGACGACCGAGAGCAGGGGAATGGCGATCCAGATGAACGCCGTGCCGAAATGATCGGCCTGTGCGACCAGGGCAAGAGCGATCACGGCGCCGGACAGGATGGCCAGGAAGATCGTCACCCGGCTCAGCGACTCGGTATAGGTCAGTGAACGCGTGGCGAGCAGGCTCCAATGCTCGGTGGCGAGGATCTGCAGCTTGGCGGCAGATTCAGACCCTCGTCCGGACGGGGGAATCTCGGTGGACATCGTCTCTCCTTGGTTGGAGGGCTGGGCGTACGCTGGCAATCCTATGGATGCGTGCGGCTGTGGCGATGACTTCGCGTCGATCTTCGATCGTGGCACGGCGGAGGGGGATCGCGACCGGTATCGGGCGAACGGCCCCGACCGGACAACCCGGATGCTCCTCGAGGAGATCCACGCCCGACGAGTCATCGGGGCAACGCTCCTCGACGTCGGCGGAGGGATCGGCGTCATCAGCCAGGAGCTCCTCCGGGCCGGCGCGGGACATGCCATGCTCGTGGAGGCTTCCCGGGCCTACCTCGACGTCGCCCGCCAAGAGGCTCGCCGTTCAAACATCCTCGAACGGATGGAGTTCGTGGAAGGCGACTTCGTCCGGAGCGCCGGCTCGATCGATGTCGCCGACATCGTGACCCTGGACCGCGTCGTCTGTTGCTATCCGGACGCCGAGGCACTCGTCTCGGTCTCGGTTGCCCACGCCAGGAGCCTGTTCGGACTTGTCCTCCCCCGCGACGGGTGGCACATCCGGCTCGCGTTGCGACTGAACAACCTGCGATTCTGGGTCCGTCGCAGCCCATATCGATCGTATGGCCATTCGAACATCCGGATCGACGAGCTCGCCGGTGAGCGAGGCTTTCGCCCGGTCACGGAGCGGCGCACCTGGTTTTGGCGTGTCGTCCTCTACGCCCAGGATTAGCGCTCGTTGGCGCGTGCGGAGCGATGGCTGGTCGCGCGGAGGCTCCCGACCTTACCGGGACCAGGGCGTTCGCGGCTTCGGCTGAGATTCGCCGTCCACTTCGATCGCGTCGACGCGCTCGTCATAGAAGCAGACCAGGTTTTCGATCTTGGGACACTCGGGAATCGGGAAGGGATAGCTCCACGCGACGTCCCGCAAGGCTCGGTCCCCGAGGGCCAGGTCGTAGTGGACGGTTTGACCCTTGTACGGGCACTGGGTCACGGTGTCGGACTGGGTGAGCAGGTCCATGCGCACGTCCATCCGAGGCAGGTAGTAGCGGGTCGGCAGTCCGGTCTCGAACAGGAGCCTCGGCCGGTGCGAGTCGGCGACCGCCTCGCCGCCGACGATCACGCGAACATGTCGTGAGCTGTTCAGCACATCCACCCGATGATGGGGGTCGCGCGGGTGGACGAAGACTTCGTCGTCCTCTTCGTACCAGTGGTCCAGCCGGTTCCAGTAGAACGCCACGTGCTCGCCGAGTTCGGGCGCGTCGGGTGGCGGTGCCTGGAACCGCCAGGCTGCGTCCTCGATGAGCCGGTCGCCGACTCGCAGGTGATAGAACGACCGCTCGCCGAGGATCGAGTGCGATCCCTTCCGGTCGGATGGTTCAAGCAGGTCGGCGCGCACGTCAGCGCGGGGAAAGTAGTACACGGGCAGGCCCATCGTGACCGTCAGCACCTGTTTCGAATCGGCCACGGCCACGCCGCCGACGACGGCCCTCACCCAACGAGGGCTGGGTTCGACCTGGATCGGGACCCGCGAGTCCGCCCCGCCACTGGCCGCGATGAGGACATCCTCGAGCGGCTTCTGAGTAACCACCTTGACCCTCCGGCTGCGCGGCGTCCACCTTACGTCCGAACCGTTCTCCATGGTGGATGGCGATCGAGGGATGTCGAGAACGGGCGATGTGCTCCGTTCTACCGGTGAACGTGCCAAGTTAGGCACTCTAGCCCAGTGGTGAGGAACGAGATGACCCGATACCTACTCGTCGTCAATTTCGAGGGAGGCGTCGTCGAGGCGCCGATGGAGGATTGGAAGCCCGAGGAGATCACCGCGCACCTGGACTATTACAAGGCCCTCCACAAGGAGCTGGTCAGCAGCGGTGAGCTGGTCCAATCCGAGGTCCTTGCCGGGCCTGACCTGGCCAAGATCGTGACGTCTGACGGCTTGACGGCGCCCGTCGTCACGGACGGGCCGTTCCAGGAGTTCAAGGAGTGGCTGGCCGGCTACCAGATCGTCGACGTGGACTCGGAGGCGCGGGCGATCGAGATCGCCGCGAAGATCTCGGCCGTGCCGGGGCCCGGCGGCGTCGGCACGCAGCAGCCGATCCAGGTCCGCCAGGTGATGGACCAAGCCCCATCTGATGTCGCGGAGATGGAAGCGTTCCTTGAGCACGTAGGCGGCGCCCGCTGAACGTGCCACCCGGTGTCGAGGATCTGCTGCGCGTGCTGGCGCCGCAGGTCCTCGGCACGCTCGTTCGCAGGTACGGCGACTTCGATGCAGCCGAGGACGCCGTCCAGGAGGCGCTGCTCGCGGCCACGGTGCACTGGCCGCGAGATGGGATCCCCGCGAAGCCTCGTGGCTGGCTGGTCCAGACCGCGGCGCGGCGGCTGATCGACCAGCGGCGCAGTGAACGATCCCGGCGAGACCGGGAGAGCCAGACGCTCCTGCAGGAGCCACCCAACCCAGGGCCATCCGATGAGGACGACACCTTGATCGTGCTGTTCATGTGCTGCCATCCGGCACTGACCCCGGCTTCGGCGATCGCACTAACGCTGCGAGCGGTCGGCGGACTGACCACGGCTGAGATCGCGAAGGCGTTCCTGGTCGGCGAGGCCACCATGGCCCAGCGCATCTCCAGGGCCAAGCAGGGCATCAGGGCCTCCCGCGTGCCATTCCGGTTGCCGACCCCCGAAGAGCGGACGGCCAGACTGCGCCTCGTCCTGCACGTGCTGTACCTGATCTTCAACGAAGGCTACGCGAGCAGCACCGGCCGCGAGTTGCATCGCACCGAGCTGTCGGAGGAGGCGATCCGGCTGACCAGGATGGCGCACCAGTTGGTTCCCGACGACGGCGAGGTCGCCGGTCTGCTCGCGCTGATGCTGCTCATCGATGCCAGGCGCCCCGCGCGGACCAACGCAGACGGCGAGTTGATGCCGCTGGCGGAACAGGATCGAACCCTGTGGGATCGGGCGCTCATTGCCGAAGGGATCGCCCTGCTGAATCGTGCCGTGGGCGCGGGGGCGGTCGGCGAGTACCAGCTGCAGGCCGCGATCGCGGCGATCCACGACCGGGCTCCTCGGGCGGGCGACACCGACTGGCCACAGATCCTTGCCCTGTACGGGTTGTTGGAGCAGATGACGGGCAATCCCATCGTCACGCTCAATCGGGCCGTCGCAGCCGCCATGGCCCACGGCCCGTCCGCTGGGTTGGCGCTGCTCGACGCAGTCGACGAACGGCTGACCGGCCACTACCGGCTGGACGCGGTCCGTGCGCACCTGCTGGAGATGGCCGGGGACACGCACGCCGCGCTGGCGCTGTATCGAGCCGCGGCCAGGCGCACCACGAGCCTCCCGGAACAGCGGTACCTGTCGACGCGAGCGGCCCGCCTCAAGCGGCAGGTGGGCTGACGGTCACGAGCTGCTCCACCCGGAGCGAGGCGCGCTCGCCGGGGGCCAGCGCGATCGGACGGAAGAGCAGCACGGCGCTGCCCTGGTAGACGAGCTCGAAGCCGCCCTCGGAGTTCGAGACGGTCTCGATCGGGGCGATCCAGGCCGCTACGGCCTCGTCGACGACGGTGTCGATCGCGACGCCGATCTGATCGTTGCCGGACCTGAGCCGGCCGACGGTCGGAACCACCAGCCGCTCGTCGTGGGGGATCCGCCGTCCGTCGACCTCATGGAACGCCGCCGGATTGTGCCCGCCGCCAAGGAGCATGACGGCGAACTCGACGCCGAACAACGCCTCGAGCCCAGCGTTCCCCGTGTTGACCACGTCGACCTCGACCGTGAGCGAGGGATCGAGCCGCCCGCCACCGATGCGGATCGACTTCCTGAACTCCGCGGCTCCATCGCGGAACGAGGCCGAGACGTGGTCCGGCCCGATCGACTCGAGCGACCACTCACCGTCGGGCGCGCCGGCAAGGTCGCGGGCGCTGCCTCCATCGAATTCGGCGGCCGTCGTGGAGCGTGGCAACAACCGTACGAGGCCGGAGCGCCGCTCGTAGTGGTCGTAGTGGAGCAGCTCCGAGAGGCCGGCCTGCTTCGTCTTGACGATCTCGTGGATCGATGCGAGTTGGTCCGGCGCGGGTCTATCGGACGGAGCCGCCGCCTGACGATCGTGCTCGCGGAGCTTCTGGTGATAGGCCTCGGGCCGGCGGCGCATCACGGCCGCCAGCGGATGACCGGCGGCACGGAGGTCCCAGCGCCCGATCCCGGCCCCCTCATCGAGCTTGACCGCCACGACCTGTCCGTCGCCAACAAGGAGCGCCTCGGCGCTGCCATCGAGATCGAGGTCGACGAGCGACCCTGACTCCGTGGTCGTCCGGGCTGCCGCGAGGGCGAGATCTTCGGCGGCGATCAGCCGATGGAGGGTCGCGACGCGAAGATCCGGCAAGTACGCCCCGCCGAACAGGCCGTGCCAGTACGGGTCGTTCGATTGGCCGGCGTAGAGCAGATCGCGAGCCGCGTCCTGTCCACCGCCGGGCGTCATCGCATCGACGAGGTCGCTGACCCGGAGCATCTGCTTGTGGAGGTCGTTGACCTCGCGGTACTTGACCTGGAAGTTGCGCCAGATCGCGCCGCGCAGCCAGCGCGCCTCAGGCCGGCCGGCGGCCTTGGCCTCGCGGACGGCGCGGGCGAAGGCGAGGGCCTCGTCGGCCGGCAGGGCCCATTCGCCCATCTCGGCGTACGACCCGGTCGGGACGTAGACGCGCCCGACCGAGCCGTGCCCGTCGAGCCACCCGGACGGCGTGACCGTCGTGAGCCAATCGCGGTTCTCGTCGAGCGCCGTGAAGAATTGCTCCACCCACCCGTCGTGACCCCAGGAGTGCTCGAACGTGGACGGCCAGCCCCCGAACTTCTCGCCGTCGTCGCCCATCGTTCCGACCCGCTCACCGGCGTCGGTCGCATGGTCGCGCAGGTAGTCGATGACGTCGGCCACGGGGGAGAACGGGATGTGGTAGCGCAGGCCCTGCTCGGTAGCGAACACCGTCAGGACCTTGCCCTGGTCGTCGGTCGCGTACGGGCCCCACAGCGCCGCCTCGGGGATGGCCGCCGCCCGGAAGTGGGCGTCATCGAGGACCGTCCAGGCGTAGCCCGCGGTCACGAGCGAGGTCGGCAGGTCCGGCTCCCAGACGCGCTCGGCGAGCCACGCTCCCCGCGGCCGAGCACCGAACCGCGTCTCGAGCTCGTCCGCCATCCGGACGAGCTGGCCGACCCTGTCACGCTCGGGCAGGGCGGCCAGAACGGGCTCGTACCAGCCGCCCCCGACGATCTCGGCCTGGCCGCGAACGACGAGATCGCCGAGGCGGTCGATGAAGTCGGGATGCTCGGCCGTGATCCAGTCGAGGAGGGGGCCGCTGTAGTGGAGGGCGAGCCGGACGCTCGGATGGCGCTCGAGCGCCTCGAGCATCGGCCGATAGGCGCGCTCGTACGTCTCGGCGATGACCCAGCCGAAGTTGCCGACCGGCTGGTGGTTGTGGAGCGTCAGTGCCAGTCCGATCCGCCGAGTCAAATGCTCTCCCAAGGATGCCGTTCGCCGATAGCCCTGAGCGTAACCATCGGTGACCCCGGCCGGGGGCCGAGTGGCACGTCAGATCGGTCGCTCTGGCCCCTGGCCCACATCGACCGGCTGGCGGACTCTGGTCCAGACAGAACCAACCAGAAGCAGTCAGCGAGGATCAAACCGTGAATACTCGATTGAAGGGCCTCGGCGCCATGCTGGCGATCATCGGCCTCGCGTTCATCGCGGGCGGCGGATTTGCCTACTACAAGACCGACCAGGGAGCCCATTCCCTCCAGGCGTTCAGCGCCGCCCAAAACGTGACTTTGACCTACAACGAAGCCGGACAGCTCGTCGATCGCGGCAAGACCGAAGGCGCCCAGGCGATCATGTCGCTGCTGACGAACGACTGGGGCTACGCGGTCAACACGGCAGACTTCAACCCGAATGACCCGCTCGTCAATACGGCCAGCGAGTACATGTACCAGATGGCGACGATCGCCCACCACACGCTGACCGGCACGACGACCGTCGTGCTCGACAAGGACGTCACGGCCGCGGACGGCACCGTGACCAAGGCCGGCACCTATGAGTTCGCGACGGATGGTCGCTACTGGACCGGCTTCGACCGGACCGACCCGATCCAGGCTGTGGCGCGCGACCAGGTCTGGAGCGGCACCACCCACGCGCTGATCGCTGAGCTCGGAGTCGGCAGCGTCACGGCCTCAGCCCTGCAGATCGGCCTGGGCGTGGCCGCCATGCTCGCCGGGTTCGGCGCCACGTTCCTGCTCACGGGCCTCGGCCTCGTGTGGGCGACGCGAGCCCAGACCGAGCGAGTCAAGGCTCCGGCCCTCCGGCCGGCGACCGCGACCGCCTAGATCGCACACCACCGTCACGCCGGGCCCCAAGGCCCGGCGCGTCGGATTCGGAGGCCCTCGTGTTGCCCACCAACGACCGCAAGCCCGCTACGGATCTGCCCGCCGACATCGGGCGAGTCCTGTTGGGTACGGATCTCGGCCGCACCTCGGAGCTCGCGACCGACCGGGCGTTCGACCTCGCTCATCGCCACGGGGCCGACCTGCTGGTCGTCAGCGTCATCGATCCGGACGACCTACCCCAGGGCGCTGGTCCGATCGGCAGTC